>OIYT01000096.1_pt1 | contig 114565 bp, 104 predicted proteins | sample 1588201 | NCBI WGS metagenome assembly OIYT01 (sample SAMN03283260) | human gut metagenome | biome: human-associated habitat; material: feces | host: Homo sapiens | place: USA | collected 2013
TCTGGGCGTTCTTTGGTTACTTTCTGGCGCGCCAGAAAGTAACAACATCGCCTCCGCAGAGGCGACGGGAGCAGCGGAAAAAATCAAGAAAGCAAAAGCGGGGAAAATCCAAAGAAGGGAGTGCAAAACCTCTTTTTCTGCCTTGCCGATTGCAACCGCGCCGCCAGTATGCTATAATAATCAGGCACCAAAAGGTGCAAAAGAAGGTGTTTTCAATGCTGAACAGTGAGGAAATCATCGCCGCCATCCACGGCAGCTACGCCACAGGCAGCAAAAACGGCTTCCAGAATGTGCTGACGCTGCTGGATAAAATGCACGTCGCCCTGCGCACGCCGATTGTCCACGTCGCCGGGACGAACGGCAAGGGCAGTACCTGCGCGATGCTCGAAAGCGTCCTGCGCCGCGCGGGGTATCACACCGGGCTGTATACGTCGCCGTTTTTGCAGGCGTATCAGGAGCGGATTCGGCTGGACGGGCTGCCGCTGGATGACGCGCGGATGGTGAAATACGGCAATCCGCTTGTGCAGGCGGCGGAGGAGATGCGGGCGGAGGGCGCGTTTGTGACCCCGTTCGAGATGGGGACGGCGCTCGCGCTCGCTGCGTTTGACGGCGAAAATTGCGATATCGCGATTGTCGAGGTCGGCATGGGCGGGCGCAAAGACCCGACGAACATCGTCCACCCGATTCTCTGCGCGATTACCGCCATCGGGCTTGACCACATGGCGTATCTGGGCAACACGCTCGAAGCGATTGCGGGCGAAAAGGCGGGGATTATCAAGGACAATACGCCTGTCGTCTGCCATCCGGCGAAGGAGGGTGTGCGCCGCGTGTTCGCCGAGGCGGCGGAGAAGCATCACGCGCCCCTGCGCCAGCTCAGCGACGATACGATTCTCTATGCCGCGTGCGACGCGCATGGGGCGACGGTCAGCTACCGCCTGTCGCAGGAGTGGCAGGACGTGCGGCTGAATCTGCCCGGCGCGCACCAAATCGAGAACGCCATGAGCGTGCTGGCGATGGTCGAGGAACTGCGCCGTCAGGGGTGGACGATCCCCGATCAGGCGGTGTACGAGGGGCTTGCGTCAACCGTGTGGCCCGCGCGGCTGGAGTGGTGCGGGCGCATCCTGATTGACGGCGCGCATAACCCGCAGGGCGTTCGGGCGCTGCGGAACTTTGTCGAGGAGCAGCTGCCGAATCAGCGGCGCGTGCTGCTGACGGGCGTGCTGGCGGATAAGCTGCAGGAAGACATGCTGCGCGATTTCTGCGCAATTGCGGACGACATCGTGACGGTCACGCCGGATAATCCGCGCGCGCTGGATGCGCAGACGTATGCCGATGCCCTCTGTCAGCACGGCGCGCACGCACAGGCGGCAAAATCGCTGGAAGAAGGACTGGCGGAAGCAAAGCGGCTTGCCGGGGACGACGCGGTGATTGTCGCGGCGGGGTCGCTGTATTTTGCGGGCAGCCTGCGGACGGCGCTGGGATTGTCATGGAGAACGGAAGCGTAAACGAAGGAGAACGACATGGAATTTATCCACGAACCGGTGTTATTGCAGGAAGTCCTCGAATGGATGGACGTGAAGCCCGACGGCGTGTACTGCGACGGGACGCTCGGCGGCAGCGGACACAGCGGCGCGATGCTGCGTCTCTCCGGCGGCACGGCGACGCTCTACGGCATCGACCGCGATATGACCGCGATTGAGGCGGCGACCGCGCGCCTGCGGGACTTCCCCGGCTTCCACGCCCTGCACGGCAATTTCCACGATGGCAAGGCGCTTCTCATGGCGGCGGGCGCGCCGAAGCTCGACGGTGTGCTGCTTGACCTCGGCGTGTCGTCCCCTCAACTTGACCGCGGCGAACGCGGATTCTCTTATCATGAGGACGCGCCGCTGGATATGCGCATGGACGTCAGCCAGGGAATCACCGCGGCGGATTTGCTCAATTCCGCCAGCGAACAGGAGCTGTGCCGCATCATCCGCGATTACGGCGAGGAGAAGTGGGCGGCACGCATTGCGCAGATGATTTGCGAGCACCGCGCGAAAAAGCCGATGGAGACGACGTTCGACCTTGTGCACGCGGTGGACGCGGCGATTCCCAAGGCGGTTCGCCGCAAGGACGACGGCCACCCCGCGCGCCGTACGTTCCAAGCCATCCGCATTGCCGTCAACGATGAGCTTGACCCGCTGGACAAGGCAATTTGCGACTTCGTGGACTGCCTGAAGCCCGGCGGGCGGATGCTCGTCATTACCTTCCATTCGCTGGAGGATCGACTCGTCAAGCGCTGCTTCCAGCGGCTGCAAAACCCGTGCACCTGCCCGCCGAAAGCGCCGATTTGCACCTGCGGCAAAAAGCCGGTCGTGAAGATTTTGGCGCACGGCGCGGTCGCCCCGACGGAGGAGGAAATCGCCCGCAACCCGCGCGCGCGTTCCGCCAAGCTCCGCGTGGCGCAGAAGCTGGAGGTGCTGTGATGCCGACGCTCTATGTGGTGGGCACGCCCATCGGCAATTTGCAGGACATGACCCCGCGCGCCATTGATACCCTGCGCCGCGTCGCGCTGATTGCCGCCGAGGATACCCGCGTGACGAAGAAGCTGCTGACCGTTTTTGACATTGACACGCCGCTGACCGCTTGCCATCAGCACAACGAGGACACGAAGGGCGCGTATCTGGCGGACAAGATGCTGGCGGACAATATCGACATCGCCCTGACGACTGACGCGGGCACGCCCTGCATTTCCGACCCCGGCTACGCGCTGGTGAAGGCATGCGTTGACCGCGGCATTGAGGTGCTGGCGATTCCGGGCTGCTGCGCGTCCATTTCCGCCTTGTCCGTCAGCGGATTCGATACGCGCGAGTTCGCGTTCTACGGCTTCCTGCCGCGAGAAAAGAAGGATTTGCGCGAGAAGCTCCTTCAAATGGCGCGCCAAGTGCCGATTGCGGCGGTGCATGAGTCGCCGTTCCGCGTCGTTGAGCTGGTCGAAGTGGTTTGCGATACGCTGCCGGGCTGCCGCATCAGCGCGTCCTGTGACCTGACGAAGCTGCATGAAAAGACGATTCGCGGCGACGCGGCGGACGTGCTGCGCCAATTGCGGGAGAATCCGAAGGCGGAAAAGGGTGAATATTGCCTGATTCTGGATTTTCATGACGTGCGCCTGCCAGAGGAAAAATCCCCCGCGGCGGATGTAAGCCTTGAAGCGCGCCTGATTGACGAAATGGTGCGGAACGGTCTGACGCTGCGGGACGCGCAGAGCGAACTCGTGCTGGACGGCGAAAAGAAGAACGCGGTCAAGGCGGCGGCGCTGCGGCTGAAAAAGCTCTTTGAGGAGGACGACGCATGAAGACGGTAAACGCGCAGACCATCACGGAGACGATTGCGCATTTGTGCATCGACGCGAACCGCAATCTGCCCAAGGACGTGGCGGCGGCGCTCTATCAGGCGGAGGAGACCGAGCCTTTCGCGCCCGCGAAGGACTTGCTTTCTCTGCTGACGAAAAACGAGCAGATTGCCCGCACGACGCAGATGCCCATCTGCCAGGATACCGGCATGGCGGTCGTCTTTGCCGACGTCGGGCAGGACGTGCATATTGCGGGGGATTTCGCCGAGGCGGTCAACGAGGGCGTTCGCCGCGGCTATGTGGAGGGGCTGCTGCGCAAGAGCGTCGTCGGCGACCCGCTCCGGCGCGTCAACACGGGCGATAACACCCCCGCCGTCCTCCATACGCGCCTTGTGCCGGGCGATACGCTGACGCTGACCGTCGCGCCCAAGGGCTTCGGGAGCGAGAATATGAGCCAATTGCGGATGCTCACGCCCGCCAGCGGGATTGACGGCGTGAAGCGCTTCGTGCTGGACACCGTGCGCGCGGCGGGCGCGAACCCCTGCCCGCCGATGGTGCTGGGCATCGGCATCGGCGGCGATTTCGAGCAGGTGGCGGAGAACGCCAAGCGCGCGCTGATGCTGCCGCTGGGCACGCCCAACCCCGACCCGTTCTACGCACAGCTGGAAGAAGAGCTGCTTGAAGCCATCAACCAGACCGGCATCGGCGTGCAGGGGCTGGGCGGATGCACGACGTGCCTGGGGCTGCACATTATCGCCGCGCCGACGCACATCGCGGGTCTGCCCGTCGCCGTCAACGTCAGCTGCCACGTCACGCGCCACGCGACGGCGGTGCTGTGAGAAAGGGGAGAATGCTATGCGAAAACTGACCACCCCCTTGACGGAAGAAGACGTGAAGTCCCTCCACGCGGGGGATCACGTCCTGCTCTCCGGCGTGGTTTACACCGCGCGCGACGCGGCGCACCTGCGCATGATGGATTTGATTCGCGCCGGCAAGCCGCTTCCGGTGGACTTGGCGGGTCAAGTCATCTACTACGCCGGGCCGACACCCACGCCGCCCGGACGTCCCGTTGGTTCCATTGGACCTACCACTTCGACGCGCATGGATTCCTCCACCCCGACGCTTTTGCAGCACGGTCTGCGCGGCATGATTGGCAAGGGCAGCCGCTCCGCCGCGGTCATGGCGGCAATGCAGGAGTACCCGGCGGTTTACTTCGCCGCGGTCGGCGGTGCGGCAGCGCTGATGGCGGAGTGCGTCACGTCGCTGGAAGTCATCTGCTGGGACGACCTTGGCCCTGAATCGGTCAAGCGCCTGACCTTGAAGGATTTGCCACTTGTCGTCGCCGCGGACTGCTACGGGCAGGACGCGTTCACGCTGGGGCAGAGGGCGTATCTCGAAGGGCAAAATGAAGCCTAATCGCGGATGAAATGCCGCACACTAAAAACGCGCCTGTCACACTCCATTCGTGACAGGCGCGTTTTCTACCATCAGCCAGTTTTCCCAAATCCGCCGCCAGTGCGCGGGAAAATCATCGCGGGGCACGTCCGCGTCCGCCACAAGCGGCACTTCCGCAATCACCTCGCCGCCGCTGATGAGCCGCGCCACGCCCAGTGGTGTCCCGCGAATCACCGGCGCGTCGAGTTCCTCGCTGCCCAAGTCAATCTCGATGCTTGGAATCGCCCCCTGCAGGACGACGCCGCGCAAATCCGCCGCCAGCACCGCGCGGACGCTCGCGCCGCCCGAATGCGCCACGGGCAGCGTCCGCAGCGATTCGCCCGCGTTCAGCATCGTCACGGATTCGTATCGCTGGAATGCCCTGTCCATCAGCCGCGCCGCCTCGTCGAACCAGTCCGGGCAGTTCAGCACCACCCCGATGATGCGCATTCCGTTCCGCTCCGCGCCGAACACCAGGCACCGCCCCGCCTTGCGCGTATAGCCCGTCTTGATGCCTGTTGCGCCCTCGTAGGTGGTCAGCAGCTTGTTCTTGCTGCTCAGCACGCGGCTGTACGGCCGTCCCTCCCACGGAATCGTCGCGCGGCGCGTGGAGACAATCTCCCGGAAGAGCGGCTGCGTCATGGCCTGACGGGCAATCAGCGCCAAATCGTGCGCGGTGGTGTAATGCCCGTCGCAGGGCAAGCCGTGCGGGGTCAGAAAGACGGTGTTTTGGCAGCCAAGCTCCTCCGCGCGCGCCGTCATCATCCGGCAGAATTCCTCCGCCGTGCCGCCGATGTGTTCCGCAATCGCGACGGCGGCGTCGTTGCCGGACGCCAGCATCAGCCCGTAGAGCATGTCGCGCAGGGACAGCGTTTCCCCCTGCGAAAGGTAGATGCTCGTCCCCGGCACACCAAAGGCATTGCGACTGCACGTCACCGGGTCGCCTAAATTCCCGCGCTCAATCGCCAGCAGCGCCGTCATCACCTTCGTGGTGGATGCCATCGGCAGGGGCGTTTCCGCGTTGTGGCTAAGCAGCACCCGCCCGGACGTTTCGTCGATGATGATGCACGCCTTCGCGCTTGTGGCGACTTCCTCCGCCTGTGCGCGCGGAAGCAGCAGGAGGACGAGCAGCAGCGTCAAGAGGGGGAAAAGGAGTCGTTTCAGCTTCATGCTTTGCCTCTTTTACTGATGCGTCAGGAAAGACTTCACATCCTCGACGACCGTCGGAATCAGGTCGACGACGCGGTCGGCGACGCTTGAACAGGTCGCGGGGAGCATCCGCACGGTGTCGCCGGAGAGGACGAGAAACCCAACCGGCTGCACGGATACGCCCGCGCCGCTGCCGCCCGCGAAGGGGAAATCCGGCGCGTCTTTCGCAGGCTTGTCGGCCAGTAAATCGCCGCCCGCGGTCATGTAGCCGAACGTGACGCGGCTGATGGGGATAATCGTGCTGCCGGAAGATGCCTGCACCGGATGCCCGACGACGGTGTTCACGTCCACCATGTCCTTCATCGACGACATGGCGGTCTGCATCAGTTCGCTGATGGGATGTTCCATGAGGATGCCTCCTTCCACGCGGTCAGCGCCATCGCCGCCGCAACGATGATTGTCCCCAAATGCAGGAAGATTATGCACCGCGCCGCCAAAACTGTCTGTTCATGCAGGAAATCAGGCGCAATGGCGATGCGGACTTTCTCACGGCAGCTCGCCGGAATCAGCAGCCGAATCTGCCGCAGGAACGCCGTCGTCAGCGCCGTCGCCGCCGGATCGCGCAGGGCGATGGAGACGTGGACGAGCAGCTGCTCCAGCGCGGTTTGGCGCATCAGCAGGCGCACGGGGCGCTTGAGTTTGGGCAGGGCGCGCAGCAGCGCCTTGCCTTTTTGAAGCTGCTGGGCGGACGGGGGGTGGGGCGCAGCGGCGCTTGCGAATGGTCAAAGCGCAGGGGAATGCCCCAGATGCGCAGGAGAATCCGGAAGCGCGTGCCATGTTCCTGCCGAATTTCCGCGCGGCAGGAGATGGGGGTCACGAGCAGCAGAAGCAGCGTCAACAGGGAAATCCACATGGGCAGTCGCCTCCCGCGAAAATGATTGACGAAGCACCGAAAACAGGGTATAATGGTACTATTCTGATGAATCAGGGGGATTGCAAGGATGATTGGTCTGATTGGCGCCATGGCGGTTGAGGTGGAGGCGCTCGAAAAGAAGCTCGAAGGGCGCAGGGAAACGACGATTGGCATGGATACGTTCGTCAGCGGCAAGCTGTTCGGGCAGGACGCCGTGCTTGCCGTCTGCGGGCCGGGCAAGGTGAACGCGGCGGTTTGCACACAGAAGATGATTACGGCGTTTTCGCCGGATTGGGTGCTGAATCTGGGCGTCGCGGGCGCGGGCACGGAAGGCGTGCGCATCGGCGACCTCGTGGTGGCGACTGCCACCGTGCAGCACGACGCGGACACGTCCCCCCTGGGCGACCCGGTGGGCATGGTCAGCAAGGTGAACCTCGTCGAGCTGCCCTGCGACGAAGAACTCCGCGCGCGCCTTGTGGCGGCGGCGAAAAAGGCGAATCTGACCGTTCATGAAGGCATTATTGCCACGGGCGACCAGTTTATACACGACGGCGCAACCCGCGCGCGCATTCATCAGCTCTTTAACGCCTTGGCGGTGGAGATGGAGGGCGGCGCGGTGGCGCATACCTGCCTGCTCAATGGGGTCAAGTGCGGCGTACTGCGCTCCATCAGCGATCAGGCGGATGGCCACAGCGACATGGACTACCCGACCTTCACGGCGCTGGCGGCGGCGCACTCCCAGCAGGTGGTGGAAAACCTGCTCCGCGCATGATCGCCTACATCACGGGCGCGTCAAGCGGGCTTGGCGCGTACACGGCGCAAGCGCTGGTGGACACGGGCTGGACGGTCGTCGCGGGCGCGCGCTCGTTCACGGGGGAAACCGACGGGCGCGTGATACGTCTGCCGCTGGACGTGACGCGGGACGACAGCGTGCGCGATTTTATGGAACGCGCGAAGCAAATCGGCGCGCCGGATGCGGTGATTCACTGCGCGGCGGTGCTGTGCTTCGGCTCGTGCGAAGAGACGGCGCTGGCGGATTATGCCCGTGTGATGGAGACGAATTTCCTCGGCATGGTGCGCGTGAATCAGCAGGTGCTGCCGCTGATGCGGGAAAAAGGCGGCGGCAAAGTGGTGCTGTTTTCGTCCATCAACGGGCTGATGGGGCTGCCGTTCCAGAGTGCCTACACCGCCAGCAAGCACGCCATCGAGGGTTACGCGGAGTGCCTCGCGCAGGAGGTGACGCCCTTCGGCATTCAGGTCATGCTGATAGAGCCGGGCGACCACCGCGGCGGCTCGTCGCGCTGCCGATTGACCTCCGCGGCGATGACAGACGCGTCCCCCTACTGGGCGGATTTCCGCAAGGGAACGGAAGCCATCCGCCGCGACGAGGAAAACGGGTCTGACCCGGCGAAACTGGGGCGGCGCGTCGCGGAGCTTCTCACGCGCGAGAAGCTGCCGTTCCGCAAGAAAATCGGCAGTCCGGCACAGATGCTCGCCCCCGCGCTGCACAAAGTTCTGCCCGGACGCGCCATGAACCGCATTCTGCGCCAATATACCCTCGGTGGCAAATAATTCGCCAAATTATCATTGCATTATTGTGTTTTCCGAAAAAATGCGGTATAATAGAGCCGGATCGACACATGAATTTGGAGGCTTGAAGGATGTACAAGCTCTTACTGGCGACGAATGACCCGGCGGTTGTCGAAGCGTTCAGCGCAGTCAAGTGGGAAGAACTCGGCTTTAAGCAGCCGCGGGTGGTCTCCACGGCGGAGGAAGCGCTGAGCAGCTTGCGCGTCAACCATGCGGACGCGGTGGCAATTGGGCTGCCGAAGGAGCAGGATGACCTGCTGGTTGAGCAGCTGCTGGAGAAAAATCCGATGCTGCCGATTATGGCGGTCAGCACGAAGCCCGGCGTGATTGAAAGCTATGCCGTGGAACTGCGCCGACTGCTGGGGCGCATCAACGCCGATGTGAGCAACGACCCGTTCTCCACGGCGGACTTGCTCAAAGAGTGCCGGCATGAGTTTTTCCGCGCGCTGATGGACGGCAGGGCGACGTCGGAGGAGGATGTGCTGCGCCATTTGCGGCTCATCCGCAGCAAGATGGATCCGACAAAGCCGTGCGTGGTCGCGGAACTGGAAATCCCAGCGGACAACGACTTTCTGCGCGGCCGCTGGCAGTACGGCAGTGACCGGCTGGAAGTGGCGCTGCGCAATATTTTCGGCGTCGAGGCGCACGGACTGCGCATTCTCGCCTGCGTCCTGCCCGGCGACCGCATTGTGCTGCTCGGCTGCCCGATGCTCTTCCACGAAGGTCCGGACGAGGACGCGTCGATTACCGGCATCCTGTCCGATCACATCCGCGACAGCATTGAGCATGTGGACGAGTATATGGGCATTGACCTGCGGATTGCATCGATTCGCGTGCTGCCGTGCCTGACGGCGCTCGCGCATAAAGACTGATGGCGTAACATACAGTTATGATAGACAGCAAGGAGGCAAATTATGGGCATTTTTGACAGCATCGGCAACATCGTCCGCGGACAGTTGATTGATGTCATTGAGTGGACGGACAGCACGAACAACACCATCGTCCACAAGTACGACATGAACGGTAAGGAAATCATGATGGGCGCGCAGCTGACCGTCCGCGAGAGCCAAGTGGCGATTTTCGTCAACGAAGGCAAGCTGGCGGACGTGTTCCAGCCCGGCCGCTATGAGCTGTCCACCGCCAATATGCCGGTGATGACGGCGCTGAAGGCGTGGAAGTTCGGGTTCAACAGCCCGTTCAAGTCCGACGTGTACTTTGTGAACACCAAGCAGTTCCTTGACTGCAAGTGGGGGACGACGAACCCCGTCATGATGCGCGACGCCGAGTTCGGCATGATTCGCCTGCGCGCGTTCGGCGCATATTCCTTCCGCGTTGCTGACCCGGAGGTTTTCCTGCGCGAGGTGTTCGGCACAAGCAGCGAATACACCGTGCAGGACGTCGAAGGGCAGCTCAAGCGCACGCTGGTGTCCGGCCTGTCCGACGCGATTGCGGAAAGCAAGCTGCCCGCGCTCGATTTGGCGGCGAACTACGACGAAATCGGCGATTATGCGCTCAAGACCATCAACCCGCGCATTGAGAAGCTCGGCTTGACGCTGGCGTCGTTCGTCATCGAGAATATCTCCCTGCCCGAAGAAGTCGAAAAGACGATGGATAAGCGCACGTCCATGGGCGTGCTGGGCGACATGAACCGCTACACGCAGTATCAGGCGGCGGAAGCGATGCGCGAGGCGGCGAACAACCCCGGCGGCATGGCGGGCGCAGGCGTCGGCATGGGCGCAGGCGTGGCGATGGGTCAGGCGTTCGCGCAGGCGATGCAGGCGACGCAGCAGCCCGCCGCGCCGGTTCAGCAGCAGCCGACGGCACAGAAGGGGAGCTTCTGCGCCAACTGCGGTGAGCAATTGACCCCCGGCGCGAAATTCTGCCCGAACTGCGGTCAGAAGCAGGAAACGGCGAACGTCTGCCCCGCGTGCGGTCAGAAGGTGCAGCCTGGCGCGAAGTTCTGCGCCAACTGCGGACAGAAGCTGTAAACGAATCACAAAATAAACCGGGAGGTACACCGCATGGTGCGTCTCCCGGCTTTTTGCGTGTCATTTTTGCGGATTCACGTCTCCTTATTCCGCATTTCCAGCCGCGCCCTTGCCACTTTCCCCGCTGCCTTCATTGCCGTGGGAATCGTCAGCGCGTCCATCTCATCCCGCGTAACAAACCGATACCCCTTCGGCGCGTCCGCGTCGGGCACGTCCATCTGATACAGCTTCATCCGCCAGATTTGGTGCGTGAATACATGCTTCGCGTCCCCCGCCGGGCGGACGTTCCGAACCGCAAGGTGCAGCTGCGCACCCAGTTCCGCCGGATGCTCGCTGTGCCCCGGCAGCATCGGGAACACCCACAAGCCGTGCAGCATCGTCTCCGTGCGCTGGCGCATCAGGACTTTCTCGCCGGAAAAAATCAGCAGCACGTCCCAATCGAACGGCTTCGGCGGATTCTTCTGCGGCAGCACGGGCAAATCCTCCGCGTCGCCCGCGTCGTACGCGTCGCAGTGCGCCCGGAGCGGGCAAACGTCGCAGTTCGGCGTGCCGGGGACGCACACTGCCGCCCCCAAGTCCATCAGCGCCTGATTGAAATCGCCCGGACGCGCCGCCGGCACAAGCGAATCCACCTTTTCCTCCAGTTCGCGCCGAACGGACGGGATGCCCACGTTCTCGCGGATGCCCATCACCCGGCTGGCGACGCGGATGACGTTGCCGTCCACCGCCGGAACGCGCTGGTCAAACGCGATGCTTGCAATTGCCCCGGCAGTGTATGCCCCGATGCCCTTCAATTGCCGCAATTGCGCCACCTCGCGCGGCATTTCGCCCCCGAAGTCGCGCACCACCTGCCGCGCCGCCTGATGCAGATTCCGCGCGCGCGAATAGTACCCCAGCCCCTCCCAGAGCTTGAGCACGTCCGCCTCGTCCGCCGCCGCCAGCGCCGCCACATCCGGGAAGCGCGCCAAAAAGCGCTCGTAGTACCCGCGTACCGTCTCCACGCGCGTCTGCTGCAGCATCGTCTCGCTCACCCATGTGCGGTACGGGTCGTGGATGCCGCGCCAAGGCAGCGTCCGCGCGTTCTGGTCGTACCAAGCCAGCAGCAGTGCCGAAATCGTCTCACGCATTCGATAAAATCCCCCTCTTTATCGTCCTATTGTACCACAGAAGGAGACTTTTGCCCACCCCACGGCTGATTTTTCCCGATTTGCAGAAATTTTTTTGCATTTAGAACGTTTGTTCGCTTGCATTCGTTCGCGTTTTGGTACATAATACTCCATGTTGATTAGCACTCATGCAAAGTGAGTGCTAACAGCCTGAAGAGAAGCAAGGAGGAAATGACACTATGACCGTGAAGCCTTTGGGTGACCGCGTTGTCATCAAGAATGTTGAAGCCGAGGAAACCACCAAGTCTGGTCTGATTCTGACCAGCGCCGCGAAGGAGAAGCCGCAGATGGCGGTTGTTCTCGCTGTCGGCCCCGGCGGCAATGTGGATGGCAAGGAAATCAAGATGCAGGTGACGGAAGGTCAGAAGGTTATTTACAGCAAGTACGCCGGCACGGAAGTCAAAATCGACGGCGAAGAGCTGATTATTGTGCGACAGAGCGACATTCTGGCTGTGGTGGAGTAATAAGCTGACTCCGCAATTTATTGAAAGGAAGTAAGTTTTATGGCTAAGCAGATTCAGTATGGCGAACAGGCTCGCCGGAGCCTTGAAAAGGGCGTGAACGCGCTGGCGGATACCGTCAAAATCACCCTCGGCCCGAAGGGTCGCAACGTGGTGCTGGACAAGAAGTACGGCGCGCCGCTCATCACCAACGACGGCGTGACCATCGCCAAGGAAATTGAGCTGGAAGACCCCTTTGAAAACATGGGCGCGCAGCTGGTGAAGGAAGTCTCCACCAAGACCAACGACGTCGCTGGCGACGGCACGACCACCGCCACCCTGCTCGCACAGGCGATTATCCGCGAAGGTCTGCGCAACCTCGCCGCCGGCGCAAACCCCATGGTGCTGAAGAAGGGCATTGCCGCCGCGACGGATGCCGCCGTGGAAGGCTTGAAGGAGCTGTCCCAGCCCATCAACGGCAAGCAGGCGATTGCCAACGTCGCCGCGAACTCCGCTGCGGATGAAACCATCGGCAAGCTGATTTCCGACGCAATGGAAACTGTCGGCGCGGATGGCGTTATCACCGTGGAAGAAAGCAAGACCATGACCACGGGCATGACCATCGTCGAAGGGATGCAGTTCGACCGCGGCTATGCGTCCGCCTACATGGTGACCGACACCGAAAAGATGGAAGCGGTTCTTGATGATCCGCTGATCCTTATCACCGACAAGAAGATTTCCGTCATTCAGGAAATCCTGCCCCTGCTGGAGCAGGTGGTGCAGATGGGCAAGAAGCTGCTCATCATCGCCGAGGACGTCGAGGGCGAGGCGCTGTCCACGCTGGTTGTCAACAAGCTGCGCGGCACGTTCACCTGCGTTGCGGTCAAGGCGCCGGGCTTCGGCGACCGCCGCAAGGAAATGCTGCAGGATATCGCCATCCTGACCGGCGGCACCGTCATCTCCTCCGAAACCGGCATGGAGCTGAAGGAAGCGACGATGGATATGCTCGGCCATGCACGTCAGGTGAAGGTGAACAAGGAGAACACCACCATCGTTGACGGCGCGGGCGACAAGGATCAAATCGCGGCGCGCGTGGGTCAGATTAAGGCGCAGATTGCCGAAACGACCAGCGACTACGACCGCGAGAAGCTGCAGGAGCGTCTGGCGAAGCTGGCTGGCGGCGTGGCCGTCATTCAGGTTGGCGCGGCGACTGAAGTGGAAATGAAGGAACGCAAGCTGCGCATTGAGGACGCTCTGGCGGCGACCCGCGCGGCGGCTGAGGAAGGCATTGTGCCCGGCGGCGGCATTGCGCTGCTGAGCGTGCAGCAGAACGTGGCTGCCCTGCTGCCGAAGTACAGCGGCGACGCCAAGACCGGCGTGCAGATTATCCTGCGCGCGCTGGAAGAGCCGATTCGCCAGATTGCGGCGAACGCGGGTGTGGATGGCTCGGTGATTGTCGAGAACATCAAGACCACGAAGAAGCGCAACGCGAAGAAGGCTGCCGGCTACGGCTACGACGCGCTGAACGACGAATACTGCGACATGATTGAGCGCGGCATCATTGACCCGACGAAGGTCACGCGTTCGGCGCTGCAGAACGCGGCGTCTGTTGCGGCGATGGTGCTGACCACCGAATCGCTGGTGGCGGACATCCCCGCGCCCGAACCCGCGGCTCCGGCTGGCGGCGCTGGCATGGGCGGCATGTACTAATTTCCTTTGGCTTGATGGGCTGTGCCTTTTCCGACGAGGAAGGGGTGCAGCCCTTTCTCTGTTATTTTATCCTGATTGATTCTTGCTTTGCAGGGGATTCACGAAAACAGGCATTGCAGCTTTTGCTGAAAAATAGCAAATTATGACGAGTTCATAACTGTTGTTCAAGTCCAAACCCCCTCGGATTCGGAATATCGCGAATAATTTCAAGTTTGTTCATGCAGCTGTCATAATAGTATGATATGATAAAAGTGGCGGACAAGTAGTATCGCGCTTGCGCCGCCGCAAAACGCTGTATATTTGTCAGCGCTGCTGCATAAGGTTTGCCATCCATGCGGACAAAGTGCTTCCTGACTTGTTTTGTCGGGTCAAAAGCGCTTTTGCCGAAGCGGGCGAGCGGGGCTTCTATTTCCCCGCGCCGACGCGTAGACTATGAAAGGATGGAGGGCAAGCCATGACCCATTCCACTGCACCTGCGCATCCGAAAAAGGCGGCGTACACCCGCGCGGCGCTGTGTCTGCTGCTCAGCGTACTGACTTTCTGCTACGCCGGGCCGCTGCATCAGGACGCGACGACCGTACTCGCTGCCAAGCGGATTCTGCCGGTTTACTCCGTCGAGCGCGACGACCGCGTGATCTCGATTTCCTTCGACGCCTCGTGGGGCGGCGATCAGACCATGCGCATCCTCGATTTGCTGGACGAGTACAATGCCAAGGCGACGTTCTTCCTCGTGGGCATCTGGGTTGACAAATACCCGGAGCTGGTGAAGGAGATTCACGACCGCGGGCACGAAATCGGCAATCACTCCAGCAAACATCCGCACATGACGAAAATCAGCGAAAGCCGAATGCGGCAGGAGCTGTCTGACATGGCGGAGAAGCTGGAAGCGATTACCGGGGAAAAGCCGACGCTGTTCCGTCCGCCGTATGGGGACTACAACAACACGGTCGTCAGCGTCGCCCGCAGCGAGGGGTACGAGGTGGTACAGTGGAGCATAGATTCGCTGGATTGGAAGAACAAGGGCGCTGCTGATTTGATTCGGCGCGCGACAACAAACGTTGCGCCGGGCGACATTGTGCTCTTCCACAACGATTCTAAATACATTCTCGACGCTTTGCCTACCATTCTGAAGACTTACCACCAGCAGGGGTTCACGCTTATTCCTGTGGGCGAACTTCTGCTGGAGGGAAACACAACGATCGACGTGCAGGGCAGACAGCATCCCGCAAAAGCGGAGTAGCCCCGCCGTCAAAAAGAAAGGTGAATCGCTATGGAAGAGAACGGAAATTTCCTGCATTTGAGCGGCGTCCTGACGGACAATCCTGTCTACGGGCATGAAGTGTTTGGCGAGAAGTTTTACTATGCCACCCTGTCTGTGCCGCGTCTGTCCGGGACGGAGGATTTGCTGCCCATCACGGTGTCTGAGCGCCTGATGGATGATACGCCGCTGACCATCGGCTCGAAGCTGGCGCTGGACGGTCAGCTCCGCAGCTACAACAAGGTCATCGAGGGCGCGGGACGCCTGCTCATCACGGGCTTCGCGCAGCATCTGGTTGACCCGGACAGCGACGAGAACCCGAATCAGGTGCAGCTGACTGGCGCGCTGTGCAAGCTGCCCTCCTACCGCACGACCCCCTTCGGCCGCGAAATCGCCGACCTGATGCTGGCGGTCAACCGCGCCTATGGCAAGAGCGATTATATCCCCTGCATCACCTGGGGCCGCACCGCGCGCTTCGCCAGCCACCTGAAGGTGGGCGACAAGGTGACGCTGCTGGGACGCTTCCAGTCTCGCGCGTACCAAAAGCAGCTGCCTGACGGCACGGTCATCGGCAAGACGGCGTACGAAGTGTCCGTCGGTCGCCTGACGATGGCGGATGCAGCGCCGCAGCCCGCGCCGTTTGTCATTCACCCGGAGGAAACCCACACGGTGGAGACGCTCGTGCAGCCTTCGACCCCGGTTCAGGTGAATCCTTTTACCACACCCACAACCTGATACTATTTCCAGATTCAACTGCGCCATCTGCTTGCGCCTTTTTCGCTCTGGCGTCCGCTCACTCCATTTAGCGTAGCGCTGCTACGCTGCATTTCGTTCCCGTTAGCCAGAACGAAAAATTCGCGGCGCATCTTGGCGCATTTTCATTTGGAAATAGTATGATTTTTTTCGCCGTCGCTGCCCCTTTTTGCGGGGGGGCGGCGGCTTTTTTAATGCGGAATAAGCAATAGGGGAGCACACGCAAAAATCCATATCAAAAAAGAAGGAGCCGGTCATGAAAACCGACGCCTTCTTTTCAAGATGGGGAATTATGAAAGATTCGCGAAATCGGGAAAACGCAGCTTAATTCTGCCGCGCGAGCAGCCCGCCGACATCAAAGTGCCGCTTGTCGCCCTCGAAGCCGCAGTAGGAGAAATCGTCGCCCAGCCGGCGCAGCTCCGTCCGAATCTGCTGCATCGGCATCACTTCCGCGTCGAAATTGACCGCGAAGTGCTTCAGGTACGCGCCGCGCATGGTGTCAATCCCCAGCGCGTCGCAGCACCAGTCCAGATAGCGCGTGTTGTTGACGTGGCCGTTGAAATCCAAATCGGTGTAGCGCGGCTGGCGCATTTCGGTTTGCAGCGTGCCGGACACCTCGGTCACGGCGGCGGGCAAACCCAGCGGCGCGAGCAAGTCGGAGTTGTCGGGCATCAGCGCCTTCACCACGTCGAGCTTCGTCATGCTGCGTGTGCCGAGGTCAAGCAGCACCCACAGCGTCGCGGCGCGTCCGATTTCGATGCCATTGCTGTCGCGGAAAATAAAGTAACGCGGGAAGAAGCAGCGGCGCACGGGCATCGGGAACGTCTCGACGGAGAACGTCTCCTCGAACGCCGGATAGCGATCCATATCGACCTCCACACGCGTGAGCACCCACGCGGTGTTCTTTGCCAGCAGGGCACTGCGCCCCAGACCAAGGCGCTCGGAGTGCTGTCCGGCGGCTTCCTGCATCACTTCCAGAATCGCGCTGGGCTTCATGCGGGCGTTCAAATCGGTCTGGTAGGAGCGAACAGTGAAATCCTCCTTGTAGATTTTGAGCATAATGGGTATCCTTCCTTTGGTCATTTTGTTGATAAAAGCAACCAATATAGAAAAGGCTGCAAGAATATTATACGCCATCAGCAGGAAAATGGCAAGTGCTTTTCGCATGAGCGGAGAAAAATCCGCATAGAAAAAACGGGCTGCACCACTCAGTGCAGTCCGCTGGTGGATGGGCACGTTGCCACGCTTCCGCCCATCCTGCTTCTGCTGATTAGTCCTGCGCGTTCCGCAGTTCTGCCAGGCAGCTCTTGCAGACGAGCTTGCCCTTGTAGGGAACGACGTCACGGGCATCAGAGCAGAAAATGCAGCTCGGATGATACTTCTTGAGGATGATTTCGTCACCTTCGACGAAAATTTCCAGCATGTCCTTCACGCCAATGTCCATCGTGCGACGAAGCTCGATGGGCAGGACGATCCGACCAAGGGTATCCAACTGACGCACAACACCGGTAGACTTCATAGTAATTTCTCCCTTCCGTTCGATAGCGGTAATGTTGCCATGAGGGATTGTCCGGCACTCCTGCACAGCGCAGGACGATTCCACATATTGCATTGTCATTCTACATTTTTTTCTAACGTTTGTCAAGGGGTTTTCATGAATTATAAGTTTTTTCTTGCTATATTCAAGAAAAAAATTTCGAGATACGCTTGAAAAGTTCCGTAGTTTGGCGCGCAGACAATATACAGATATGCACAAAATGGGTATAACATCCGTGCTAAATTGCTTCTGAAAGGAGAAGTATTTATGGGCAGGGTATTTTTCATCCTGACAACGCTATCGCTGATGCTGGCACTGCTCACAAACCGTGCGCCTTCAGCGGCGTCGGCACTGCTGAACTCGGCGGAAAGCGGCGTTTCGCTGATGTTGACGCTGCTGGGAACGATGACGCTCTGGAGTGGCTTGATGGAAGTGCTTCTGCGCACGGGCGACGTGGCGAAACTTGGGCTGCTTATCCGAAAATTATTCGGAAGACACAGCCGCGCGCTTCCGGACGCTGATTGCTGGGAGGCAATCGGCATGAATCTGGCGGCGAACGTCCTCGGTCTGGGGAATGCCGCCACGCCGCCGGGTGTGTCCGCAGCGAAGCAATTGGCGGCACACGGCGAGCCGGGACTGCGCGTGCTGGCGCTGTTGCTGGTGCTCAACAATTCCGGCCTGCAGGTGCTGCCGACGACGGTGCTGACGCTTCGTCAGGCGGCAGGCGCACAGCATCCGGCGGACATTTGGGGCGCTATGCTGATTTCGTCCGCCGCCGCGACGGCAGCTGGGGTCATCCTACTGGGTGTGTACGACAAAATCCGCCAAAAAGGAGCGAATCCGCATGGAGAAAGCCGCCGCCGTCACCCTCATCCTGACCGTTCTGCTGATTCTTCTGCGCGGAAAATGCGCGGGCGTTGAGGTCTACGGCGCGTTCCTTTCCGGCGCGAAGAAAGGAATGGAAGCCGCGTGGCAGCTCCTGCCCGCGCTGACGGGGATGCTGCTCATGCTTTCCTTGATGAACGCTTCCGGGCTGACGGCGCTTCTTGTACGCCTGCTATCGCCCCTGACGGCAATATTGAACCTGCCGCAGGAGGTCGCGCCGATGCTCATCCTCCGCCCGATGACCGGGTCGGGCAGTTTGGCGGCGCTGCAGGAGATTTTCGCGCAGTACGGCGCGGACAGCCGCGTTGGGCGAATCGCGTCGGTGCTGATGGGGTCAAGCGAGACGATTTTCTACACGATGAGCGTCTATCTCGGCGCGGCGGGCGTGAAAAAGCTGCCGGGCGCGCTGGGCGTGTCGCTGCTGTCCTACCTGACGTGCGCGTGGGTTTGCGGGCTAATCTGCTGAAAAATCAGGAAAATCGCTTGCAGGAAAGGGGAAAATCATGTATAATAAACAGGTATGCCGGATGAAAGGAGCGAAGGAAATGCTGGAAATCATCGGGGACAGCCGCGCGGTGGCTCGTGCGGCGATTCAGCTGGCGATGACGGCGACACGCGAGGAAGAAACCGAGCTGAAGGCGTCGCTGACCGAAAAGGATATTGTCGGCGCGGCCTCGGACTTCGGCGGCACATTCGTGGATTCGATGATGAAGATGATTGAGCGCGCCGTGGTCGCCGCCAAGCGCGAGGGCGTCATCAGTGATACGCACCGCGAGGAAGGCGCAGTTGCTGGGGCAGCACACGACGCGGTGTGCCAAGTCAGCGAGAAAGCGATGGGCTTTTCTGTCGGCGGCAAAATCGGCGTCGCCCGCTCCGGCGAGCATGTGGCGGTCGCGGTGTTCTTTACCGTGGGCTTGGTGCATCTCAACGAGGTCGTCGTCGGCATGGGACACCGGGCGATTTGACCGAATGGGTTTAAGGGAGCGACCGCAAAGTTCCCTTGCGCTCCCGCAGGAGCGAAATCCCCTGCAAGCAGCAGATTCACATAAAAAGTATTATATAGAAAGCAAACAAAAGGAGACATTCCTCATGGTGCTGAATATTGCCATGGACGGCCCTGTCGGCGCAGGAAAATCAAGCATTGCGGACGCCGTTGCCAAGCGGCTGGGCATCCTCCACCTCGACACCGGCGCGATGTACCGCGCCATCGGTCTGACCGCGCTGGAGAAGGGCGTTCCCGTGCAGGACGAACAGGCGGTTACGGCGCTGTGCCAGTCACTGTCAATGACGGTGGGTCACGCGGCGGATGGTCAGCATACCCTCGTGGATGGCCGCGACGTGACGGGTTTCATCCGCACGCCGGAGGTCAGCATGGCGGCGTCCACCGTCGCTAAGTACGCGGGCGTGCGCGCGGCAATGGTCGCGCTCCAGCGCCGCCTTGCGCAGGAAACGCCCATGCTGGTGGATGGCCGCGATATTGGCACGCGTGTGCTGATGAACGCGCCCGTCAAAATCTTCCTGACTGCCAGCGCTGAGGAACGCGCCCGCCGCCGCTATCAGGAGATGCGCAATAAGGGCATGGACGCGAATTTCGACGATGTGCTGCGCGATCTGCGCGCCCGTGACGAACAGGACACGCACCGCGCTGTTGACCCGCTCCGCGCGGCAGAGGACGCCGTGACGGTCGATTCGACGAACCTCACGTTCGACGAGGTGGTCGAGGCGATTCTGCGCATCGTCGCGGACAAGACGGGGGGCGCACAGGTATGAGCGAGCAGAATCAGCCGGAAAAGCAGGAGAAGAAGCCGGAAAAGAAGAATTTCCAGCATCACATGGCTGTTCCGGGCAAAAAGGGCATCATCTATACGATTGCACGCGGGATTTTTTGGCTTTACTTCCACCTGTTCTGCTTTATGCACTGCACGGGCAGGGAGAAGCTGAATCTCGACGCGCCATACATCGTCATCGCGAATCACACGTCCTTCGCAGACCCGATTATTGCCGCGATGCTGATTCGCCGCTACGAAGTGAACTTCCTGGGGAAAATCGAGCTGGCGAAAGCGCCTGTGGTCGGAAAACTGCTGATGCACCTGCACATGATTCCCGTTGACCGCCACCACAGCGACATGGAGGCGATGCGCGCCTGTCTGCGGGTAACGAAGGCGGGCGGCGTGCTGGGCATTTTCCCCGAAGGCACGCGCCACAAAGAGGGGATTATGGAGCACGTTGAGTCCGGCGTGGCGCTGATTGCCCTGCGCAGCGGCGTGCCGATGATTCCCCTGTACATCGGCGGCAAACCGCGCCTGTTCCGCCGTCTGGACGTGCGCGTCGGCGACCCGATTGCGATGGACGACCTGCGTGCGCGCGGCGTGAACCGCGACACCTGCGAGGAACTGCTCGCCCGCATCACCGAAACCTACCGCGCGCTGACGGCACACCCGGAGGCGTGAACACCAAAATCTGCGGAAAATCCTGATTTTGCGCGCTTTTTTCGCGAACAGAAAATTTTTTCAAAAAAAAAATGCGAAGGAAGCAGGAAAATCAGAAGATATGTAGAATCAATATAGAGGTCAGAAAATGGTCTGACCATGCTGGAAAGGATGCAAACGGGAAATGCCGATTGAAATCGCGGCTCATGCGGGGTTCTGCATGGGCGTCCGCCGCGCGGTCGAAAGCGCCGTGCAGGTGGCGGACAGCGGCGTGCCCTCTTGTACGCTGGGGGAACTGATCCACAACCCGACGGTCGTGGACATGCTTCGTCAGCGCGGGATTCCGCCGGTCGCTTCCGCCGAGGAAGCAGCGGGTCGGCAGGTGCTCATCCGCAGTCACGGCGTTGCGCCGGAGGTCATCAGGCAGCTGGAAAATGCCGGCTGCAAGGTGGTTGACCTGACCTGCCCCTTCGTCAACAAGCTCCACCGCGTCGTCGCGGAGGAAACGAGCGAGGATTGCCCGCTGATTATGGTGGGCGAGCGGGAACACCCGGAGGTCAAGGGAACATGCGGCTGGGCGCGCGGCAAGGTTTACGTCGTGGCGACGGCGGAGGAAGCGGCGCAGCTGCCCGAAATGGAACAGGCGGCAGCCGCCGTGCAGACGACCTTCCCCCCGGAACGCTGGGAGGCGATTGTCGCCGTTCTGCGCGGACGTGTCCAGCATTTGAAGGAGCATAACACCATCTGCAACGCCACTGCGGTGCGCCAGCGGGAAGCCAAGAAGCTTGCCGCGGCGTCCGACGCTATGATTGTCGTCGGCGGCCGCACCAGTGCGAATACGCACAAGCTCTTTGAGGCGTGCAAGGCGCTTTGCCCCCGAACAATTTTGGTAGAGTGCGCGGCGGAAATTCCGCCTGCCTTTGCAAATATTCATTCCGATAAAATTGGAATAACCGCCGGTGCTTCCACACCGGATGGCTCATTAGAGGAGGTTGCAACCCATATGACCGACAACGAAAACATGGCTCAGTCCTCTGACTTCACCATGGACGCCATCGTGGCCACGATGACGCGCATCAAGGCTGGACAGACGGTGACCGGCAAAGTTGTGCAGGTGACCCCGGACGAAGTGTATGTGAACATTGGCTACAAGGCCGATGGCATCATCAAGCGCTCCGACCTGACCCAGCAGGACGTCAAAGAAGGTGACGAACTGGAAGCTGAGATCGTCAAAGTGAACGACGGCGAAGGCAATGTCGTTCTGTCCCAGCGCAACATCGTCAACCGCAAGGCGTGGGAAGCGCTCGTCGCCAAGTACGACGCGGGCGAGTATGTCAAGGGCGTTGGCAAGGAAGCCGTCAAGGGCGGCCTGATTGCTGATGTTGAGGGCGTGCGTGCTTTCGTGCCCGCCTCCCAGCTCGCGCAGCACTATGTTGACAAGATTGAAGAGTTCGTTGGCAAGGAAATGGAACTCAAGATCATCGAAGTGGACAAGCAGAAGAAGCGCATCGTGGCTTCCCGCAAGGCTGTCATTGCTGAGCAGACCGCTGCCCGCAAGAAGGCTGCTTGGGAGAACCTTGAAGAGGGCGCTATCATCCACGGCGTCGTTCGCCGCCTGACCCAGTTCGGCGCGTTCGTTGATGTCGGCGGTGTGGACGGCCTGATTCACATCACGGATCTGTCCTGGGGCCGCATCAACCATCCGTCCGAGGTCGTCAAGCCCGGTCAGGAAGTTGACGTGAAGATTCTGTCCCTCGACCGCGAACGTGAACGCATCCAGCTTGGCTACAAGCAGCTCCAGCCCCGTCCGTGGGATAACGCCGCCGAGCGCTATCCGGAAGGCTGCATCGTCGAAGGCAAGGTTGTCCGTATTGCGGACTTCGGTGCGTTCGTTGAACTCCAGCCCGGTCTGGATGGCCTGGTGCACATCTCCCAGTGCGCGCAGAACCGCGTCGCGAAGGTCACTGACGCCGTGCAGGAAGGTCAGATTGTCCGCGTGAAGGTGCTGAGCGTTGACACCGAGAAGAAGCGCATCTCCCTGTCCATCCGTCAGGCCGCCGAAGACGAATTCTCCTTCGACGACGAGGCGATGGGCGAGGAAGCTCCCGCGGACGCGGAAGAAGCGCCCGTGCAGGAGTAATTGCGGAATTTCTGATTTCGCCCCGCAGCAGGAGGCAAGTGGGATACTGCTTGTCTCCTGCTTTCTTATTATATTGAGGGGGATTTTGGCTTCTCGAAGCGACGAGGGGCAATGAAAACCATCATCAAAGCGAGGAGAATTGCTATGCCGCGCTGCATCATCCTGACGCCGCTGTATGCGGGCGAAGAGCTGCCGTGGATTGCGCCGCAGCCGGGGGATTTCCTGATTTGCGCGGATGGCGGCTGGGCGCGCGCGCGGCAGTTCGGGCTGACGCCGCAGCTGGTTGTCGGGGATTTTGACTCCATGCCGCCTGCAATGCGCCCGGATGTGCCCACGCTGACCTTGCCGACGGAAAAAGATGATACGGATTTGGTCGTCTGCCTGCATGAAGGGCGCAAACGCGGGTACACTGAGTTTATCCTCGCGGGGGCGATTGGCGGGCGCTTCGACCACACGCTATCTTGCCTGCAATGCGCGGCGGACTGCGCCCTGCGCGGCGAACGCGCGTGGCTGGTGGATGGGCAGAATCGCGCGACGATTCTTGCGCCGGGCACGCATCATCTGCCGAAAATGCCGGGGCGAAAGCTGTCGCTGCTGGCGTATTCGCCGGAGGTGCGGGATGTGACGCTGACGGGCGCGAAATGGACGCTCACCCGCGCGACGCTGACGTACCGCTATCCGCTGGGGTGCAGCAACGAGTTCACGGCGGACATGGCGGAGGTCACCTTCCGCGAAGGGCTGCTGATGGTGTGTTTCAGCGCAGATAAAAATCCTTGACTTTCGTGAAAAACCGACAAACTTTTGCAAGCTGCGGAAATTCCCTTGTCCTGCGGGGCGAAAAATGGTACAATAAACCCTACCCGCAGAGGAGTCTGTACGCAATGAAAGGGGCGCTGGCGCGATGGAACTGGGCAAGCTGCTGACGGAAGGAAAAGGCAAACGCGTTTACGCAACCGACGATCCGGATCAGGCAATCGTGTACTTCAAGGATGAGGCAATGGCGTTTCATGGGCTGAAGCGCGGGCGGATTCTGGGCAAGGGCGAAGTCAACAACGCGATTAGCGAACAGTTCTTCAAAATGCTGGAAGAAAACGGCATCCCGACGCACTACCTGCGACGGCTGGACGCGCGGCAGAGCCTTGTCAAGCGATGTCAGATTCTGCCGGTATCCGTGAAGGTGCGCAACCGCGTGGCGGGGTCGCTGGCGAAGCGCATCGGTCTGCCGACTGGCACGAAGCTGGACACGACCGTCATCGAGCTGGAACTGAAGGGCAGCGAGATGGACTACCCGCTCATCAACATCACGCATGTTGAGGCGCTGCATCTTGCGACGCGCGAGGAAATGAACTACGTCATTGAGACGGCACGGAAAATCAACCAAATTCTGTCGGATTTCACGTCGGAAATCGGCGTAGAGCTGGTGGATTTTAAGCTGGAGTTCGGGCGCTACCACGGTCAACTGCTCGTTGCGGATGAAATCAGCCCTGATTCCGCGCGCTTCTGGGATGCCCGGACGCATGAGCCGATGGACCTCGACCGCTTCCGCCGTGATTTGGGCGGCGTTGAACAGGCGTATCAGGATTTGCTGCACAGGATGATGGGCGAATAAAAACTGTATTTCTGCCCGTCTGCCGCGATAAAAAATCGTTTGCAAGGCTTGATTTCTGCGGAAATCGGGTCTTTTTTTGTTGACAAAGGCGACAATTATCGTTATAATAATGATATGTTGCTTGTTTTTGTGGGGGGGGCAAAATATGGAAAACATAGGCGAAAAAATCATGCAGGCACGCAAGACAAAGGGCATGACGCAGGACACACTGGCGCAGCTGGTCAACGTGTCGCGGCAGACGGTGTCGCACTGGGAGAACGGGCGCGCCATGCCGGACGTGGCGACGGCGGCGCAGCTGTCGAAGGTGCTGGATGTGAACTTTCTGGCGGATGAAGCGGCGGAAGACGCGGCAGTGCAGCCGCCTGAAGCCGTACCGACGGTGCATGAGCCGTTACAGGAAACGCAGGAACAAACCGACGGTCGGTTTGTTAATCCGCCGGAGCAGCCGAAGCAGCCCAGTCAGCGCAAGCGAATCGCGGTCATCTGCGCGGCGGTCGTCATCATCGTGGCGGCGGTTGTCGGCATTGTGCTGCCGATGCTGCCCAAGGCGCAGGCGCAAATCGAGCTGTCCTATCCGCCGGAAAATGCGTACATGATGAAAGAAGACGGCGGGTTTGTCGGCTGGATGATTCACTTTTACAGCACGAACGTCAGCGACGTGCCGTTCACGCCGACCTATGCGCAGGCAAAATGGTATCTGGGTGACAAACTAAGCGGTTCGTCGCCTGCTGTTGATTACAATTACATGCGCAACTGGATGGAGAGCGACGCGCTCGTCAAGGGCGAAACGCCGCTGGATTTGTACTACGGAACAGACAGACAGAATGTCGATCGCGGCGTGTTTATCATCTCCGGCACGGATGCGAACGGTCACGAGCTGAAATTTTCTATCAGCATTGACCTGATTCACGAGTTTCCGCCAGAATCAGAAAACTGAACACTTGTTCGCAAGAATCGTCCCTTCGGGGGCGATTTTTTTGCGTTTTGGCGGAAAAAAGCGCGATAAAAGGCAAATGTACATGTTTTGAGCGCGATATCGGGCGAATGTAAACATCGTGAGCGTGACATTTGGGGGGTGCGGCGCTACAATGCAGACAGAACCAAGCGACAAAGAAGGGAGGAACATGACGTACTGGGGATGGTTGCTGGTAGGCATCGCGCTGCTGCTGACCGCGCTGAGCGGAACGCAGACGAGCCTCTGCCAGCGGATGAGAAGCGTACCTGTTTACCGCGGCCTGACGTACTGGGAGGTTCAACAGATTGCGAAGGCCACACCGACGAGCTTCACCCCGTGCGGGGAGGACACCATCCGCCGCTGGGTGAGCGGACGTTACCAAATCGCCCTGCGCTTCAACAGATACGACGTCTGTCTGGGCGTGGAGGAAGAAATCGACGGATAAGGAAAGGGGAAAACAATTATGATGAAGAAACTGACGGCGCTGCTGCTGTGCGTCGCAATGCTGATGGTCGGCGTGGTGGCACAGGCGGAAAGCGGGTATGAGTTCATAAAGAAGTTCCTGAGTGATAGCAATTACCTGGGAATAGGTTCTACGGTGGCACTTGATGGAACAAATGAGCCAAAGTCGTTTATACTTGCGTTTGATATGCCTACCACTGGAATCTACTTGATGGGTGACAATCAACAAGGCGAGTATGAAGGCACAGGGTGGGCGGATATTGACGCATCACAGCTCTTGATGTGGCTTACTCTTTTTTGCAAGGGCGAGATGTGGACAGAAATAGATGAATATGTCGATGAGGGGTATTCTTATGAAATTTGGATTACGCCCCTCAATGATAAAGACAAAATTGTCATTGATAGTACTGAAAAAGCAGAACAGCTTTCCGATATGACAATAGGTTACGTGATGGGAGTGGAAGAAGAAGGGAAGCTTACTTCAATGACAATAGGTGAGTGGCGGAAAATGATGGAAGGGAAATAATATATGAAGAAGTTTGTGGCGGTTTTGCTGTGCGTCGCAATGCTTATGGCAGGTGTGGTGGCTCGTGCGGAAAATGGCTATGAGTTCATTAAATACATGCTGAGCAGCGAAGATGGCGTAAGATTAGGGTATGGCTACTCGATGGAACTTGATGATATAAACACAAGTAAGACGACGGTTATTGTATTCGATTTTGATGACAGTACAATTGTTTTATTGGGCGATAATTCAAAAGGAAACTATGAAGGAACTTCTTGGCTGCTGAGTGATACTCCTGAGGCGTTTTTGGCCGCTCTTATCGTGTGTTGCTCCGGTTGGAGTACCATTGAAGGAATGCTTGATGTCGGATATGATTTCCGCATTCAGCTCGTATCCGAATCCAGCGATACGAACGTATTCATTTCTTCAGAAGAAGAAGCTCTTTCAGTCTATCAAATCATCATGAGTAACGCTAATTAAGGAGGCTTTACCATGCCCACCATCGTATCCTTCTACCAGCGCTTCCCGAACGAAGCGCCGCCGCTGAACCTGTCCGCTTTCGACCGCACGGGCTACACCTATGCCGAAAACTTCCGCCGCAATGAGCGCTGCTATGAAGCGGAACAGTGCGAGGTGACGAGCGACGACGGCAGTGTGGTGCTGTCGCTGGACGTGCGCATTCGTCCGCGCGGCGGCGAAATTGAGGCGCTTCCGCGGGTGATGCTGTCCGTGTACAGCGAGGGAATGCCATTTCAGGTGCGCCGGATGGAGCTGCGCACGGGGGATACGACGTACGCGATTCTGCCCGACAACGTGCAGCAGTACACCATGCGCGGCGACACGGACGGCGGCTTTCTGGAAACGATGGCGATTCCGCTGGGGAAAGTCGGCATGAAGATACTGCTGGAAGCGTCGGATGCGGCGGAGGCACGGTGGGTGATTCAAGGCGCGCGGACGGCGCAGACGCTGCCCCTCACGGCGGCGCAGAAGAAGGCGATTCGCCGCTTCTGCATGGACTGCGAGGAATCTGCCATCACCTACCAGCCCGCGTTCCTGTGGTACAAGGATTACTGTACAAAAGCATAAGCAATACATAAGACATCTCTCTTCACGGCGTCCGCAGCCTGCAACCTGCGGACGCTGTTTTTTTTACTTGACAAAAAACAGGCAGATACATATACTGATATTACGAAACAGCAACGAAAAAGCGCGGAAGGGGGGGGAAAACTGTATGTTTAACGACATCGGTCACAAGATTCAGAAGCTGGCGAAAGCGTTCTGGTGGATTGGCATCGTCTTCTGGACCATCAAGGGGATTGATCTCATTGGCAGCTTGTCCATGACGCACCAGCTGACCGGCTCGTATGTGACAGCAAGCAGCGCAGCCGGCGTGTTAGTGAGCATTGTGACCATCATCGTCGGTGTGCTGGTCTCGTGGATTGGCTCGTTCCTGCTCTACGGCTTTGGTCAGCTGGTGGAGGACACCCACGCGATTCGCGCAAACACGGAAAGCAAGAAAGACGCATAAAAAAAGGAACCCGAATCCTCGCTTTTCAGCAGGGGAAACGGGTTCCTTTTCTTTGCGCTTATTTCTGCAAGTCCGTGCGGATAATCAGCAGCATGTCATGCGCCATGCCGTCCGCCACGAGGTCGAAGCTCGGCACATTCGCCATCTGGCTTTCGAGGTTGTCGAAGAGGTCAAGCGCCTTCTGCACGTCGCCGCTCAGCAGGTCGAGCCCTTTTTCGGTCAGCTTCGCCTTGAGTTCCGCCAAGCCGTCGGAAAGCTCCGTCATGCCGCCCGACAGCGTGTTTGCGCCATCGTAGAGCTGGGACGCGCCGTTGCCCGCCTGCGCCACGCCGTCGGTGTACGCCTTCAGGCCGTTCACGAACGTCTCCACGGATGCCAGCTGCTCCTTCAGGCGCTTGAGCGAATCCACCGCCGCGGCAATGGTCGCCTTCTTTTCGCGGACGGTGTTCTGCACGTCCTCGCTGGCGTAGTTCTCTTCCACCAGCTTGTCAATCTGCTCGGTCACAGCGGCTTCCAGCTTCGCCTGCACATCGGCGGATGCGAAGTTTTCTTCCACCAGCTTGTTTTCCTGTTCGGCGACGGCGGATTCAATCTTTGCCTTGATGTCGCCTGATGCCATGTTCTGGGCAATCAGCTGATTTTCCTGCTCGGTGACGGCGGATTCAATCTTCGTCTTGATGTCGTCTGACGCCATGTTCTGCGCGACCAGCTGATTTTCCTGCTCGGTCACAGCCGCTTCGATTTTCGCCTTGATGTCATCGGACGCCATCATCTGGTCAACCGCCGCGCTGATCTGCTTCTGCTGCGCGTCCGGCACCTGACCCGCCGCAACCGCGTCCTGATACTGCTGCGCCGTCATATTGAGACCCGCCTGCGCCAGCACGCCCTCCAGCACTTGCGCTTGAACCGCCTGCGTCACGCCGGCGCGGATGGTGTCCTCCTGCGCTTGAACCGCGTCCTGCACCTGCGCCTGAACCGCCTGCGTCACTGCCGCGCGAATGGTGTCTTCCTGTGCCGCAACTGCCTGACGCACCTGTTCCTTCACTACGTCGGTCACAGCGGCGCGGATGGTTTCTTCCTGCGCTTGAACCGCGTCCCGCACCTGACCGCGCACCACTTCGGTCACGGCCTCGCGAACCTTGTCCTCCTGCGCCATGACCGCCTCGCGAACCTGTGCCTTCGCCAAAGCCTCGATGGTCTTGTCAATGACGGCGGGGTCAAGCTGGGCAATCAGGTCGTCCAGCACGGCTGCGTAGTTGCTGACGGTCAGCGTCGGCACTTCGATGCTCAGCGCATCCAGCCCCGCGGCGGCCAGCTGCGTGTTTGCGGTATCCAGCACAGCGGCAAACAGCTGCGCCGCGCCGTCGTTGAGAGCGCTGCTGTTGCTGCTTAGCGTATCCAAGCCGTCTTTGAGCGTCTTCACGCCGTCCAGCAGGGTGATGGAGCCGTCTTTGAGCTGCGCCGCGCCGTCAAAGAGCGTGTTCAGCGCGGTCAGCAGTTCGTGAATGTCTTCGTTGCTTTCGGGAATGTCCGAGCCGTCCGCCAGTGCGTTCAGCCCCGCCGTCAGGTCGCTGACGAGGGTGTGCGCGTCCGCCGCGTGGTCGGAGAGCGCGTCGGTCAGCACCTTCACGGGCTGCGCTGTCGCAATCGTCATCATCCAGTTCAGGTCGGCATGGTCCACATGCGCCGTCATGGTGAAGGAATCGGGCAGTTCCAAATCCGCATCCGCACCGGGAACGCCGAAGCCCATCAGGAAACTGTGCGCGCCGTCGGTCAGCACCGCGCCGTTGTCCACGGTCACGCTGGTCACGTCGTCAGATAGCGGCATCACCGTCACGGCGAGGAAGGGGGATTCGGCGCGGTAGGAGACGGTCATCGCCAGTTCGCCGGATGCGTTCTTCACGTCCGCGGCGGTGACTTCCTTGCCGTCCAGCGTCATGTGGACGACGGGGGTCACGTTCAGCGCCTTGTCCGACGTGCCCTGATAGATGATGCTGTTTCCGTCGGCTTTCCACGTCACGGTTTCGCCGCTCTGGGTGAATTTTTCCGTGCCGCCGACGTTTTCCAGCGCGGTCAGCAGCGTCCGGTCGTCGATTTCCGTCAAAGCGTCGCCGTTTTCAAGGCGAACGTTGTCAATGACGGTCAGCGCGTCGCCGTCGGCATTCGTCACGGCATAAACACGCTCGTGTTTCACGGTTTCCGCGCTGGCAAAGCAGGTCAGCGTCATGCAAAGCGCAGTGATAAGAGCAAAAGCACGCTTTTTCATCGGATTTTTCCATCCTTTCTACCAACAAAGTCAGTTCTTCACGTTCATTTTCAGCGTCGTGTGGATAATCACCTTGTCCAGCACCAGCAGCACCGCCGGCAGCAGGAACAGCACGACCACCACCGAGCACAGCGCGCCGCGCGCCATCAGGGAGCACATGGAGGAAATAATATCGACATTGGAGTACAGCCCCACGCCGAACGTCGCGGCGAAGAAGCCGATGCCGCTGACGAGAATCGACTGCGCGGAGGACGCGACCGCCTTGCTGACGGCCTCGCGCTTGTCAGATCCCGCACGGCGGTTCTGCAAGTAGCGCGTCGTCATCAGGATGGCGTAGTCCACTGTCGAACCCAGCTGAATGGTCGAAATCAGAATCGGCGCGACGAACGGCAGCGTCACGTTTGTGTAGTAGGGGATGCACAGGTTCGCGGCAATCGCGGTTTCAATGACGGCGACCAGAATCACCGGCAGGGAAATCGAGCGCAGCACCAGCGCGATAATCAGGAAAATGGCGATAATGGAAATCAGGCTGACGACCTCGAAGTCGTGGTCGGTGCAGGAAATGAGGTCTTTCGTGCAGGGCGCTTCGCCGATGAGCATCCCGCCATCGTCGTACTTTTTGAGGATTTCGTTCAGCTCATCAATCTGCCGATTCACCGCGTCGGAGGAAATAATGTATTCCGAGGAAATCAGCATCAGCTGGTATTCGTCGCTCTTGAGTTCGCTGAGGATTTCGTCCGGCACGATGCTTTCGGGGATGCCCGCGCCCAGCAGCGAGTCAATCGACAGCACCTGCTTCACGCCATCGACTTCCGCCATTTCGTCCGTCATGGCGACGACGTCCTTCTGCGGCACGTCCGCATCGACCAGCACAAGATGGTTCGTGGACACGTCAAAGGTTTCGGACAGCTTCGTGTTCGCCTTCACGCTTTCCAGCTCCTGCGGCAGGCAGGCGGACATGTCGTAATACTTGCCGACGTTATTGTAGCCGTAGAATGCCGGGATGCACAGCACAATCAGGATGACGAACAGCACCTTGTAGTGCTTCGTGACGAACTTGCTGATGCCCGCAACGCTGGGCAGCAGCGGCTTGTGCGACGTCTTTTCCAGCGCGCGGTCAAGGAGGCGGATGACGCAGGGCAGCAGGATGACCGTGCCCAGTACGCCGAGGATAACGCCCTTGCTCATCACGATGCCGAGGTCACGGCCGAGCGTGAAGCTCATGAAGCAGATGGCGACGAAGCCCGCGACCGTCGTCAGGCTGCTGCCGACGATGGAGGAAATGGTCTTGCAGATGGCGCTTGCCATCGCTTCGTCCTTGTCCGAATAGGTCTGCTGCTCTTCCTTGTAGCTGTGCCACAGGAAGATGGAGTAGTCCAGCGTCACGCCCAATTGCAGCACGGCGGCGACTGCTTTGGTGATGTAGGAAATCTCACCGAGAAAGTAGTTCGTGCCCATGTTCCACAGGATGCTCACGCCGATGCACAGCAGGAAGATAAACGGCAGGAGGATGGAGTCCATCGTCAGCATCAGCACGACGCAGCACAGCGCAACGGCGATGGCGACGTAGATGGCTTCCTGATCCTCTACCAGCTGCTTGGTATCGGTTACAACCGCCGACAGACCGGACACGAAGCACTGCTGACCCGCAATTTTGCGAATCTGCGCAATGGCTTCCATCGTCCCTTCCGCCGACGACGTGTCATCGAAGAACACCGCCATCAGCCGCGCGTTGCCCTTCTCGAAGATGTTCCGGTATTCGTCCGGCAGAATCTCGGAAGGAATCGTGCCCTTGGTGATGGACGCATAGCCGATGACCGTATCCACATGCGGCACGTCGCGGATGGCGTCCTCCAGCGCCTGCTGGTCGGTTTCGCTCATCCCTTCCGTGATGCACAGGGAGAACGCGCCCTTGCCGAACTCTTCCATCAGGATGTTCTGCCCCTTGACCGTGTCAAGGTCTTCCGGCAGATAATACAGCAGGTCATACTTGACCTTTGTGGCGTTCATGCCCAGCACCGACGGAATCAGCATCAGCAGACAGATGATGACGACGGCAACACGGTGCTTGACAATCCACCTTGCGAATCGGTTCACAACAGTTCCTCCTTTTCTGAAATCCATAACTTTTAGTGAACAATGTGTTGACTTACTCAACGAGGGATAGTATAATAGCATGTGTACCGAAAATCAATCATCAGATTCGGTTTCGGACGCTGATTAAGCGACAAAATGAACGACGATTGCGGAAACAATCAACAAAATTGGCAAAAGAGTTGAAAAACAAGGGGGTCGCCATGATGACAGAAAAGGATACGATGCAGGTTAAGCCGGAGAAGAAGGAAGACCGCCGGGTGCGCCGGACGAAGAAGCTGCTTACCCACGGGCTGATTCAGCTGATGAAGGAAAAGCAGGTGCAGGACATTACCGTGCGAGAGCTGGCGGATTTGGTGGACGTCAACCGCGGCACGTTCTACCTGTACTACCGCGATATATTCGATATGCTGGACAGCATCGAGCAGGAGCTGTTCAATCAGGTGAACCAGCTGATTGCCGCGCATAAGGGCGAAACCGTGCTTACGCATACACTGCCCGTGCTGAAGGAGTTGTTCCGTTTGGTGGAGGAGAACAAGGAACTGTGCCAAGTGCTGCTGGGGCAGAACGGCGATATGAAGTTCCTGAAGAAGCTGTCCGACGTGGTGCAGGAGGCCTTCCGGCGCGAATGGCTGATGATGAAGAAGGACGAAGTGACGTTCGATTACAGCTATGCGTTCGGCGCGCTGGGCTTTGTGGGTCTGCTGCGGACGTGGCTGGAGCGCGACTGCGTGGAGAAAGCCGACGACATGGCAGTCCTCAGCGACCGCATGATTCGCTTGGGGCTGACCAGCAGCCTGCAAACGCCATAATAGTAGTAGAAACGCCGCAAAAAGCCCCTCAGCCGCTTGCATTTGCCGCGCAAGTGTCCTATAATGAAGAGGACGCGCGAAACATGTCTATTTTCGCTGCGTTCGGGAAAATGGCAAAGGAGCTGCTTCCGCTTTGAAGAAAAAATCCGTTTTCGCCAATCAGACCATGCGCATTGGGCTGCTCATGCTCCTGGACGCGCTGCTGATTTCGGCTTCGCTGCTGATGGGCTTGCAAGTGTATTATGACATGCACGCCCCGGCAGCGCATATCCTCCACGTCTGGCGCAGCCTGCCGCTGCTGATTGTCTCCACCGTCGCGCTTTTGCATATGATGGGCTTCTACCGCGGCATCCTCAAATACGCGGGCGTGGATCTGCTGCTGCAAATCGCCTGCGGTACGCTCGGCGGCACGGGGATAACGTATCTCGTGTCGTTCCTGTGCTATTCGATTCGCCGCGAACCGAACATCTTCCTCATGCCGCGCCCGGTCTACCTTGTGCAGTGGCTGCTGCTGATGGTGATGCTTGCGGCAAGCCGGTTCGTCATCAAGGTCGCGCAGGGCGGCGGATGGACGCACTTCTTCACCGGCGGCAGCGCCAAGGCACGGCGCGTGATGGTCGTCGGCGGCGGCTGGGGCGGCGCGCAGGTCATCCGCGATATGCAGGCAGGACGCTATGGCGACTGCGTGCCGGTGATTGTGGTGGATGACGACGAGAGCCGGCGCAACACCCGCATCGGGCGTGTCCGCGTGGTGATGGATACGGGGAAAATTGCTGAGTACGCCAAACAGTACGCGATTGACGACATCATCATCGCCATTGCCACGCCGAAATCCGACCTGACGGAGCTGATGCATACCTGTGTGGATACGGGCTGCCACGTCCGCCGCTATACCGTGATGCAGGAGATGAACGGCGGGCAGGGGCAGATGCGCGACATCAACATCGCGGACTTGCTGGGGCGCGACGAGAAGCACCTCGATATGTCCGAAGTGGAGCAGGTGATTGCCGGGCGGCGCGTGCTGGTTACGGGCGGCGGCGGGTCAATCGGGTCGGAAATGTGCCGGCAGATGATGGCGTTCATCCCCGAAAAGCTGGTGCTGTACGACATCAGCGAAAACTACATGTATGACCTGTTCGCCGAGCTGAAAAACAAGTACGGCGAGATTGTCAAGAACACGGTCGTCCTGCGCGTCGGTTCGATTCGCGATGAAGCGACGCTGAATCAGGTGTTCGATGAGTTCAAACCGGAAATCGTCATCCACGCGGCGGCGCATAAGCACGTCCCGCTGATGGAGGACAGCCCCGAACAGGCGGTGCGCAACAACGTTTTCGGCACATATAACGTCGCCAAGTGCGCCAAGGAACACGGCGCAAAGCGGTTCGTGATGATCTCCACCGACAAGGCGGTCAATCCCACCAACGTCATGGGCGCCTCGAAGCGCATGGCGGAAATCATCATCGAAGCCATGCAGAAGCAGAGCAGCACGACGCAGTTCACCGCTGTCCGCTTCGGCAATGTGCTGGGGTCGAACGGCAGCGTCGTCCCGCTGTTCGAGCGGCAGATTCGCGCGGGCGGCCCGGTCACGCTGACGCACCCGGACATCATCCGCTACTTCATGACCATCCCGGAGGCGGCGAGCCTTGTGCTGCAAGCCGCGTCGATTGCCCGCGGCGGCGAGCTGTTCGTGCTGGACATGGGCAAGCCCGTCAAAATCCGCGAACTGGCGGAGCGAATGATTCAGCTGTATTCCGACCCCTTGAAGCCCCCGGTGGAAATCGTCTACACCGGCTTGCGTCCGGGCGAAAAGCTCTACGAGGAGCTTCTGCGTGACGAGGAAACCGACACCGCGACGAGCAAGGAAAAGATTTTCATCGCCAAGCCGGAGCAGGTGGCGTGGGCGGACGTGGAAAACATGCTGCGCACGCTGCACGAATGCCTCGACAATCACGGTGATATCAAGGCGTGTATGCACCGTCTGCTTCCGTCCTTCAAAACGCCGGAAGAGGTCAACGGGCGGGTGTAATACGATTTCCAGATTCAACTGCGCCAGCTGCTTGCGCATTCTTATCTGAAAATAGTATAAGCGGGGCAAATCCGCAAATTTTCCCCGAAAAATGCCGGAGAAAATGCAAAAACCCCCTTGCCAAATGCCTATGCAGTGTGGTATAATAGTTGGCGTGACATACGGGCGGTCCTCTTTCCGGAGAACTCTGACCTCATGCGGAGCCGGATACGAACGTCTATGAAGGAAGGAGGAACCAACATGAGCGAAATTATCCGTTCTATCGAAGCGAAGCAGCTGCGTACCGACATCCCCGCGATTGCCATTGGCGATACCGTCAAGGTGATGGTGAAGGTTGTGGAAGGCAAGACGGAGCGTCTTCAGGCTTTTGAGGGCGTTGTGATTGCGAAGCGCAATGGCGGCATTCGTGAAACCTTCACGGTGCGCCGCGTGTCCTACGGCATCGGTGTGGAGCGCACGTTCCCCGTGCATTCTCCCCGTCTGGGCAGCATCACCATCATCCGTCACGGCAAGGTGCGTCGCGCCAAGCTGTACTACCTGCGTTCTCTGCAGGGTCGTGCTGCGAAGATCAAGGAAGTCAAGCGCGTCTGAGTACGGTACGGGGATGCGGGACGTCACAACCCACAGCCCTGAACTCGGAAACAGAACACAGAAGGGAAAGCGGAGCAATCTGCTTTCCCTTTTTTTGTGTGTGCGGATTTTGCATTTTCCCACGCTGGCAAGTCTAAACTTCACCCCTCCCTCATATGGTGGAGCAAGCGAAGCAGAGGAGGGACAGAAATGGAAAGCGCGACGTTTGATTTGTATCGCGATATTGCCGAGCGCACCGACGGCGACGTGTATCTGGGCGTTGTAGGGCCGGTGCGGACGGGCAAAAGCACCTTTATCACCCGCCTGATGGAATTGCTGGTGATGCCCAAAATCCCCGAAGGCGCGCGCAAAGAGCGCATTGCGGATGAGCTGCCGCAGAGCGGGTCGGGCAGAACCATCATGACGACGCAGCCGCAGTTTGTGCCCAGCGAGGCGGTCACGGTCAGCCTGAGCGACAACGCCCCTGTGCGCGTCCGACTGGTGGATAGCGTGGGCTACATGGTGCGCGGCGCACTCGGTTCGGTGGACAAAACCGGCAGCCGCATGGTGCATACGCCGTGGTATGACCATGATATTCCCTTCGAGCAAGCGGCGGAAGTCGGCACGCGCAAGGTGATGACCGACCACGCGACCATCGGCGTCGTCGTGACGACGGACGGTACAATCGCCGAATTGCCGCGCAGCGCCTACATCGAGGCGGAAAACCGCGTCGTCAGCGAGCTGAAAGCGCTGGGCAAGCCGTTCGTCATCATCCTCAATTCCGCTGTGCCGAACAGCCCCGATGCGCAGACGCTGCGTACTGATTTGCAGGAGGCGTATGGCGTGCCGGTCATGCTGATGAGCGTGAAGGACATGCAGAGCGCGGACGTGCAGAAGGTGCTGGAATCCGTGCTGCTGGAATTCCCCGTGCGGCAGGTGCGCTTGAGCGTCCCGAAGTGGCTGGAAGCGCTGGATGAGGGGCATTATCTGGTCAAGGAAGTGCTGACGGGGCTGAAGAAGGCGGGGCAGGAGACGCACCGGATGCGCGAGACGAACCTGCTGACGCCTGTGTTCGCGGCGTGCAGCGAGTTGGACGGCGTGCAGCTGGAACAGCTTCGGCCCGGCGAGGGGCGAATCGACCTGTCGCTGACGATGAAGGACGGAATGTTCAACCGCATTCTGGGCGAGGAATGCGGCACAGAAATCCACGGCGATAAGCACCTGCTGCGCCTGATGAAGGAGTTGGTCGCGGCGAAAACGGAGTACGACCAGATCGCCGGGGCGCTGAAATCCGTGCGCGAGACGGGCTACGGGCTGGTATCGCCGACGATGGCGGAGATGACGATGGAAGCGCCGGAAATCGTGCGGCAGGGCGGGCAGTTCGGCATCCGCCTGAAAGCGCACGCCCCGTCGCTGCATCTGATTCGCGTGGATATCGAGACGGAAGTCACCCCGACCGTCGGCACGGAGGAGCAGTCCGAGGAGCTGGCGCGGCAGATGAGCAGCGAGCTGGAGAGCGACCCGCAGAAGATGTGGGCGATGTCCTTCTTCGGCAAGCCGCTGAGCGACATGGTGCGCGAGGGGCTGAACGGCAAGCTGATGCGGATGCCTGCCGACGCGCAGGAGAAGGTGCAGGAGACGCTGACACGCATCATCAACGATGGCGACGGCGGCATGATCTGCATCCTGCTCTGACGAATCCGTACAAACGCGCCAGTTTGTCCAAAAATGTTGGGAAATCAATTGACAGAAGCGGAATTTCGCGGTACAATAGATTGTAAAAAGCGCACGAGAATGCGCCGCTACAATTTGGAAATAACGAAGGGGATACGAAATTATGTTGACGCATGAAATGACCATCGCGGGGCTGAAGCGCGCGCTGCCGATTTGCCGCGTGAACGACAACCTGTATATTGGCGCGTTTGTCATCTTCGGCGACTGTGAGCTGACGATGGCGTGCGCGACGGAGCTGCTCAAGAAAGCGCCGGAATATGACTACCTTATCACGGCGGAGTCGAAGGGCATTCCGCTGGCATATGAAATGGCTCGTCAGCATGGCGACAAGAAGTGGCTGCTGGCGCGCAAGGGCGCGAAGCTCTACATGCAGAATGTCGTCGGCGTGGAAGTGAAGTCCATTACGACCGCAGCGGTGCAGAAGCTCTACCTCGACGGCGCGGATGCGGCGCTGATGAAGGGCAAGCGTGTGCTGATTGTGGACGACGTGATTTCCACGGGCGAATCCCTCCACGCGCTGGAAGCGCTGGTCAATCAGGCGGGCGGCGAAATCGTGGGTCGCATGGCGATTCTGGCGGAGGGCGACGCGCAGGAGCGCACGGACCTCATCTACCTCGAAAAGCTGCCGGTGTTCAATGCGAAGGGCGAAATCATCGGGTAAATCAAGTCAATCTGGGGTCTCGGAAGGAACTGGATGCAGTTTCTTGTTCGGCGGTGTTCGTGATGCAGCGGGCGCCGCTTTTTCGTGTATACAAAATGAAAATCCGGCGCATCCTTCCTCAAAAAGGAGGAATGCGTATGGATTACAGAACAGACTTGGCGATGGAGCGCACTGTCCGCCCCGGCGGCATGGGCGAGGGCGTGTCGGTGCACACGCAGCAGCAGGCGGGCGCGGAGGTGACGTGGGTGCGCGTGTCGTCGGAGAAGGCGGCGGAGCGGCTCGGCAAGGCGCAGGGGTTGTACTGGACGCTGACACACCCGAAATTGCCGCACATGCTGCCGGAGGAGCGGATGGACATTGCCCGCGAGGTGGCGCAGATGCTGCGGATGATGCTGCCGCCGCAGGGTGACGTGCTGGTGCTGGGGCTGGGCAATCGGCGGATGACGGCGGACGCGCTGGGCGACCGGGTGGTCAGCGGCATCCTCGTCACGCGGCACATGCAGGAGGAACGCCTGCGGAGCGTGTGCGCCGTTGCGCCGGGGGTGCTGGGCATCACAGGCGTGGAGACGGCGGAGCTGGCGCTGGGGCTTGCGGAGCGCGTGAAGCCATCCGCCGTGATTGTGGTGGATGCGCTCGCAGCGATGGAAACGGCGCACATCGGCACGACGATTCAGCTGACCGACACCGGCATCCGCCCCGGCAGCGGCGTGGGCAACCACCGCAAGGGCATCACTGCCGAGACGATGCACGTGCCGGTGATTGCGGTGGGCATACCGCTCGTCGTGTACGCCTCCACCATCGTCCGCGATGCGCTGGCGGATATGATGCAGCGCGAATCAGGCGACGCACAGGCACTTGCGGAACAGCTGACCAGCGGCTATCCGCGTGACTTCGTGGTTACGCCGCGCAACATCGACGAGCTGGTGGCGGGGCTGGCGGACTTGCTCGCGCTGGCAATCAACAGCGCGCTGCAAACGAATCTGGAGATGGAAGAGCTGTCGCACTGCCTGCACTGACGGGCATAATTGGCATTTGTGCCGCATACAATCCACCGATGGATGAAAGGCGGTGGAGGACATGAAGGCGCTTCGGCGGATGATGGCGGGACTTGTGTGCGCGGCGCTGCTGTTCGGGCGTGCCGCGGGCGAAGCGTCGTTTGACTTTACCGACGGGATGCCGGATGTCCCCGAAACCGCCGCGCCCACGGAAAATCCCGCGCCGACTGCCACGTTGTCGCCAGCATTTGAGATGACGGTCATCCGCCCGGCAGCGCAGCAGCACCACGGCGCGATTCTTATCTACCACACGCACACTTGGGAGGCGTACCGGCAGACCGACGACCGATACCAGGAGACGGAAAAGTGGCGCACGAAGGACGAGCGCTACAACGTCGTTGCGGTGGGCGAGGCGCTGACCCGTGCGCTGACGGCGCTGGGTTATACGGTCGTGCATGACACAACAGCGTTTGAGCCGCCCAAATTGGCGGATGCTTACGCGCGTTCCCTGACAATGCTGGAGCAGCGAACGGCATCTGGCGAAACCTATGACCTCTATATCGACCTGCACCGCGACGCGATTTCGTCCACCTCCACCATCCGCCGCACCGTCAACATCGGCGGCGAGGACGCGGCACGCTTCATGGTGCTTGTCGGCAAGGGGACGACCGGCGGCTATCGTGAAATGCCGGATTTCGCCGCGAACCTGCACATTGCGGAACTGCTGACGGACAAGCTCGAAGCTCAATGCGAGGGCCTTTCGCGCGACGTGAAGGTGCGCACGGGACGCTTCAACCAGCATATCGCGCCGCGCTGTATCCTGATTGAGTGCGGCACGAACGAGAACACGCTGGAGGAAGTCCTCTGCGGCATTCCGTACCTTGCGCAGGCGATTGCGGAGACGCTTGATGCGCTGGAGGCAGAGACAATGAGCAATGAGGAATGAGCAATGGGCAATTCGGAATGCGGAATCAAGCGCGGCGGGCGCGAATCGTCCTCCACAAAAGATTTTCAGGGGAGAACGCCAAACACGATTTGCTATAGAAAATTGTTACGGTCGTTCATTCTATGGATTATCCCCAAAAGCTGCGGCGCCGAAGGGGTGGAGGGGGCGAGCGGAAAGCCCCCTCCTCGCCTCCGCAGAGGCGAAATCTCTGCATGACAGCGCAACGCTATGAAGAAACAGCATCGGAAATAAAGCAATCAAAAAACGCAGCCTGACACGTCTCGTCAGACTGCGTTTTGCATTTAGGCACCACCGCACAATTCGGCGGCACGTCTGGCGATGTCTTTTCCGCCATCTGCGGCATGCAAATTCCTCGATTTACCTCCAGTAAACCTTCGAAATTTGCATTTGCATCTGACGAAAAATCCATTCCCCAGCCGACCACCTCATTTGTGCGGTGTTACCTTTATTTTACAGCTTCGCCTGCGACAGCGGATATTCATCCAGCAGCGCCTTGAAATCCGCAAAATTCCGGCTCGTGCGGTCAACCATCGGCACAACCCACAGCAGAATCGCGAAGTCCAGCGCGACGGGCAGCCCGCCCTCCATCAGGGCGGCGGCAACGCGGATGAAGCGGTACATTTCCGCCCGCGCGGCGCCCGAAAGCGGCGGTACCATCGCAAAAATCGGGGAGAGTACGGCGGTGATTTCCTCGTCCGACGTCTTGGCGACACTCGTGGCGTCCAGCAGGGCGGTCAGCGCGGCTTGGCTGATTGGCGCGGCGTCATCCGCCGGCAGTTCCGGGATGAACGGCAGCGCGGGGAGCGGCAGAATCGGCCACTGCCCGGCGTCGTAGGCGGCGTTGCGGGTCAAACCGATGCTGCTGCGCGACAAAAGCAGCTTGTGCATTCCGGAAATCGGCGCATAGTTCGGCAAGCTCGTCAAAAGCAGCACGGGCGTTGCGTCCACGGGGCGCAGGGCAACCATCGGGCGCTGTTCAGCGGAAATCTGGTGCGCAAAGCTGCGTTCCCAGCCCATTGCAGCGGCGATGTTGCGAATCAGCGTCGCGGCGGGCGCGGGGGTGGACGACACAATACCGATGCGGTCGCTCATCGCCAGCAGGAGCAGCAGCGCAATCCCCTGATTCTTTGTCAGCGTCAGCCCGCACTTGCCGCACACAGCCGTCAGGCGTGCCAGCAGTTCGTCCAGCGTCGCCTGCTGCCCGCTCACAGGGCTCATGCGCAGCGGCTGACCCGTCAGCGGGATGTTCAGCTGCAAGTCGCCCAGCAGCTTCGAGATGGTCGCGGGGAGCGCATCGTTCTGCAGGGTGTCAATGTGCTTGAGCAGGGAATCGCGCTGCACGGTCAGGCTGTTCAGCTCGGTCTTGAGCGACGCCACCTGCGCTTCGCACGCGTCGCGGTCGCTCTCCAGCTTGCCCGTTTCCTTCTGCAGGCGGTTCGCCATGCCGGCGATAATTTCCTGCTTGAAGCCGTCCATGTCGCGGCGCGCCTTGTCCAACTGGCACAGGGCAGTCAGGCGCTCCGCCTCCAAATCCTGCAGGCGGTCGCGCAGCACGCGCTGGAGCGCGGTGATGTTGCGGTCCTTGCAAATGCGGGGCTCCAGCTTGGAGCGCAGCCCGTCCAGCGAGAGCATGAAGTCCATCAGCTGCTCGCGCGCTTCGGGCATCCGCCACGCGGCGCGGAAGGCGTTCACCGCGTCCGCCACGGGGTTGTCAATGGGGCGCATGGATGTGCCGTTGGGCAGGTTTTGCGCCGGCGGCTCGTATTTGCCAACGTACCACTGGCTGCTCACCGTCTCCTGCACGCGGTTTTTGCTCGGCTGGGGGGAGGTGCGCAGTGGCGTGCGGACGAGCGGCGTGCCGGTCAGCGGGCCGGTTTTCATCATGCTCGGCGGCATTTTCACCGGGCGCGTCTGCTGCTGATGCAGAAGGTTCGCACTGTCGGATACGCCTGTGTTCAGGCTTTGCAGCGTCTCTTCAAAATCCTTCGTTTCGTCCAGAATGTTCAGCGTTTCGCCGATGGGCAGAGATTCATCCGCCGCGTCCGCCTTTTCCGCGGGCTTCTCCGCCGCGGGTGCTTCGGGGACAGTCTGGTCTGCCGGGACGGTCTGGTCTGCCGGGACGACAGGAGCTGCCGGGTCTGCCGGGGCAGCCGCGGCACTCGGCGCAGCCGCCGGAACGGCTGCCGCATCCACCGGACGGTCAAAGCGGACGGGCTTGGGGCGCATCTGCCGCTGAATAGGCGCGGGACGCACCGCCGTGGGCGCATCCTTCAGGCAGAGAATCGTGCGCTCCACGCCGTCCGGGCAGGGCAGCGTGAACAGCATTCCTGCCATCCCGCTGCTCTTTTGCGGCTTTTCCGGGTCATTTTTGCACACAGGCCCGTACAGCACGTTGTCCGCGCGCAGATAGAACAGGGGCGTAATCGCCTTTTCCGCTACCACCGCGGCATCATCCGCCGGGGCGGAGATTACCTCATAAAAGCTGTGCGCGGGCAATTCATGCACGGTGTCGGAATAGAGGATAAACTGGTTCGGCTCCCCCCTGTCAGGGCGGAAATTCTTGTTTGTGCGGATTTTTGTAGCTTCGGCGGGCAGGTTCGCCAAGTCAACCAGACAATAATGCCCAAGGTCGCGCATCCGGCTCTTGAAGGTGTGCTGCTCGTTGCGGTCAGGGACGATGCGCAGGCAGCCTTCCACCGGAAACTGGTTCATCGCCTCTTGACGGATGTCAGCGTCCGGGGTCAGCAGCGGGCGAACGCGAAAATACGCCTGTTGGATATTGTCCTCCTCCAGATAACAGAAGAGAAGCTGATTGTCGATGCTCATAATTGCCTCCATAAATAATAGGTAATAAAATAAAAGAACACTCCCTATGAAAATTTTATCAAATAAAGTGCGAATCGTCAAGGGTTTCGACAGGGTTTTTCCGCAAAAAGACGCTATCTTTTTCCGCCGCGCATGAAACCGCCTCCAGCGCGCATACTGAACCCGAAAAGGGAGGCGAAAAACATGACGGTGGGGATGCTACTGGCAACCATTCTGCTTGTGCTCACGTTCTCCGGCGTGCTTTCCGGCGCGTGGGAGCGGCTGGGGATTCGCCAGCGGACGGCGGGCGCGTGGCTGCTGGCAATGCTCGCGGCGCTGCTGATGCCGGATGTCCGGCTTGGCGCGGCGCGGGTGAATCCAGCGGGGCTGGCGGTGACGGCGGCGGCTTCCGTGCGCCTGATGATGACCATCCGCCCGCGCCGGGAGCTGGTGCGCGTGCTTCTGGGCAGCGTGATTGCCGGGGCGATGGGGCTGCTTGTGCTGATTTTGTCGGACGGGCAGGCGGATGCGCTCTGGGCGTGCGCGATGCTCATCGGGGCAGCGGCGTGCTTTCTGGGGGTCAGCCGGCGCGGGATGCTCCTGTGCAGCTTGATGGGGCTGCTCGTCGCGCAGGGCGCAGCGGGCGTGTCGGGGGTTCTCCGCGCGGACGTGCAGCCGTGGACGGACGCGGCGCTGCTGTGCGCAAGCGTATCCACCGCGCTGGCGGAAATTGTGCGCCGAACCGCCATTTTCCTGCTGACCCCGCCGGGCGTGAAAGGGGGACACCGCGGATGAGAAAGCTCCTGACGCTGCTTTTGCTGCTTCTTCTGCTGCTCACCAGTTCCGCCATGGCGGCGGAGAAATCGGCGTATCGCTTGGCGGATGAGCAGGGGACGCTGCTGGCGTGGCTGGATGTTCCCCCCGCCGTCGGGGATGTGCTGCTGACGGCGGATGGCACGCGCCACCGGGTGATTGCGGTAGAGGGGCACCAGGCAGTCTTGCGCGAGGATGGCACGGAGACGCTGCCCGATGTGCCGTGGTCTGCCCGCGAGACGGCGCAGCCCGTGACCAGTGCCGTGCGCACCATCGGGCTGATGGGCGACGCGGCGCTTGTGCGGGATTTGCGGGAAGAGCTTGCGAATCAGGGCGCGGCGCTGGTGACGGTGAATCCTGAACAGGCGGATTTTCCGCTGACCGTCGCGCGGGACGAAATCAGCAATTCCGCGGAATATGATACGCTTTTAAGCGGCGAGAAAGCGGCGAAAATCCGCCTGATTGTCCGCCGCAGCGGCGATAAGGAAGCGCTGATGAAGGATTTCGCGCTCTCCGTCAAGGCAGGGCTTGACCACACCGCCCCGACACTCATTCGGGACGTGTACTTTGCCGCGAACGCGCAAGAGCCGCTCCGGATGCTCTGGGGCGCGCGGGAGACCGAGCCAATCCGCCTGCAAAACACGATTTTGCCGCTGGCGCAGGTGATTTCAAACGCCTTGGCGCCCCGCGATACGGCTGGCGGCATTTCCGGCGGCGAGGACGTGCCGGAACACAGCGCCGTGACAGGCTTGATTTTCGCCGGCGGTCTGCTGCTGGCGGGCGTGGTCGGCTACGGGCTGCTGCTGACCGGGGGACGCAGGCACGGGAAGAAAACATAACCCAAAAGGCGATTCAGCCGATGAAGCTGAACCGCCTTTTTCAGGGTGCGTATGGTGATGATAATCGCTGTGGCTCAATAGTAGGTGATGGAGACGACGTTCTCCGGCAGCCATATGCGGCGAATCTGGTACGAGCCGGACGGCTGGAACTCCAGGCACACATAGCCGTTCTCCCACGCCATGACCGCGCCGGTCGTGCCGGAGGAAATCTTCTGCTGATGCTGCTTGTAGTTCGTGCCCGGCCCGTAGTACGCCGTCGTAGTGGAGGTCACGCGCCCGTTTCCAAACGGTATACTTTCATCCGGCACACGGTTCACGTCAATGTCGATGCGCTGCTCACCCGTGTAGGCGCGCACCATCTTGCCATTGTACTCAAATTCAACTTCCAGCCACCAGATATCGTTGCCGGACGCGCGGGACAGCACCGTCACCGTGTGGCCGCCATCGTTCCAGTAAGTGCCCAGCTCATCGTACTTCGTCGACGGGCCGGAGCGCGTCGAAATCGGGCGGTTGGACATGGCAAGCAGTCCGCTGCTGCTGTCGGAGGAAGAAGGCGTCCAGCGGCCCAGCGCCACGTCAAACGAGACGCAGATGGCGGGGCGAACGGCGTTGTCAAACTCCGTCACCTTGTTGCCGTGGTCGTAGAAGCTGCCGTGCGCGCCGACGAACACGCCGAAGGTCGTCGTGCTGTCCACGCGCGCCCAGTAGGAGGAGGTGCCCGTGTCGCTGGCGGTGTACGCGCCGCACTGCCGGGCGTATTCCGTGGCGTAGAGCAGTTCCGTGTCCAAATACTGCTGGATTTCCCACTGGCTGAGGATGTACACATAGTCCGACGAATTGCTGACGTACACGCTGTTCAGCTGCCCCTGTTCCGCCGACGTGAACGCAGAGGACAGGAACGTGCTGTTCAGCCACGAGCGGATGGTGCTGTTGTGCCACGAGGTGGTGCTGGTCGAGCGGTTGTAGACCATCGAATCCAGCCCATACTCGCTCACCGCGCGGACTGTCCGGCTGCCGTAATCAACGCTGTACACGCGCCAGAGAATCGGCTCGTCGCCGTTGCGCAGGTTGCCATCCTGCTCGTAGCTGCCGAAGTAGAACGTCTGCCCGACGTACACGTCATTTGCCGCCGAAGCAGCGGGCAGCAGCGTCAGCAGAGAAATGAGTGCCACAAAAAACGACAGAATCCGTTTGTTGCGCATGGAAAACGACCTCCTGTGCAGATTTTGTAAAACCATTATATGCCATATGCTGCGCCTTGTCAAGTCCAAAAAACGGCTGTTTTTTGCCAAAAATCAGGCGGCGGCAAAATTTTCATCCGACAAACAGTTGACCTTGACCGCGAAAAATGATACATTATAATGAGCGCGAATTCTGCGCTGTACGGTTAAGGAGGTACTTCCACTTTGCAACCCGAAATCAACCAAGAAGCCATCGCCCGGATGCTCGATCAGGTGCAGAAGCCGACGCGCTATACCGGCGGGGAAATGAATACGCAGCTCAAGCCGTGGGACAGCGCGAAGCTGCATTTTGCGTTCTGCTTTCCGGATACCTACGAGGTCGGCATGTCCCATCTGGGCATGAAGATTCTCTATGCCGCGATGAATCAGCAGCCTGATATGCTCTGCGAACGCGCGTTTATGCCGTGGGTGGACATGATGGACCTGATGAAGCAGGAGAAAGTCCCGCTGTTCACGCTCGAAAGCCGCAGTCCGCTCAGTGCCTTTGATGTCGTGGGCTTTACGCTGCAATATGAAATGAGCTACTCCAACATTCTGGCGATGCTGGAGCTTGGCGGCATTCCGCTTTTGCGGGAAAATCGCCGGGAGGAAGACCCGATTGTGGTTGCGGGCGGGCCGTGCGCGTTCAATCCCGAACCGCTGGCGGATTTTATTGACGCGTTCATGGTCGGCGATGGCGAAGAGCAGATTCTCGACCTCAACCGCGTCATCATGCAGGGGCGCGAAGAGGGCGCGAGCCGCATGACGATCCTCAAGCGCCTGTGCGCCATCCGCGGCGTGTACGTTCCGGCGCTCTATGACGTCCAGTATAACGCGGACGGCACGATTGCGTCCATGAAGCCGAACTGCCCCGAAGCGCCCGAAAAGGTCTTAAAGGCGATTATCCCCGATTTGGACAAGGCGTTCTATCCCACGGAAATCCCCGTGCCATATATGGAGATTATCCACGACCGCATCATGCTGGAAATCATGCGCGGCTGCACACGCGGCTGCCGCTTCTGTCAGGCGGGCATCCTGTATCGTCCGGTGCGCGAGCGGAGTCTGGAGCATCTGGTGGAGCTGGCGCAGCAGCTGGAAAACACGACCGGGTATGAGGAAATCAGCCTGTCGAGCCTCTCTTCCGGCGATTATACCTGTCTGGCGGAATTGATTCGCGAGCTGATTCGGCGCTTAGACGAGAAGCATGTGTCGATTTCGCTGCCGTCGCTGCGCCTGGACAGCGTGCTGAAGGATTCGCTGGAGGCGACGCAGAAGGAGAAGAAAACCAGCCTGACGTTCGCGCCCGAAGCCGGAACGCAGCGCCTGCGCGACGTCATCAACAAGGGCGTGACCGAAGAAGACCTGATGAGCAAAGTCTCCGACGCCTTCCACGGCGGATGGAGCAGCGTCAAGCTGTACTTCATGATGGGTCTGCCGACGGAAACGACCGAGGATTTGGACGGCATTGCGGATTTGGCGAAAAAGGTCGTTGATGCGTACTTTGCCGTGCCGAGGGGCGAGCGCGCGAAGGGGCTGCGCGTGGTGTGCAGCGCGTCCGTGTTTGTGCCCAAGCCCTTCACGCCCTTCCAGTGGGAGCCGCAGGACACGCAGGAGATGGTGCGCGAGAAGCAGAGCCACCTGCGCGAGAAGCTGCGCATCAAGGGCGTGACGTTCAATTATCATGAGTCGGATTTGAGCTATCTGGAAGCGTGCTTTGCCCGCGGCGACCGCCGAATGGGGCAGGTGCTTCTCCGCGCGTACCAGAAGGGCTGTATGCTCGACGGCTGGACGGAGCTGTTCAAGTACGACATGTGGCGCGAGGCCTTTGCCGAGCTGGGCATTGACCCGGCGTTCTATGCCTACCGCCGCCGCGAGAAGGACGAAATCATGCCGTGGGATGTGATTGACTGCGGCGTGACAAAGGAGTTCCTGTGGCGCGAGAAGGAAAAGGCGGAAAAGGCGCAGACGACCAAGGACTGCCGCAAGGGCTGCAACGGCTGCGGCCTGCAGCGCTTCAAAGGGGTGTGCAAATATTGCGGATAATGGCTGTGTTTGAAAAGGGCATCCGCCTGCGCCACATCGGGCATCTGGACATTCAGCGGGCGATGATGCGGGCGCTGCGCCGTTCGGGGCTGCCCGTGGCGTATTCCAATGGGTATAATCCGCATATTCTGCTGACGTTCGCGTCGGCGCTGTCCACCGGGGCGGCGGGAAAAAAGGAAATTCTGGATGTGACGATGGCGCGCGAGGTGTCGCCGGATGATTTCCTCCAGCAGATGAACCGCGCCCTGCCGCCGGATTTGCAGCTTTCTTTCGCCCGTGCGCTGGATGACAAGCATCCGGCGATGATGGCGCTCGTGCAGGCGGCGGATTACACGCTGAACATTGCGGATGCGAACGCGGCGGCAAAGATGATTGCGGCGATTCCTGATTTTCTCCAGCAGACGAGTATTCTTGCTATGCGCCGCACGAAATCCGGCATGAAGGAGACGGACATCCGCCCGCTGCTGGTGTCGCTCTCCGGCGATGGCACGGCGATTCATGCCGTCATGGCGCTGACGGAGACGCTGGCGTGCAAGCCGGATATGCTGTTAAGTGCGCTTAGCACCTTCTGCGGGCTGGAAAACGCCCCGGATGCGCTGATTATCCGCAACGGCTTGCTCGGTCGCGACGAAAACGGCGAACTGACGCCCTTGGAGAACCTATGAGAACATTGCTTGTGCATCAGGGCGAAAAGCCGCTGATTGGCATATTGGAAGATGGGCAATTGGCGGAAGTCTTTTTCCCGCAGGAGGGCGACACGGCGGAAGCGGTGCTGCTGGGGCGCGTGGAGCGCATTGTGCCGGGGATGAAGGCGGCGTTCGTCGATATTGGGCAGGAGAAAAATGGCTTCCTGCCGCTGGAAGAGAAGAACACGGGGCTGCCCTACCCGAAAACGGGCGACGCGGTCATTGTGCAGATTCGCAAGGAAGCACAGGGCGTCAAGGGTGCGTTCCTCACGCGCGACATCAGCCTGTGCGGGGAGACAATGCTGCTCACGCCCATGAGCCGCATGGTTGGCGTGTCGTCCAAAATCACGGAGGATGGCAAGCGGAAGGCGCTGAAGGAGACGGGCAGGGCGATTGCGCAGGAGCGCTTCGGCTTGGTGATGCGCACGGCGGCGGAGAATGCGCCGGAGGAAGAACTCGCGGCGGAAGCGGAGCGCCTGTTCCAGCAGTGGGAGCAGATTCACCGCGCCGCGCCGACCGCGCATGTGCCGTCCGTCTTGATGCAGCCGCGAAGCACGCTCGAAGCCGTGCTGGATGACTATCGTCCGCGCGGGATTGACCAAATTGTGACGGACGACCCGGCGGTGGCGGAAAAAGCCGCGGGCATTGCGCCGGTTCAGGTGATTCCTGAAAACCTGCTGACCATTTATAAAATTGAGTCGCAGCTAAAAAAAGCGCAGGAGCGCCGCGTGTGGCTCAGCAGCGGCGGTACGCTGGTCATCGACCCGTGCGAGGCGATGACGGTGATTGACGTCAACACCGCCAAATTCACCGGCAAGCGCGAGTTAGAGGACACCGTGCTGCGGCTGAATCTGGAAGCGTGCGGCGAGATTGCGCGGCAGGTGCGCCTGCGGAATTTGAGCGGCATCATCATCATTGATATGATTGACATGAAGACCCCGGAACACCGGCAGATGGTGCTGGACGCGCTGGAAGAAGCGTTCGCGTCCGACCGCGTAAAGACGGTGATTCACGGCTTGACCTCCCTCGGTTTGGTGGAAATGACGCGCAAACGGTCACGTCCGCCGCTGCGGGAAATGCTTGCAAAACAGGAGGAAGCCCATGAGTGACAGAAAGCCTGTCATCATTTCAGAAGAACAGCTGGAAGAGCAGCGGCAGTACATTCAGCAGATTCGCCTGATGCCGGATGCCCCGAAGAGCTACCACGTTGTGACCTATGGCTGCCAGATGAACGCGCACGACAGCGAAATCCTCGCCGGAATGCTGCGCGACATGGGCATGGAGGAAGCCGCCGACCGCGAATCGGCGGATTTTGTACTGTTTAACACCTGCTGCGTGCGCGACAACGCCGAGCGCCGCGCCTTGGGCAACGTGACGTGGCTCAAGGAAGTACGCAAGAAGAATCCGCGCCTGATGATTGGCGTGTGCGGCTGCATGATTCAGCAGCCGGGCATGGCGGAGAAAATTTTGAAGCAGTACCGCTTTGTGGATTTGGCGTTTGGCACGGCGAACCTGTACTGCCTGCCGGAACTGATGCTCAAAGCGCTGGAAAGCGACCACGCGGTGGTGGAGGTGGAGGAGCAGAACACGATTGCCGAGGGTCTGCCCGTGCAGCGCCTGCGCCATGACGCGGCGTATATCACGATTATGTACGGCTGCGACAACTACTGCACCTACTGCATCGTGCCGTATGTGCGCGGGCGGGAGCGTTCGCGCGAAATGAGCGCGATTGTGGCGGAAGCCGAAGCCCTGCGCGACAGCGGCGTGAAGGAAATCATGCTGCTGGGGCAGAATGTGAACAGCTACGGCAAGGGACTCCAAACGCCCGTCACGTTCGCCCAGCTGCTCAAAGCGCTGGATGATGTGGGCATCCCGCGCATCCGCTTCATGACCAGCCATCCCAAGGACTTGTCCGACGAGCTGATTGATGTGATGGCGCATTCCAAGCACATCCTGCCGCAGTTCCACCTGCCGGTGCAGCACGGCAACGACGAAATCCTCCGCCGGATGAACCGTCACTACAACCGCGCACAGTACCTTGACCGTGTGCGCAAGCTGCGCGAGGCGATTCCGGCTATCGGCCTGACGACGGATATTATCGTCGGCTTCCCCGGCGAGACGGAGGAGCAGTTTCAGGACACACTGTCCCTCGTGCGCGAGGTCGGCTATGACAGCGCGTTCACCTTCATCTATTCGCCCCGGACGGGTACGGGCGCGGCGAAAATGCCGAACCAAGTGCCGGAAGACGTGTCCTCCCGCCGCATTCAGGAACTGCTGAAGGTGCAGGAGGAATGCCAGAAGAAGGCGCTCAAGCGGTTCATCGGCACAGAAGAAGAGGTGCTGGTGGAGGGACTCAGCCGCCGCAGCGACACGGATGTGTCCGGCCACGGGCTGCACGGGCTGTCCGTCACATTCCCCGGCACGGAAAGCGACGTGGGCGAAATCGTCCGCGTGAAGATTGTGGGCGCGAAGAACAACACGCTCACGGGTGAAAGAATCTGAACGGGCAGCAAATCAGAAAGGACAATCAATATGAAAGAAGTTATGATGTGCGCGCAGAAGCTGGCGGAAGCCATTCTGAACAGCGACGTTTACCAGCATATGCACACGCTGGAAGAGCAGGTGACGCAGGACGAAGACGCGACGAAGGCGATTGCCGCCTATATGGAAAAGCGCACGGCGGTCGAACAGGCGATGCGCAAGCCGGACATTGACCCGTCGCAGCTTGCCGAAGCCGCGCAGGAGCTGGAAGACGTGCAGCAGGCGATGAACGACTGCCCCATCATCCGCGACATGCGGGACGCGCAGAAGAAGTATCAGGACATGATGGACAACGTGAACCGCATCCTGCGCCTTGTTGTCACCGGCGAAACGGAAGACGACAAAGGCGGACAAACTTCCGGCTGCACCGGCAACTGCGCCTCTTGCGGCGGCTGCCACTAATCTGGGAAAGTAAAATTATTCACGAAATCATGCCTTTACGGGTTAGAAATCAAGCAAGCCAGCCGAAAAACTCCTCCCGCCCGCAAGAAACTTTGATGGCGGGGGGAGTACAGAGGGCCCTGAAGTCCAGACTTGCACCCTCTTCAGCCCCCCTCTGGGCGCTCTTTGGTTCCTTTCTGGCGCACCGGAAAGGAACAACTTCGCGTCCGCAGAAGCGACGGGAGCAGCGAAAGAAACCAATAAGGCATATTCCATAAAAACAGCAAGTTAAACTGCAACAAGAACGAAAGCGGGGAACAGACATGGCGAGCGTCACACCGATGATGCAGCAGTACCTTGATACCAAGGCGGAATATAAGGACTGCATTCTTTTCTTCCGCCTCGGTGACTTTTATGAGATGTTCTTCGATGACGCGAGGACTGCTTCGCGCGAGCTGGAACTGACGCTGACGGGCAAGGACTGCGGACTCAGTGAACGCGCCCCGATGTGCGGCGTGCCGTACCACGCGGTGGATACCTACGTTGAGAAGCTCATCGAGCGCGGCTATAAGGTCGCTATCTGTGAGCAGATGGAAGACCCGGCGCTGGCGAAGGGGCTGGTCAAGCGCGCTGTCACGCGCATCATCACTCCCGGCACGGTCATTGAACCGGCGATGCTGGATGAGAAGGCGAATAACTTCCTGTTAAGCATCTGCTTTGTCGCCGACCGCGCGGGGCTGGCGTTCGCTGATGTGTCCACGGGCGAATTCTACGTCCACGAAATCACCCAGCCGGAAACGACGCTCTCGGACGAGGTGGCGCGCATTTCCCCGATGGAAATCATCTGCAATGACCAAGTGAAGCTGCGCGCGTGCCTGCAGCGGGAGATGCAGAATGCTTCGGAGCAGCCGAGCGCGTGGTTTCAGCTGGCGAACGCGACGGAAGCGCTCTGCCGCCATTTCGCGCTCAATGACCTGTCTCCGCTGGGACTCAGCGACGAGTACAAGGCGGGCGCGAGTGCCGCGGGCGCGCTGATGCGGTATCTGTCCGAGACGCAGAAGAACGCGCTGGAGCACATGACCAGCCTGCGCATTTATCAGGGCAGCGAAACGATGCTGCTTGACCGCAACACGCGGCGAAATCTGGAATTGACGGAATCCATCCGCGGGAGAAGCCGCAAGGGGAGCCTGCTCTGGCTGCTGGACAAAACCAGCACGGCGATGGGCGGCCGCCTGCTGCGCTCGTGGATTGAGCAGCCGCTGGTAGATGAGGAAAAAATCAACCGCCGTCTGGACGCGGTGGGCGAGTTTGCGCAGGAGCATGTGCTGACGATGACGCTCGCGGAGGAATTGCAGGGCGTGTACGACATTGAGCGCCTGCTGTCGAAGGTCGCCTATAAGTCGATGAACGCGCGGGATTGCCTGTCGCTGTGCGCGTCACTGCAAAAAGTGCCGAAAATCCGCGAACTGCTGCGCGAGGCACAAAGTCAGGCAGTGGAGGAAATCCGCGATTCGCTGGACACCCTGCCGGAGCTGACCGACCTGCTGACCCGCGCAATTCACCCCGATGCGCCGATTCTTATCACCGAGGGCGGCATCATCCGCGATGGCTATTCCCAGATGCTGGATGAATACCGCGCCGCGTCCACGAGCGGCAAGCAGTGGATTCTGGAACTGGAGCAGAAGGAACGCGAGGAGACGGGCATCCGCAACTTGCGCATCCAGTACAACCGCGTGTTCGGCTACTACATCGAGGTCAGCAAGTCGTATTACGAAATGGTGCCGGCGCGTTACACCAGAAAGCAGACGCTGGCGAACTGCGAGCGCTACATGACGCCGGAGCTGAAGGAAATCGAGCAGAAAATCGTCGGCGCACAGGAGCAGTCCACACGCTTGGAATTGCAGCTGTTCACCGAGGTGCGCGAGAAAATCGCGGAGCAGATTGCGCGCATCCAGAAGACGGCGATGGCGCTCAAATCGCTGGACGCGCTGCTGTCGCTGGCGAAATCTGCGATAGAGTACCACTACGTCCGCCCGGAAATGACGCAGGACGGCACGCTGGATATCGTCGAGGGGCGCCACCCGGTCGTCGAGCAGACGATGAGCGAGGGCGGATTCGTGCCCAACGACACGCACATGAACGCTGACGACTGCCGCATGTGCATCATCACTGGGCCGAACATGGCGGGCAAAAGCACCTACATGCGGCAGGTGGCGCTGATTGCGCTGATGGCGCATATCGGGTCGTTCGTCCCGGCGAAGGAAGCGAAAATCCCCGTCACCGACCGCATTTTCACCCGCGTCGGCGCGTCGGATGACCTCGCCAGCGGGCAGTCCACGTTCATGGTGGAGATGAGCGAAACGGCGTACATCCTGCGCAACGCGACCGCAAAATCCCTCGTCATATTGGACGAAATCGGACGCGGCACCAGCACGTTCGACGGCTTGGCGATTGCGTGGGCGGTGGTGGAGTACCTGTGCGACAAGCAAAAATCCGGCGCAAAGACGCTTTTCGCGACGCACTACCACGAGCTGTCCGAGCTGGAAGGGCATATCGACGGCGTGCAGAACTACTGCATTTCCGTCAAGGAACACGGCGAGGATGTCATTTTCCTGCGCAAAATCATTCGCGGCGGGGCGGACAAGTCTTTCGGCATCCACGTTGCGCGGCTGGCAGGCGTGCCGCACCCGGTTTTGGTGCGCGCGCACGAAATTCAGGCACGTTTGGAAGTCAGCGACATCAACCAGCATGGCATCGGGCAGAACATTCTGGGCGATGCCGAGAAGCGCAAGGACGAACAGGTCAACCTGTTCGACTACCGAAAGACAGAGATTATCAACGAACTGCAGACGCTGGATGTGATGGCGCTGACGCCGATGGACGCGATTAACAAGCTGTTCCTGCTGCGTGAGAAGGCAAGAAAACTGTAATACTATTTCCAAATTCGCCTGCACCAGCTGCCCGTGCCTGTTCCCTTCTGGCGTCCGGTCGTTCCACTTAGCGTAGCGCTGCTACGCTGCGTTTCACTCCCGTTAGCCAGAATGAAAAATTCACTTCGCATCTTGGCGCATTCTCATTTGGAAATAGTATAAAAACAGACCAAGAGTCGGCAAAAACCGACCGAAATCTCATAAAAACCGACCGAAAGTCGGGAAAACAGACAGAAAGGGAAGCAAATGGCAGGAAAGATTCAGCTCCTGTCCGATGAGGTCATTGGCAAAATCGCGGCAGGCGAAGTGGTGGAGCGTCCTGCCGCCGCCATCAAGGAATTGGTGGAGAACTCGCTGGACGCGGGGGCCAGCGCGGTTACGGTGGAAATCCGCGAAGGCGGCATCAGCTATTTCCGCGTGACGGACAACGGCAGCGGCATCCGCGGCGAGGACATCCGCATGGCGTTTGAGCGCCACGCGACGAGCAAAATCCGCCGCACGGATGATTTGTTCAGCATCCAGACGCTTGGTTTCCGCGGCGAAGCGCTGGCGTCCATCGCGGCGGTGGCGCATGTCACCTGCACAACACGCACGAAGGCAGACCAAAGCGGCATCAAGGTGCAGAACAACGGCGGAACGATTGAGTCCATCGAAGAAGCCGCCTGCCCCGAAGGCACGACGTTTGTCGTCCGCGACCTCTTTTTTAACACCCCAGTGCGCCTGAAATTCCTCAAAAAGCCGGTCACGGAGGCAGGCTATGTGTCCGACCTGATGATGCGGCTGATTTTGTCCCGCCCGGACGTATCCTTTCGCTACATCAGTCAGGGCAAAACGCTCTACCACTCCGCGGGCGATGGCAAGCTGTCCTCCGCCGTGTTCAGCATCTACGGGCGCGAAATGCTCCACTCCATGCACGAGGTGGACGGGCATCAGGCGGGGCTGATATTGAAAGGCTTCGTCGGCGTGGGCGAAAGCGGGCGCGGCAGCCGAAACCACCAGTCGTTCTTCATCAATGGGCGATATATGAAGTCGTCGATTTTGTCCGCGGCGGTGGAAGCGGCGTGCCGGGAGCGCGTATTGTCCGGCAAATACCCGACGTGCGTGCTGCACCTGACCATGCCGTATGACACGGTGGATGTCAACGTGCATCCGAACAAGCTCGAAGTCCGCTTCCAGAACGAAGCGGCGGTCGCGGAAGCGGTCGAGGCGATTGTGGCGGATGCGCTGGCGGACAAAGCGCCCGTCGAGCAGCCAGAAGTGCTGCGCCTGACGCCTGAACCGCCGCCGACGGTGCCTGTGACGGTCGTTCGGCAGCCCGTGACGGCGAGTGAGACTGCGCAGCCGGAAGCTGCTGTCCCGCCTAAAGTTGAGAAAAAACCGACCGTCGGTACGGAAATTCCGCAAAAGGCGGCAATCCCCGCGAAAAACCCGACGATTCCGACACCAAGCGCCCCACCGGAAAAGCCGTCCGAGCCGCCGAAACCCGAGCCGGACGATGCCGTTCCCGCGTGGAAGCAGCCGCTGGTGATGCGCAGCCCGTCGGCACTGGCGCAGCATTACAACGCCGAACCCGCCGCGCCGCCTGCAAATCTGCTGAAACCGACCGCAAGTCTGGTTTCGCCGATACCGGTGCAGCAGACGATTCTGCCGAATGAACAGACGAACATGCGCATCATCGGCACGCTGTTTGACAGCTACATTCTGGTGGAATATGCGGACAATTTGATGCTGATTGACCAGCAGGCGGTGCATGAACGCGTGATGTTTGACCGCATGATGAAGGCGCTCGACCAGCACCGCTGCGGGCAGGAAATGCTCGTGCCGATGATTGTCAGCCTGACGCGCCGGGAGCAGCAGCTGCTCGATGAGCACGCGCGGGAATTGGCGGATATCGGGCTGGTGGTCGAGCCGTTCGGGGAGAACGAGGTGTCGATTCGGTCGATTCCGATGATATTGGGTCAGCCGCAGGCGGCGGGGCTGCTGCGCGACATCATCGACCAGCTGGAAAATGAGCGCGGCGTGGTGTCGCTGGAAAAGCGGCGCGCGGCGATTCTGGCGCTGGCGTGCAAGCGCAGCGTCCGCTCCGGCGAACGCCTGAACGACACCGACATCCGCGAACTGGTCAGCCGTGTGGCGGACAAGCGCGTCATCCCGGCGAGCCCGCGCGGTACGCCGCTGGTCGTTGCGCTGAACAAAACGGACATCGACCGGCGATTCCGGCGGATGCAGTGAGGTGACAATATCATGAAGGAAACGTGCTGGGTGCTGACAGGCCCGACCGCGAGCGGCAAAACCGCGCTGTCGCTCCGTCTGGCACGGACGCATGACTGCGAGATTGTCTGCATGGATTCGATGCAGATTTATCGCGGCATGGACATCGGCACGGCGAAACCGACGGCGGATGAACGCGCGCAGGCGGTGCATCACATGGTAGACGTCGCCGACCCGACGGAGGATTTTTCCGTCGCGCGCTATCAGGAGATGGCGGAAAGCTGCATCGCGGACATTCAAGCGCGCGGGCACCGGGCGCTGCTTGTCGGCGGCACGGGGCTGTATCTCCGGGCGCTGCGGCAGCCGATGGCGATGGGCGAAGCGGCGGCGGATGAAAGCATCCGGCAAGAATTGCAGCAGATTGCGGACGCGCCCGGCGGCAAAGAGCAGCTTCACCAGCAATTGGCGGCGGTTGACCCGGACACGGCGCAGCGCCTGCATTTGAACGACGTCCGCCGCGTAATTCGCGCCTTGGAGGTCTACCGCCTGACAGGCCGTCCGTTCTCGCAGCAGCCGCAAATAAAAACCGACAGTCGGTTTTCTTACCGCGTCGCGTCGCTGACGATGCCGCGAAATATCCTCTATGCGCGGATTGAGCAGCGAATCGACCAGATGCTGGCGGACGGGCTGGCGGAGGAAGTCAGCAGACTGCTGAAAAGCGGCGTTCCGCGCGACGCGAAGGCGATGAAAGCCATCGGCTACAAGGAAATGATACCGTATGCTTTGGGCGAAACGACGCTGGATGAGGCGGTTTACGCGCTGAAGCTGAACACGCGGCACTACGCCAAGCGCCAGCTGACGTGGATGCGCCGGGAGGAGGACGTCCTGTGGGTGGACGCACTCGAACCGGATGCGTATGATAAATTGGAAGCGTATTACACGCAAGGAGAAGCAAAATGACCATTGAAGAATTGATTGCACAGGCGGAAAGCGGCTTGACGGCGCAGTTCGCCCGCATTGACCGCATGGAGGAAATTGGGACGCGCCGCGTGCTGGACGCCTTCCGGGAGCATCAGGTGGCGTACCGGCATTTCGCGCCGACGACGGGCTACGGCTATGACGACGTGGGGCGTGATACGCTCGAAAAGATTTTTGCAGAGCTGTTTGGCACGCAGGCGGCGATTGTCCGCCCGCAGATTGCCAGCGGCACGCACGCCATCAGCCTGTGTCTGTTCGGTCTGGTGCTGCCGGGCGACGACATCGTGTCCGCGACGGGGATGCCCTACGACACCTTGCAGGACATCATCGGCTGGGGCGAGGGCGACGCGCCGGTCGGCTCACTGCGGGAGATGGGCGTGAGCTTCCATCCCGTGGCGCTGCGTGACGGCAAAATCGACCTTGACGCGGTGGAGAACGCCATCACCCCGAAGACGAAGCTCGTCATCGCCCAGCGCAGCCGCGGTTATGACTGGCGGCCGTCGCTGATGCCGGAGGAGTTCGCGCCCTTGGCGAAGATGCTGCACGAGAAGCACCCCGGTGTTCGCCTGATGGTGGACAACTGCTACGGCGAGTTTGTGTGCGAGAAGGAGCCGAGCCACTACGGGGCGGACGTGTGCGTTGGCAGCCTCATCAAGAATCCGGGCGGCGGACTTGCCCCCACGGGCGGCTACATCGTCGGCACGCAGGATGCCGTCGAGCGCATTGCCTACCGCCTGACCGCGCCGGGCATCGGGCTGGAAGTTGGTTCGTATGCCGCAAGCTACCAGCCGTTCTATCAGGGCTTGTTCATGGCGCCGCACACCGTTGCGCAGGCGATTAAGACAGCGTGTTTGGCAGCACGCGTGTTTGAAATCCTTGGCATGACGACGACGCCCGCGGCGGATGAGCCCCGCGCCGACATCATTCAGGCGATTCAAATGCGCACGCCGGAGCGCCTCGTCGCGTTCTGCCAGGGGATTCAGATGGCTTCCCCGATTGACTCGATGGCACTGCCCGAACCGTGGGATATGCCCGGCTACAATGACCAAGTCGTCATGGCGGCGGGCACGTTTGTCGCGGGCGCGTCGATTGAGCTGTCGGCGGATGCCCCCATGCGCGAGCCGTACACCGCCTACATGCAGGGCGGCTTGACCTACACGCACGGGCGAATCGCGCTGCAAATGGCGCTGAACCGCATGGTGGAACAGGGCGCGCTGACGCTGAAGTAATTATGAATTTAGCACGATAAATTTAGATCATACCCCTGCTTTTCCCGGCATACGATGTGCTGGAAAGGCAGGGCTTTTTGCTATGAACGAAACGAAACAGACGGAACTCCGCGTGCGCCCAAGGCGTACAGAACTCGCAGCCAGCAAGCCGGACATCGAGTGGGTGAAAACACCGAAAAAGCATTGGCAGGAGCGGCTGCTGCCCAATCTCGCCATTGCGTCGGCGCTGATGCTCTGCGCGGTTGCGCTGAAAACCGGGGCGATTCCGCCGTTGACGGATGCTGTGCAGTCGGTCATGAGCGCCGCGACGGATGATTCGCTCTTGAATGGCGATTTGGGCAAGCTGTCCTTTGTCAGCAGCATTTTCCCGGAAGCATCGCTCGTTTTCGGTGAATCGGGCGGCAAGCTGACCATGCCGGTGGAAGCGGCAAGTGTCGTGCACGCGTGGTCGCAGAGTGAGCCGTTCATTTCATGGGACGCGCAGACGAAAATTGTCACGTCCGCAATGGCGGGCGAGGTCATCGGCGTGTACCACGGCAATGAGGACGAACGGCTGGTGCAGGTGTTAGGCGCGGACGGGCTGAGCTGCTTGTACGGCAATTTGGCGAGTGTGACGGTCAGCACGGGCGACATGGTGCAGACGGGCGATCCGCTGGGGACGCTTATGGCCGGTCAGCCGTGCGTGATGGAGGTGCGGCAGGACGGCTTGAGCGTTGACCCGGCGGTGATGATGCGGCAATGAAGCGAAAAATCGCGACGCTGGGAGAAACGGACATCACGGTGCATCCGGCGGCGGGGATTCTCCTGCTCCTTGGACTCCTGACGCGCTGGCGGGCGCTGCTGATTTGCACTTACGCGAGCATCATCCTGCACGAAACGGCGCACGCGGCGGTCAGCGCGCTGTGGCATCATCCGCCGCAGGAGGTAGAAATTACGCCGCTGGGCGCAATGATGCGCTTGGAGGACGAGGAACGTCTGCCGCTGACGGCGCGAATCAGCGTGATACTCGCCGGGCCGCTGATGACGCTGATGCTGTGCGCCCTGTCGCTGTGGCTGACGCAAAACGGCATGATTCCGCGGGAGGCGGGGCGGCTGATCTTCCTCAGCAACGCGGGGATTTTGCTGGTGAACCTGCTGCCCGCGCTGCCGCTGGACGGCGGACGGCTGCTGTCAGCGGTCTTGCTGCGCCTCCTGCGGCGGGAAACGTGCTGGCGGGTGATGCGCATCATCGGCACGGCGGCGGGGGCGCTGCTTGTCGTCGGCGGCGTGGTCGGCGCCGTGCGCAGGTGGCAGGGAAGCTGGTCGCTGGCGGCAGCGGGTTGCTTCCTACTATATAGCGCGGTCAGCGCGACGACGAGCACAGCGCTGACGGAGCTTCGCGCGCTGATGGACCGAAAAATCCGCATGGAAACGCGCGGAAAACTGCCGATTCAGCCTATGGCGATGCTCTCCACGCGGACGCTGCATCACGCCGTGCGCGCCCTGCACCCAACGCGCATGACGCAATTGTACATCATCGAGCCGGGGACAATGCGGCTTCTTGGCATACTGACGGAGCAGCAGCTGATTGCCGCCTACCTGAGCGCGCCGCAGCGGAGATTGGCGGAGGAGGTGGACGCATGACGATTGCGGAACTTGCGCCGGGGCAGTCGGGTGTGATTGCGGCGTATCGCGGGGCGGACGCGGAAGAGCGGCATCTGCTGGACATGGGGCTGACGCCGGGCGTGCGGGTGCGGCTGATTGGCACGGCGCTCCTTGGCGACCCGCTGATTCTGCTCGTGCGCGGCAGCCGCGTGTCCATCCGCCGGCGTCTGGCGCGGCAAATCATCCTGTCAGGTGGTGAGGCGGAATGAAAACGATTGCGCTGGTGGGCAGCCCGAACTGCGGCAAAACGACGCTGTTCAATGCCGTCACGGGGCTGCATCAGCATGTGGGCAACTGGGCGGGCGTGACGGTGGAGCGCAAAGAGGGGACGCAAAATGGCGTCAAGTGGGTGGACTTACCCGGCGTGTACGCGCTCAGCCCGTATTCGGCGGAGGAAAAAGTGACCATCGACTACTTATCCGGCGGTGATTATGATGAAATTCTGCAAATTGTGGATGCAACCGCTCTCGCGCGCGGGCTGTACCTGACACATCAGCTGACGCAGCTGTCGCGCCCGATGACGATTGCGCTGAACATGATGGACGAGTGCCGGAAGCGCGGCATCACCATCGACACGGAGGAATTGTCGGCGCGGCTGGGCATTCGCGTGCTGCCGATGAGCGCGCGGGATGGCACGGGCGTCCCGGAACTCCTGCGCGCACTGAAAGACGGGGCGAAAACGCCGAAAAGTCCGCCGAGCGCGCCGTACACCGCCATTATCCAGCGGATGAAAAGCGCCCTGCCGGCGGGGAATCTCCCGTCGGAGTTCCGTGCGTGGAAAGCGCTGGAAGGCGACGAGATGGGCGCGGCGGATGCGGCGCGGGCGGGGCAGGCGCAATTGCGGGCGCAGTCCGGCATGTCGGCGGCGGCAGCGCTTTCGGCGCTTCGCTATGCGTGGGCAGATGATCTATGCGCGGCGGTGCGGCAGGGGAATCCTGACAATCCGACGCGGACGGACGCAATCGACGCGCTTGTGCTGCACCCTGTGCTGGCGCTGCCGATTTTGGCGGGGCTGCTGGCGCTCATGTTGTCGCTGGCGTTCGGACGGTTCGGCAGCGGGTTGTCCGACGGGCTCACGAATATCATCCTGATGATACAATCGGCGCTGGACGGCGTGCTTCGGCACTGGCAGGTCGCGGAAGCACTGCGGCGTTTGATTGTCGAGGGTCTGATGACGGGCGTGGGGAGCGTCGTCAGCTTCCTGCCGATGCTGCTGATACTGTTTGCGTGCCTGTCAATGCTGGAGGACAGCGGCTATATGGCGCGGGCAGCGTTCCTGATGGATAGGCCGATGCGGGCGCTGGGCTTGAGCGGGCGGTCGTTCATCCCGCTGCTGCTGGGGTTCGGGTGCTCCGTCCCGGCGGCGCTGTCGGCGCGGTCGATGCGGGGCGAACGCGATCGGCGTTTTACGCTGCTGATGATTCCCTTCATCTCGTGCAGCGCGAAAATGCCCGTTTTTGCGGCGCTTTCGACGCTTCTTCCCGGCGGCGCGTGGATGATTTTTGCCCTCTGCGCGCTGGGAATTTCGCTGGCGGCGCTGATTGCGCAAATCCTGCGGAAAACGTTGTTTCCGGGCGAATCCGCAGCGTTCGTGATGGAACTGCCGCCGTACCGCCTGCCCCTGATGTCGAGCGTCCTGCGCAAGGTGCTCCGCCGCACGGGCGAATTCCTCAGCCGCGCGTGCAGCGTGATTCTGCTGTCGTCGGTGGTCGTCTGGCTCATTGGGCGATTCACCTGGACGGGCGCGTGGGCGGCGAGCACGCAGGAGAGCATCCTCGGCAGCATTGCCGGGGCGATTGCGCCGATTTTCGCGCCGCTGGGCTTCGGAAGCGTGGCGGTAACGGCGGCGCTGCTGACCGGGCTGCTGGCGAAGGAGAGCATCATCAGCACACTGGCGGTCTTGGCGGGTCAGGGGAGCATCCGTGCGGCGCTGTCGGCGTCCCTGCCGACCCCGGCTGCGGCGTTGGCGCTGATGACGTTCGTGCTGCTGTATCCGCCGTGTGCCGCGGCATCCGCAAGCATCATCAAGGGGCTGAAAAGCCGGAAGCTGGCGGTGCTGATGGTCACGGGGCAGTGCCTGCTGGCGTGGATATGGGCGTGGATTGCGTACCGTTTGCCACTCGTTTGACAAATTTCGCGCAGAACAGATTGACAACGCGGTAGAATGCGGCTATAATGAAGATAATGAAATACTGCGGCATCGTGAGGAGCGGCGGCGCAGGATCAGAGATAGAGGAGGTACTTTGATGGATATTCAGGAACTCCAAGAGGTCTGCCGTCAAGTGCGGCGGGACATCATCATTATGACCAACAAGGCGGGTGCTGGCCATCCCGGCGGATCGCTGTCCGCAACGGAAGCGCTCGTTGCGCTGTATTTTGACGTCATGAAGGGCATTGACCCCAAGGACGACAAGAATCCGAACCGCGACCGCTTTGTGCTGTCGAAGGGTCACGCGGCTCCCGCGCTCTATGGCACGCTGTGCGAACGCGGCTATTTCGGGCGCGAGGAGTTTGACCATTTCCGTCAACTGCATGGCATCCTGCAGGGGCATCCGGACGTGAAGAAGTGCCCCGGCGTGGATGCGTCGACGGGTTCGCTCGGCCAGGGCATCTCCATCGCGGTCGGCATGGCGCTGGGCGCGAAGAAGACAGGTAATCCCTGCCACGTCTACACCATCATTGGCGATGGCGAATCGCAGGAAGGGCTTGTGTGGGAAGCGTCGATGGCGGCGGCACACTATCACCTTGATAACCTGACGGTTATTTTCGACCACAACGGCCTGCAGATTGACGGCTCGAATGACGAGGTGATGTCGCTGGGCGATATTCAGGCGAAATTCAAGGCGTTCGGCTATGACGTGATTGACGTCGCCGACGGCAACGATATGCAGCAGGTGCTGGACGCGCTGCACGCGCCCGCCTGCCCCGGCAAGCCTCGCCTGATTCACCTGCACACCCTCAAGGGCAAGGGCGTTTCCTTCATGGAGGGGCAGGTCGGCTGGCACGGCAAGGCTCCCAATGCAGAACAGACGGCGCAGGCGCTGAGCGAACTGGAGGGCTGAACAAATGGAAAAGAAAGCAATTCGTGTGGCGTATGGCGAGGCCATCGTCAAGCTCGGTGCGGAAAATGACAAGGTGGTCGTGCTGGACGCTGACCTTGCGGCGGCGACCATGACCAATGGTTTCAAGAAGGCGTATCCTGACCGCTTCATCGACTGCGGCATTGCCGAGGCGAACATGGTGGATATGGCGGCGGGTATGTCCACGATGGGGCTGATTCCGTTCTGCTCCACGTTCGCGGTGTTTGCGGGCCGCAGCTACGACCAGATTCGCAATGGCGTGTGCTATCCGAAATTTAACGTGAAGTTTGGCTTCTCCCACGCGGGCATCACGCTGGGCGAGGACGGCGGCTCCCATCAGGCGATTGAGGATATCGCCCTGATGCGCGTGCTGCCGAACATGACGGTGTTCGTCCCCAGCGACGCGACCGAGTGCGAGCAGTGCGTCCGCGCGGCGGCGGAAATCAACGGCCCGGTGTACATCCGCACCGCTCGTCTGCCTTCCCCGGTGTACGACGCGCGCCCCTTCACGGTGGGCAAGGGCAACGTCATCAAGGACGGCAAGGACTGCGTGATTTTCACCTGCGGCATCATGCTGGAGCACTGCCTCGAAGCGGTTCAGCTGCTGGCGGAGCAAGGCATTGACGCGGCGCTGGTGTCCTTCCACACCCTGAAGCCCTTTGACGACGAACTCGCCCGCACCTACGCGGCGAAGTGCGGCAAGGTGTTCACGGTGGAAGAGCACTCTATCATCGGCGGTCTGGGCGACGCGGTGGCTTCCGCCATCTGCGGCATGGGGCTGAAGCACTTCGAGAAGATTGGCATCAACGATGTGTTCGGTCAGTCTGGCAAGCCCGCTGCGCTGCTGGAAGAATACGGCCTGACCGGCAAGCAGATTGCCGATCGGATTGCGAAGGCATAATTTCTGCAAGAGATACTGCGGACAGCACTCCGGTGTGGGCGCTGTCCGCTTTGCGTGAGTCTGAATTCAGGAGAACAACAACAATGCGTATGCTGATTGTCAATCCAATCGCTGGGTGCGGCTATGCGCTGAAAGTGATGGAACAGGTGCAGAGCGTGCTGACCGCGCGAAACCTCCCGTTTCGTGTGATGCGGACGGAATACCCCGGTTACGCGGCGAAACTGGCGCGGGAAGCAGTCGAAATGGGCTGCGAAGCCGTCTATGTTATCGGCGGTGACGGCACGTTCAGCGAGGCGGCGCGCGGATTGGCGGGCAGCGGCATTCCGATTGGGCTGATTCCGGCAGGCACGGGCAACGACTTTGTCAAGACGCTCGGCACGCCGAAAGAGCCGATGGCGGCGCTCGATTTCATCCTCAGCCACGAGCCGCGCCCGTGCGACGCGATTGACCTGAACGGGCAGCTGTTCTTGAACGTCGCCGGAGCGGGTTTTGACGTGACGGTGCTGGAAAATGTTGCGGATTTTGGCGGGAAAATCCGCGGGCTGCTGCCGTACCTCATTGGGCTGATTCGCGCGATTTGGAAGCATCAGCCGCTGCAGCTGACGTATACGGTGGACGGAAAGACGCAGACGAAGGACGCGCTGCTGTGCATTGCGGCGAACGGAAAGTGGATTGGCGGCGGCATCCCGATTTGCCCCGATGCTGTGCCGAATGACGGCGAAATCGACTTCATGGTCGTCGGGCACCAGCCGCGGTGGAAAGTGCCGTACTATCTCGTGCGCATGATGATGAAACAGATTTTGAACTTTCCGTTTACGGAGCATGTTCTTTGCGACAAAGTGACGGTGTCGTCGCCCGGAATGCATGTCGAGGTGGATGGCGAGATTATCGCCTGCGAACACGCGGAATTTACCATGCATCCCGGCGCGCTGATGCTGTACTGGTGAGGTGCGTATGGCGACGATCAGCATCATCCGCGTGGAAAATCCGGCAGAAAAGGCAGAGATTTCCGCGCACATCCTCCATGCGCTGCCGGATTGGTTCGGCTTGCCGGACAGCACGCAGAAGTACATCGACGACAGCCGAAACATGCCGTTTTTCGCCGCCGTGCGGGAAGGGCAGGCAGTCGGATTCGCGGCGCTGAAGGAAACCAGCCCCTGCGCGGGGGAAATTTACGTCATGGGCGTATTGCCGGAATATCACCGAAGCGGCATCGGGCAGCGGCTGTTTGCGGCGATTCGGGCGGAGGCAATCGCGCGAGGCTATCGGCTGCTGCAGGTTAAAACCGTGCAGACGGGGCATTACGAGGAGTATGACCGCACGAACGCCTTCTACCAGCGCATGGGCTTCCTGCCGCTGGAGTGCCTGCCGACGCTGTGGGATGAATGGAATCCGTGTCAGGTGTATGTGCTGCCGCTGCAAAACTCGTAACTTTTCCTGTCAAAAAGCAGGGATTTCCGCGTTCTGTGGCGAATATATAGAAATATCCGAAGAAAAGGAGGCAATGTTATGGCTGATATTGGCAAGACAGTCAAAGAAATCTGGGAACAGAGCATGAAGGCAGTCAACAAGGCGGCGACGAACATCGCGACCAGCACGAAGCAGAAGGTTGATGAGATGAACATCGTCACGCGTCGGAAGGAACTGCAAAACCAGCTTGGCCTGCGGCTGTATGAACTGTGGCAGGCGGGCGAGGACGTGCCGGAGACGCTGAAAGCGACGCTGGAGGAAATGCGCGACCTGGAAGTGAAACTGCAGGAGCTGCGCGAGAGCAAGACCACCGCGCCGGAGGACGAGAAGAGCGCCGAGACGCCGGATTCTGCCGCCCACGCGCCGGACACGACGGACGTGAAAGTGCCGCTGGAGGACGACGACGTGCCGACGATTGAGATGCCGGACATCCCCGAAAAACCGGAGCGCCCGATGGATGCGCCGAGTATCCACACGGACGACGAAACACCCGCTGAGTGACATCTATTTGCACACAAAAACGCCATTCCGACGCATGTTGTTCGGAATGGCGTTTTATACTATTTCCAGATTCAACTGCGCCATCTGCTTGCGCCTTTTTCGTTCTGGCGTCCGCTTACTCCATTTAGCGTAGCGCTGCTACGCTGCATTTCGTTCCCGTTAGCCAGAACGAAAAATTCGCCGCGCATCTTGGCGCATTTTCATTTGGAAATAGTATTACTTTTCGGTTAAATCAGCTGCACGTCATATCCGCCCTGCCAGCTGTGCCCGGGCTGAAGCAGCGTCACGAACGGCTTGTCCTCGAAGCGGCCGCTCTCCGTCACCTGACCGGGCATCCCGTGCCACGGCTCCAAGCAGACGTAATCCGCATTCTTCTTTGGCATCGACCAGACCGCCAGCACCTCCATCTTCGGGTAGGAGAAGCGCAGTCCTTTGCCGCTGCTGCGGTTGACCAAATCGACCGAGCGGCTCTTCAATTCGGTGAAAATCAGCGCGTCGCGGTCGTCGAAAAGGTCGTGGCTGAGCGGCAGCACGCGGCTGTTGTGGAAGCAGGGGAGATATTCGCTGCCGTCAATGAGATATCCGCCGGGGCAGAGGCTGTTGCGCCCGTCCTCGACCTGCGGGAAAACCAGCTCGTAGTCCGTGTAGCTTGCGCCTGCCTCCATCGGCACGATGAAGCCCGGATGCCCGCCGCAGCAGAACGGCATCACCTTGTCGGACTTGTTTTCGACAATGAACTGCGCGGAGAAGCCGTTTTCGCGCAGCGTGTAGACGACGTGGAACGCGAATTCAAACGGGTAGGATGGCTTGCTTTCCTCCGTGGGGGTCAGAACAAGCTCGATGAAGTCGTCGCCGATTTTCTCGACCGTAAACTCTGGGTTACGGGAAAAACCGTGCTTGGCAATCGGGTAGGACACGCCGTCGATGATGACGTGGTTATCCTTCGCCGTGCCGCAGATTGGGAAGAGCACCGGCGCGTGATTTCCCCAGACAGCGGGGTCAGCCTGCCAAATAACCTCGCGGTTATCATTCCCCTTGAAGGAGGTCATCTGCGCGCCCTTCTGCCGGACGCGTGCGGTCGTATCACCGCAGTGAAGCGTAAATTCCATGAGAAACACCTCCGAAAATGTCGTTTCCGCAGGAAGTATTCGCGTCACGAAGCGAAAAATCCTGCATAAAATAGAACTGATTCAGCGAAAGGAGGAAAAAATCATGCGGGCAGCAGGATCGCCGTTTCAGGCGAAAAGCAGTCAGGAGCAGAAGGAACAGTGGATTTGGTGGCAGTGCCAGCGGGACACGGTGCCGCCGGAGGAAGAAGCGCCGCCAGTGAACGCCCTGCCCGAACGGGACGCGCCGCCGATGCCCGTACCGGTGCAGCCGACGCGCCATCAGCAGTACGACGCCATCATGCAGCGCATGAAGGTCGCTCAGGGGCGAACGGGCGCGTTTACATCCTGCGGCACCAGCACGCAAGACTCGTCCGGCAAGTGATACGCATCGAAATACGCATTTTCCAGCGGAATCCACCGCGCGTTAAAATCCTTCAGCCGCGCTGCGCCGACGCGCTGCAATAACCGTTCTTGCTGAACCTCCGGGTTAATCCGCAGGAAGAGCGTCAAATCCGCATGACGGCGGATGTCCGGCAGCATACTGTAACTGCCTTCCAGAATCGTGATGGGCGCGTCGGGCAGGGGAATCGGCGCGGAGAATGCGTCCTCGCGGCACAGGTAGCGCCGATAGACGACGGGCTGACCCGCGGCGAAGGGGAGAATCACCTCCTGCATCAGGCGCTCCAAATCGACGTTGCCGCCCGGAATTGCCAGCCGCTGCGGCGTTTTCAGCGCGTGGGGCAGGAAGAAGTCGTCCATGCGGATGATGGGCGCATTCAGCGCGTCGGACAGCGCATCCGCCAAGGTGGATTTGCCGCTGCCGCACGGCCCGTCAATCGTGATGAGCAGGCGCGGCTTCTTCGGCAGCTGGGCAATCCGCGTGAGGATCGGGGCGATTCGCGCGTCACGGGAAAAATCGGGCTGCATAAAACCTCCGACACAATCAGGCGCACTGCGAAAAACATGCAGTGCGCCTAAATTTGATTACGCGAGATGCTTTTTGAGAATCGCCAACCCTGCCGCCAAATCCTCGTAGGAAATGTTCAGCGGGGGCAGCAGACGCACCTTTTCGTGCGCCGTCAGCACCATCAAGCCGTCCTGCAAGCACGCCGAAGCAACATCCGCCGCCGTTTTGTGCTCCGGCAGGATGCCAATCATCAGCCCAAGCCCGGTGATGCTCTTCACGCCCGGCGCGCCCGTCAATTCCTTGCGGATGTACGCCGCACGCTCCTTTACGCCCGCGAATACGTCCTCATTCAGCCGGGAGATGACGTTCAGCGCGGCGGCGGCGCAAATCGGGTTGCCGCCGAAGGTTGAGCCGTGGTCGCCCTTGCCCAGCACATGCTCACAGCGCTCGCCTAAGAGGCACGCGCCCATCGGCAGACCGCCCGCCAGTCCCTTCGCCGTCGTCACCACGTCGGGATGGATGCCGAACTGCTCGTAGGCGTACAGCGTGCCTGTGCGCCCGTTGCCAGTCTGCACCTCATCGACCATCAGCAGAATGTCATTCGCGTGGCAAAGCTCCTCCGCCTTCTTGACGAACGCCGGGTCAAGCGGAATCACGCCGCCTTCGCCCTGCACCATCTCCATCAGCAGCCCGCAGACCTTGCCCGTGCTGAGGATGGCTTCCAGCGCGGGAATGTCGTTTGCGGGCGTGTAACGGAATCCCGCCGGGAACGGGCCGAAGTGCTCATGGAAGCGGTCTTGCCCGGTCGCCGCCAGCGTCGCAATCGTGCGGCCGTGGAAGCTGTTCACCAGCGTCACGATAACGTCGCGGTTGTCCTTCTCGCCATATTTCCGGGCGACTTTCAGCGCACATTCATTCGCCTCCGCGCCGGAATTGCCGAAGAAAACCTTCTTCATGCCCGTGCGCTCGCACAGCAGCTTTGCCAATTGCGTCTGCGGTTCGGTATAGTAGAGGTTCGACGTGTGACCGAGGGTGGTCAGCTGATGCGTCACGGCGGCGACCCAGTCGGGGTCGCACGCGCCGAAGAGCGTCACGCCGATGCCCGTGCCGAAGTCGATGTAGCGCTTGCCGTCGGGACCTTCGTAGTGCGCGCCCTCGCCTTTCAGCATCACCGCGTCAAAGCGGCCGTATGTGCCGGCGATGTAAGCACTGTCCGCCTGTTTAACTTTTTGGCACATAATTTCCCTCAATCTCCTTCTTGAACATTGTGCCGGCGCCCTCGTCGGTCAGTGTCTCAATCAGCAGTGCGTGGGGAACGCGGCCGTCGATGATGAACACCTTGCGCACACCCGCGCGGATGGCGTTGGTGCAGCACTCGACCTTGGGAATCATGCCGCCGGAGATGATGCCCTCCGCCTTCAGCTCCTCTACGCCCTTCAAATCGACGCGGCGGATGAGGCTTGTCGGGTCTTTCGGGTCGCGGAGCAGACCGACGGTGTCCGTCATGGAGATGAGCGCCTCGGCGTGCATGGCGGCGGCAATCGACGCGGCGGCGGTGTCAGCGTTGATGTTGTAGACATGCCCCGTTTCGTCGCACCCGATGGTGGAAACGACCGGGATATACCCCTTTTCCAGCAGATCGAGAATCGGCTGCGGGTTGACGCTGTTGATTTTGCCGACGTAGCCGAGCTTGGGGTCAATCATCTGCGCCTTGATGAGTCCGCCGTCCATGCCGCAGATGCCCATCGCGCGCCCGCCGAGGTTGTCCAGCTTCGCCACCAGCGATTTGTTGATTTTGCCCGCCAGCACCATTTGGACGATCTCGCTCGTTTCCTCGTCCGTCACGCGCAGACCATCGATGAACTCCGTCTCCTTGCCGACGCGCTTGAGCATACTGGAGATTTCCGGGCCGCCGCCGTGCACCAGCACCATTTTGACCCCGATGAGGCTCATCAGCACCATGTCGCGCATGACATCGTGCTTGAGCTCCTCGTTGATCATGGCGTTGCCGCCGTACTTGACGACGACGATTTTGCCATTATACTTCTGGATATAGGGCAGCGCCTCGACCAGCACCTGCGCGCGCTGGCGGTTCGTCATGCCGTTGTACATCTGCATATTGATTCGTCCTTTCAGCTCCGATAGTCGCCGTTGATTTTGACGTAATCGTACGTCAGGTCGCAGCCCCATGCGGTGGCGGAGGCGTCGCCGTCGTGCAGGGTGACGACGACATCCACCTCGTCCTCCAGCAGGATTTCCTTCGCTTTTTCTTCGCTGAAGTCGATGGATGCGCCGTTTTTGCACACGTCAATCGAGCCGACGGCGCTGCGGAAGGCAACATCCACCTTCTTCACGTCGATTTCCGCGCCGGAGTAGCCCAGCGCGCACAGCACGCGCCCCCAGTTCGCATCCGCGCCGAAAATGGCGGCCTTCAGCAGGCTGGAGCAGATGACGGACTTCGCGGCGAGTTTTGCGTCCCGCACGGTTTTGCCGCCCGTCACCACGCACGTCAGCAGACGCGACGCGCCTTCGCCGTCCTTAGCAATCATGCGGCACAGGGCGGTCGTGACCTCGTTCAGCGCGGCGCAGAACACGGCGTAATCCGCGTTTTCACTGTCAATCAGCGCATTGCCCGCCAAGCCGTTCGCCATGATGGACACCATGTCGTTGGTGGATGTGTCGCCATCGACGCTGACCATGTTGAACGTGTCCTTCACGTTGTCCGACAGCGCCTTGCGGAGCATCGCGGGGGAAATCGCCGCGTCGCAGGTGAGGAAAACGAGCATCGTCGCCAGATTCGGGTGAATCATGCCTGAACCCTTCGCGATACCGCCGAGGTGGCAGACCTTGCCGTCGACCACGAAAGACACCGCGACTTCCTTCAGCCGCGTGTCCGTCGTCATGATGCCCTCCGCCGCTTCCTGACTGCCGTTGACCTTCACGGCGGCATACAGCTCGCTCATGTGCTGGGCGATTGGTTCGATGGACAGCGGCTGCCCGATCACGCCCGTAGACGCGACAATGACGTGGTGCGGGTCGATGCCCGCCGCCTTGCCCGCCAGTTCGCACATTTGCCACGCGACTTCTTCGCCGTCGGCGTTGCAGGTGTTCGCATTACCGCTGTTGCAGACGGCCAGCTGCGCAATACCGCCCGCCAAGTTCCGCTGGGTGACGTAAATGGGCGCGCCCTTGACCAGATTGCTCGTGTACACCGCCGCCGCCGAAGCAGGAACTTCGCTGATAATCATGCTGATGTCGCGCTTGCCGCGGTTCTTGCGGATGCCGCAGTGAATGCCGCCTGCCTGAAATCCCTTCGCGGCACATACGCCGCCCGAAATATGCTCCATATGCTTTTCCTCCATATTATATGCTTACAGATTCAGTCCTGTCGTTTCAGGTGCGCCCGTCATCAGGTTCAGGCACTCAATGGCCGCGCCGGACGACCCCTTGCCGAGGTTGTCGAACAGGCTGACCAGCTCGATGCGGTCGTCATTGCCCAGCACCATCAGCTTCATGCTGTCCTTGCCCGCCAGAGCGTTCGCGGGGATGAAGCCGCCGAACGCCGCCACGTCCTGCGCGTCCAGCACGGACACGATGGGGGAGGAAGCATAGTGCGCCTTCAGGCACGCGGTCAGTTCCTCAACCGGGTGCGCGCAGTTCAGCTGCTGGCGGAACAGCGGAATCGTCACCTGCATCCCGGCGTAGTAATCCGCCACAATCGGCGCGAAAATCGGCGCGTGGGTCAGACAAGAAATCTGCTGCATTTCGGGCAGATGCTTGTGCGATTGCGTCAAGCCGTAGGGGCGGGGCGCATCGAGGTCAGGCGTGCGGGTGTCCGCCTCGTACTGGGCGATCATCTTCTTGCCGCCGCCGCTGTACCCGGTCAGGGAGAAGCAGGAAAGCAGCGTATCCGCCGGAATCAGCCCCGCGGCGACCAGCGGCGCGGCGAGTGCAATGAACCCGCTGGCATGGCAGCCCGGCACGGCGACGTATTGCCCGGAGACGACGGCGTCCCGATGCTTCTTGGACAGTTCCGGGAAGCCGTACGCCCAGCCGGGAGCAACGCGGTGCGCCGTCGAGGTATCAAGAATGCGCGTATTGCTGCCTTCCGCCAGCGCGACGGATTCCCGTGCGGCTGCGTCCGGCAGGCAGAGGATGGCAATGTCGGCGGCGTGAATGGCTTCGCGTCGGGCATCGGCGTCCTTGCGCTTTTCCTCCGGGAGCGTCAGGAGCGAAAACTCCCCACGCTCCGCCAGCCGATCGAAAATCCGGAGGCCTGTTGTGCCTTCCTTGCCATCAATAAAGACCGTCCATGCCATGATATTCCTCCTCCATTTATGCGGAGTAGACGCATAAATATACAAACCTATTATACGCACATCGGCGCGCTTGTCAAGCGGAAAAGCACGAAAAAATCATTCCGCGCGCTCATAGCGGACAGTGAACCCGCCCGCGTCCGCCATCCACTGCGAAACGGTCGCCTCCATCGCCGCGACGGTCGCGTCCCAGAGTTCCGCTGCGCGCTCGCCGGAAAGATACCGTTCGCGGCAGGAAACACGTTCATCCTCCAAAACACGCTGCAAGTCGTTGTCGTCCAGATACGGGTACAGCGCCGAATCGCGCGTGATGTCCGCTGGCGTGAGGGAGTCCAGCAGCAGCTCCGGCGCGGGCAGCGTCAGCGTCAGCACGGACCCGTCGCGTGTCATGGTCACCTGCTGCAAATCAATGCCGAAACTGCCCTCATAGGTGTAATCGGCGTTGATGCTCGCCACTGTGCCGAGGAATGCCGCCTTGATTTCGTAGTTCAGCGCGCCCTCTTCGGTGACGTGCAGCGTTTCCAGCTTCGCGCTCTGCTCCAGCTTCTGCGACAGCACGACGGACGCGCGAATCGCCGCGGCGGACTCATCCGGCATGATGCGCGCGACCCACTTCGCGGCGTACGGCAGCAGCACAATCACCAGCACGAGCGTCAGCGCGGAGGTAATCAGCCCCAACAGCCACTTTCCGATGCGCTTCATAGCCGACCTCCTGTCCAGTTGTGCAGCTGAACGAGCAGCGGCACAATCAGATAGCGGAAGATTTCCACGGCGACGAACGCCATGCCAATCAGCGCGAAAACGTACAGCCAGACGCGGCGACGGCGGTGCTTTTCCCGCTTGCGGCGGCGCGGCGGCTCATCGGGCGGCGGCTGGGGAATATAGGTGCTCTGCGCGGGCGGCGTCTGCTGTCGGAAACGGCGGATTGTGCCGTCCGGACGCTGCTCGTAGCGTTCGTCTTGCGGTAGTTTGGGCTGCATGAGCGTCATCTCCTTCCGTGGCTGCATTGTGTGATTACGAAGGGCAAAAAGCGCGGATTCCCACGCAAAACCGACGATGTTGGTCATGCCCCTTCCTTATTATACGACAAAATCAGCAAGTTTTCCTGCATTTTCGGAAGAAAAAGCAAAAAAGCAGGAAAAATACAGACGGCACGGATTTTTCTGGAAGGCAATTGACATGCTGAAACATGTGTGGTAAAATAAGCAAGGTGGTTCAGGTGATTTTTGTGTACGATTCGTCGGACAGAAGATAGCGTAAAAGTTTGCCGACCGTAAAAGCAGCGGCGGTGGATGGAAGGTGGATGGCGGCGATGACGGAAGCAACGGTACAGCAGCCGGCGACGACCACGCGCGAGCAGATTTGGCTCAATCGTGAACAGGTGCGCAAGGAAAAACCGGTCTATCGGGCGCTGAAGCGAGTGCAGGATGTGTTTTTCTCCCTGCTGGCGCTGATTGTGCTTTCGCCGCTGATGCTGATTGTAGCGCTCGCGATTGTCATTGATGACCCGAAAGGCTCGCCGATTTTTACGCAGGTGCGCAGCGGCATTGACGGCAAGGAGTTCCGCATCCACAAATTCCGCTCCATGTGCGTGGACGCTGAGGCGAAGCTGGCGGATTTGAAGCGCAGCACAGAGATGAACGGCCCGATTTTCAAGCAAAAGGATGACCCGCGCATCACCCGTGTGGGGCGTTTCATCCGCAAGTGCGGCATCGACGAGCTGCCCCAGTTGTGGGATATTCTGGTTGGCAGCATGAGCATCGTCGGCCCGCGTCCGCCGCTGCCGTGCGAAGTGGCGGCGTATACGGATTACGAGCGCCAGCGCCTGTATGTCCGTCCCGGTCTGACCTGCATCTGGCAGATTCAGCCGAACCGCAATGACGTGACGTTTGACGAGTGGATGGACATGGATATGCGCTACATCCGCGATCGCAGCTTCCTGCTGGACTGGAAGCTGATTTTCGGCACGGTATGGACGGTTTTTGCGGGCACGGGCGAATAAAAAGCGTGCATAAATATGCCGCTGGACGTGGAAATGCAAAGAAATCATCGGAAGCGTGTGTGTGCCAAGGACGTCACCACGCTTTTTTCGCGTTCCATATTATCCTGTTTTCAAATTCGCGGCGCAACTGGGCGCATTCTCATAAGGCGACGAACGTTGCCATACTCGGAAATATATAATAGGAAGAAAAGCTGATAAAACTGAATTTTCCACAAAATTAATCGAAATTTACTTGCCAAATAACGGTTTGCATGGTATAATTGAAAATGCTTGATAGGTATGTACCTGTCGGCAGCTGGTTCGCCGCAATGTTTGCATGACGAACTTTTTTTCAAAAACGAGACGATGGGGGGACAGCATGAGAGCCTACAAGATTGCGGTTGCTGGCGCAGGCTACGTCGGCATGGCGATGGCGGTGCTGCTGTCCCTGCATCATCAGGTGACAGTGGTGGATATTGTGCCGGAAAAAATCAGCATGATTAATCGCCGCCAATCGCCTGTGCGGGATGACGTGATGCAGCAGGTTTTGTCGCACACGCCCCTGCACCTGAGCGCGACGCTCAACGCCCAAGCCGCCTATGCCGATGCGGACTTCGTCGTCATTGCCGTCCCGACGAATTACGATGATGTCACCCAGCGCTTCCAGACGGCGGCGGTGGAGGAAGTCATCGGGCTGGTCACGCAGTGCAATCCAGATGCGGCGGTGGTCATCAAATCCACCGTCCCGGTCGGGTACACCGCGTCGGTGCGCGAGAAATTCCATAACAGGAACATCCTCTTCAGCCCGGAGTTCCTGCGCGAATCGCACGCAATGGAGGACAGCCTGTACCCAAGCCGCATTATTGTCGGCACGGACATGCAGGATACGCGCCTGACCGCGTCCGCCCGCACGTTCGCTGCGCTATTGCAGGAAGGCGCGGAAAAGCCGAACGTTGACACGCTGCTGATGGGCTTCAGCGAGGCGGAGGCGGTCAAGCTGTTCGCCAACACCTATTTGGCGCTGCGCGTGGCGTACTTCAATGAGCTGGACACCTACGCGGAGAGCAAAGGCTTGAACACACGGCAGATTCTGGATGGCGTGTGTCTCGACCCGCGCATCGGCAGCCATTACAACAACCCGTCGTTCGGCTACGGCGGCTACTGCCTGCCGAAGGACACCAAGCAGCTGCTGGCGAACTACGCCGATGTGCCGCAGAACATGATTTCCGCCATTGTAGAGAGCAACAAGACGCGCAAGGACTTTATTGCCGACCGCGTGATGGCGCTGACGACGGAAAATCATCCCGTCATTGGCGTCTATCGCCTGACGATGAAGCACGGCAGCGACAACTTCCGCCAAAGCAGCATACAGGGCGTGATGCAGCGCCTGAAGGCGAAAGGCGCATCCATCGTGATTTACGAGCCGACATTGCCGGATGGTGAAACGTTTTCCGGCAGCAGGGTGGTCAACGACTTGGCGCAATTCAAGGCAATGAGCCGCATCATCGTGGCGAACCGCTACGACAAGGCGCTTGATGATGTGCAGGATAGGGTGTATACGCGCGATATTTTCCAGCGCGACTAAGTACGACTGAATAAGGGAGCGTGTAATCATATGCAGCATGGACTGCCAGAACAGGCGATAGAACCGACAGCATCCCGCACGGGCGCGAATAAACTTGGCTATCGTGCCGTCAAGCGGGCGTTCGACCTGACGGCGACGGCAATGGCGGTTATCGTACTTTCGCCGCTGTTCCTGATTCTTTCCGTCATTGTCTATCTGGGTGATCCCGGCGCTGTCATCTACGGGCAGGTGCGTATCGGCAAGAATGGCAAGCCGCTCAAAATGTGGAAATTCAGGAGCATGTACCGGAATGCTGACCAGATGATTGATCAGCTGAGCGAGGAGCAGAAGCGCCAGTATCACACGGAGTTCAAAATCGACAATGACCCGCGCATCACGCCGGTAGGCAATTTCCTGCGCAAAACGAGTTTGGACGAGCTGCCGCAGCTGTTCAATGTTCTTGCGGGCGAAATGAGCCTCGTCGGACCGCGGCCGCTGCTGAAATCGGAAATCCAGCAGTATTATGCGGATTCGGCGGATGTGCTGCTGTCCGTCAAGCCGGGCGTGACCGGCTATTGGCAGGCATACGCGCGCAACAATGCGACCTACCAGAGCGGGCATCGGCAGCAGATGGAGATGACATACATCCGCCAGGCGTCGATATGGCTGGACTGCAAGATTCTAATGAAAACCGTGGTTGCTGTCCTCCGCAGGGACGGCGCGAAGTGAGGGCAAAGCAATGAATTACCTGATTTTCGGCGGTTCCGGCTTCATCGGCACACACCTGATTCACCGCTTGAAAGATGCGTGCGTAAAGCCCGGCGACTGCATTTACGATTTGGATTTGGTCATGCCCGGCGAAGAGGGCGTTGTGCCCGGCATCGTGGAGAAAAACGAGGGGGTCATCTATCGCCGCGTGGATGTGCGCAAGCCGATTGCCCTTGATTTCACGCCCACGCCGGATGATGTGATTTTCAACCTCGCGGCGGTGCACCGGACGCCGGGGCATCCGGATTACGCCTATTTCGAGACGAACATTCGCGGCGCGGAGAATGTGACCGCCTTTGCGGAGCAGCACGGCATCCGCAAAATCCTCTTCACCAGTTCCATTGCGCCCTACGGCGCGGCGGAGAAGCTGAAAACGGAGGACACGCTGCCTACGCCAAACACGCCATACGGCATCAGCAAGCTGGTAGCGGAGAAAATCCACCAGATTTGGCAGGCAAGGGAAGCGAATCGTGAACTGACGATTGTGCGGCCGGGCATTGTGTATGGCAAGGGTGAGCATGGCAATATGACCCGCCTGTACAATAGTCAGAAAAAGCACTATTTCTTTTACGCCGGGCGCAAGGACACGGTGAAGGCGTGCATTTATGTGAAGGAACTGGTGCGTTTCTTCCAATATCGGATGATTGACCATGATTTTCCGGGTGTGGATGTGTACAACTGCACGTTCGAGCCGGCGTACACCATCGAGCAGATTTGCAGCGCCATGCAGGCGGCGACCGGGATGAAGCGCCATATCCCGCTGATTCCGGGCGGCCTGCTGATGACCGCGGCGACGATTCTTGGCCCCATCGGCGGCAAGAAAGTCGGCATTCACCCGGCGCGTGTGAAGAAACTGATGGTGAGCACGAACATCAGCGGCCAAAAGTTGGCGGAGAGCGGCTATGCGTTCCACGCGGGGCTGGAGGACACCTTCCGCGACTGGTTCGAGGACTGCGGTAAACAAGGCTTGTATTGAACATCCGACGCGATGAGGAGGAAAATGATGAAAGTTGTCATTCTTGCCGGCGGCTTCGGCACACGAATTTCCGAGGAATCCGCATTCAAGCCCAAGCCCATGATTGAGATTGGCGGTATGCCCATCCTGTGGCATATCATGAAGACATATTCTGCCTATGGCTACAACGAATTTGTGATTTGCGCGGGCTACAAGCAGCACGTCATCAAAGAGTGGTTTGCGGATTACTTCCTGCACACCTCCGACATCACGTTCGATTACACGCACGGCACGAACGAGATGATTGTGCACAACAAGCACGCCGAGCCGTGGCGCGTGACGGTTGTCGACACTGGCTTAAATACCCAGACAGGGGGGCGCGTCAAGCGTATTCGCGAGTATATCGGCAATGAGCCGTTCATGCTGACCTATGGCGACGCGGTGGGCGACGTGAACATTGCGGAACTGGTGGCATTCCATCAGGCGCACGGGAAAATCGGCACCATGTCGATGTACAACTTCGGGCAGAACAAGGGCGTGGTGGAAGTCGGTGCGAATAGCGTGATTGACGCTTTCCGCGAGAAGTCGGACATGGACGGCGACCTCATCAACATCGGCTTCATGGTATTCCAGCCGGAGCTGTTTGACCTGATTGAGGGCGATGAAACCGTGTTTGAGAAAGGCCCGCTGACCAAACTTGTCGCACAGAAACAGCTGGTGGGGTACATCCACCAAGGCTTCTGGCAGTGCATGGACACGCTGCGGGAGAAACAGAAGCTGGAGCAGCTGTGGGCGTCGGGCAATGCGCCGTGGAAGGTGTGGGAAAAATGAAGCAGTTCGATTTGTCGTTTTATCAGGGCAAGAAAGTGTTCGTGACGGGACATACCGGCTTCAAGGGCTCGTGGCTGTGCAAGGTGCTCGCCAATGCCGGGGCGATTGTTACGGGGTATTCACTGAATCCCCCTACGTCGCCGTCCTTGTTTGAAATCGCTGATATTGCGCAGGATGTGCACTCGGTTATCGGCGATATCCGCGATTATGCGACGCTGAAGGCCGCGTTTGACGCCGCACAGCCGGAGATTGTGCTGCATCTGGCGGCGCAGCCCATCGTTCGTGACAGCTACAAAAATCCTGCTTACACCTATGAAACGAACGTCATGGGCACGGTGAATATTCTGGAGTGCGTGCGAAACAGCAATTGCGTCAAGTCCTTCCTGAATGTGACGACCGACAAGGTGTACCTGAACAAGGAGTGGGCGTGGGGCTACCGCGAGAACGAGGAGCTGGACGGCTTCGACCCGTACTCCAATTCCAAGTCCTGCTCGGAGCTGGTGACGCACAGCTACAAGAACAGCTTTTTTGCTGATGGACGCGTGGCGATTTCGACGGCGCGCGCGGGCAATGTCATCGGCGGCGGCGACTTCGCCAACGACCGCATCATCCCGGACTGCATCCGCGCGGCGATGAAGCAGGAGGATATTGTGGTGCGCAACCCGTTCTCCACCCGCCCGTATCAGCATGTGCTGGAGCCGCTGTATGCCTACCTGATGATTGCCGCCATGCAGTACGAGGACGGCAAGTACGCTGGCTATTATAACGTTGGCCCGGATGATGTGGACTGCTTCCAGACCGGCGCATTGGTGGATTTGTTCGTGCGCAAGTGGGGCGAGGGCATGAAGTGGGTCAACCGCTATGACGGCGGCCCGCACGAGGCGAACTTCCTGAAGCTGGACTGCGCCAAGCTCAAGACGACGTTTGGCTGGAAGCCCCACTGGAATCTGGACACGGCGATTGAGAAAGTTGCCGAATGGAGCAAGTGCTATCTGTCCGGCGGCGATGTTCGCGCGTGCATGGACGAAGAAATCACGGCATTTTTGTCGGCAGGAGAATAAGATGGAGAATGTAATCGTTACCGGTGCAAACGGTTTTATCGGCAAAACGCTGGTGAATGCGCTGCTGGCAAAGGGCTGCCGTGTCACGGCACTGGATGTCCGCTTTGATGATGTGCTGGCGGATGACCCGCGCGTCACCTGCATCAGCGTGCTGAACAAGGACGTGCCTGCCCTTGCGAAGGAGATTCCCGCGGCGGATTATCACTGCTTCTTCCACTTGGCGTGGGCGGGCACATCCGGGCCTGCGCGCGCGGATTATGATGTGCAGCTGTCGAACGTCAAGCTGACGTGCGACTACATCAAGCTGTGCGCCAAGGTGGGCTGCAAGCGTGTGGTGTATGCATCCAGCATCAACGAGATGGAAACCTACGAGTATCTTCAGTCGGATGATATTGACCCGGCGGGCGGCTACATCTACGGCACGGGCAAGCTGGCGGCGCACCTGATGGGCGAAACGGTCGCCAAAATGACCGGTGTGGAATTCATCCCGGTCATCATCACCAACATCTATGGCGTGGGTGAAAAATCCGCGCGGATGATTTACACCGCCATCCGCAAGCTCATCCACAAAGAGCATTGCTCCTTCACGGCGGGGTATCAGACGTACGACTTCATTTATATCACCGATGCCATCAACGCCATCATCGCCGTGGCGGAAAAAGGCAAGCCGTTCAACCGCTACTACATCGGTTCTGGTGAGCCTAAGCCGCTGCGGGAGTTCCTGCTGGAAATGCGGGATTTGGTTGACCCGGCGGCTGAAATTGGGCTGGGGGATTTACCCTTCAAGGGTGTGAACGTCTCCTACGACCAGTTCGATTTGAAGAAGGTTGAACGGGACACGGGCTATGTCAATCAGATTCCGTTTGCGCAGGGCATCAAGATGACGGCGGATTATATTCGGGAGGAAGCATAAAATGGTGCAGAAGTTTGATTTTCAGCCGCTGGATTTGCAGGGTGCGTACCGCATCAAGCCTTTTTATGCCACGGACAACCGCGGCGGCTTGATTAAGGATTACAATGTTGACACCTTCCGCGCGAATGGCATTGACCACGATTTGAAGGAAGTGTTCTACACCATTTCCAAGCGCGGCGTGATTCGCGCGACGCACTTCCAGCTTGTTAAACAGCAGGCGAAGCTCGTGCGCTGCATCTCCGGCCATGTGTATGACGTGATTGTGGATTTGCGCCCGGATTCGCCAACGTTCGGGCAGTGGCGCGGCTTCCACCTCACGGGCGAAAACACGGAGATGCTGCTTGTGCCGCAGTATTTCGGGCACGGCTATCTGGTCATCGAGGATTCGGTAGTCAGCTACAAGTGCGCCGAGGTGTTCTATGGCGAGGGCGATTCCGGCATCATGTACAACGACCCGGATATCGGCATTGAATGGCCTTTTGAGTTGATTGGCGGCAAGGAGAACCTCATTATCAGCGAAAAGGACTTGCACCTGATGAGTTTTCAGGACTATAAAGATCTCTAAGAGGAGCAAAAATGATTATACTGAGAATGTATTGGAGAATCCGCTCTCTGGTTAAGACCCTGCTGTACAGAGTCTTGTTTGGAGGGAGATTTGCATTCCCGTTTGACTCTACTTTTCGTAGAAATTTCGGCGTATATCTGGGAAAAGGTGCCCGGATTGCGGTTGGACACAATGTTTTCTTTAACCGTGGATGCTCTATCAACTGTCTAGAAAGCGTTGAAATCGGTGATAATTGTATTTTCGGCGAAAATGTAAAGATATATGACCAGAATCATCGATTTGCAGACCGGAATGAAATCATCCGAAACCAGGGATACAGTATTGCTCCGGTAAAAATTGGGGGGGGGTTGCTGGATTTGCACAAATACTGTTATTCTGAAGGGCGTTACCATTGGAGAACACTCTGTCATCGGCGCAGGATGCGTGGTTTCTCAGGACATTCCCGCCTATTCGATTGTCCGTAATCGAATGGACTTGATGGTGGAAGAACTACGCAAATAATTGGAAATCACAACAAAGGGATTGTGAGGTAGGTATGGATATCGTCTATTCTTCCAGCGACAGCTACTGCGAGATTGCAGGAATTTCCATACTGTCGCTCTTGGAGCACAACCGGAACGTCAAGGAACTCAACCTCTACCTGATAGACAACCAGATTTCGGCAGAGAACAAGCAGAAGCTGGAGAACATGATTGCCTCGTTCGGCCGCACACTGACGTATCTGGCGCATCCGGACATTGAGAAGCGCTCCGCCACTGAAATCAACGTCGGCCGCTGGAACATCAGCACGTTCTACCGCCTGTTCCTGCCCTCCATGCTGCCCGAAACAGTGAAAAAGGTGCTGTTCATTGACTGCGATACGCTGGTCATGCAGGACTTGACGCCCCTGTGGGAAATGGACATGGGCGACAAGTGGCTCTATGGCGTGGATGACTGCCGCGGTGCTGCCTACCGCACCAATTTGGGACTTCAGCCGACGGACAATTACATCAACAACGGCGTTCTGCTGGTGGATTTGGACGCGTGGCGCAAAAACAACGTCGAGGATATGTTCCTGCGCTACATCCGGGAGAATCAGGGCGATATCACCTTTGTGGATCAGGGCGTGCAGAACGGTGTGCTGAGCAAGCTGGGGCGTTCGGGCATCCTGCATCCCAAATATAACTGCATGACGGTCTTTTTCGCGTTTGATTACAAGAACCTCATCAAGCTGCGCAAGCCGCCTGTGCCGGGTGACCCCGCGCAGTACCGGGAAGCGGTGGAGAATCCGGCGATTGTCCACTTCCAGTCGTGCTTTCGCATGAGCATCCGCCCGTGGGTGGCGGGCTGCAAGCACCCGTATGCCAAGACGTATCTGGCATACAAGGCGAAAAGTCCGTGGAAGGATACGCCGATGAAGCCCGACGACCGCACCGCGCCGCAGAAGGTGCTCAGTGCCGTCACGAGCGCCATGCCGGAGGGGCTGATGGTGGACTGCATCTCTTTTGTGCACACCAAGATTTACCCGCTGGCGAGGAATTTGAAACAGAGGATGAACCGAAAATGAGCCGATAGGAGAACACGATGCTTGATTTTGATTTGCTGAAAGACTGCTACGGCTGCGGCGCGTGCGTCAACGTCTGCCCGCGCGGCGCGGTGCATATGACGCAGGCAGCGGATGGCAGCTACATCCCCGAAATTGACGAGGCGCGCTGCATCGGCTGCGGCAGGTGCGACCGCGTGTGCATCCATCAGCACGCGGACAAAAATCATACGCCGCTGGGCAAGGAAGGCTGCTATGCGGCGTATCAGCTGGATACGCAGGCGCGCAAAGCGTCGGCATCCGGTGGCATGTTCTTCCCGCTGGCGCAGGAAATGCTGCGGCAGGGCGGCTATGTGTGCGGCTGCGTGTGGAATGAGCAGATGGACGCGGTGCACATCGTCTCCAATAAGCTGGAAGATGTTGAGCGGATGCGCAGTTCCAAGTATGTGCAAAGCGACATCGGCAATTGTTTGGCGACGGTTCGTGGCCTGCTGAAGGCGGGGACGCCCGTCATGTTCTGCGGAACGCCCTGCCAGTGCGCGGCGTGCGCGGCAGTGACGGGCAATCCGGAAAATCTGCTGCTGGTTGCGCTGATTTGCGAGGGGGCACCCACGGCGGGCGTCTGGCAGCGCTACCGGGATGCGAAAGCGGCGCAGTACGGCGAGAAAATCCGCAATGTGAACTTCCGCAGTAAAACGCCGGTCGGCTGGACGATGCCGTATTTTGTGCTGACGACAGAATCCGGCAAGCGGCATCAGGAAATGAGCTATCGGCAGAATCCGTATGTGCTGGCGATGCTCCAAGGCCTGACGTACCGCCAAAGCTGCTATCATTGCGAGTTTAAGGGCGACAACGGCAGCGCGGATATCGTCGTCGGCGACCTCTGGAAGGCAGGGGAACGGCTTATCCGGCAAAGTGAAAATCAGGGAATTTCCGCGCTGATTGTCAACACTCAAAAAGGCAAAGATTGGGTGGATAAAGCCGCAAGCGCGTGGTTCATGGAGGAATATCCGCTGGAGCGGGTGTGCGCCAACAATTCGATGCTGGTGCGCGCGGGCAAGGAAAATGCGCATCGGGCGCAGTTCTTTTCACAGCTGGATGCTACGCCGATTGAGACGAACCTGAATCAGTATATTGTGCATGAAAATGGCATAAAGCTGCGCGTAACGCAAGCGCTGGTTGCCGTTGGGCTGTACAAGCCGCTGCGGAACGCGGTGCGTAAGCTGCGCCGGAGATAAGGAGGCGCGGCATGAAGATACTGCTTGTAAACAAATACTTTAATATGCACGGCGGGTCGGAAACCTACTTTTTCGGTTTGGCGGATTTGCTGCGGCAGGCGGGGCACGAAGTCATCTATTTCGCCATGCAGGATGAAAAGAACCTGCCCTGCGAACAAAGCGCGTATTTCGTCAGCAATGTGGAGTTTAACGGGGAGTTAACCGCCACGCAGAAGCTGAAAGCCGCCTTCCGCATGGTGTATTCCTTTGAAGCAAAGAAAAAAATCTCTGCGCTGATTGAAAAGGAAAAGCCGGATATTATCCACATCAACCTCTTCCACCGCGTGCTGACCGCTTCCATCGTTGATGCGGCGAAAAAGCACGGCATCCCGGTCGTCTTCACCATGCACGACCTCAACTGCGTCTGCCCGAATCATGTCATGCTCGACCACGGGAAAATCTGCGAAGCGTGCCTGCACGGGAATTACTGGAACTGCGTCAAGCGTGTGTGCTTCAAGGATTCGCGGGCGAAGTGCCTGATGGCCGCCATCGAGAGCGATTTCAACAAGCGCAGCGGGCTGTACAGGAAAATTGACCTGTTTATCACGCCGTCCGAGTGTTACAAAAACAAGCTGGAAGCGTCTGGACTGACAAAATCGCCCATTGTGCACATGAAAAACTTCCTTCCGGCGGATACAAAGTACGCCGTGCAGGGCAAACGCGGCGATTATGTGCTGTATTATGGGCGGCTTTCGGCGGAAAAGGGTGTCCTGACGCTGGTTCGGGCAATGGAGAAGCTGGAAAATGTTCCGCTTATCATTGTCGGCACTGGCCCGAAGGAAGATGCCATCCGCGCGGAAATCGAAGCGCATCATCTAAACCAGCGGGTAACGATGGTCGGCTTCCAGTCCGGCGAAAACCTCTGGCAGTATGTGCGCAACTGCGCCTGCGTGGTCGTGCCGTCCGAGTGGTACGAAGCCAGCGGTTATACCGCGTGCGAAGCGCAGGCGATGGGGAAGCCCGTTGTTGCGACAAACGCCGGTGGTCTGCCGGAGAATATTGTTGACGGCGAAACGGGTTTCATCAGCCCGATGAAGGACGAAGCCGCACTGGCGGATGCTATCGGGCGCGTGATGCGCTTGAGCGACGAGGAATATCAGCGGATGGCAGAAAAATCCGTCGCCAACGCGAAAAAACTCTTCGATGCGTCCGGCTATGTGGCGAAACTGCTGGTTTTATACGCAAACCTGAAAAGAAGAGGAAATTGATGATGAAAGTATACACACAAACGTGGTATCGGGGCAATAATTACGGCAGCGTACTGCAAGCCTACGCGCTTCAACATACCATCAGCGACATGGGGTATGCGTGCAGCGTCTTGAATTATAAGCCCACAAAGGCGGATATGTGGAAGCTGAAGTTCATCAATCACAGCCTAAAAGAAACCATACAGTACAAAATCAACGAATATCTGATGAAGAAGAACGGCGCGTCCGAAGCTGTCAACAACCTCTCCCTGTTTGATGATTTTCGTGCGCAGCATATGCAGATTACGCCGCCGTGCTCCACTGCGCCAGAAATTGCTCGGATTTGCGGTGATGATGCCGTATTCGTCTGCGGAAGCGACCAGATTTGGAATCCATACCTCTATGATCCTTACTATTTTCTGGAGTTTGTGCAGGATAGCCGCCGCAAAATCGCGTACGCGCCCAGCTTCGGCGTGATGGAAATCCCGCACAGATGCCAGAAGCGGCTCCGCAAGGCGATTGCTCCGTTCCGCTACGTCTCTGTGCGGGAAAAGCGCGGGGCGGAAATCGTGCGTGAATTGACAGGCAAACAGGTGATGGTGGCGGTTGACCCCACGCTGTTGGTGAGCATGGCGCATTGGCAAACGCTTGCGAAGCCGATTGACAGCGAACAAAAGTACCTGTTCTGTTATTTTCTCAGTGAAAATGCGCGATATTTGGAAACCGCAGAGAAAATCGCACGGGAAAAGCATCTGACGATTCGGATGCTGCCGATGGTCGCTGCGGACTTCAAGAAGCCGGGAACCGTCAAGGAGCCCGTCGGCCCGCGCGAATGGCTCGGACTTGTGGAAAATGCAGATTATGTATTAACCGATTCGTTCCACTGCACGCTGTTTTCGATTCGCTTCCATAAGCAGTTCAACGTCCTCCAGCGGTTCAAGGAGGGTGACAAACGCGGGCAGAACAGCCGCATTCATACGCTGCTGCAAACGGCAAATATGCAGAATCGGCTGGTTGTGCCGGGCGAGGGTGCCACAACGGAAATCATCAGCGACGGCTGTTTCCAAACCGCGGATGCGCGGATGGCGGCACAGGCAGCAGATTCCCGGCAGTGGCTTGAACAAGCGCTGCAGTCGTGTGAAGGCGCGGGCAATTCGGCGAATTGACAAAAATCAAGATGGAATGTGAAGCAGCTTATGAAGATTCTGCATATTACCTATGGGTTTAACGGCGGCGGTGTTGGATTCGTGATTGCAAACTATTGCGCAAACCAGCCGATGCCGGGAATAGCATTTGACATTGTTGGCGAGAGCATCGGCAAGCCGCATCTTTTGCAGGAACGGTTTGAAAAAGCGGGCTTTCACACGTTTTATGTCACGCCCAAAAAGCAAAGCCTGCTGAAAAATATCAAGGAAATGCGCCATGTGATTCAACAGGGACACTACGACGCGGTGCATGTTCATTTTGAAGAATGGTCGTTTTTGTACCTGTGGATTGCCAAGCTGTGCGGCGTGAAAGTGCGCGTTTGCCACGCACACATGGCGTATATGACCGGCGCTTCGGCCAAACCGCACTATCGGCTGTTCCGCGTGCTGCTGAATCGCTTTGCGACGCTCCGCCTGGCGTGCTCCAAGGATGCAGGCGACCACCTGTACGGCAAGCATCCGTACACCGTGCTGAAAAACGCGATTGAGGCAGAGAAATACGTCTATCATCCGGAAACGCGCCGACAAATCCGGGCGCAAATGGGGCTGACGGACAAGTTTGTGGTGGGCGTGGTCGGGCGGCTGACGTATCAGAAAAATCCGCAGTTCACCGTGGAAATTTTCGCGAAAGTTAAAGAAAAAAGACCGAACGCGGTGCTGATGTTCGTCGGGCAGGGCGAATTGGAGGAGGAAATCCGCCGCTTGGTGCAGACGAAGGGGCTGACGGATAGTGTGCTGTTCCTCGGTCTGCGCACCGATGTGCCGGATTTGATGCAGGCGATGGATGCGTTTGTGCTGCCGTCACGCTTTGAGGGATTGGGCATTGTCTATATTGAAGCGCAAGCCGCAGGCTTGAAAACTTTTGCGACAGCGGAGGTTGTGCCGCAGGAGGCGTGCGTTGATGAATCGCTGTTCACCTATCTGCCGCGAGAGGCAGCCGCGCAGCAGTGGGCAGATGCGATGCTGGCGGCGGATACCACCCAGCGGGAGAACAAGCTTGAGGTGATTCAAAGCCACGGCTATGACATCCATCAGGAAGCTGAAAAACTGAGAGCCCTTTACCTGAAAGGTAAGGCAGAAGGGGAAAAATGAGGTACTTCAGAAATCCGAATTTTATTTCGTTCTGTTTTTTAATCCTGATTAAGCCCGGCTGCATCAGCGGTATCCCCGCGCTGGGAATACTTGACACGCTGCTGAACATGATTCGCATCATGCTGGTGCTATTTACACTCATCGTATTGTTCAAAAACGCGCAATTACTTCCGGTTAATCGGCTATTTGGCGTAACAATGCTGGTGGTTGCGTCGATTCTCTGGGAGCCAATCTCCACGCTTACTGGTGGCGGCAGCATTGCGGATTTCGGCGCGCTGATGAATGACCTGGGCATCGCACTGGTGTGCTATATTGGGCTGCGCGCGGGATACGATTCCTTCATCGAAGGTGTCGCAAAAGTTTCGGGCGCATATGTGCTCATCAACTGCCTGACCGTGATTTTGTTCCCGGCGGGGATGTATGCAACAACGAAGTATTCGCAAAACTTCTTCCTGAGTTACCGGACAGCGTGGTTCGTCATTTACCTGCTGGCGTTGACAACCACGCTGCTTTGGAATGCAAACGTTGGTTCGCGCTTCACAAAACGGTTTGCGATTGCCGTGGCTGTCGCGGCGACTCTGTCGATGATCTTGCAGTGGACGGCGACGGGGCTGTTCTGCTTTAGCATCGGCGGTCTCATGCTGCTTTACTGCACATGGAAAAAAAGGAATCCGTTCAAGATTTCGACGGTGATGCTCACGGAAGCGGCGGCGTTCTGGGCAATCGTCATTGCCCGCCTGATGGACATGTTTTCGTTCCTTCTGGTGAACATTCTGCACAAGGACGTGACGCTGACGTTCAGAACGCGCATTTGGGATAACGCACTTGCAGCCATCCAGCAGAATTTACTAACAGGGGTTGGACGACTGGACGCAGCGCAGATGGAAGCTATTCTCGGCTACGGCGTGTCACATCCGCACAATCGTTACTTGTATGTCACCCTTTGCTTCGGCATCATTGGGCTGGCTTTATTCCTTCTGATTGTTTACTATGCAAACAAAGGCACAATCAACCCGCATAGGGTGCGTGAAGGCAGAATTATGATGGCTGCCTTCATTGCTCTGCTGAGCGCTGCGCAGGTGGAATCGCTCTCTGCCACGGGCGGTTATGCGATTCCGCTGTATCTCATTGCTGCGGCGCTCCATTGCAGGGAAGGCAGAAGAAAGGAAATGGGGGAGACTCTCCGCAGCACATGTTGACGGCGCGCGGAAAAACAACTATTTATAGTAGAAAAATCTAAGTGCTGAGACGGGATGCGCGTCGTGAAGGGAAATTAATATGGAGAAGAAAGTAACTTCCGCATTTGGCTGGAAGTTTTTTGAAAGGATATCCGTACAGGGAACTAACTTTCTGGTTACATTGCTGCTTGCCAGACTGCTTACACCGTCCGACTATGGAACAGTGTCAGTTGTGACAATTTTTATTGCGTTAGCAACGACATTTGTTCAGGGCGGATTTAACACAGCGTTAATTCAGAAGAAAGACGTTGATGGCAATGATTATCTCACGATTCTCATGTTCTCTGAGATTGTCGCAGCGGCGCTGTATGCTGTGATTTTTTTCGCCGCGCCTTTTATTAGTAATATTTATCATACATCGGAGTTAAGCAGCCTCCTGCGCGTTATGGCAATCGTTCTATTTCCGGGGGCGTTTAATGCGGTGCAGGTTGCCTATGTAACAAGAGATTTGCGTTTCAAAGTGCTGACCATTTCAAGCTTTGTGTCCGCTTTGCTGGCGGCGGCTGTCGGAATTGGCTTGGCGGTCGCAGGATTTGGCGCATGGGCACTGGTGATACAGCAGTTGGTGAACCAAACCGCGACCTGCTTTGTCACATATTGTATTGTTCGGTGGATTCCTAAAGGAAGATTTTCAGTCCAGAGCCTGCGGCGACTTTTGCCGTTTGGCGCAAAAGTGTTCGCATCCAATTTCATTGTCGCCCTGTTTCTTGACATAAGAAGCTTGCTGATTGGCCAGATTTATTCATCAGAAGCTCTTGGATTTTTCAATCGTGGCAAGCAGTTTCCGCAAGCCGTTATGGAAAGTGTGAATGGCACGATTCAGACGGTGTTACTTCCCGTTTATTCAAAGAAGCAGGATTCTGTTAGCAGTGTTGCGAAAATGGTTTCCAAAACGGTGAGAATATCCAGTCTCCTGTTGTTTCCTATGATGGTTGGATTGGCAGCGGTTGCTGAACCGTTGGTTTCACTGCTGTTGACGGACAAGTGGCTGGAATGCGTCCCGTATTTGCAGATTTTCGCTATTGGATACCTCTTTCAGGCGATACAACTGGCGATTATTCAAGCGATTAAGGCGATTGGCGACAGCGGCACACCGCTAAAGCTGGAAATCATCAAAAAATGTGTGGAAGTCTTTTTCCTGATTGTTACGATTCGGCAAGGCGTGCTGATTTTCGCGTCTTCCTTGCTGATTTGCAGTGTGATTTCTCATCTGCTGAATATGTTCGCAGCCAAAAGAATTCTAAACTATACGGTTAAGCAGCAATTGATAGACATTCTCCCGGCCACCCTGTTTTCGGCAGTGATGGCGGCTTGCGTCAAGTGCGTTACTCAGCTTTTGAATGGCGCATTTGTAAGCCTTGTTGCAGGAATTGCAACTGGCGTGGCTGTCTACCTTCTGCTGTGCATGCTGTTCCGTGTTCCCGAAATCAAGCAGCTGAAAAATAAGCTATTCAAACGTAAGCATGCTTAAAGCGATGATGGTAGAAAGTGGCGGACAAACGTCATGTTTCATAGCTGCCGCCACAAAATATGGGAGGAAATACGCTATATGAAGGGGATTATCCTTGCGGGTGGCTCCGGCACGCGCCTTTACCCGCTGACGAAAGTAACGTCAAAGCAGCTTTTGCCGGTTTACGATAAACCGATGATTTACTATCCGATGTCCGTGCTGATGAATGCGGGCATTCGCGATATCCTGATTATCTCCACGCCGCAGGACACGCCGCGCTTTGAGAATCTGCTGGGGGATGGTCGGCAGTTTGGCGTGCACCTGACGTACGCGGTTCAGCCGTCGCCGGACGGGCTGGCGCAGGCGTTCATCATCGGTGAGGATTTCATCGGCAGTGACTCCGTGGCGATGGTGCTTGGCGACAACATTTTCAGCGGACATGGACTAAACAAGCGGTTACATGCGGCGGTACGGAACGCGGAAAACGGCAGGGGCGCCACCGTCTTCGGCTACTATGTGGATGACCCGGAACGCTTCGGCGTTGTTGAGTTTGACAAGGCCGGAAAGGCGATTTCCATTGAAGAAAAGCCGGCGCATCCGAAAAGCAACTATTGTGTGACAGGCTTGTATTTTTACGACAACCGCGTGGTTGAGTTCGCCAAAAACCTCAAGCCGTCCGCCCGTGGTGAACTGGAAATTACGGATTTGAACCGCATTTATCTGGAGGATGGTTCGCTGAACGTTGAACTTTTAGGTCAAGGATTCACTTGGCTGGATACGGGCACGCACGAAAGTCTGGTGGATGCGACGAACTTCGTGAAGACGGTAGAACAGCATCAGCACCGTAAAATTGGCTGTCTGGAAGAAATTGCGTATCTCAACGGCTGGATCAGCAAAGAGGAGCTGATGGAAGTCTACGAGGTGATGAAGAAGAATCAGTACGGGCAGTACCTGAAAGATGTCATGGATGGGAAATATCAGGAACGTTTGTACTAAGAGGAGAAGCATAATGACGATTATTGTTACTGGCGGCGCGGGTTTTATTGGCAGCAACTTCATTTTCCATATGCTCAAGAAGTACCCGGACGATCGGATTATCTGCCTTGACAAGCTGACGTATGCGGGCAATCTGTCCACGCTTGCGCCTATTATGGATAACCCGAATTTTCGTTTCGTGAAGGCAGATATTTGCGACCGGGAAGCAGTCTACAAGCTGTTTGAGGAAGAACATCCTGATATTGTTGTCAATTTTGCGGCGGAATCGCATGTTGACCGCTCGATTGAGAACCCGGAAATCTTCCTGAAAACCAATATTATTGGTACGGCGACGCTCATGGATGCTTGCCGCAAGTATGGCATCCAGCGTTACCATCAGGTTTCGACAGACGAGGTGTATGGCGATTTGCCGCTTGACTGCCCCGACCTGTTTTTTACCGAAGAAACGCCGATTCACACCAGTTCGCCGTACAGCAGTTCCAAGGCAGGCGCTGACCTTCTGGTTCAATCGTATTACCGCACCTACGGTCTGCCGGTGTCAATTTCCCGCTGCTCCAACAACTACGGGCCGTATCATTTTCCGGAAAAACTGATTCCGCTGATGATCGTCAACGCGCTGGCGGATAAGCCGCTGCCGGTCTACGGCGAAGGCTTGAATGTACGCGACTGGCTGTATGTGGAAGATCACTGCAAGGCGATTGACCTGATTATCCACAAGGGCCGCGTGGGCGAGGTTTACAACGTCGGCGGGCACAACGAGAAGCAGAATATCGAGATTGTGAAAATCATCTGCAAAGAGCTGGGCAAACCCGAAAGTTTAATCACGCATGTCGGCGACCGCAAAGGGCATGATATGCGCTACGCCATTGATCCGACGAAAATCCACAATGAGTTGGGCTGGCTGCCGGAAACGAAGTTCGAGGACGGTATCAAAAAGACGATTCAATGGTATATTAACAACCGCGGATGGTGGGAGACAATCATCAGCGGCGAGTATCAGCATTACTACGCGAAGATGTACGGCAACCGCTGAACCGGAGGAAATGAACGTGAAGTTTTTTGTAACGGGTGTTGGCGGACAGCTGGGGCATGACGTGATGAATGAGCTGCTCAAGCGCGGGCATGAGGGTGTCGGCTCGGACATTCAGACGGCTTACAGCGGTATCATAGACAATTCGCCGGTGTCAAAAGCGCCGTATATACCGCTGGATATCACAGATGCTGACGCGGTGGAAAGGGTCATCACGGCAGTCAATCCCGACGCAGTGATTCACGGCGCAGCATGGACGGCAGTTGACTTGGCGGAGAATGCGGAAAATCAGGAAAAGGTTCGCGCCATCAACGCGGGCGGAACGCAGAACATCGCAAATGTATGCAAAAAGTTAAATTGCAAGATGACCTACATCAGCACGGATTATGTGTTCGACGGGCAGGGAGTTGCGCCGTGGAAGCCGGATTGCAAGGATTACAAGCCGCTGAACGTCTACGGTCAAACGAAACTGGAGGGTGAATTGGCAGTCAGCCGGACGCTCGATAAATACTTCATCGTGCGCATTGCGTGGGTGTTCGGCTTGAATGGAAAAAACTTCATCAAGACGATGCTGAACGTTGGCAAAACGCACGATACCGTTCGCGTCGTCAACGACCAGATCGGCACGCCGACGTACACGCTGGACTTAGCACGCTTGCTGATTGACATGAACGAAACTGACAAGTACGGATACTATCATGCGACCAACGAGGGCGGTTACATCAGCTGGTACGATTTCACGAAGGAAATCTATCGTCAGGCGGGGTACACGACGCAAGTTGTGCCCGTGACAACCGCTGAATACGGGCTGAGCAAAGCGGCGCGGCCGTTCAACAGTCGGCTGGACAAGAGCAAGCTGGTGGAAGCTGGGTTTGCGCCGCTGCCGACGTGGCAGGATGCGCTGCACCGTTATCTGCGGGAAATTGGGCAGTAAGGAGAACGCCAAATGGGACAGATTCGAGTCGAAAAGAACGTAGGTGGCATTACGGGACTTTGCGTGATTGAACCAGCGGTTCATGGAGATGCACGCGGCTACTTCATGGAGACGTACAACGAGCGCGACATGCGGGAGGCGGGCATCGACGTTCACTTCGTGCAGGACAACCAGTCGATGTCAACGAAGGGTGTTCTGCGCGGACTGCACTTCCAGAAAAAGTATCCGCAGTGCAAACTGGTGCGCGTCGTGCGGGGCACGGTGTTCGACGTGGCGGTGGATTTGCGCGCCGATTCCGAAACTTATGGGAAATGGTACGGCGTCACGCTGTCAGCGGAAAATAAGAAGCAATTCCTGATTCCGGAAGGCTTTGCGCATGGTTTCCTTGTGCTGAGCGACGAAGCGGAATTTTGCTATAAGGTTAGTGACTTCTGGCACCCGAACGATGAGGGCGGCTTGGCATGGAATGACCCGACAATTGGCATCGACTGGCATGTGCGGGGCGAATATCGCGGCAGCGCAAGTGCGGATGGCTGCACGCTGGCGGACGGCACGCCGCTGAATTTGAGCGAGAAAGACCAGCAGTGGCTGGGGCTGAAAGATACCTTTAAGTTTTAAGACGAATATTATCGTAGGAGGAAGCTATGGCAAACGGGCACTTCCTCCTTTTTATTTTGCGGCAGCGGGAAAAATCGGCCATCAGCGTGCGGAAAAAACACAAATTCCAAACGGAAAACAAAACTTTGCATAAAATGTTCGGAAAAACGCTTGACAGCGGCGGAAGAATACGGTACAATAAAGTGTACCCAAACGGCGCGAGATGTGCAGTCTGGGAAATCGGCGAAGGGGGAGGAAACGTCATGACGAAGTGCAAGGGTGCTGTTATGATGGGTTCTCTTTCTTTTCGGGGACAAGCAGTTACAGGAGCGCACCGTTCAGGGGACTGAACAGGCGGCGCTCTTTTGTTTGCCTGACGGCGAAGGAGGTTTCGACTTTCATGAAGAAAGTTGCAGTCATCATGGGCAGCGACAGTGACCTGCCGGTGCTGAAAGGGGCGTTTGAGCAGCTGAAAAAGCTGGGCATTCCCTTTGAGGCGCATGTTTATTCGGCGCATCGGACGCCTGCGGAGGCGGCGGCGTTTGCCGCATCCGCGCGGGAAAGCGGTTTCGGCGTGCTGATTGCGGCGGCGGGCAAGGCGGCGCACCTCGCGGGGGCGCTCGCGGCGCAGACGACGCTGCCGGTGATTGGTATTCCGGTTAAGTCCTCGACGCTCGACGGGCTGGACGCGCTGCTATCCACCGTGCAGATGCCCAGCGGGATGCCTGTGGCGACGGTTGCCATCGACGGTGCGGCGAATGCGGCGCTGCTCGCGGCGCAAATTCTTGCGGTCGAAGACGAGACCCTGGCGGAAAAGCTGCTGGCGATGCGCAAGGCGCAGCATGACGCGGTCATCGCCAAGGACGCGGCGCTGGTTGTTGAATAACACAAAACACGAACATTCTAAATCTGCAAGCATCAGCTGTTGCGGCAGACAACCGTGATATAATAGGAGGAAACAGCAATGAAGAAGCTTGAACAGCTCTATGAAGGCAAGGCAAAGAAGGTTTTTGCGACGGATGATCCGAACGTTGTGCTGGTGGATTACAAGGACGACGCGACCGCGTTCAACGGCCTCAAGAAGGGCACGATTATGGGCAAGGGCGTCATCAACAACCGCGTGACGAATTTCCTGATGAAGATGCTGGAGAAGAACGGCATCCCGACGCATTATATTGAAGAGATTTCCGACCGCGAGACGCTGGTGAAGAAGGTTCACATCGTGCCGCTGGAAGTCATTGTGCGCAATATCGCCGCCGGTTCGCTGTCCAAGCGCCTCGGTCTGCCCGAAGGCACGAAACTCAAGCAGACTGTGCTGGAGTACTGCTATAAGGACGACGAGTTGGGCGACCCGATGGTCAACGAGTACCATATTATGGCGATGGGCTGGGTCTCCAAGCCGGTGCTTGACCAGATTGCCGCCTATGCCCTGCGCATCAACGAGCTGCTGACGGCGTATTTGAAGGAAGTCAACATTGAGCTGATTGACTTCAAGCTGGAGTTCGGCATCACGAATGACGGTCAGCTGGTGCTGGCGGACGAAATCAGCCCGGACACCTGCCGCTTCTGGGATACCCGCACGGGCGAAAAGCTGGATAAAGACCGCTTCCGCCGCGATTTGGGCAACGTGGAAGACGCTTACATCGAAATCCGCAAGCGCCTGATGGGCGAATAAGAATATCTGCACCCCGGATGGCAATCGACTGTCCGGGGCGCTTGTGTGGTAATCAAACACTGGTCAGCATGAAGGAGCAATGAAGATGAACAAGCTGGAGTCAGCCTGCTATCTTGCGGAGGGGGACGAAGCGCCGTTTGACAAGCTGCACGAGGAGTGCGGCGTGTTCGGCATTTACCGCGCGGATTCCGCCAACAAGAGCGTCGTCGCGGAGACGTATCATGCGCTGTATGCCTTGCAGCACCGCGGTCAGGAGAGCTGCGGCATTGTCGTCAACGATGATGGCGTGATGAAGGCACACAAGGACAACGGACTGGTGACGGAAGTGTTCACGCGCGACGCGCTGAGCAAAATCCACGAGGGCACGATGGCGGTCGGCCACTGCCGCTATGGTACAACGGGGATGCACAGTCGTTCCAATGCCCAGCCGCTGCTGATTAACCATCAAAAAGGCGCGATGGCACTGGCGCACAACGGAAATCTGACCAACGCGGCGGAGCTTCGCGAACAGCTGGAGAAGAACGGCGCGATTTTCCACTGCACGTCGGATACCGAGGTAATTGCCTACATTATCACGCAGGAGCGCCTGAAGTGCGGTTCGATTGAACAGGCGGTTTTGAACGCCATGCAGGTCATCAAGGGCGCGTATTCGCTCGTCGTCATGAGTCCGACGAAGCTGATTGCCTGCCGCGACCCGCATGGCTTCCGCCCGCTGTGCATGGGCAGAATCGGCGACGATGTGGTGTTTGCGTCGGAAAGCTGTGCGCTGGATGCCATCGGCGCGACATTCGTGCGCGATATTGAGGCGGGTGAAGTCGTCGTCGTCAACGAAGAGGGGATTCATTCCTATAAGATGCCCGGCGCGTGCCACGACGGCATGTGCATCTTCGAGTTCATTTATTTCGCGCGGCCCGATTCCGTCATTGACGGCAGCAGCGTCCACGAGGCGCGCATCCGGGCGGGCAGCTTCCTCGCGCTTGACCATCCGGTTCAGGCAGATGTGGTCATCGGCGTGCCGGATTCCGGGCTGGATGCCGCCATTGGGTACAGCCGCACCAGCGGGATTCCCTACGGCATCGGCTTCATCAAGAACAAGTACATCGGGCGCACATTCATCCAGCCGGGACAGAAGCAGCGGCAGGATGCCGTGCGCATCAAGCTGAACGCCATTTCCGCCACCGTCAAGGGCAAGCGCGTCGTCATGGTGGATGATTCCATCGTTCGCGGCACAACCTGCGCGCGCATCGTCCGCCTTCTGCGCGAAGCGGGCGCGACGGAAGTGCATGTACGCCTGTCCGCCCCGCCGTTCACCGACCCCTGCTTCTTCGGCACGGACGTGGACAGCAAGGAGAACCTGATTGCCGCACACCATTCGGTGGAAGAAATCGGCAAAATCATCGGCGCGGACTCCATCGGCTTTTTGTCCCTGGAGGCGTGCGACAAGTTGGCGGCGGACAGCCACTGCGGATTCTGCAAGGGCTGCTTCTGCGGCAAGTACCCGGTTGACCCGCCGCTGGTGACGGAGAAGAACAAATTCGACCAGCCCATTCACGGCGGCAAAGTGCGGGACGACGACTAACGCGACGAATGCGACAAAGGAGCAGACAACCATGATGAAGAGCGAGAGCGAAAGCTACAAGGCAGCGGGTGTTGACATTACCGCCGGTTACGCGTCGGTGGAACTGATGAAGAAGCACGTCGCGCGGACGATGACGGCGGGCTGTGTCGAGGGCATCGGCGGTTTCGGCGGCCTGTTTGCGCTGGACGCGGCGGGCATGGAAGAGCCGGTGCTCGTTTCCGGCACGGACGGCGTGGGCACAAAGCTGAAAATCGCCATGCTGCTGGACAAGCATGATACCATCGGCATTGACTGCGTGGCGATGTGCGTCAACGACGTCATTTGCTGCGGCGCGAAGCCGTTGTTCTTCCTTGATTATATCGCCTGCGGCAAGAATGTGCCGGAGAAAATCGCGTCCATCGTCGCGGGCGTGGCGGAAGGCTGCGTGCAGGCGGAATCAGCGCTCATCGGCGGCGAAACGGCGGAGCATCCCGGCATGATGCCGGAGGATGATTACGACCTCGCGGGCTTCTCCGTCGGCATTGTGGACAAGAAGCGCATCATCAACCGCGAAACGGTTCGTCCGGGAGACGTGATGCTGGCGCTGCCGTCCACGGGTGTGCATTCCAACGGCTTCTCGCTCGTGCGCAAGGTGTTCGCGATTGGCAACGGCGGCGAAAACCGCAATTATCCGGAGCTGGATAAGTCCCTCTGGGAAACGCTGCTCACCCCCACGAAGATCTACGTCAAGCCCGTGCTGGCGCTGCTGAAGGAAATCCAGCCCAAGGCAATCAGCCACATCACCGGCGGCGGCTTCTATGAGAACATTCCGCGCTCCCTACCCGAAGGCTGCTGCGCGAAAATCAAGAAGAGCGACGTGCGCGTGCTGCCGATTTTTGACCTCATTGCCCGCGAAGGCAGCGTCCCGGAGCGCGACATGTTCAACACCTTCAACATGGGCGTGGGCATGACGATTACCGTCGCCCGCGAAGATGCCGACAAGGCGCTTGCTATCCTGCACCAGAACGGCGAACCCGGCGCGTATGTGCTGGGCGAAATCGTGGCGGGGGAAAAGGGCGTGGAACTGTGGTAAGAGCAGCTGTTCTCGTTTCCGGCGGCGGCACGAACCTGCAAGCCATCATCGACGCGAAACGGGCGGGCAAAATCCCGTCCGCGGAACTGGCGCTCGTCGTGGCGTCGAACGCATCCGCCTATGCGCTCACCCGCGCGGAAACCGCCGGAATCGCCCATGCCGTCCTGCGCAAGGAGAAGGGCGAAGCGCCGGAGAATTACGGCGAGCGTCTGCTGACACTGCTGCGTGAAAACGCGATTGATGTCGTTGTGCTGGCGGGCTTCCTGACGATTCTGCCGGAGAACGTCATCCATGCGTATGACCACCGGATTTTGAACATCCATCCGAGCCTGATTCCGTCCTTCTGCGGCGACGGCTTCTATGGACTCCATGTGCATGAAGCGGCGCTCCAGCGCGGCGTGAAGGTCACGGGCGCGACGGTGCATTTTGTCAACGAAATTACCGACGGCGGCGATATTATCGCGCAGAAAGCCGTTGAAGTGCTGCCGGGCGACACGCCGGAAACTTTGCAGCGGCGCGTGATGGAACAGGCGGAGTGGATTCTGCTGCCGCAGGCGCTGGAGCAGGTGGCAGGCGAAATCGCAAAAAAGCGGGAGGAAAAGCAATGAAAAAGCAGGAATTGAACGACGTGCTGAGCAATAACACCTATCCGGGGCGCGGCATCTGTCTCGGCGTGGACGAAAGCGGCGAATATGCCGTGATTGTCTACTTTATCATGGGGCGCAGCGTCAACAGCCGCAACCGCATTTTTGAGGAGACGGACGACGGCATCATCACCAAGGCGCACGACGAAAGCCTGATGACCGACCCGCACCTGATTATCTACGCGCCTGTCCGTGCGCTGCCGGGCGGCGAATACACCATCGTCACCAATGGCGACCAGACCGACACGGTCTATGACTTCATGCAGAATGGACAGACGTTCGAGGACGCGCTGCGTACCCGCACGTTTGAGGACGACCGCCCGAACTGGACGCCCCGCATCAGCGGCTTGGTGCGCGTCGCGGACGGCAAAGCATCCTACAAGCTGTCCATCATCAAGTCCGACGACGGCGACGAGAACAGCGTCCTGCGCTATTTCTATGAGTACGCGCAGCCCAAGGCGGGCGAGGGACATTTCATCCACACCTACCAGTGCGACGGCAATCCGATTCCGTCCTTCGCGGGCGAACCGGAGAAGGTGGCGCTGCACGGCGACATTGAGCAGCTGGCGCTGGATACATGGATGAATCTGAATGAGGACAACAAGGTGTCGCTGTACGTTTCCTATATCAGCTTGGCGGACGGCAGCAGCGATACCATCATCATCAACAAGCATGATCAGGAGGAAGAAGCATGAAAGAGCTGGAATTGAAGTACGGCTGCAACCCGAATCAGAAGCCGTCGCGGATTTATATGGAAGAGGGCGAACTGCCCCTGACCGTGCTGAACGGCAAACCCGGCTACATCAACTTTCTCGATGCGCTCAACGGCTGGCAGTTGGTCAGCGAACTCAAGCGCGCGACGGGTCTGCCCGCGGCGACGTCGTTCAAGCATGTCAGCCCGGCGGGCGCGGCGGTGGGTCTGCCGCTGAATGATACCCTGCGCAAGATTTATTTCGTGGGTGAACAGGAACTGTCGCCCTTGGCGTGCGCCTATGCCCGTGCGCGCGGCGCAGACCGCATGTCCTCCTTCGGCGACTGGATTGCCCTGAGCGACGTGTGCGACGAAAGCACCGCGCGGCTGATTAAGCCCGAAGTGTCCGACGGCATCATCGCCCCCGGCTACACCGACGAGGCGCTGGCGCTGCTGAAAATGAAGAAGAAGGGCAATTACAATATTGTTCAGATTGACCCTTCCTACCGCCCCGCGCCCATTGAGCACAAGCAGGTGTTCGGCATCACGTTCGAGCAGGGGCGCAATGAATTTGTGATTGATGAAAATCTGCTGAACGACATCGTGACCACGAATCACGATCTGCCGGCGGACGCCAAGCGCGACCTGATTGTGGCGCTGATTGTGCTCAAGTACACGCAGTCCAACTCCGTCTGCTACGCCAAGGACGGTCAGGCAATTGGCATCGGCGCGGGTCAGCAGAGCCGCATTCACTGCACGCGTCTGGCAGGGCAGAAGGCGGATAACTGGCTGCTGCGGCAGCATCCGCGTGTGCTGGCATTGCCGTTCGTGGAGAAAATCGCCCGTGCCGACCGCGACAACACGATTGACGTGTTCATCTCCGACGAGCCGGACGAGGTGCTGGCGGATGGCCGCTGGCAGCGCTTCTTCACCGAGCGCCCCGAACCGCTGACAAAGGAAGAAAAGCGCGCGTGGCTGAATCAGCAGACGGGCGTTGCGCTGGGCAGCGACGCGTTCTTCCCGTTTGGCGACAACATCGAGCGCGCGCACCGCTCCGGCGTGACCTACGTCGCCCAGCCCGGCGGTTCGATTCGCGATGATAACGTGATTGACGCTTGCAACCTGTACAATATGGTCATGTGCTTCACGCATATGCGCCTGTTCCACCATTGATTGCATTCAGAAAGGTCAGGGAAGCAAGATGAAGGTACTCATCGTCGGCGGCGGCGGACGCGAACACGCCATCGCGCTGAAAATCAAGGAAAACCCGGAAGTGACGGCGCTGTACGCCGCGCCCGGCAACGGCGGCATCGCGCAGATTGCGACCTGCCTGCCCTTCAAGGCGACGGACGTGGATGGCATCGTCCGCTGGGCGGCGGAGAACAAGGTGGATTTCGTCATCGTCGCGCCGGACGACCCGCTGTGCCTCGGCATGGTGGATGCGCTGGCGGCGCAGGGGATTCCCGCGTTCGGCCCGCGCAAGAATGCCGCGATTATCGAGGGCAGCAAAGTGTTCTCGAAGAACCTGATGAAGAAGTACGGCATTCCGACGGCGGCGTATGAGACGTTTGACGATTATGACGCGGCGGTCAAGTATTTGCAGACGGCGGATATGCCCATTGTCGTCAAGGCGGATGGTCTGGCGCTCGGCAAGGGCGTGCTCATCTGCCCCGACCGCGAAAGCGCCGTGGAAGCTGTCGCGTCCATGATGAAGGAAGCGAAGTTCGGCGCGTCCGGCGCGCGGGTCGTCATCGAGGAGTTCCTGACCGGCCCGGAAGTCAGCGTGCTGGCGTTCACCGACGGCAAAACGGTCAAGCCGATGGTGTCCAGCATGGATCACAAGCGCGCGCTTGACCACGATGAGGGCCTCAACACCGGCGGCATGGGCACCATTGCCCCCAACCCCTGCTACACGCCCGAATTGGCGCAGCGCTGCATGGACGAAATCTTCCTGCCGACGATTGCCGCCATGAACGCCGAGGGGCGCACTTTCACGGGCTGCCTGTATTTCGGTCTGATGATGACGCCCAAAGGCCCGAAGGTGATCGAATACAACTGCCGTTTCGGCGATCCGGAGACGCAGGTGGTGCTGCCGCTGCTGAAAAGCGACCTGCTGACCATCATGCGCGCGACGGTGGACGGCACGCTGGCGGATACACCCGTTGAATTCGCGTCTGGCGCGGCGTGCTGCGTCGTACTGGCATCCGGCGGCTACCCGGTCAGCTACAAGAGCGGCTACCCGATTTCCGGCTTGGATGAAGCGGGCAAAACCGCGACCGTCTTCCACGCGGGTACGAAGCTGGTCGATGGGCAGATTGTCACCGCGGGCGGACGCGTTCTGGGCGTCACCGCGACGGCGGATACGCTCGAAGCTGCGATTGACAAAGCGTATCAGGCGGCGGACAAAATCACCTTCACCGACATGCACATGCGCCGCGATATTGGTCAGCGCGCCTTGGCATCACGAAAGGAGAGCCATTCATGAGCGTCAAACGCATTTATGTGGAAAAGAAAGCCCCCTACGCGGTGGAGGCGAAGCAGCTCCTGTGGGAAATTCGCCATATTCTGCAAATCAAGACGGTCACGGGTTTGCGCCTGCTGAACCGCTATGATGTCGAGGGTGTCGACGACGCGCTGTACCAGAAGTGCCTGCCGGTCGTGTTTTCCGAGCCGCAGGTGGATGTGACGTACACGGCGCTGCCGCAGGGCGCAAAGGCGGTTTTCGCGGTGGAGTACCTGCCGGGGCAGTATGACCAGCGCGCGGCGTCCTGCGAGGAGTGCATCCAGCTGGTGGGGCAGTGCGCCCGCCCGACGGTGCGCAGTGCGCGCGTGTATCTGCTGGACGGCGATTTCACGGCGGATGAGCTGGCGCGCGTGAAGAAGCACGTCATCAACCCCGTGGAGGCGCGTGAAGCCGACTTGGGCGAAAAGACGACGCTCCAGCAGCAGTACGAAACGCCCGACCATGTGGAGACGCTGACGGGCTTCACGGCGATGAATGCCGATGAGGTGGATGCGTTCGTCAAGAAGTACGGCTTGGCGATGGATGACGACGACCTTGCATTCTGCCGGGATTATTTCGCGTCCGAGCATCGTGACCCGACGCTGACCGAAATCCGCATGATTGACACCTACTGGTCGGATCACTGCCGTCACACGACGTTCCTGACGACCCTTGATGCGGTGGATGTGCGCAAAGCGGCGGTCGAAAAGGCGTTCCAGCGATATTTGGCGGCGCGCAAAACCGTCTACGGCGACCGCGAGCGCCCCATGAACCTGATGGACATCGCGACCATCGGCGGCAAGTACCTGAAGAAAATCGGGCAGACCCCCAACATTGACGTGAGCGAGGAAATCAATGCCTGCTCCATCAAGATTGATGTGGATGTGGACGGCGTGAAAGAGCCGTGGCTGCTCATGTTCAAGAATGAGACGCACAACCACCCCACGGAGATTGAGCCCTTCGGCGGCGCGGCGACCTGCATCGGCGGCGCGATTCGCGACCCGCTGTCCGGGCGCACCTATGTCTATCAGGCGATGCGCGTGACTGGCGCGGCTGACCCGCTCGTTCCGGTCAGCCAGACCATGCCGGGAAAATTGCCCCAGCGCAAGCTCGTCACCACGGCGGCGGCGGGCTATTCCTCCTATGGCAACCAGATTGGGCTGGCGACGGGGCTGGTGGATGAAATGTACCATCCGGGCTATGCCGCCAAGCGTCTGGAAATCGGTGCGGTGGTCGGCGCTGCGCCGGAGAAGAACGTCCGCCGCGAAGTGCCTGCCCCCGGCGACAAGATTGTCCTCCTTGGCGGGCGCACCGGGCGCGACGGCTGCGGCGGCGCAACGGGTTCGTCCAAGTCCCATAAGCTGGAATCCATCGAAACGTGCGGCGCGGAGGTGCAGAAGGGCAATGCCCCGACCGAACGCAAGCTCCAGCGCCTCTTCCGCGACGGCAAAGTCACCCGGCTCATCAAGCGCTGCAACGACTTCGGCGCGGGCGGCGTGTCCGTGGCGATTGGCGAACTGGCGGACGGCCTGATGATTGACTTGGACAAAGTGCCGAAGAAGTACGACGGTCTGGACGGCACGGAGCTGGCGATTTCCGAATCGCAGGAGCGGATGGCGGTTGTGCTTGCGCCGGAGGATGTGGATGCGTTCCTTGCGGCGGCAAACCGTGAGAACCTTGAAGCGACCGTCGTGGCGGAAGTGACCGCCGAACCCCGTCTGCGCATGACGTGGAAGGGCGTGACGATTGTCGATTTGTCCCGCGAGTTCCTCAATTCCAACGGCGCGGAGAAGCACACGACTGCGTCTGTCCCGGATGATGATGTCAAGCCCTACGAGTTTGCGGGCGATACGGTGACGGAGAAGCTGGCGGACATGCTTGGCAACCTCAATATCTGCTCCAAGCAGGGCTTGAGCGAGCGGTTCGATTCTACCATCGGCGCGGCGACGGTCTTGATGCCTTTCGGCGGCAAATATCAGCTGACCCCGAACCAGACGATGGTTGCAAAGCTGCCGGTTCGTCATGGTGTGACGGATACCGTGTCCGGCATGGCGTACGGGATGCACCCGGAAATCCTGTCGCAGTCGCCGTATGAGGGCAGCTATCTGGCGGTCATCGAAAGCGTGACGAAGCTGGTCTGCGCGGGCTTTGACTACAAGCAGGCGTATTTGACCTTCCAGGAATATTTTGAGCGCATGGGCACGGATCCGACGCGCTGGGGCAAGCCGTTCGCGGCGCTGCTGGGCGCGCTGGATGCGCAGCTGGATTTGAACATCGCGGCGATTGGCGGCAAGGACTCCATGTCCGGCACGTTCGAGAAGATGGACGTTCCGCCGACGCTCTGCTCCTTCGCGATTGCCCCCGGCAAGGCGAGCGAGGTCATTTCGCCCGAATTCAAGGAAGCGGGGCACGCCATCCGCCTTGTCTCCTGCGACCCGCACGACACCGCCGCGCTGACCGCGAATTATGATGCCGTTCTGTCCGCCATTCGCGCGGGCAAGGTGGTTTCCGCGTGGGCGCTGGGTCTGGGCGGTGTGGCGGAAGGCCTGTTCAAGATGGGAATTGGCAATCAGATTGGCACGCGTATCGACGATGATTACGACGGCAATCTCTTCGCGCAGCAGATCGGCGCGATGCTGCTGGAATGCACCGAAGATATCGACCTCGGCGTGAAGGTGGGCGACACCGTGCCGGAGTGGGTGCTGGAGTACGAGGGCGAGCGCATTGATTTGACCGCCATGCAGGAAATCTACGAGGGCAAGCTGGACAAGGTGTTCTCCTACCGCGGTCACACCGGCGAAACGACGGAGAAGTTCTCCTATTCGGCGGAAACCTACCCCGTGCCCGCCGTCAAGACGGTCAAGCCGCTGGCGTTCATCCCGGTTTTCCCCGGCACGAACTGCGAGTACGACACCGCGCGGGCGGTCGAGCGCGCGGGCGGCGCGGCGGAAATCCTCGTCATCAACAACCTGACGCCTGAAGCCATCACCCAGTCGATTGCCGAGGCCAGCCGCATGATTGCACGCAGCCAGATGATCGTCCTGCCCGGCGGCTTCTCCGGCGGCGACGAACCCGACGGCTCGGCGAAATTCATCACGGCGTTCTTCCGCAATCCTGCCATGAAGGACGCGGTGCATGATTTGCTCCAGCGCCGCGACGGCCTGATGCTGGGCATTTGCAACGGCTTCCAGGCGCTGATTAAGCTGGGGCTTGTGCCGTATGGCGAAATCATCGACACGTCTGATCAGTGCCCGACGCTGACATTCAACGAAATCGGCCGTCACCAGTCGATGCTCGTCCGCACGCGCATTGCGTCGAATAAATCCCCGTGGCTGTCCCGCTGCAAGGTGGATGACATTCACACGGTCGCCATCAGCCACGGCGAAGGCCGGTTTGTCGGCCCGGAAGCGCTGATTCGTCAGCTTGCGGCGAACGGGCAGATTGCCACGCAGTATGTGGATTTGTCCGGCGCGCCGTCGATGGATATGCGTTTCAACCCCAACGCCAGCTATTTCGCCATCGAGGGCATCACCAGCCCGGACGGCCGCGTGCTGGGCAAGATGGGTCACACCGAGCGCAGCGGCGAAAATCTCTACAAGAATGTACCCGGCGACAAGTATCAGCCGCTGTTTGAGGGCGGCGTGGACTACTTCCGCTTGTGATATGCAGCCCTCCTGTTGCCTTTTGCCGCAAAATCTGCTATGATAGAGGGCAAACGGCGGCAGGAGGGAATCACCATGCTTTTGACGGATTTTGATGCGTCGCGCCAGGCAGTCATCAACCCCGATATGCTCTTTTCGCCTGTGCCGGATTTGCCGGAGACGGTCGTCAGCTGCTTTTCGCACGTCACGTTCGAGCGGATGCTGGATATGGCGGCGGATGTGCGCGTGCTTGCCGAACTCGGCGACGCGAACGCGAAGTATCCCGTCTACCGCGGCGTGTGGCAGGGGACACCGCTGACGTTTGCGCTGGCGATGGTCGGCGCGCCGTCCTGCGTGGCGATGCTGGAAGAGCTGCACGCGCTGGGTGCGAAGCGGTTCGTCGTATTCGGCAACTGCGGCGTGCTGAATCAGCAGATTCGCGACTGCGGCATCATCATCCCGACCGCCGCCATGCGCGACGAAGGCACGAGCTTCCACTACGCGCCGCCGTCGGACGAAATTCCGGCGAATCCGAAATACCGCGGGGCGTTCGAGGCGATTCTGCGCGAAACGGGCGTGGACTTCACCGAAGGCAAAGTGTGGACGACGGACGCCTTCTACCGCGAAACCCGCGGGAAGGTGGCACTGCGCAAGGCACAGGGGTGCGTCTGCGTGGATATGGAGTGCTCGGCGCTGATGGCGCTGGCACAGTTCCGTGGAATCGACGTGTTCGAGTTTTTCTACGCGGGCGATAACCTTGACCGCGAGCAGTGGGATCCGCGCAGCCTGTCCACCCATGCCAAGCTGGATGAAAAAGACCGTGCGGCGTATCTGGCGCTGGAATTGGCGCGGAAAATCACCCTTTGAAATGAAATCGGAGGAAAGCATTATGCCTCATGACAGCTATATCAGCCCATTTTCGACCCGCTATGCCAGCAAGGAGATGCAGTTCATCTTCTCCGAGGACAACAAGTTTCGCACCTGGCGGAAGCTGTGGATTGCGCTGGCGAAGGCGGAAAAGAAGCAGGGGCTGGACATTACCGACGAGCAGATTGCCGAGCTGGAAGCCCATGCGGAGAACATCAACTACGACGATGCGCAGCGCCGCGAGAAGGAGTGCCGCCACGACGTGATGAGCCACGTTTACGCTTACGGTCTGCAGTGCCCGAAGGCAGCGGGCATCATCCATCTGGGCGCGACGTCCTGCTATGTGGGCGACAACACCGACGTGATTATCATGCGCGAGGGCCTGCAGGTCGTGCGGCGCAAGCTGCTCAACGTGATGAACCTGCTGGCGAATTTCGCGGATAAGTACAAGGCAATGCCCGCGCTGGCGTATACGCATCTGCAGCCTGCCCAATTGACGACGGTCGGCAAGCGCGCGACGCTGTGGCTGAATGAATTGTACATGGACTATTGCGAGCTGGAACACCGCCTGTCCTCCCTGGCGCTGCTGGGCAGCAAGGGCACGACGGGCACACAGGCGTCCTTCATGGAGCTGTTTGGCGGCGACAGCGCGAAAATCAAGGCGGTCGAGCAGGATATTGCCGCGTCGATGGGCTTTGACAAGGTGGTGCCGGTGTCCGGGCAGACGTACTCCCGCAAAATGGACTATCAGGTGGTTTCCGTGCTGAGTGGCATTGCGCAGTCCGCGAGCAAGTTCGCCTATGACCTGCGTCTGCTGGCAAATTTCAAGGAGATGGAGGAGCCGTTCGAGAAAAGCCAAATCGGCTCGTCTGCCATGCCCTACAAGCGCAACCCCATGCGCTGTGAGCGCATCAACGCCTTGGCGCGCTACGTCTGCGTCGATACGCTGAACACGGCAATGACATCCTCCCTGCAATTCTTCGAGCGCACGCTGGATGACTCCGCGAACAAGCGCATTGCTGTCGCGGAGGCGTTCCTCGGTGTGGATGCTATCCTGAACATCATGATGAACGTGTGTGACGGGCTGGTGGTGTACGACAAGGTGGTGCGCGCGCGCGTGATGAACGAGCTGCCGTTTATGGCGACGGAAAACATCATGATGGACGCGGTGAAGAAGGGCGGCAATCGTCAGGAGCTGCATGAGAAGCTGCGCGTGCATTCGCAGGCGGCGGCGCGCGTGGTGAAGGAAGAGGGCGGCAAGAACGACCTCATCGACCGTATCTGCGCTGACCCGGCGTTCATGATTACCCGCGAGGAAGTGGAAGCGATTCTGCGTCCGGAGCAGTTCACGGGTCGAAGCTGCGAGCAGGTGGAAGAGTACCTGCGCGACGTGATTCGTCCGCTGCTGACGGAAAATGCAGATTTGCTGGGCGAAAAGCAGGAATTGAGCGTCTGAACATCGAATATTTCATCCGAAGCTCTGCTTGCAGGGCGGAAACGGCGATAACGCCGATATGAATGAAAGGAACTGTTATGCCTTACATAGAAACGACCTCCAACGTGTCCATCCCCGGACGAAAAGAGCAGGTCATCAAGGATCGCATGGGCGATGCCATTGAGAAAATCCCCGGCAAGACGGAAAGTTGGCTGATGCTGTCTTTCCGCGACAATGCCGCAATGTACTTCAAGGGCACGGACGCCCCCTGCGCCATCTGCCAAGTGAAGCTCTTCGGCGGATCTGCGACGGAGGAGGATTACGCCGCGCTGACCGAGGCGCTGACGGACATCCTGCGCGAAGAACTGGACATTGACAGCGACCGCATCTATGTGACGTATGAAGAAATCGGCTTCTGGGGCTGGAACGGCGGCAATCTGTAATCATTTCCGCCCTGAAGAGGGCACGGTAATTTGGGGAAAGGGGGAAGTATGCCGTCAAAACGGCTGCTTTTCCCTTTTTTCATGTTTTTTCCGCCCATCGGGAAGAAAGTGGCTGCTTCATTCGTTATCTGCACTGTGGGGTGTTCTGAATGTTCACGGATGCTTCACGGAAAATTTGTGAAAAGGCATTCATATTCGCGGCAATTTGTTGTATAATGGAGAAGCAGAACGCATGAAATCATTCAAGATGCTAAAGGAGGCGGAGCTGGCGTGACAACGTTCTTGCAGACGCTGGAGACCTTTTTCTGGAACGTGCTGAACCGCCCCGGTCTTTCCGATATTGCGGATATTCTCATCGTTGCCATTATTATCTATGAACTGCTGATGCTCACCCGCGACACGCGGGGCAGCGCCGTTTTGAAGGGGCTTGCCATGCTGCTGCTCATCGTCGGCATCAGCAACCTCTTCGGGCTGACGGCACTGAACTGGCTGCTGATGAGCGTGGTGAACAACGGCGCGCTGGTGCTGGTCATCCTCTTTCAGCCGGAACTGCGCAAGGCATTGGAGCAGATTGGTCGCGGCGCGCGCATTGAGACGAAGCGGCGCGACACCGATAAAGATGAAGCGACGCGCATTATCGACGAAATCATCCGCTGCCTGCAGGATTTGAGCCGCCGCCATGTGGGGGCGCTGATTGTCTTTGAGCAGAAAACGGGCCTGCAGGACATCATCGAGAACGGCATCGGCATCGACGCGCGGATCACCTCCGGCCTGCTGGAAAACATCTTCGAGCCGAACACGCCCCTGCATGACGGCGCCGTCGTCATCCGCGGCGAACGTGTGATGAGCGCGGCGAGCATCCTCACGCTGACGGAAGCCAGCGGCATCAGCCATGACCTCGGCACGCGCCACCGCGCCGCTATCGGCGTGTCCGAAACGACGGATGCGATTGTGCTGATTGTCTCCGAGGAAACAGGCATCATTTCGATGGCGAAGGGCGGCAAGCTCACCCGCCACCTTGACGCGAAGTCGCTGCGGACGATTCTGGAGGGCATCTATGTCCGCAAGCCGCATCAGCGCCTGCTGTCCATGCTCGTGCGCCGCAAGGGAAAGGAGGGTGCCAAATGACGCAAACCCCTTCCGCAAAGCCGCAGAAGAAGCGTGACCCACGCCTGACGATGCTGCTGGACGGTCTCAAGCGGATTTTCATCCACAATTGGCCGACAAAGCTTCTCGCGCTCCTGCTGGCCATCATTCTCTGGGGCGGGCTGATTACCCAAGACCCGACGCTCACGCGCGAAAAGCACTTCTCCAGTGTCAGCGTGTCTGTTTCGGGCGAAGAATCCGTCAAGCGCAACGGCTTCATTGTCACCAGCGATTTGACCAGTCTCCTTGGCGACGTCTCCCTTACCGCCGACGTGCCGCAGATGCAGTACGCCAACGCTAAGGCGACGAACTACAACGTCCGCATTGACCTCTCCCGCATTTCGGCGGCAGGGAAGCAGGAAATCCGCATTCTGTCCACCAATTCCAGCACTTACGGCACGGTTTCTTCGATTCAGCCGTCTACCGTGACGATTGATGTGGAAGAGTACATCACCCGCTTCCGCATCCCCGTGTCCGTGCAGACGGTCGGGAGCGCGCCGGAGGGCTACTACGCGGGTGCGGCGACGCTCGACCCGCCGACGGTGACGATCAGCGGCCCGAAGTCGATGGTGGACAAAATTGTCCGCGCAGAAGTCGTGCTGGAGCTGAACAACCTGCCCCAGCGCGAGGGCACGATTCGCAAGGCGCTGGCGTATACGCTGCTGGACGAGAACAACAACGCGATTGAAAGTGACCTGCTCGAAGTGACGAGCGAGTCGGTGCTGCTGGACAGCGTGATTGTGGAGCAGACCATGTACGCCATGAAAACGCTCGAACTTTCCCAGACCGGGCTGATTCAAGGCACACCGAAGGAAGGCTACGAAATCAAGAAAATCAGCATGACGCCGGAGAACATCACGGTGGCGGGCTGGTCAAGCGAGATGACGGAAATCGACGCGCTGTTTACGGATGCAACCATCGACGTGTCCGGCTTGTCCGATTCGGTCAAGCAGCGCGTCCGACTGAGCAGCGTGCCAGAACTGAAATACGTCAGCGCCACCTACGTCAACGTGACGATTGAAATCGGGCCGGTGCTGAAGTCGAAGAGTTTCACGAACCTGCCGATTCAGATTGAAGGCTTGGAAGCGGGCTACAACGCCTCCATGAGCCGCGTGAATGCCTCGGTGATGATTACCGCGCCGCAAAACTGGCTGAACGCGCTGCAAAGCCGCGATATTCGGCTGGTATGTGATGCGTCCGGGCTTGCGCCGGGGACGTACAGTCTGCCCGTGCTCTGCCGCATTGATGCGGATGAGGACGAGGAAATCTCGGTCGAGGTCGTGCCGGGAAATGTGAGCGTTACGATAACCGTAGAGTAACACTATTTCCAAATGAGAATGCGCTAAGATGCGCAGGCGAATGCAGAAAATAGTGGAGGAGGATGACCATTGTGGGCAGTTTCATCAACGCGCTGTTCAATTTCCTGCTGGGGTGGATTCGCGGGACAGCGCAGTGGCTCTGGAACATGGTGACGAGCGACAGCCGCGGCGGCCTGCTTGGCTGGGCGATGCGCAACTGGCTGCCGCTGGTCATCCTCCTGTGCATTTTCGGCGTCGTGATGGACTTTCTGGTCTACCTGATCCGCTGGCAGCCGTACCGTGTCTGGGGAAACTTCTGGACACGCTTTCTGCCTAAGCGCGCGCGCCGCACGCCGACGGGCCGCCACCTGATTTATGCTGACGGCACAATGATCGAAGAGGAGCAGGTGGTGCAGCACAAGCCGAAGCCCGCGCCCAAGCGGGAAAGCCACGCGGCGACGCGCCGCAAGCGGGTGATTCCTGCCCGGCGCGCACATTTCGGCACAACGCAGACGGAGCTGACCCCGCCGCCGCTGACAATTGCGCAGGACAATAATCAATATCATGACAATATACCGGGGGGACAGGCATGACCGAGCTTCCACAGGCGTTTTTATCCCAAATGGCGGCACAGCTGAAAGGCGAAATGGCCGCCTTTTTGCGTACATATGACGAGCCGTATCAGCGCGGTCTGCGCGTGAATCCGTGGAAGCGCCCGACGCGGCTGCCGGATGACTGCGGCGAAAGAGTCCCATGGGAGGAAAACGGGCATTACCTCGCGCTGACCTCGACCGCCGGCGCGGACGTGCTGCATGAAGCGGGCGCGTGGTACTTGCAGGAGCCGAGCGCGATGCTGCCTGCCGCCGTGCTGAACGCGCAGCCGGGGGAGCATGTGCTGGACTTGTGCGCCGCGCCGGGCGGAAAATCAACGCAGAGCGGCTTGCGTATGGGCGGACAGGGCGTGCTGGTGTGCAATGAGCCCGTCTGGGAGCGCGCGAAAATCCTCTCTCAGAATATCGAGCGCATGGGCATCCCGAACGCCCTCGTCGTCAGCGCCTATCCCGACCAATTGGCGCAGCGCTGGCCGGAGGCATTCGACGCGATTCAGGTGGATGCACCCTGTTCTGGCGAAGGCATGTTCCGCCGTCATCCGGAAACACGCGCGGAATGGTCGCCCGAAAGCCCCGCCGGATGCGCCAAGCGGCAGGCGGAAATCCTCGACCGCGCGGCGGAAATGCTTCGTCCCGGCGGACGCATGGTCTATTCCACCTGCACAATGAACCGCACGGAAAACGAGGATACGGTGGATGCGTTCCTGTCGCGCCACGCGGATTTCTCGGCGGAAGCCTTCTCCCTGCCCGGAGCGGATGCGCCGGACGGGATGCTGACGTGCTATCCGCACCGCATGAAAGGCGAGGGGCACTTTGTCGCCCTCCTGCGCAAGCACGGCGACGCACCCTGTAATTGGCAGAAAGCGCCAGAGAAGGATGCGCCGAGCAAGGAAGCGTTGCAAGCCTTGCGCGCCTTCTGCCCGACGGCAAACGCGAATGTGATGCGCACCGGCAGCGGCAAGCCCGGACGCAGCCGCGACGAATCAGTGACGCTAAGCTGTCTGCCCGACCGTCCGGTCTGCGACGGTATTCAGGTCGTCCGCTGCGGCTTGCAATTGGGGACGGTGCAGAAGAAGCTGTTTGTGCCCGACCACGCGTGGGCAATGAGTATCTTTCCGCCGGATGTGCCGCGTGTGGAACTCACGCGGGAGGATGCGCGCCGCTATCAGGCGGGTGAGACGCTCCCGGCGGATGGCAAGGGCTGGGCACTTGCGTGCTGCGACGGCATTCCGCTCGGCTGGGGCAAAATCTCCGACGGGCAGATGAAGAACCACTATCCCAAGGGATTACGCCGCCCGCTTCGCTGATTGCAGCACGGCGGCGTTCCAAATCACGCGCACAAGGCTGCCTGCCAGCATCGCCAGCACCGCGCCGAAAATCCGCACACTCGGCATCGGACAGAAGATACTCATCACCACCAGCGTCAGCACGGAGGAAACAATGGTACCCGTCATCGCGCGCCGCTGAACGCCTAAGCCCGTCACCAGCCCGAACTGCACCTGCTGGATAGCAAACAGCATCGACAGCGGGGAGAGCGCCATCAGCACATCCGTCAGCGCCGGTTCGCCATAGAGCAGCATCGAAATCGGCTGCGCGAAGAGAAACAGCACGCACGAGGACAGGCAGCCAATCAGCCCCGCCATCAGCAGCAACTGCCGCATGGTGCGTTTCAGGCGGACGCGGTTGCTTTCCTGCCGGGACACGGCGGGCGCGGCGACCATGCACATGGCGCTGGTGATGACGCCGGGCGCCATGATGAGCGGCATCGCCATCCCGCTCAGCAGCCCGAACTGCGCAGTCGCGGCGGACGCGGTCAGCCCGGATTGCCGCAGGCACAGCGGCAGCAGCACTGCCATCAGCATCCGCAGGCACGTCTGGCAGAGGCGCGAAACGGCAGTTGGGGCGGATAACGCCAGCAGCTCACGGCGCAAATCGGCGGATGGCACACCCGGCGGCAGCGGCGCACGGCGGCGGAACATCATCCAAACGCAGATACCCGCCAGAATTCCGGCAAAACCCGGCAGCGCGGCACGGACGGACAGCGGCGACCGCGTGAAAATCAGCAGCAGCACAAGGCTTCCGACGAATCGCACAATTTGCTCGCTGCATTCGCACTGCGCGGGCGTGAGCATGTCGCCGCGGCCGTAGAACCACCCGCTGTACACGGCGCAGCAGCCCAGCAAAAACACGGCGGGAATGCTGATGAGAATCGCGGGCAGCGTCCGAAAGTCGCTGAGCAGCCACGCCATCCCCGGCGCGAGCAGGAGCAGCAGCGGCATCATCACCAGCGCAATCCGCCGATTGAGTGAAAGCCCCGCGCGCAGGACGGCGCTTTGATCGGCGTTCGGGCGCGCGGTCATGCGGCTCATGGCGGTCGGCAGTCCGGCGGTTGCGGGTGTCAGCGCCAGCATCGCGGCGGATGCGGAAAGCTCCATTACGCCGATGGCCTCCGCGCCCATCAGCCGCGCCGTCATCAGGCGGAAGAAAAATCCAAGCCCACGCGTGAAACCGTTCGCAATGGTCAGCGTAAGCGCCTGTTTTTTGAGGGTCTGGGGCATAAAAACGCCTCCTTTGCCCGCAAACTTATGCGCCGCCGCTGAAAAACTTGACAGAACCCGCGAAAGCCGATATAATGAGGAACAAACATGCAGGAGGACACAAGTATGGACAAGTGGGACAGCCGATTTATGGAAATGGCGCACGTCATCGCCGGATGGACAAGCTGCTACCGTCCGGGGCGGAGCATCGGCTGCGTCATTGTGAAGGACAAGCGCATCATGACGACGGGCTACAACGGCGCGCCGGCGGGCCTCAAAACCTGCCGCGAGCGCGGCGAGTGTATGCGCGACCGGCTCGGCATTCAGTCTGGCACGCGCGCCGAACTCTGCTACGCCATCCACGCGGAGCAGAACGCCATCATTCAGGCGGCGAAACTTGGCGTTTCCATCGACGGCGCGACGCTCTACTGCACGCACCAGCCGTGCAGCGTGTGCGCAAAGATGATTATCAATGCAGGAATCCGCCGTGTCGTGTATCAGGAGGGCTACCCGGACTCCTTCTCGCTGGATATTTTTGAGGAAGCGAAGGTTCAATTGGAGCGCTTCGACCCGGAAAACGCGCCGGAAATCAATCCGTAACAAAAGCATCCCGTCTGGAGAAAATCAGGCGGGATGCTTTTTGTTAATGCAAAGATGCATATTAATCAGTTTTTACTTTCTGCAGCGGGTTATACTATTTCCAATTAAAAATGCGCCAAATCCATTGCCGACGAGTAATACTGATG
>OIYT01000097.1_pt1 | contig 114027 bp, 83 predicted proteins | sample 1588201 | NCBI WGS metagenome assembly OIYT01 (sample SAMN03283260) | human gut metagenome | biome: human-associated habitat; material: feces | host: Homo sapiens | place: USA | collected 2013
GTGGCACGCGAGCTGGGTTCAGAACGTCGTGAGACAGTTCGGTCTCTATCTGTTGTGGGCGCAGGAGATTTGCGGGGCTCCGACACTAGTACGAGAGGACCGTGTTGGACAGACCTCCGGTTTACCGGTTGTACCGCCAGGTGCACCGCCGGGTATCCGCGTCTGGTCAGGATAAGTGCTGAAAGCATCTAAGCACGAAGCCCTCCCCAAGATAAGATCTCCACATTAGGGTCGTTGTAGACTACGACGTAGATAGGACGCAGGTGCAGGTGCAGCAATGCACACAGCCGAGCGTTACTAATCGCCCGAACCCTTTCCCGGGGCTCAGCCCCCCGACAACAAAGGCTGGCTATAAGAAAAGCGAGTCGCGAGAGATTCGAGACGGTTCTTGTGTACGCTTCCAGGTCACTGACCGCCGTCTTTCCTGAGACACACCGGTCATGCACCGCCGTGCATGACGCAGGACAAAGGCAAAAGACAAAGGTGGTGATAGCGCGGGGGCTCCACCTCTTCCCATTCCGAACAGAGAAGTTAAACCCCGCCACGCCGATGGTACTGCGAAAGTGGGAGAGTAGGTAACCGCCCCCTTCGAGGCTGCAAGCATCCCTTGCAGCCTCTTTTTTTTACCCGTACGCCGGCAAGACCGCGCAACGTGGCTGACGGGCGAGCTTCCACTCGCCCCTACACCGGCTTCGGTGTCAGTGCGTATCGCGTAGCAGTAGGGGCGCCTGGAAGGGCGCCCGCATCATAAGAAACAATAAAATTATATTCCATATATGTTACCCATCGGTTTTACAACTGATTTTGACGGCTTGACCGATGCCCTTTGCAACGAGCCGGAAGTGAGTGTGCGTTTTAATAAAGCAAAGGCGATTTCTCCACTTCCGGGTGATGACATTGTACCTTGGTGTGGTTATGGTCGCTATCTCGCCGGTAGGGTACAGTTTACTTTTGACCCTGCGCTTCATCAGGGTATCTATTATGTCCAAGATGCTTCCTCGATGGTGTATTCCCATATCGTAGGAAGGCTGACTGAGGGGAAAGATGCTGTGCGTTACCTTGATGCTTGTGCCGCACCCGGCGGTAAAACTACGGCGGCGATTGACGCGCTTCCTGCCGGATCGCTTGTGGTGGCAAATGAATATGTGCCCTTACGTGCAGAAATACTGCGTGAGAATCTCGTGAAATGGGGAAGTGAAGGAATTATAGTCTCAAAGGGCGATACGCAGAAATTTCGTGGTTTAAATGATGAATTTGACATAATTGCCGCTGACGTACCGTGCTCAGGCGAGGGAATGTTCCGGAAGGATGCGGAGGCAGTGGCGCAGTGGACACCCGCGCTCGTTGACGAGTGTGCAGCTCGTCAGAAAGAAATTGTTGACAATCTTTGGGGAGCTTTACGTCCCGGAGGGTATTTTATCTATTCAACCTGCACCTTCAACCGCAAGGAGAATGAGGAGATGGTGAAGTGGATGCTTTCGGAATATGATGTTGAGCTGGTTGACCCCGGATTTCCTCCTGAATGGGGAATTGTCGAGCGTGAGGGCTGTCATCATTTTCTTCCGGGGCGAATACGCGGAGAGGGACTGACTGTGGCTGTCTTGCATAAGAAAGGGGAATATCATCCACGTATTGCGAAGCCTGTCAAGGCTACCAAGCCTAATCCGGCAGCGCAGCAATGCCGGGGTTATATTCAGTCACCCGACAAGTTTGTATGGTCGGTAGATGGCGACAGGATTGTCGCGTTTCCCGCATCTCATGACATAAGTCGCATAATGAAGACACTGGATGTAATACATGCAGGTGTGGAGGTCGCCCGGTTGAAAGGGCGTGACCTGTTGCCTACACAGTCGCTTGCAATGTCGCGTGTGCTCAATCGTGAGGCATTTCCATTATATGAAGTTGACTATATGTCGGCAATAGGCTATCTGCGCCGTGAGGCGGTAACATTGCAGGATGCACCGACAGGCTATGTGCTGCTGACATACAAAGACACGCCGCTCGGATTTGTGAAAAACCTCGGGCGACGCGCCAATAATTTATACCCGCAGCAGTGGCGGATATTGTCTTCTCATATTCCGGCAGAACCGGTGTCGTTGTTTTAACTACGGGTCTGTCCTTCTCCGGTTATCAGATACTTGTAAGTAGTGATTTCGGGAAGTGCCATAGGTCCGCGGGCATGCAGTTTCTGGGTCGAAATGCCTATTTCCGCGCCAAATCCGAATTGACCTCCGTCGGTGAACGCGGTTGACACGTTCACATACACGCAGGCTGCGTCTATTTCGCGCAGAAACGCCTCTCCCGCCGCTTTATCTTCGGCGATGATACATTCGCTATGGTGAGATGTGTGTGCATCGACAAAATCAATTGCCTCGCGAAGACCGTTGACTGCGGCAACCGACATCTTGTAGTCGAGCCATTCTCTTCCGAAATCTTCAGCTGTCGCACGGTGCAGGTAAGGATACAGACCGTCAAGCACCGCATAGGAGGCGTCATCGGCATATATATCGACATGTTTGTCGGCAAGTGGCGCACAGATATATGGCAGCTCGCTCAACAATGCAGTATCCACCACGAGCGTGTCAAGCGCGTTGCACACGCTTACGCGGCGTGTCTTGGCGTTAAAAACCACCGAGCGCGCGATGTCAAGATTGGCGGAGGTGTGCACATAGGTGTGACATACTCCGGCGCCGGTCTCGATTACCGGTACCCGCGCGTTGTCACGCACATATTCGATGAGCCGCTTCGAGCCGCGTGGGATTATCAGGTCAACCATGCCGGTGGCATGTAGCATTTCAGTAGTGGCGGCATGGTCGGCAGGAAGCAGTGTCACGCAATTTTCATCCCAGCCGTTTTCTTTAAGCAGCTGACGCATCATGGCTACCGTACACTCGTTTGTGGCGCTTGCATCGCTGCCTCCTTTAAGCAGGCACGTACTTCCTGCTTTTACGCAGAGGGAGAACACATCGAACGTGACATTTGGGCGCGCTTCATATATTATGCCGATTACCCCGAACGGTACGGTGACTTTTTCTATTGTCATGCCGTTGGGTCGCACGGTCTTGCTTAACGACACTCCGAGTGGCGACGGCAAGGAGGCGACGGCGCGCATGTCTGACGCGATATCCTTTATGCGCTGTTCGGTAAGCTGCAGGCGGTCGCGGCGCGGGTCGGCTGCATCCATCCGCTCCATGTCGCTTGCGTTGGCGGCAAGAATCGCGGGGATTGCCGATTCAGTCGCGTCTGCGAGTTTCAATAATAATGCGTCAATCTCCCCGGCAGTGCGCAACGCTATTTCACGTGACGCGCGACGCGCTTTTTCAAGCATTGGTGTTATGGTAGCCATGACTTATTTGCCATACATGAGCTCACGAAGCTCCTTTTCAACATTTTTAGCCTTTTTCAGTACTTCCTTGTGATCGACAAAGAAGAGATAGGTCGCATACTGCTTTTTGCCGTCAGGTGTTGTTTCTTCGGCATATTGCAGCACTGCGAGATTCCCGTTACGGGCGCGCCACATCAGTTTCTCGTCTTCCCCTTTGAGCTGGGCATACTTGCCGTAAGCTGCCGACAACCGTGTCTTTGTCTGCTCGTAAGCGGTCATGTCGTCGGTATCAGATGTCTTGTAAAAACCGATCTGGTAAAGTTTGTCACGGTAGAAGTCGAGGACGCTGCCTGTCCATTCGATATGTCCCCATACGGCAGGACCGTAGGAAAGTTTTGTCTCTTCGCCTTCCGTGCGTGTCTGTCTGTTTTGGACATTGCTGAGAGCGGTATCGCAGCGGTCATATTTCCAGCCGAATTTCACCCCGTTTATTTCGGTGAGTTTTTCGGTTGCAAAAGCCGTTGCTGACAGTATTGTCAGCGCAATCATTAAAAGTGATAAGCGTTTCATATAGTCAGTTAGTAAATGGTTGTCAGTCGATGTAAAGATAGTCGCTGTGTATCAGTGGACGTGCATCACGCGCCCCGGCGATTTCGCGCGCTCCGTCGGCGTCATAGCCTGCTTTGCCCCAGGCGATTATTTTCCCGTCGGGATCGCTCACACTCACGATGTCGCCCTCCTCGAAGTTGCCTTCTACGCCGGTGACACCGACTGGGAGGAGACTTGCCCTTACGGGTGAAAGTATCGCTTCCGCCGCGCCTTCGTTGACGGTGATATTACCCTTGGCGAAATCCTCGCTATGGGCAATCCATTTTTTCAGTCCCGAGGCTGCTTCCTGCGACGGGTGAAAGAGGGTATGCGGCACCGGTGCATCGGGTGTCAGCAGGTCGATAAGCACATTTTCGCGCTTGCCGTTGGCTATGATGACTGCCGTGCCTTCCGACGCCACTTTTGTCGCTATGCGGTATTTTGTTGCCATGCCGCCGCGTCCGAATGAAGAGCGGGTATCGGTGATGCCTCCCGACGCATCGTCATTCTCGGTTATGTCGGTAATCAGTTTTGTCCCGGGAAGAGCCGGGTCGCCGTCATACACGCCGTCGATATTGCTCAGGATTATGAGTGCCTCCATGTTCATCATCGAAGCGATGAGTCCCGAAAGTTCGTCATTGTCGGTAAACATCAGCTCGGTCACCGACACGGTGTCATTTTCGTTGACTATCGGTATCACATTGTTGGCGAGCATCACTTCCATGCAGTGCTTCTGGTTCAGATAATGGCGGCGTGTAGAGAAATTCTCCTTTGTGGTCAACACCTGACCGCAAGCTATGCCGTGGTCGCGAAATAGCTCGTAATAGCGGTTGATGAGCTTCGCCTGTCCGACAGCCGAATAAAGCTGACGTGCCGACACAGAGTCGAGTTTGTCGCCGAGATGCAACTCACTGCGTCCCGATGCCACGGCACCTGAGGAAATCATGATTACCCTTATACCCTTGCGGTGGAGCTCGGCAATCTGGTCAACGAGTGCCGACATGCGGGTGATGTCAAGTGTGCCGTCACGGCGTGTAAGCACGTTGGAGCCTATCTTTATGGCGATGCGTTTATAAACGGGTCGTGTCATATCTAAGACAACAGTTATTTTTCCTTATTGTTGTCGCGGATGGCGACACGTCTGATTTTTCCGCTGATAGTCTTGGGAAGTTCCTTCACAAACTCGACTATGCGCGGATATTTGTAAGGCGCGGTCACTCGCTTGACATGATTCTGTATCTCCTTGATTAGCTCTTCAGCAGAGTGTTCGGCGCGTTCAAGATAATCCTTGGCAAGCACGATGGTAGCCTTTACCACCTGTCCGCGTATCTCGTCGGGCACACCTGTGATGGCACATTCCACTACTGCCGGATGGGTCATGAGCGCACTCTCGACCTCAAACGGACCGATGCGGTAGCCCGATGACTTGATTACATCGTCAGTTCTACCGACAAACCAGAAATATCCCTCTTCGTCGCGCCAGGCAACATCGCCCGTGTGGTAGATGTCGTCATGATATGCGGCATAGGTGAGTTCGGGGTCGTGAAGATATTCCTTGAAAAGTCCGAGCGGTTTCTTTCCGTGAGTGCGTACCACGATTTCTCCTTGCTCGCCATCTTCCACGGGACGACCGTCGGGAGCTATAAGGTCAATGTCATACTGCGGACCCTTCTTCCCCATCGAGCCGGGCTTCGGCTCAATCCACGGATATGTGGCGATGGTAAGCGTGGTCTCGGTCTGTCCGAATCCCTCCATCAGCTTGATGCCGGTGAGCTTGAGCCATTCCTCATATACCTTCGGGTTAAGCGCCTCGCCTGCGATGGTGCAATATTTCAATGTCGAGAGGTCAAACTTCGACAAATCCTCGCGTATCAGGAAGCGGAACACAGTGGGAGGTGCGCAGAACGAGGTGATGCCGTAATTGTGTATCATGTGGAGCACGTCGACCGGCTCGAATTTCTCGAAATCGTAGACAAACACGTTGGCACCCGCTATCCACTGTCCGTATAGTTTGCCCCACACTGCCTTGCCCCAACCTGTGTCGGCGAGGGTCAGGTGCAGACTCTCTTCCGACAGGTTGTGCCAGTAGCTTGCCGTGATTATGTGACCGAGCGGATATGTGAAATCGTGTGCCACCATTTTAGGCTCGCCTGTGGTGCCCGAGGTGAAATATAGCAGCGATATGTCGTCGTTGCTGTTTGCCTTTTCCGGACGCACGAAAGGCGCGGCTTCCGCGATGGACTTGTTGAAGTCATACCATCCTTCAGGGACAATCGGCCCGGTAGAGATGAGCGATTTGACTGTCGGACATTGTGGCATCGCTTTCTCGATATGGTCAACGACAACTTTGTCGCCGGTGCAGATTATAGCCTTTATACCCGCCATCTTGCAGCGGTAGATGATGTCTTTTTCCGTAAGGAGGTGAGTGGCGGGTATCACTGTCGCGCCGAGCTTATGGAGCGCGATGATTGAAAACCAGAACTGGTAATGACGCTTCAGTATGAGCATCACCATGTCGCCCTTTCCTATGCCGAGCGACTGCAGAAACGATGCCGTCTTGTCGCTTTCGCGCTTGATGTCGGCAAATGTAAACTGTATTTTTTCGCCTTTGTCGTTGGTCCATAACAAGGCAGGTTTGTCAGGCTCTTTTTCAGCCCACGCGTCGACCACATCATAACCGAAGTTAAAATCTTCCGGTACATTTACATGGAAATTTTCCATAAAGTCCTCATAGGACTCAAACTTGGTCTTATCAAGAAATTTTTCAAGCATATTGCTGTGATTTTTATAGACTGTAGAAAGTAACTCTTAAAAATACTTCATTGTATATCAGCTAATTTTTGCGAGTTACTTGGATTTTCTGTCGGGTCAGGATATTATCGCGATAAGTTTCACCGCCTTGTCGCCAAGCGCGCGTAAACCGTGCTGGCGCCGTGCGTCAAACATTATGCTGTCTCCCTCATGAAGTGTTATTATTTTCCCTGCAACCGATATCTCAAGCTCTCCTTCGAGCACATAGTTGAATTCCTGTCCGTCGTGAGTGTTGAGAGTCATCTTTGTGTCATGCTGTGCCGGCTCGACAGTCACGATAAACGGCGCCATGACCCTGTGCTGGAATCCCGCCGCAAGGTCCTGGTAACTGTAAGCCTTTGTGCGCTCAACTTTCACTCCTTTTCCGGCGCGTGTCACGTAGTAAGAGTTCATTTTCGGTTCTTCTCCGAAGAGAAGTGCTGTCAACTCCACACCGAATGTTGTGGCGAGACGATGCAGAAAACTTACCGGAATATCCGATGTGCCGCTTTCATACGCTTCCAGGAGAGCCACGTCAATCTCGCACTCTGCCGCCATCTCCTCAACAGTCATGTCGACGGCGTCGCGCAGCCCTTTCATCCTTTTGGCTACTTGTTTTATATGATCCATATCTACCTTAGATAAATTTCGTTGTCGTGAATAGTTTTAACTTTCGGTCACTCGCAAAGATAAACAAACTTTTTATAAATGAGTTTTTATTTTGCTCTAAAAATGACATTCTTGCACACCTGATGTAAGAGTGTGCGATAAATCGTTGACAAAAAGACACAAATCACCCGAAATTGCTATAATGAAAAGAATCCGGCAGAGGAACCGACCGCGCTGTCATAATGCAGTTCAGGCGAACACAAGACAGTGAAATTAACCTCTACCGGAGATGCTGCAAGTATCAGTCGCGAGTCAACGGGTAGAAGCGACGGGAAAAAGCTCAATTCACTAAATGTGACCGTAGAGAAGGGAGGCACACAGAGGTGGGCGCAACAGTTGTTTTCGATATCTGTGTCGACCGGAAAAATCAGTTCACGGCTGTTTGAGGAGCAGGCGACGATATTGACAAACAAGTAGCTGTCCGACCAGTTTGTAATCTCGGCAACGGCTGCATCGTCATAGTCATGGAAATTACTGATTTCTTTTCCCGACGTGTCAACAAGCCTGAAAGTTACCGGAGTGTCACCGGCGGAATATCCATATTTGTAAAAACCGGCAAAAGCATTCAGCAGTGCCTTGTCATCGTCATCGCCACGATGAGAGCCTCCCTGCGATTGAAGCATTTTCCTGTGGGTGTTTTCGGGCGTGTCGGAATTGAGCAGCGATGCGACCAGCGATTTTACCCAACGCACGGCGCTGCTGCTTTTGTTCTTGTTGCGTCTTATCAGGGTTGACAGGCGTTGTTTTCCATACTCGTTGACCGATACAAGTTTCTTGCTCCCTTCAAGGTAGAGGGTGAGCGAGCTGTTTTTGCCTATTATGATTTGCGAGTTGTCGGTAAGATGGGTGTCACGGATATTTATCGGCACATTGCCTTCCGGGGTATATTCCATGACATTGCCATGTACGGAATACACGGTATAGCTTTCCGCCGATGCCATTAATGCCATAATGGTAAATGCCGTTAATATGATGTGTCTGAGTGAGTTCATCTTATTTCACAAATAGGGGATAGTCAATCTCTTCAAGATTTCTGTGAATCGGTTTCTGCTGATTTTTGGTCAGTTCGGGTATTCGTCGCTCAAGGTAATTGCGTATTTCCTTAATGGTGATTCTGCCGTCGCTGTCAACGTCCGAATTTTTAAAGTCACATGCTTCTATAAGTGCCTGCGTGAACACTCCATGTCCATATCTGGAATCCTCCTTTGACTGAGAGGTAGAGCCGCTGGAAGTATAGATGTTTGTGCCGTTTTTGGTCGACCTAAGCTCCTTGAAGAATTGGGCATTGGATATGCCTCCGCTCCTCATTCCCTCGACAAGTTTGCCGGAATAGCAGGCATCGATGAATATCACCAGCTTGCAGTTGATGTAAGCGATTTTTTCGTTAAAGCTACTTGCTGAGAAACTGCCTTTTCTCGGCGTTTCGCCATCCGTTGTCTCGGCTGTCGCGAGATAGTATTTGTCAAGATTGTCGACGAGACCGTGACCGGCAAAAAAGATTATCGCGAGGTCGTTGCTTTTTGCCGTGTCGGCTATCTTGTCGATTTCGCGTTCGATGCTTTGACACGATACATTGTTTCCAAGCAGTATGGTCTTGTTGATGTTGCCAAAAGTATATTTGTGACGTGACACAAATGCATCGACCACCGCCTTTGCATCAGCCTCGGCATATTTGAGGCTGTTTAGATTCTGTGCCGGATAGTTGTTCACACCGATTGCAAGTATGTGCAGCGTCGATGACTTGCGCAGGTCGCGGTCTTCGTCATAGATAAAGTTAAGCACATGAAACTTTTGCGCCTCATCGATTATGGTAAGTTCGCACGACCGCTTTGGAAGACGTATGGTATGTACTCCTGCCGATATGTCGGCGGAAGGTATGGAGTATTGCTCCGATTGTCCCGATATACGGTAGGTGAGGCTTTTGGAATTGGTTACAAATGAAATTTTAAAGTTGCTGTCACTGAATTTAGTATTGTCAGGTGTGCGGAAGGTGAATTTCACCGCCTGTTTTGCGCCGGCGGTTGTGCTGCTTGACGGTTTGGTGCTACTGTTTGCCGATTTAGTATTATTTCCGTTGCCTTTAGCGGTTGTCGTGGAATTATTAGTAGTTGAGAGGGTAGTGAACGTGGGGATGTTGGGCTCTTTCTTTGCAGGTGATGCTGCAACATTTCTCTTTTTGTGCTTGGAGCCTACATCATAAAGAGTCACGTTCATCACCTCGCCTGTGAATTTCACGGTTTCCACATCCATTCCTATATATGAAAATTTAAGGTCGGTACCCTTTTCGACATCTAATCGGAAATTTCCGTCAATGTCGGTAGCAACCCCTCTATAGGTCCCCGGAATTGTTACAGCTGCTCCGATTAACGGTTCACCTTTGTCATCGGTCACTTTGCCTGTTGCAAATGTTTTCTGAGTGGTGACCTGACGCGTATTGCCATTTACAGGAGTATATTTGAAATCCAGATATTCGCTGACGCATACCTTGTTGGACTTTTCATCGAAAATGGCACCGCGCACACGCAATGATTGTGTGGCTCCCGATGTTGTCTGTAGTGCTTCGTATGGAAGGAATATTTTCAGGTCAGTGTATTTTGATGAATCAAATCTTGGAGAAATTGATGTAGAACAACATAAGTCGCCTCCTTTGGTCTTATAATCAGGTGTTCCGGGGAGAGGTTTTAAGTCGCTGTTGTAGAAGTGGCATACTACATTCCCGCTTTTATTTTTCATGCTGTCGACAGTGAACGTGAGTTTCATGTTCAATCCTTCTTTCCCGCCTTCCTGCACATTTTGCTCAAGGTCAATAGATATGAATTTGCCACTTACCATCTCGGATGTGAAATACGGATAGCTGATACCAGCAGGTAGGTAATAAAAGCTATGCCATACACTTGTACCCAATGTATTGTTTTCGTCATCAATTAATACGACAAAATATTTAATCAGATTCGGTCCTTTCATTGCAGGAAAAGCTTCATAAGGGAGAAATATGCTTACCTCTGTATATATGGAACTGTCGTAACTTGGGGTAAACCAGTTTCTGCAATATAAAGTCCCTGATGTAGTCTTGAATTTTTGAAGTGGTGTCGTCAGGTCCTTCTCCTCTTCATCATAGAAGTACGCAACGACTCTACCTTTCTTCCCTTTCATGCCGCGAACATCGAACGAGACTCTAATGTTGACTCCTTTTTTCCCGTCTATCTCGACATCATGCTCCTCCCAGACGGCGGTAAATTCTCCGCTTTTTGCTGTAGGTGTTGCGGCATTTCCGGCTGCGTTTGCGCTTACTGCTGCAAATATCATTAGTGCCGACGTGGCTGCGGTGCGCGCGCTCTTTCTGAACACTTCCTTTGCGATGCCCATAAGGTCGTATGCTACGGGGATAAACGCGAGCGAACCCATTATTACGAGTGGCGCTATATATATTGACGAAAGTATGTATATCAGCCCTATTACAAACACTGTCAACAGGATTGCAGCCGTGGGATACATGATATTGCCCAGTCCTAACACGGCGTAAGTGTATCGGTTGGCGGTTGGGTTGCGGCGCTCGAAGTTACGGCGCAGTTCTACAAATCCCCATGACGCGATGAACACTGTCACGAGACAGACAATCCATGTAACCCATCCCGGTGTTTGTATTGTCTCGTCATTGAGTATCGTATCTAAGGAATATGCCTGGATTATCGCGCCGCTCTGCCGTCCTGTCGGGGTGAAATGGTAATCCTCGTCGCTTGAAAGTGCGCCAAGAATCACCATCCTTCCATCGGAATATGCCGCTATGCTGGCAGAATCGGAGGCGAGCAGGGTCTTGAAGTCCTGCGGTGTGAAATCGATGATTCCGCAGTCGGTTGCCTCAGTTGGCGATGTGTCGCCAAAAGAGGCGCGATACATTTCAGCCATTGCCTGCGGGAAAGATGGTGTCATTCCTTGCGGGGCGGCTGAATAGTTGCGGATATAGCTGTTGTCGCTCGCGTCGATAAGATTAGTGTAGCCCTGCTGAAGCGGGAGGGAGTCGGTTGCGGTTGTGACGGTTGAAATGTATGCGCCCGTTTCCTCGTCCCATTGCGTGAGGTGGATGGCACTTACTATTCGGTCTTTATACGCCGATAGTGTGCGGCACAGCTTTGATGTCGCGTCGCTGTCGGTGTCGCGGTCGCTGAATATTATGTCTACGCCTATCACCGAGGCGCCTGCTGTTGCCGCCTGCTCGATTGCATCGGCAATTTCGCTGCGGTCGCTTGTTGATGTGTCGATTATCAGAATTTTATCATTTTCCATCGGCGCGGCATCGCGCATCGACGAGTAATGAAGATCGGTGATTGTCACCTCGCTCAAAGCCCTGCTGACAGGCTCAAACATGTCGATTCCCGGAAGTATGGCGGCAAGCACGGCAAACAGACCGATTGAGATAAGTGTGATATAGAGAGACTGTAAAAGTCGCGTCATTATTATGATTGGCTTGTTATGGATATCTTAAGTTTTTCACGCATAAAGTTATAGATTAAAAGCCTTAAAAGCAAATAATGCCATCGCTTTTTCTCTGCCCCAACTAAAATTTTAATCATATAGCCTTCGCTATCGCCCCGCGGGCGCCCTCTCTGGCAATGTCACTAACTTAAGTTGCAAGAGCCAAAAATCCCCGCAAGGGGATTCATTCCGGTAACCGCGGGTAATCCCGAAGGCATACCCGTGGCTCAGGCACCTCTCTCCTTGATTCAACCCCGAGAGCGGGTTGCACAGTCGTCTGATTAGCATATATTTATGCAACCCGTTTCAGGGTTGTATATTTTGGTGGGGTTTACATTCCACGGGTGCCCCATTCGGGGCTACCCGCGGTAAACTCTATCTTGCCAGTTCCGGGCAAAATCCTTAAGTTAGAGCCATTGCTCTCCAGACGCCCCTACTGCTACGCGCACCCATCCGAAATCTGAAATTTGACAACTCCTTCCCCGTCAGGGGATAATCCATGTTTAGCCGTCGGTTGAGCGAAGCGATACCGACGGAAAGCGAGCCAAGCGAGGATGTTTCCGGAGGAATCATCACGGAGCGCGGTTGATGATTCCCTGTCGAAAAAGCCATATTAACCTTTTGCGCATGAAAATGCGAAAATTCAAACAATTTCAAAATATTATTTGGATTTGCGATTAAAATTGCATATATTTGTGAAAATCATTAAAATTACATTAAATCAACATTATCATGCAACTCTCCTTAAAAATTTTTCCTATGGCAGTATATGCCGTTTCCATCCCCTATGACGATAGCATTGTATTGCAGCGGCGCGAATATACTCGTGAGCAGCTTGACTCATGCGGATGGGTGATTGTGTATGAATAGTGGTGCTATTTGACATGATAGTGAAGAATCAAGATATCGCATTACTGGACTTGGGCATTGACAGCTCGGTTCGGAATGAGGAACTGACGATAATCAATTGCCGGATAGAAAGATTGTCATTGTCGGCGGTGAATTTTCAGAAGAGGGTCACTATAGACAGCTGTATCATCGGGGAATTGAATCTTTGTGCAACCTGGCTTATCGGCGGATTGACTTTTTCGAGAAATATTGTACACTCGGAGGTTTGGTGGGAAGACGGAGGTCATAACGAATCAGAGATTGAAGTATCATATAACATTTTCAATGGATTCGTTGGGTCGATTGATTGTCAGTTTGGCTCCATGGTCACTGTTCACGACAATATTTTTAAACTCGGTTGTGACTGGCTTCTTAAAGATGGAGCCGGCGACAATTATTTTGATGGAGGATATGACTTTCATGATAATATAGGGAGGACAGATGTGTACTTTTGGTATTATCCGTTAAAGACGAGACTGATAGAACTGCTAAATGAGTCTATTGCGACATCTGATAAAAGCAATACTTTGGAAATAAGCATATTGAAGGATAACGATGGAGTTTTGTGTTTAAAAATCGGCAAAGAGAGATATAGGCTTGACATGCTGCAAAATATCTTTCCGCATATTGATGACTGCAAGATATATTATAGTGTGGTCAGTATTCTGCAACAATATTTCCAATCATTAGAGGCGAAAAATTTGAGTTTGCCGGGAAATGCAGCAGTAAAAGTACGTTGCGGAGACTTGAATACACTCGTGAGCAATGCGTTAATAAATATAAATTAGATGATTAGAGCTTTTCTCAAATTAAAGACTTTGTGGCTAAGTGTGGTGGCGCTGTTGCTGCTTTCGGTTGATTGCATCCGTGAAGAAGATGTCACTGCTCCGGTTACCGGGATTGAAATAATGCTGAGGAATAATTCCACGGAGTTTCCAAAATATTGTGATGATACTTGTCCGTCAGATGCGCTGGTGATAATGATGCTGTTGTATTGGGAGGGATATGATATGATGAATGACGAAACTTGGTATAGCTTTAATTTGACTGACGCTATGACCGGAATCAGGATTACGGCAGTCGATGTCAAGGGCAATAAAACCGTTATGAAAGATTTTCAATGTCTCGCTACCCTTCCCCGACCTATGATAGGGGTAATTGATTTTGAGTTTGATGAAAGCGGCGAGCGGTTTACACAGCCGATACGATATGTGCCCTACGGAGAGGATTTTTATCTTGCCTATATTCCGGATGGCGAGCCGCTCACGGGGATATACCGCTTTGAAGTGATGTTGATGTTTGAAAGCGGAAGAGCTTTGGTGGCGATGTCGGATAGTATAAATTTAGTAAATCCCTCATGATTATGCAACGTATATTTGTAGTGGGAATTATGGCACTTTTGTCATTAATGATGACGGTCAAGGCTTCTGATACTGCGCGGTCTCTATATGACAGATTTGGTGTCTATTGTAGCCTTGGCAGTGGAGAATCGATAAATCGCGGTCTCTCGGAAATTTCAAAATATGTATTGACCGATATGAGTGAATCGGCGTTCGTGTTGGATTTGGGATTTTTTTGGTTCCCGTCACGGCACTGGGGGGTTAATGCCCGCTTTGATACAATGGGCCACATTGGATATACACAAGCGCTGCCTGTCAAATATTTTGGCTTTGATAAAGGATATGTCGAGGCATCAGAGGACAACTCTCCCAGTCAGGCTTATTTTACTATTTCCCCGATTTATCGCGTGGCAATCAAGCGTGTGATGCTGACAGGAGAGGTCGGGTTGGGTATGATGCTGCGGAATGATCCCGATAGTTTTGAGTTTTTGTGTAAAAACGAGGGGAATAATTACGCGAGACGCATGTCTTATACTGTACATGGTTCAGATTTTTTCGCAGTAGTTCCCCGTATATCAGCAATGTATTTTTTCGGTGATAAGATTAATCTTGCAATATGTGCATCGTTAGGGTGTTCCATATCTATGGGGACTATGAAATCTAAATATTCGGTAACCGATGCGTATAATGGCGCGGTAATCAAGTCCTCCAGCGAGTCGATTCATGCACCCGCGATGTTTAGTGCGACTATCGGTCTGGTATGGAGCTTTAGTTCCTGGCGCAGGTCAAAGAAGTAGGACTAACACTCGGTTTTCTAATGACCTTAAAGCCGTTAGAGTCCTTAGCGCCCTTAAAGACCCCCAAACCGAAAACTGCCAACCTTCAATGTAGGGACATCGCTTTGCGATGTTGGATTGGCAATCAGGCTGTTATGATGATTCCTTGTCGGGAAACATTCAAAGAGAAAGCCATCATTCCGGGGGTATCGCTGCGCTCAACGCCCCGGCTATAAACAGAGGATGCCCTACGGGCAACACTACCCTGCATCGTGGGCACCTTGGCACGGGCGGCTGCACCGGGGGTACAGCCCTACAATTACGTAAAATCTGGATAACTTTGTTGCTTCTGACTTTATGTCTATCTGTATCTCTGATGACATTTCGGGCGAGCTTCCACTCGCCCCTACAGCTACGCGCTAAAAACTGACAACTCTCGCTGTTATTCGGCGACGATGCGGGATACAGCGACTTTGTCGATGCGCGCACGGTCCATATCGGCTACTTCGATGCGGAAGCAGTTCCATGTGATGAGGTCGCCTTCCGTCGGCACTTTTCTCATCGTCTCGATTATCAGTCCGCCTATGGTCGTGTAGGTTGAGGGCTTGTACAGGTCCTCCCTGCCGAAATATTCCAGGAAGTCGTAGACAGGACACTGACCGTCGACAAGCCATTCCTCCTTGTCGGCGCGCTTGACTATCATCGGGCCGTCGTCGCCCTGCGTGATATTGCCGATAAGCCCGTCAAGTATGTCGCGGAGGGTTACGATACCCTGGAAATTTCCGTATTCATCGTACACGAGCGCGGAGTGCTCGTTGGAACTTTTAAATGTCTCCAGCGCGTCGTAGAATGTCATGGTGTCGGGCAGGCATAATCCTGCCGTCAGCTCCTTCTCGATGTCGAAGCCGGGCGAGCCGAGGGTGAGTATAAGCTGTTTGAGCGACACAACGCCGCATATCTCCTCCTTGTCGCGGTCAAACACGGGGTAGGACGAGTGCAGGTCGTCGGCAAGCACCTTGCGTATGCTCTCTTCATCCATGCCTACCGTAAGCGACGCGACATCCTTGCGGCTTGTCATGATAGCGTCGATGCGGCTGTCGCCCATCACGAGTGCGCGCTCCATGATATCCTGCTCGACCTCCCTTACCTCTCCGGAGTCGGCACCCTCCTGTATAAGCGATTTTATCTCCTCCTCGGTCACTTTCGACGAGGTGTCGCCGATATTGAGCAGCTTGACAAGCAGTGAGGTCGACGCCGATAGCAGCCACACGACGGGATAGGTCACCACCGACAGCAGCTTCATCGGTCCCGCCACTATCTTGGCTATGGTGTCGGCTTTGCCCATGCCGATGCGTTTCGGTACAAGTTCCCCGACTACAATTGACAGATAGGTCACCACCGTGACTATCACGATTTTGGAAAGGTTCAACGCCAGATGAGGAGCTACGCCAAGTCCGGCGAGATAATCGCCGAGCCGGGTGGCTATGGTGGCACCGGAGAAGAGACCGGTAAGGATACCGATAAGGGTGATGCCTATCTGCACGGTCGACAGGAAACGGTCAGGCTCGCCCTGCAGCTTCAATGCTGTGGCGGCGTTGCGGTTGCCGTTTTTTGCATCGGCTGTCAGCTTGGATTTTCGTGCGGAGATAAGTGCTACCTCCGACATTGAGAACACTCCGTTGAGTAGTATCAGTGCGATGATTATAACCAGATCGTACATAGTAGGTATACAGACATTTTTAACACTTGTTATCCTATATAACGCTTATTCGGGCTCGTTGGTTGTATTGTTGCGACGGCGCAATGCAAGTTGCTGGTAGAGACTTGGTTTAAGTCCCGTCTCTTTGCTGAACACCGAGATGAACGTGGCTTGCGACTTGTAGCCGACGCTTTCAGCTACTGCCTTGATGGTGAGGTGGCCGTAATGCTCCACATCCTCCAGGCGGCGCATAGCCTCCTTGACGCGGTATTTGTTGATAAAGCTGCGGAAATTCATACCGTATTCGGTGTTGATCACCTCCGACACATAGCGCGCGTTGGAGTCGATAGCCGAGGCGAGACGGTCGATACTGCAGTCGGCGTCGCAGTAAAACGCGGGTGACTCAAGCACTTTCCCTATCTTTGCAAGCAGCAGTTCGCGTTGCTCCTTGGGGATGAGCGGCTTACGCGTTGATTGCAGGTCGGCTGTGTCGGCGCCGCTCTTTTCCGTCAAGGCGGTTATACGGTTTTCGAGTGTGCCGATACGCTCGGCATATTTTCTTTCTGCTTCAAGCAGCGTGACATTACGCTCGTAGAGGTCGCGGTAGGCATTGGTAAGTTTGCGTTTCTGTCGCCAAAGCAGTACTGACAGAAGCGCGATTACCGCCAGGACGGCAAAAAGCGTCATAATCCATCCGCGCTGCTGCGCGTTGGTGTCGTTAAGGGCGCGTATTGTGTAGGCATCGCTGTTCTGCTCATAAAGTGCCTGCGAGTTCTTTATCAGATTCATGGTCTCACGGCTGAAGAGCGAATCGGAGAGTGACAGGTATTCCGACTTGCACTGCAGCGCCTCGGTCTTATGTCCCATGCGGTCATGTATGCGCGCCATGTCGCGCAGCGACTCCACAAGCAGGTTGTTGTAGCCTTTTTCCCGCGCCATGCGCTCGTTGATCTGCAGGTAGTACATCGCCGAGTCGGCAAGACCGCGCCGCTCGTAGCTGCGTGCTATATTTGAGTTGGCGGCAGCCTCACAGTCGGGCGAGTTAAGCGAGTCACGGGCAAACCCGGCAGCGCGGTGATACATCTCCACCGCTTTCTCCTGATTTCCCTCGATGTCGTCGAGCAGTCCGCGGTTCATGAGCAGGTCGTAGCGGGAGCGGAGGTCGGTCGGGTTTACATCGCTGAAAAGGGTGAAATATTTCTTCACGGAGTCGCCCTCCGCCTTGAGATAATAGGCGTAGAGCATATTGTTGTAAAGTATCGGGAGCAAGTCGCGGTTTTCCCTCGCGGCATCGGTTGCAAGAGCCTTCCGGTAAAACATTATGCCTGATTCCAGGTCGTTGGTCGATGAAAATACATTGCCGATGTCGGTATATATCCCGGGGAGCATATCGCGCAATCCGTTGCGCTCCGCTATGCCTCGCGCCTGCAGGTAATCCTGCATCGCCTCGGCGAAATTCTCCCCGCTGTAAAGCATATAGCCGCGACGTTGGTGTGCCTTGGCGAAAAGACGCCGGTCACCGTTGCCGTCGTCCGCCGAACAGATTAATGTGAAAATCTGTATTGCCTCGTCGCGGTTGCCGCTGTCGATTGCCGCCTCTCCTTTCTTGAAAAGGGAGTCGATGGGCATGCCGCTTAGCGACTGTAACGCGATGGCGGGACTTTTACCACCGACAACCGGTAGGGAAAGCCATAAAAGCGTAACAAGCAAAATGATATTCAATAAAATCCGGTTCATCTCTATTTGCAAGGCTTCAGGTGTCGCGGCAGGTATGATGCCGGTGTCACCGATATAATGACAAATGTAATCATATTGCCCCGAATACCCAAATAAAACTCCTGATATCGTGACCGGTCGTGCTTACATTCTGTTAAAATAATACACGCTTAAGTTGCCTTTTGATTTGTTAAAACGCAGAATTTATGTCAAAAATCGTATAAATTCGCGAAATTGAAATTATTTTAGCGATTCAATGGCTTTTTTCGCGCGGCGTTGTCTACATTTGCAGTCAAACAACTAAATCAATCTTAATATGAATTTTGCTTACACCAGAACATTATGTGCGGCTGCATTCGTTGCAATGGCGTCTGCCGCTGTCCCCGTGCTTGCTGCTCCTGCCGCTCCCGCCGGTATAAAGACTGTCGTGGAAGGCACACGCGTGGATCTATCCTGGAGTAACGGCGATGCCGGCACTCCGCTTTTGGAATGTGGATTTGAAGATGATGCTTTTCCGCCTCAAGGATGGTCGGCAAAGGTGACCAACAGTTATGATTATCTATGCTCATGGTTTCATTATCCAAGTGACCAGTTCAAGCAGACAAATAACTGGGAGGATTACATTCACACAGGTGAAAAGAGTGCAATGTCGTATATCGACATTTACGCCATGAAGGGTGACCACGACCCGGCACAGGATGAGTGGCTAATGACCCCTGCTGTTGACGGTGCTTCATATCTGGAACTGTATTACTTTATCGACCCCACAGTGCTTGAATATGGCGCCGATGAATTTTTCCCCGACCATTATTACGTTAAGGTGAGCTATGATGAGGGAAAGACATGGGAAACCCTTTGGGATGCCCGCTATGAGGCTCATCCGGTGCTTGGCTGGCACAGCCTTGCCCTCCCGCTGAAGGGTGAGGGACAGCCCATGGTGGCGTTTGAGTCGTTCAGTGCCGACTCGCAGAATGTCTATTTCCTCTGGACGTTGGATGATGTCAGGATGCTCCCGTCGGCTTCGGGATCGGAGATTGTTGACGGTTACACTATAATGCTCGACGGCGAGAAAATCGCCGAACATGTGAAGAGCCTCGAATATATGGATGTATCGCCGAAGAGTGCGGGCGTTCACCGTTACGAGATATTCGCCGAGTCGGGGGAGACACTTTCACCCGCTGCCTCAGCTGAAGTCACTATCGCCGATATCAAGCTTCTGCCGCCGGTCAATGTGAAAGTTGACAGCTACTACGACGACATGAACGGCTCCTATAATATTGTAATCAGTTGGGATGCTCCTGAAGGCGGCGTGATTGAGCCTATAGGGTATAATATCTATGGCGATGGTGCTGTAATGGCTGAAATGCTGGAAGAAACCTCTTTTGAGTCATGGGGCTATTCCAAGGGTGTATATGATTTCCGCGTGACGGCGGTATATCAGAATCCCGACGGTGAATCGGAGCCTGTAGGCGACCGTATCGCGATTGACACGCGTCTTAATGCCCACGGATTGAAAGCCGACCTCACCGGTGGAGATATTGTCCTGAGCTGGGAGGCTCCCGAAAAGGGTGATGTCGAGGTGTCACATTATGTAGTGTGGAGAGGCGAGAAATGTATCAGTACCGAAGTCAAGGAATTGTCTATTACCGACACCGGTGTCCCGGCTGGCAAATACCGTTACTATGTCAATACCGTGTTTGCCGACGGAGAAGAGTCGATACCCGCTTATCTTGATGTAGACAATGGCGATTGTGCTCCACGCGCTATGATGTTCGCTGAGAATTTCGATTCATGCCATCTCCCTGCCGACTGGGAAGTGATGAACCTTTACGATTCGACTCCCGACAATCTGCTCTGGCAATTCGACGATCCCAACGGGCTCAATGTCACCGGCGACGGTTTTGATAAGGGCTTTGCCTCGATTGACTGCGTGAACAGCGGCTTCTATTATCTTATCGGTGGTATTGCCACCCCTCCTGTCAACGTGAAAGATTGCAATCTTGACCAGCTGGCTGTGTCATACGTGTATGATTTCGCAGCATCCACAGATGATACAGTGGGAACGCTTGAAATTGAAAGAGACGGCAACGGTGAGTGGGAGCCGGTCGAGGTGCTCGAGTGGTACGAGCCTGCCGAGGATGGAGGATTCAATCCTGTCTCATCTACAGTGCCTCTGGCTGACTATGTAGGCGATGCTTCATCGATCCGTCTGAGATGGGTATATCAGGGCATGTTTGATTATCATCTCGCCATTGACAATGTGGTAATCAATGACGGGTCAGGAAGTCAGGTCGGTATTCAGGATATTGTTGCCGGTGATATTTCTGTCAAGGGTTCCCCCGACGGTATCAGCATCTCCGCTCCTGAGGGCATCACCGCTGTCGAGATCTACTCTATTGACGGCAAGTTGCTGAAATCGCTTAAAGGTAATGGCAGTGACTTCATGAATATCAGCCTTGAAAACAAAGGTGTCACAATCGTGAATGTCTCCACTCCCTCTCAGCACCGCGTGATGAAAATCGCCCGCTAATTAATTCCGCCTATATTATAATAGTGACACGGGCATACCGAAATTTCGGTATGCCCGTGTCTTATTTGTTGTAATTTATTTCTATCTTACCAGTACTTTTACAGTCTTGGTGTCATTGCCATTCACGACTTTCACGATATACAGACCGCTGATAACATCGATATCCGCGTTGCCGGTAGCTGTTGTCAGTACACTGCCGTCTATGCGGTAGACGATGGCACTTTCTGCACCGCGTACCGATATCATGCCATCGTTAGCTTCTACAACTACATTGTTGTTGTCGCTTATCGAGGATATTCCTACCGTACCAATTTTTACAAAGCGGAATAGATTACCTTTATTGTCACCGTTATGGGTGGTGCCTACATGAATCCAGTTCCATCCGGCTGTGCCGTCGACCGGACCTACATATTTATTGGTTTCACGGTTAGTTATTGTGTAGACGTCGTCCTCAACCTTATTGATAAGGAATATGGAGCCTAAGTCGGTGCCGTTGTAGTTGTCACCCCAATATAGCTTGCCACCGGCATTGCTCAGGTAAAGTCCATAGCCGTCAGCGATGGTGTAACCTGAGGCTGCCGCGCCGTCAGATGCCTCCTCAATCTTGAACTCTACATTGTAAGCATTCTCTTCCGCTTCGGTCTCTGTAAGAATCATGCCTGTCATCTCTTTGTTCCCGGTCTCCCAGCTGTTTGCATGGTTGGCTGTTACGAATATGGAGCCATCTTGTCCGAGATTATACATCTTGTAGGTGCCGGCAGCGAAAAATTCAGGGACTTGATGTAGTTTGAACGCTTCAATGGCTTCCTGCAGGTCGTAGCAGGCATCTTCTGCGTCATCTTCGTCAGTTACAGCTTTGGCGGCATCGATAGCATCGCGAAGGGCGTTTATTGCTGTTGCCGGGTAGTCCCCTTCCGCTGTGCCTTCTGTCGCTCCTGAAAGAAGGGTCTCAGCTTCAGATATTATGGATTGAAGCCGTTCCATGGCATCTGCGATATATGTTTCGGCAATGAATATGCAGGCATCCTTGTCGCCCTTATGATTAGTTCCTACATGAATCCAGCTCCAGCCGTCGGTGCCATCGACCGGACCTACATAACCTCCCGTGGCAGTACTCTTGATTTTCCATTGTCCTTCACCGGCTTCCTCAAATTGGAAAATGTATTTCTTGGTTGACGGACGTTCCTGTTCGCCTTCGTCATATACAAATTCATTATTAGAGTTACTTTTCATATAGTAGCCGTCGCGGTCACATATCGTGTAACCGGTAGCCTCTGCTTCCGATCCCGATTTCTCGACATGGAAAATCTTGTTGTAACCTGCCGTCTCACTATTATTGATAAGCAGACCGGTAGACATAACATTCCAGCTTTCCCATGAATTAGCTTGCCAGCCGTTTACCAGATAACCGTTCTCGTATGTTTTCGAGATTGTACGGAACATGTACCACCCCTCAGCAAATACAGCGGGAACGCGGGCATCTTTGTATGCCGCTACGGCTTTGGCGAGAGCTGCCGATGCTGCTGTCAGAGTGTCAAGGTCGCCGTCAAGTGCCGTTTTGGCATTATCGATGGCACTACGGAGAGCCGCACGTGCCGCAGACGGATATTGTCCCTCATTTTCCCCTTCTTCAGTATCCTCCAATAGCTTTTCTGCCGATGCGATGCTTTTTTCCAGGGCGGCTTTTACCGATGCTGCGTCTATTGGCGATGCCTTAAGAATCATTGTAGAACCGCCGCTCTTGTCACAGTAAATACCTGAACCTGCAGCGGTTTTGTCCTTGCCGAAATATTTGTCATTCTTGCGGCATTTGATTTTAATGTAGTCGCCGTCTTCCTCTATGATAAATATGTTGTCTTTCTTTTTAAGGTCAGCTGCGGCTTTAACTTTTATATCCCAGGCATTACTTGTGCAATCTATGTACAAGCCACTTTCCGTCTTTATATTGTATCCTTCGGCAGAAGCACCTTCCGGAACTTCAACAAATACGAATGTCTGTTCGTAGGCAGCATCGCCAATTGTCTGTTGTGTAAGTTTTGCTCCTTCCCCGTTTGACGAAATGCAGAGTTCGGTGTCCTTTAACTCGAGGCGATAAGGTGTCCCCGGTAGAATGGCGGCTGCCGATGAAAATCCTATAGCAGCGATAGCCATTGTCACGATAAATTTATTCATGTGATTTATTGGTTAATTAGTTGAAAAAACTTTCACAAAAATAAATTTATCCCATTGAATCCCACTATATCAAATTAGTATGAAACAGCCGTAATTTGATATTTCCTCTCAGAGTTGTCATAAAAACGAATTATAACTCTTTTTATATCGAATTACGGACTATTTTCACGATATTCACTCATCACTATTTTATAAAGTTTGCTTAGCGGTGTTCTTTTTTGATGTTTATTGAGGGTATTGACACCGAGTAATAAAAATCTCCCCCTAATTTCTGCCATGTTAGACAGCAATCGTTAATTATGCTACAGCCTCATCTTTAAAACTTGTTGAGGTGAATCTTTTTGTTAATGTCGATTTCTTTTTGATTCGGTAAAAATGCTCTCTCTGCAGGATATCCTATTGTAAGCAGGCATATGAACTCATATCCTTCCGGGGCATTTACAATCTTTTTGATTTCTTCCGCTTCCACGTTTCGTGACACAATACCGTCTGGCGACAGCCTGTGACCTTTTGCGAAATTCACAGAAACAGGTCTCGGAAATCTGTTTTGCAGTCGGCTTCAACGACCTCCCGCATTTTATCCGTGTGTTCACCTCTACTTACGGCATCTCGCCCACAAAATTCCGCAAAAATCGAAATTCCGGTATCTCCATGTAATTACTTTAAGCCATGTCGTGTCCTGCCCTTACAATGGGAAATCTCAGGGTCTTGTGAAACGGTATGAAGGCAGAGAGCAATGCAATGGCAATAGATATTATCAAGAGATGTCCGGCAGTGATTTTTATCGCCGACAAGAGACTTTGGCTTTGTAGCTGATTAAATAGTCCGGAAATATCATCAGTTGATGTTACGATACTTTTCGCTGAATAGTATCCGGCTAATTTCGTAAGACTCGTGATTTGAGTGGCGTATATATAATTGGAATATATTGCCGTCGAGATTACCGGTGCAAATACCGAGCGGGTTGATATCATGAAGAAAGTGTTTGATACAAGATAAGGTGATTCGAGATCTTCTGCGGCATATACTCCGAAAGCTATCACAAGCAGCATAAATGCAATCCCTTTGAAGATTGTAGGGATATAGAGGTATTCAATTTTGTTTATAGGACTGACTCCGAAATATATCGAAGCAAAATACAACGCGTATAGCCACATTGCCGCTGACACCAGATAACGAAAACGCCATTTCTGCCATCTGAACCACCAGAATCCGATGATGCCGCCTATGATATAACCGGGTACTGTCCAAAGGATCAGCATATTGGCATTAATATTGTCAACATGGAGTATGCTGTTGATGTAACAGTTGGTGATCGGGGTGTCGCTGTTGAAAAATACGCAGATGAACATAAATATATACCCGATGACTGATTTCATATTTCTCAAGGGCCGAAAGCTGATGTATGGTTTTCGGCTTGTGCATTGATTGTAAACAAATACTCCCGACAGTAAAATGCCTGCTGTCATGAGAAAGGTGAAGATATTGGAATTAAACCAATCAAGAATTTTGCCGTAGATGATTCCATAGATTAATATGAGATAGGAGATGCTTACTAAAAATATGCTTCTGAAATTTATTTCTTTCAAACGGGTTATTTTTGGTGTTTTGGCATCTTTGAAACAGATTGTGACCAGCACCATGGTAATGAACAGAAACAAGATGGCGAAATAATATGTATATTGCCAGTTATAATTATAAGCGAGCCATGCAGTCAGAGGTATAGAAAACTGACTTCCGCCGAATACAAGCGGATAAAACCAGGAATAAGACTCGCTTCTCACGTTGCGGGGAGTAAAGAGCGGTGTCATGAGTATTATAAATTCAAGCAGCAGGAAAGTCTTGAGCATCCCGATGAAAAAGCAGCATATTATCATGATTTCCATTTGGGTAGTGCGTGCGCATATCATGCTGAACAATGTCTGTAAAGCCATGTCTGAAAGCAAGAGTGTTTTTGAAGTCATAATCTGACGAATCTTTTGAACAAGCGGATTTGCCACGACCATTCCTGTCGAACAAGCATAGAATGCCATCATGATATCTTCGCTTACAGTTCCCAGAGCGCCCGACACATCAATTGAACTGCCGAGATAGGCACCGTTGACCAACACAATATTTACCAATATCATGAACATAGTCAGTATTATTATCCATTGAGGGATATTGCGCCGTACGGGTAAGTCAAATTCTCTCATTGCCCTCAATTATTCTTGTAGGCGGCTGTCTCCGCCATCATGCCTGCGCGAAGATACTTTATTTTGTCGCTGAAACCGGAGTCGATGTCAATACGTACCGGTATCCGTTGTTGTACTTTTACGAAATTTCCCGCTGAATTGTCGGTAGGTATCATAGAGTATTTCGCCCCTGTGGCTTCCGATATTGCCGTCACTCTTCCCGATATTTCCCAATTTTTGTAGGCATCCACTTTTATTTTTACGGGTTGTCCCAGATGTATTGCCGATATTTGTGATTCAAGATAGTTGGCGGTTATCCATTTGTACTCGTCGCGTGTCAGATAAGATATTTCCTGTCCGGCGACTATGTACTGCCCCGGTTCAAGTGACCTGCGTCCCATATAGCCGTCAAAAGGGGCAATAACCGTGGTATAGCTAAGATTTAATTTTGCCATCTCTACTTCTGCCTGTCGCTGGAGTATCGAAGCTTCCGCTGCAATGATACGGCTATTTTTCTCTTTGCATTCCGAGAAAGCCGCTTCCTTTTGTCTCAGTAATGATGTCACGCGAGCCAATGCCGTTTCGTAAGCGGTTTTAACCTGTTCATATTGATGACGTGACACAGATTCTTCCTCCAGAAGCCGTTCATAGCGCTCTAAATCTTGGCGGCATTGCCGTAGTCCTGATTCAGCCTCGGCTATTTTTGCTTCGTCCACTTTTGCGTGTTTATCTGATGTCTCTTTTTCCGCACACAGGATTGATTTCGCTCCGATGGCATCCAACAGTCGTGCCTCGGCTTCTTTGAGTTTTATGATATATTCTCTGTTATCGATAACAAGGAGCGTGTCGCCCTCATGGACAAATTGATGTTCGGTAAAACACACCTTCTTTATATAGCCTGCCGCGCGCACATTAACAGGAATTATATATTGGTCGACATAAGCATCATTGGTTATTTCATAACTATGTCTGATGACGAATATGCGTATTACTGCAACTGATCCTGCGACTGCGAGGAACGCGCACACGGTATTTAATACAATGTTCCTTATACGTCGATGCTGTAATTGCCGGTATTTGACTCGATGATTCATAATTCGCCGCAAAGCTGTTTTAATTCATAGAAGGTAACCATCGCCTCCGCTTTTGCCGAGATATATTGGAATTTCGCCTCAATACATAGGGCGTCGGCATTAAGAAGATCAGTTAAGATGGCAAGCTGATTCATATATCGGTTTTTCATTATCCTGAAATTTTCTTCTGCCTGCTTGATTGCCAGTTTGATTGTTGTGACCTTGTTTATTGCTTCTGAATGGCGGAGATAGGCTTTCTTTAATTTTGTCAGTATTTCCTGCGTCCCAAGCCTGGCAGCAATTTCAGCAGATATTACTTCGTTATGCGCCATTTCTGTCAGACTACGGTTTTTATATAGTGATGATATAGGTATAGTGACCGATAATCCTACTGACCAGTGATTGTTAAAGCGGTCAAAGCCATATCCGGAATAGGGACGCGCTAAAGTGTTGCCCGCGATAAAATCTATTTGGGGTAGATACGCCGCTTGTGCTATCCTGACCCTGTTTTTACTTGACTCGATTATCTTTTCCGAAATCATGAGAGCGGGGTTATTATGATAAGCTGCCGACAGGTATTCGTCATAATTCCTCCGGTCCGGTAATTGGGTGTCTAATTCGTTGTTGTCGGTTTTTATTATATAGTTTTCATCCAGTCCAAGCAATAAGTCTAATTCCTGGGAAATGATGATGATATTGTTGATGACTGTACTCAATGAAAGGCTGTCGTTGGTGAGATGTAATTCTGCTCTTAACACGTCATTGTTTGTCACAAGTCCTTCTCTTTTGAGATTACGTATGTCATCAAGCATTTTCTGTGACTGTATCATGTTGTGTCGCCATATATCTTGTCGCGCATATTCACATACGAGATTGAAATATTTTTTTAGTAACATTAGTTTTATTTCTCCTTCATCATGTCGATGTCGCAATATGGCGATTGTTTCATCGATGCGGGATGCTCTCACCGTTGCGCCTATTTTCCCTCCGTGATATACAGGCTGCGTGACAGTGGCTTCGTAATGTTGATTCCAATATGAAAAAGGGTAAAGGCTGTTGCCCGCGCCTCCGGTCTCCATTTTCAGCTCAATGTCAGGAAACTGAGCCCAGATTGCGGCGCGGGTTCTGTTGCGGGCTATATTTTCCGCAATTTTGTCATTATATAGCTTTAGATTATAATCTAATCCTCGCTCAAATAGGGCGTTGACCGATATATTCAAGGTGTCTTGTACGCTGCCCGATGATACAAGGCATATTGACAGATTGAGCAGCAGTATTTTATATCTTTTCCAACTCTTCATACACGCCTTCCAGATAATTCACTGCCCATTGTGTCGCGGTTTTTCCGATTTTGTCTTCAAGATAGTCATATACTTCCTGGACAATCGGTTTAAGGACACGGGAAAGTGTCTCTCCTTTTTCACTAAGATATATAAGACGGCTCCTTCCGTCATCGCTTGCCACGCGTCGTTCAACCAAACCTCTTTTTTCAAGATTGTTTAGAAGGCATGTCACACTTGCCTTGTCACGTACGGTAATCATGGCAAGAGTCTGTTGGCTTTCACCCTCTTTGAGCCATAGGGCATGAATAATCTGAAGCATCTCGAAGGTCAAGTCGAGATTGTTTTCCTTCAGCTTGCTTATCATTACACGGCGGAATGCCATCCTTACTTTAAGCAGCTGATGAAAAAATTCCGGAATAGATTTTTCTACCATGTATCCTGCATTTCTTATATTCGGCTGCAAAGGTAATAAAAATAGTTTGAACTCAAACTATTCTGCGGCGAATGAAATTACGCTCCGGAAATAATCTTGCTGTATGGAATTATAGCGGATTGCGCAGCATGGAGTTTATCATTGCGAAGATTTCATTTTTGTCAAGGGTGATTATGCATCCTTGCCCGCTTTGTAGGCTTGCTGAATTGCAGGATGGGAGTCTATGTCTCCGCGATTTCGCGCACCGTTGCCGCGGATGACGCCTCTCTCAATCGAGCCGTAAAGACAGCGGCAGTGGCGCGTTATGCCGTCGGCATAAAGATCTTCCGGCGGTGTTTCAGGCTCAGAATACGATATACCCACGGTAGCATGGGGTGCTGACAGGCTGCACCCCTCTTGACTACCGTCGCCGATATAATTAGTCATCGGTAATTACTGGGTTTTAGCTACATTTACCTATGGATGTCGTTTATTTATTTTGTTGATTTGTAGAGCAATAAAGATAAGTCCCACTACTTTTTAGATACCCGGGATTGACTGCTCGCGCTCTCGCCTTTAACTTTGCAATATATCGACACACAATATCGGTTGATATAGAGAGTCAGGCAAAGGGGCTTTAATGTCAAAATCAACATCATAAATAACATGAAAAAAACATCATTTTTACGGAATAGCCTTTTCCGGCTTTCCTGTAGCCTGTGTCTGTGCATGACACTTTTCTCGCTGAGAGCGCAGAGTCCGGTCGCATCACCGGAAGCGACTGTTGTTTCCGGCAATGCGCGTTTTACAATCCTTACACCTGAAATGGTGCGCATCGAATACAGCGATAAGGGCGTATTCGAGGATCGTGCTACTTTTACGGTGCAGAATCGCAAGATGAGCAGTGTGCCTCAGTTTGTTAAAAATGAAGATGACGACTATCTCTACATTTCTACCGATAAACTGAATCTTAAATATCGCAAGGGGACTAATCCCAAGACTCTCCCCGCATCGCCCCGTAATCTGACAATCACAATGGACCATGACGGAAAACCGGTTACGTGGTATCCCGGAAAACCTGACCCTTTGAACTTGAAAGGTACTTGCCGAACACTTGATGGAAGTAATGGCGATAATAAACGAGCCGAACTTGAAAATGGTCTCATTTCCCGGTCGGGCTGGGCTGTGATTGATGATTCGTGGTCGGCTCCCCGCGCCGACGGAAGCCGGTCGTTTGCTTTCGAACCCAATGATGAGGTCGGTTACGACTGGTGGACCGACAGAAAAGATTCCCATGCCCTCGACCTTTATTTTATGGGGTATGGCCGGGAATATAAAAAGGCAATAGCCGATTTTACGAAGATAGCAGGAAAAATCCCGTTGCCTCCCGCCTATGTATTTGGCTACTGGTACAGTAAATACGCTTCTTATTCTTCGGATGACTACCGTCAGATAATGGCTGACCTTGAGAGCAACGGCATACCCGCCGACGTGATGATTCTTGATATGGACTGGCACTGGAACGGCGATGCCAACAGCGGTTCTGCCGGCATAGGAGGTTGGACCGGCTGGTCATGGAACACCAATCTTATCCCCGAGCCTGAAAAACTATTGGATGAGATTCATGATAAAAATTTCAAGATTGCGCTTAATCTTCATCCTGCCGACGGCATTAACAGCCATGAGTCGCCTGCATATTACAATGCCATGAAATCGGAACTTGGCGGTAAATATGATGAAAACGGCAATATCGCATGGAGTCTTGATTTCCCTGATTTCACAAAGTCATTTTTCAAAAATGTGATACGCGACCATGAATCGGAAGGGGTGGATTTCTGGTGGCTTGACTGGCAGCAGCATCTTACCAGTCCGTACACGTCAGGTCTTGGTCAGACATTCTGGTGCAATCATGTATTTTACAATGACATGGTTAAAAACCGTCCCGACCGTCGTCCCGTGATATTCCATCGCTGGGGAGGGCTTGGCAGTCACCGCTATCAGATCGGTTTCTCCGGCGACGCTCTCATAAACTTCCCTACACTCGCTTTTCAGCCTTATTTCACGGCTACCGCTTCCAATGTAGGCTACGCATATTGGGGGCATGATCTTGGCGGTCACGCCTTTACTGACGAGAAGACCGTAAACGACCCAGAACTTGTATTGCGCTGGATTCAGTTCGGAGTGTTTACACCGATATTCCGTACCCATGCCACCAAGGACGACCGAATCGAGCGACGCATATGGAAATTCCCTAATTTCCCCGATATGCTTGATGCCGTGAAGCTACGCTATGCCCTGTTCCCTTACATATACACCATGGCTCGTGAGACCTACGATACCGGTATCGGCATGTGCCGTCCCTTGTATTACGAATATCCCGGTCAGGAAGAGGCATACCGGTATGAAGGTGAATATTTCTTCGGTAATGACATATTGGTGGCTCCGATAACCGAGGGCGCACCCGACGGTAAAATCAGCTCAAAAGAGATATGGTTTCCCGAAGGCTCATGGTGGAGCATGTCAACCCATGAACTTATCGAAGGCCCATGTGTCATGACCATGAACTTTAAAGCCGATGAGATACCATATTTCTTCAGAGCAGGCGCAGTAATCCCGTTCAATGCTCCGACGGTTAAAAATGTCACCGCTCCAATGACCTCGCTGCTTCTTAACGTCGTAGCGGGTTCCGATGGAAACGGATCGCTGTATGAAGACAGGGGAGACAACAGCGACTACGCTACAGTATATTCTACAACTCGTTTTAATCACACTGTGACCGGCGACACAGAAACTTACGTTATCGAGCCTCGTGAAGGCACTGTAACCGGTCTGCCCGAAAACCGCCGATGGACTTTAAATATCCATAATGCCACGCAGCCCCGGAAGGTGACGATAAACGGCACTCCTGTAGATGCCTCGGCATGGCGATATGATGTCGCCACCCGCATGTTGGCGGTTGATGTCCCGGAGACGTCCTGCACTGCCCGTACCGAAATATCCGTGGTATATTCCGGTGAGACCGGTGCTGTCACAGAGGTAAAATCTGAGTCAATCAATGTTACCTATGACCTTGTAAGCGATAGTCTTGTAGGTAATCTCGGATGTAACAGGCGTAATGTCGACCTCGCCATATTCAATATGTCCGGGATTGAATGTGTGAGCAAGTGCTATTCTGATATCTCCTGTTTTAACGAAAGTCTCGGTCAGCTATCGCCCGCAATGTATATATGCCGTGTCAAGGCTGATGATGAGTTGAGTATTAATAAAATATGCAAGTAATCATGAAGAATATAGCATTAACGGCGGCATTGCTGACTATAGGAATGTCGGTCTATGCGGGTGATATGTCCAATTCTATTGAACTTACCCAATTATATATTGTAGGCGATGCGACCGGGACATCATGGGATCTTGGAAGAGCTGATGAGTTCCATCGTATTGACGAAGGAGTGTTTGAATGGACCGGTCATCTCGCCGGGGGTAAGGAATTTAAGTTTATGAATTCCCGCGACGGATGGCATAAGCATATTGTCGCTGCTGAGGCAGGAGTTGAGGTAAAAAAAGGAAAGGAATATCTGTTGGATTTCTATGCCGACTGGGCGCTTGACGGAAAGTATGATTGCAAGTTTCAGGTCGGGGAGACGGGTGAATATACCCTCATCGTAGATTTGAACTCGATGCGTATGACCATGACAGAACCGGTTGTCACGGCAAAATTGCCTGAAAAAATTTATTTGACAGGTACTGCTGTAGACGACAAGGTGATTGAGATTCCCGGCTGTCATGGTGTAGAACATAAACTCTCCGTTTATCTTAAGGCGGGTACTGTCAAATTGATGGATACTCCCGTGGCTACCGATGCCACCCGCTATTATCGCCCGGTGTTTGATGACATTGATGTGATGTTCGGAACCGGTTTTCACACGCCGCTGTTTGAGTGTGGTGGTAACGACACGTCGGGATGGAATGTGGCTTTGGAAGATTATTATACGGTGTATCTTGACAACTCTTCGCAGACTTACCGGTTTAGCCGCCATGTCCCTGCCAAGACACTCTATCTTGTAGGCGGGTGCTGTGAGCGGGCATGGAATTATTGGGATGATTCAAATTGTAGATTTCATCCCGATTTTGAAAATCCCGATATAATGGTGTGGGAAGGTGAGCTTAGAATCGGGTGGGAGAAAAAGACCGGTGCCGACGGGACCCCGGTCAATCCCGATGAACCGGATAAATTCAAGATTCTTACGGCGCAGGATTGGTTCAGGGATACTTATCATCCGTATATTGCTGATGTTTCTGCCGAGGGAACGACCGATGCCAGGATAACCGGCGGTGATGATGTTAAATGGACCATTTCGCGTGACGGTGTCTACCGACTCGAATTGAATACAAAGACCGAGACCCTTACGGGTACATTTATTCGTCCTGTAGTCGAGGGAAATACGGTGGTGAAATCAGGTTGTCGCCGGTATTGAAATAGAAGAAGATTCCAAGGTACATACCACAATTTATTATAATCTTCAAGGTAATATGGTTAAAGAACCGTCAAACGGTATTTTTGTAGAAGTCTCACGAACTGGAGCCCAAAAAGTCATGATTAAATAAGGTAGGCTAAGGTAGAAATTTAATTTTTGATGAGGGGAGTCAAAATATAGACATTTTGACATCCCTTCATTTTTAATTCACTAAGTTAATGACATTGTTTTTTGCCGAATAATGATATGAGGGTGGGCTTAAACGACAGTTAAAATCGATTTTAACAGTTTGCGTTGTTTTGTTGACAAAATTATTTTTAAATTTGTAATTAGTATGACCGAATCTAATAATAAACCGATATTACTTTTTTGTCTTTTCTTGGTCTGCTATCTTTTTGCATCGGGAAAAGCGTCTACCGATTCTCTTATGAAGCAGCTGGATAGCGTCATCGCCCGGCGCGGTGACTATCTGCAAAATAAAGAGGGGCGGCTTTCGGCGCTGCATCGCGAATATTTGTCGGCAAAAGATGACATGGCGCGATTCGACATGTTATTGCACCTTTATGACGAATACCATTCATTTAATACTGATTCGGCATATAACATGAGTCTGCGTCAGGAAAAGATAGCTGAAAAACTCGGTGACAGGAATATGATTATGCATGCAAGGTTGAACCGTGCCAATATATTCGGCGCGACGGGGATGTATCATGAGTGTCTTCAGCTGCTTGATTCATTGAACCCGGCGGATATTCCCGACTATCTTCATCCCTATTATTTTCATATAAAGCGCACGGTTTATGGCAGGATGTCGGATTATGCTGCTTTCCCCTCCGACAAACGAAGATATTTTAATCTGACTAATTCCTACCGTGACTCCATAATGGCGGTTAACGATTCGGCATCGCTCGCACATGTGATAACCAAAGCCGATTATCTGAATGTCAACGGTGCACCGGGTGAGGCGATTGAACTCATGAAATCGTTTATGGCAAGCAATGATTTGTCGGAACATGAGAAGGCTATTTGTGCCTGGACATTGTCAGAGGCATATAAAAAGACCGGTGACAAGGCAATGGAAAAGGAAAATCTGCTCATATCGGCGATCTCCGACCTGAAATCGTCGGTCAGGGAATATATCTCACTGCGCCAGCTTGCCTTGGTGCTCTATGAGGAAGGTGATCTCGACAGGGCGTATGAATTCATGACCATCGCCGTGGAGGATGCTGCAAAGTGTAATGCCCGGCAACGTATAATCGAACTTAATGACACATATCCGATGATTAACGGGATATATGTGGAGACAGTCAGAAATCAGAAAAAGTCGCTTGAACGCTACATCGCCATAATCACCGTGATGGCACTGCTGCTTGTGGCGATGCTGTTCTATATGCGTCGCCAGATGGTGAAAATCGCCAAGGCGCGCAGGGAAGTCGAGGAAGCGTACAACCGTCAGAACAAGCTCACCGAGGAGCTTCGTGCCTCAAATGAAAAACTTACCGATGCCAACAACGCCATCGCCGAGATATCGGAACTTAAGGAAGTTTATATCGGAAGATATATGGACCAGTGTCTTACTTACATAGAGAAACTTGACACTTACCGCAAGACCATGGGTAAACTTGTTAATTCCGGTAAGACAAGCGAGTTAAAGTCACTGTTGAAGTCATCCACTGTGGTCGATGATGAATTGAAAGCGTTTTACGACCAGTTTGACAAGACCTTCCTCAGTCTGTTTCCCACATTTGTCGAGGAATTTAACAGCCTTCTGTTACCGGAAGAGGCGATTCTGCCGAAGAAGGAGGGCGCGCTTAATACTGAGCTGCGTATTTATGCCTTGATACGGCTTGGCATTACCGACAGCGACAAGATCGCCAAATTTCTGAGATATTCACTCACTACCATTTATAATTACCGGACCAAGGTAAGAAACAAGGCGAGAGGCGACAGAAATTCCCTTGATACGGAAGTATTGAAAATAGGGAAATCACGGCGCCAGGGTGAGTAGCAGTGTAATAAATTTGATATTTAAACATATAAATCTTGCCGGTAAAAGTGTCTTTTTTGTCGAAACCGGCTTTAGATATACTACTTAAATCTTCATGGTCTACTGAGATATGTGACTGACGGTTAGGAAAATAAGTTATAAAACACACTATATTTTCGATATGTGCCGTTGTTGAGGCTCGATACTATATATAAATTTGCAACAGGATAGTTAACCGCAACTACTGAACGAAATCTTAATATCATAATATCAATGGCAAAAAGTAACAGAAAAATTCAGACGCTGTTCCTGTCACTGTTTTTAATGACCGGTTATCAGACGATATCGGCTCAGCGGATAAACATCACGGGAACAGTCACGGATCCTTCAGGTGAACCTCTTATCGGGGTGAGCGTGACAGTGCCGGATACCCGCACAGGCGTATCTACCGATATCGACGGTAATTTCAGTATCGATGCCGATGCGAAAGGTAAGCTCAAATTCTCTTATGTCGGCTATTCGACGGTCGAGGAGGCAATCAAAGGCCGGAGTGTAATCAATGTGGAGATGAAAGAAAATGCCGAGCTTCTTAATGAAGTGGTCGTCATCGGTTACGGTACAATGGATAAGAAGGAGCTTACCTCGGCGATATCACATGTAAGCGAAAAAGACTTCCTTACCGTAAGCTCACTTGACCCCTCGATGATGATTCAAGGCAAGGTGCCGGGCGTTTCAATCACCAATACCGGTGCGGGTGACCCCAACAATCAGGCGAGCATTCAGATACGTGGCGTGTCGTCACGTTCGGCAGGTCTCGGTCCGCTGATTGTGGTTGACGGTGTGCCGGGTGGAAATCTTACCAATATAAATCCTAACGATATCGCGTCATTTGATATCCTTAAGGATGGTGCGGCATCGGCAATCTACGGAACACGCGGTTCAAACGGTGTAATTCTCGTAACGACCAAAAAGGGCAGCAAGGACGGTAATACCCACACGACTTATTCAGCCACCTTGTCATGGGACAAGATTGTGAAAGAACTTGACATGATGAATGCTCAGGAATATCGTGATGTGCGCCTTGGCTGGGGCGACCGTGGCGTTGACCTCGGCGGCAACATCGACTGGCTTGACGAAGCTACCCGCACGGGATTCGCGATGCAGCACACTCTGACTGTAAGCGGCGGCAATGAGCGCAGCAATTATCGCGTGAGTGCCGATTACCGCGATGCCAACGGTATCGATTTACGTTCCAACCGTGAGGAATACGGTGCGCGCGCATCGGTGATGCACACCACTAAAGGAGGGTTGTTTACCATTAACCTTAACGTGGCTCCGCGTATAATATACCGTGACAATGCCGACTGGAGTGTGTTCTGTAACGCCATAGAGGCAAATCCTACCACTCCGCTGATGGACCCGGAAAATCCGAGCCGTTACTATAATTTTCAGGGACAGGTTGTAGGAAGCAATCCGGTCGAACTTCAGAAACTGGAGAAAAACCATTCCGACACGAAGCTCCTTGATTGGGACGGCACAATCAAGCTGAATCTCCTCCCGCTTCTTGCGAAAGGCGGCACGAGCATACATAACCTTTCGACTCAGGTGATGTTTGCCGACCACCAGTACAGCAACAACGATTCATGGTTCCGTCCGTCGACAAGTACTCTCGCTATCAATAACGGTTATGAGGGCGAGGCAAGCAGGAAATATTCAAAAGACCGCCAGTATGTAGTTGAGTGGCTCACAAACTACAGCACACATATCGCTGACAAGCATAATATCAAGGCTATGGTAGGATATTCCTATCAATACACGCAATATTCCGATTTTTATGCTGAAAACAAGGATTTCCCCAACGACGGTCTCGGAGCCGACAATCTCGGTTCAGGCGCTCTTGCCAAGGAAGAGGGTGAGGTGCTTATGAGCAGCTGTAAGAATGACTCAAAGCTCATATCATTCTTCGGTCGTGTAAGTTATGACTTCATGGGCAAGTATCTTGTCACCGCTTCTTTGCGTCACGAGGGGTCGTCAAAGTTTGGAGCCAACCATAAATGGGGTAACTTCCCGGCTGTATCCGCCGGCTGGCGTATCTCGGAAGAATCATTCATGAAAGGTGCTGAATGGATTAATGACTTAAAAATCCGTGCCGACTACGGTGTTACCGGTAATCAGGATTTCGGCAGCTACATTTCGTTGAACACAATGACAGGCTTCGGATATTATTTCTACAACGGGAAGTATTATCAGGTGTGGGGTCCATCCAAAAATGTGAATCCTGACCTGAAATGGGAGAAAGGTAAAAACTGGAATGTCGGCGTGGACTTCTCGTTGTTTGACAACCGTTTCTACGGCTCACTCAACTATTTCAGCCGCCGTCAGCAGGATTTGCTTGGCAACTATAAGGTTTCGGTACCCCCGTATCTCTTCGACGAGACATTCGTCAATGTAGGTACGATGAAAAATACCGGTTTCGAGTTTGACTTGAATTTCAACGCGGTAAACACAAAGGATTTCTCTTATAGCTTCAACGTCATCGGTACGGTGATGAGCAACAAGTTTGTCGATTTCAGCAACTCTGAATATGTCGGGCAGGATTTCTACAATGTATGCGATACCTCCGATCCCTATCCCTTCTACAGCCTGCAGCGTATCGAAAAAGGCAAGTCGCTCGGTAATTTCTATATGTGGAAATATGCCGGCATAACCAGCTCGGGCGAATGGCTCGTATATGACAAAGACGGAGATATCATCCGTGCCACCCAGGCATCTGATGAAGACCGTCAGGTAGTCGGCAACGGCATGCCTAAGTTCACCATGTCGACGAGCCATAATTTCCGTTACCGCAATTTTGACCTCGCGCTTTTCTTCCGTGGTGCATTTGATTATGACATCTTTAATATCCATGATTTCTATTACGGCACACGCAATTTCACCGGTAACGTATTGAAGAAGGCTTACGGAAAGAACTTTGACATCAGCCCCGACGCCAACCCTGTGGTAAGCGACTACTTCCTTGAAAGAGGTGATTACTTCAAGCTTGACATGCTCACCCTGGGCTATACGCTTCCGTTGCCTAATTGTCGCTTCCTTAACCGGATAAGAGTGTCGGGAACCGTTAAAAATGTGTTTACAATCACAAAATTCAGCGGAGTGGACCCCTCGACATATCAGGTGAACGGTCTTACCCCCGGCGCACAAGGCTCGCGTCAGTATTATCCCTCGACCCGACAGTTTATCGTCGGTCTGCAGCTTGATTTCTAATAACCGGCAAATCTTTTAACAATGAAATTTTTGAAATATATAGCGTCGGCAGCCTTATGCACACTTGCCCTCACAGGCTGCACCGATCTTGACGAGACGCTCTACGACCAGGTCGGAACGCAAAACTATTATAATACGAAGAGCGACGTAATCCGTGCGGCTTTCCGTCCGTTCGAGCATGCTTACTGGAGCATCTGCAGCCGCCATGTATTGAACGAGCTTACCGCCGACCAGCTCATCACCCCTACACGCGACGGCTGGTGGGATGATGGTGGAAAGTGGCGCCGTCTGCACTACCATGAATGGAATGTTGAGGATGGTGGCGACGCACAGACCGAGTGGAACGGATGTTTCCAGGGTATAATGCAGTGCAATTATGTCATCGAGGACCTTGCCCGCCTCGACCCCGCGAAATTCGGGTTCTCACAGACAGAGTTTGACAACCTTAACGCGCAGTGCCGCGCCCTCCGTGCATGGTTTTATCTGCGTCTTCTCGATGCTTTCCGCAATGTGCCTTTTGCTGTGAGCTACAACGATGTATCCCTTAATACCGAGACACAGGTAGAGCCTAAGGTGATATTTGAGTTTATCGAGAAAGAGCTGATTGACTGCACTAAGCTTCTTGCGAAGAAGGATGCGCTCGGTACCGGTGCCAATCTTCAGGGTCAGTGGACTCAGGGAGGTGCTGCCGCTCTTCTGGTGCGCTTGTATCTGAATGCGGAGGTATATATCGGCGAAAACCGTTACAATGACTGCGAGAAAGTGGCGCAGGATATACTTGACGGTGTATATGGTGCCTATGAGATTGCCGGTCGCTGGGATGCGGCGTTTGACTGGGACAATGACCTTTGCGATGAGGTGATTTTCGGATTCCCCAGTTCGCAGGGCTATTCCTACTGGCTGTATCAGGGCGATACCTATTGGTGGACTACACCGGCACGTGCCAGATATTATTTCAATGATGCCAAGTCGAAGGGTGGTGACCATAACACAAAGTATGCCGCCTCGCCATCTTATGACCTCAACGGTAACCTGTACACCTATGAGCTTGGTATGCCTGTACAGAATTTCCGCAAGTATCCCGGCGACGAGCGCATGAAATTGTATCGTAACCTCGGTGGAAGCCGCCGTGAGGGCATGTTCCTGTTCGGTTATCTTGAATATGTCGACGAAAACGGAAAGACGGCGCGTGTGAGAGCACCGGAGCAGCCTTACGACCTTTATATCCGCGATGCCGTTGGCAATTTTCAGGGAATGGCTCCCGACAAATGGCCCTCTAACAAAGACAGCAACCTTAAGAACGGCGACCATAATTCAGGATGGCATTTTGCCAAATATCCTTTCTATAGCGATGATGATGCTCATCAGATGGAAAGCGATTACACGGAGATACGTCTCCCCGAGATAATCTATTCGCTTGCCGAATGTAAACTCCGCTCAGGAAAAAAGAGCGAGGCAGCAAAATTGCTTAACAGTGTGCGCAAACGCAATTATCCGGCTGAAAACCTGAATGATGTGCTTTACTCTCCCGAAGGAAAGGCGCAGCTTGACGAGCGCGAGATGCTTGCCGAGTGGGGACGTGAGTTTTTTGCCGAGGGTCGCCGTAGGATTGATCTCATCCGCTTTGGCAAGTTCTGTAAGGGGACATGGTGGGACAAGACTCCCGATGCCGATGACCATACATGTATTTTCCCGATTATGCGACCTATTCTGAACGCCAATCCCAAACTCGTACAGAATCCCGGTTACAGCAATTAAAGTTAACCACTAATATCGATTAAAATGAAATATAGAAATGTCATATATACATTGACCGGACTGGCTCTTGGTGCAGCCGTCACGGGCTGTGAGGGTGAAAAAGACCTCATAATAATCGAAGGCAACCTGCCCATCAAGACCTCCACGCTCTACATGGTAGGCGATGCTACTCCTAACGGATGGAGCATCGATGCTCCCACTCAGTTGGAAGCGACTGAAGATGACCCGCTTGTATTTGTCTGGGAGGGAAGTCTCAATGCCGGCGAGATGAAACTTTGTCTCGCCCCCGGCAGCTGGGATGCCGCTTTCATACGCCCGGTCAACAACGGAGAGGAGATAGGCAAGGCTGATATTGTCAATGCAACATTTCAGATGCACGCCGGCGACCCCGACGAGAAATGGCGCGTGAGCGAGGCGGGAGTCTACCATCTCACGTTCAATCTCCGCGACTGGACCATGAGCAGCAGTTATCTGCGCGGACAGGACGCGCCTGTGATTGAGCCTATTCTTGCCGAAGCCCTTTATATTGTCGGCGATGCCACACCGGCGGGCTGGAACATTGATGCGCCGGTCGCCCTTGATAAGAAATCTGATTACATATATGAATGGGAAGGCGCGCTGACTGCAGGCGATTTCAAGGCTTGCACCGCTTCGGGCAGCTGGGATGTAGCGTTTGTACGCCCGCTCGCCGACGGGTGTGTAATAGGTAAGAACGGTGTCGAGAGTGCTGATTTTATGTATTGTGCCGCTCCCGATTACAAATGGCATGTCGCCGACGCAGGTATCTATCACCTGACTTTTGACCTTGAACACTACACTATCGAGGCTGTCTTTAAGGAAGATATTGTCAACGAGAAAAATCCTATCGACACACCTACGCTTTATATGATAGGTGACGCCACTCCCGGCGGCTGGAGCATGGATGATGCCACGGCTTTCACCGTGTCACCCGACAACCGCTATATCTTCTCTTGGGAGGGCGAGCTTGTCGAGGGCAACATGAAGGCGTGTCTTGAACCTGACGGCACATTCTCCTGCCCCTTCCTGCGCCCTGCATCAGCTGGATGCGAGATATCGTCACGTGGCGTAGCTTCATCCGATTTCGTATATACCACTTCTCCCGACGACCAGTGGAAAGTGACCGAGGCAGGAAGATATAGTATTACATTTGACCTCGAAAACTGGACGATTTCAGTAAAGTCACTGTCGGAAAATCCGGGCGGTGATACTCCTGGCGATGATGAGAAAGCCCCGCTTGAGACCGAGACACTTTACATGATTGGCGACGCAACTCCCGGCGGCTGGAGCATGGATAATCTTACTGCACTTACTCCCGATGCATCCGATCCATACGTATTTACATGGGAAGGAAATCTCAATACCGGAGAGATGAAAGCCTGCCTGCAGCCCGACGGCACATTCTCCTGCCCGTTCTTGCATCCGCTTTCCGCCGGATGTGTCATTGACGCAAACGGCGTTGCATCACCGGAGTTTGTGTATGACAAGGATTCCTCCGACCCTAAATGGAAAATTACCAGTGCGGGTCGTTACCGTATTACTTTCAACCTTAAAAAATGGACCATCGAGGCTGAATGTCTCGACTAATATCTCGATAAAATGAATAAAATGACAATATTATCAGTTGCGCTGACAGCCTCTATGCTTTTAGGCTCATGTAGCGATGAGATAGAGATGCGTTATCCCCCTAAGTTCGAGCTTCCGGAGTTGCCGGTGGTTGAAGGCATACATTCCTACAAGGCTCCTTTGTACTGGAGCGTGTATGAATATTGCTATGAGCAGAACCAAAATGGCGTGGCAAACGAGGATATGGATATTACTCCCGAGGAATGGGACAAGATAATTGACTGGGTGGCGACCGACCTGAAGCCTTACGGCTACGACATGGTGTGTACCGACGGTTTTATCCCCATGCTTGCCAACGATGCCACGGGCTATATGACCCATTACGGCTCTATGTCGCTTAAGGACCTTGTCGCAAAGTGCAAGGCGAAAGGATTGAAGGTGGGCGTGTATGACAACCCTCTGTGGATTCATGGCTCGAACGAGACAAAAATCGAAGGTACCGACTATACCTTTGGTCAGTTGTATTACGACCATAGCGGTAACATCATGAATCCTACCGCTGAAAACATGTGGTTTAACTGGGCTGTCGCCGAGAATCCCGGCACCAAGGAGTTTATCGACGGCTTTTTCAAGCATTACCATGACCTCGGCATAGATTACATACGCATGGACTTCCTTTCATGGTATGAGGATGGTAAAGACCGCAATATCGGTATCGTAGGTCACGGATATGGGAGAGAGTCTTACGCAAGGGCGCTTTCTTATATCGCCGAGTCGGCAAAAAAGTACGGCATATTCACTTCTCTTGTGATGCCGCATCTTTACAATGATGCCGAGGTCGAGGCAAAATACGGCAACATGGTGAGAATCGTGTGTGATACTGCCGGTGGAGGATGGTGGCATTGCTCTGCGCAGGACAAGGGAAAGTCATACACCACCTGGCCCAACTGCATGAACATGTTTGACGGCTTTGCTTACTGGTCACATATCTCCGGTCGTGAAAAGGTGATTCTTGACGGTGATTTTATACGCCTGAACACATTTGAGACCGATGCCGAGCGCGAGACAGTAGTGTCACTTCAGCTTATGGCGGGCGGTCCCGTGACAGTTGCCGACCAGTACAATACAATCGGTGATAATGTCAAGTTCTATACCAATACCGAACTCCTTGAACTCAATAAGGACAGGTTTGTCGGTCGTCCGTTGAGCGACAAGCTTGGCGACAAGAACAATGAGGTATGGTATGGACAGATGTCAAACGGCGATTATGTTGTAGGATTGTTCAACCGCGATGATAGTTCCCGTTCTTACTCGCTCGCGCTCTCCGACTTGGGGATAAGCGGTGAATGGAAAATGCGTGACCTGTGGCGTCATGCCGATGAGGGAAGCGTAACTTCAATATCGGCTACTGTTGCGGCTCATGGATGTAAGATAGTAAGATTGTCAAAATAAAATAAGTATATAAAACGATGGGATATAAGTATTTGTGGGCTGCGGCATTAGCCGTGGCAAGCGCGAGCCTTGTCTCGTTGCAGGCGGAGGGGGCTGAAATCAGCTCTCCCTCCGGTGCGGTGACTGTCTCTGCCGATGTGATTGACGGGGTGCCGATGTATAGTGTTGCCTATAAGGGTAAGCCGGTGATAAAGCCTTCGAAGCTTGGATTGCAGCTCGCCGATGGTCCGGATATGACCGACGGTTTTAAACTGGTGTCGGCATCGACATCTTCTTTTGACGAGACCTGGCATCCGGTATGGGGTGAAAACAGCAGCATACGCAATCATTACAATGAGCTGCTTCTTAATCTCGACCAGCCGGAGCATTACCGCAAGATGAACCTGCGTTTCCGCGTCTATGACGATGGAGTAGGATTCCGCTACGAATTTCCGCAGGAGGGAGTGTTGACCTATTTTATAATCAAAGAGGAGAAGACACAGTTTGCGATGGCGGGCGATCATGTGGCATGGTGGATTGCCGGCGACTATGACACTCAGGAATATGACTATACGGAGTGCCGTCTGTCGGAAATCCGCGACAAGATGGTGGGCGCAATCAGCAGCAATGCTTCCCAGACACAGTTTTCACCGACAGGTGTACAGACATCACTGCAGATGAAGACCGATGACGGATTGTATATCAATATCCATGAGGCGGCACTGGTCGATTACTCATGTATGCACCTTGAACTTGATGACAAGAACATGGTGTTCACGTCATGGCTCACTCCCGATGCGCAGGGCAACAAAGGTCACCTGCAGTCACCCTGTCATTCGCCTTGGCGCACGGTGATGGTCAGTGACGATGCCCGCGACATGCTTTCGTCAAATCTCATACTGAATCTAAACGACCCGTGTGCTTATGATGACACGTCATGGATTAAGCCGGTGAAGTATGTCGGAGTATGGTGGGAGATGATAGGGGGTGGAAAGCAATGGTCATATACCTATGATCTTCCCTCTGTCAAGCTGAATCAGCTGGATTACTCCAAGACAAAACCTCACGGACAGCATCCCGCCAACAACGACAATGTGAAGCGATATATAGACTTTGCCGCGCAACATGGTTTTGACCAGGTGCTTGTCGAGGGATGGAATGTCGGCTGGGAGGACTGGTTCGGACACTCTAAGGATTATGTATTTGACTTCGTGACCCCTTATCCCGACTTTGATATAGCGATGCTAAACGAATATGCCCATTCAAAGGGTGTCAGGCTGATGATGCACCACGAGACCTCCGGTTCGGTAAGAAATTACGAACGTCACATGGAAGAGGCTTACAGGCTGATGGACAAGTATGGCTACAATGCCGTGAAGAGCGGTTATGTCGGCAATATGATTCCCCGTGGCGAACATCATTACGGACAGTGGCTCAACAACCATTATCTATATGCCGTGACTGAGGCGGCGAAACATCACATCATGGTCAACGCCCACGAGGCTGTACGCCCGACAGGTCTGTGCCGCACATATCCCAACCTGATTGGTAACGAGAGTGCGAGAGGCACCGAATACGAGTCGTTTGCCGGTAACAAACCCTCTCACACCACTGTGCTGCCGTTTACTCGCCTTCAGGGTGGACCGATGGATTATACCCCCGGTATTTTCGAGATGGATATGAAGAAGGTGAATCCTAACAGCGAGGGTCATGTCAACAGTACTCTTGCCCGCCAGCTCGCCCTTTATGTGACAATGTACAGCCCGCTTCAGATGGCGGCAGATGTACCGGAGGTGTACGACCGTTTCATGGATGCTTTCCGGTTTATAAAAGATGTGCCGGTAGATTGGGACGAAAGTCGTTATCTCGCGGCTGAGCCGGGTCGCTATATCGTGGCTGCGCGCAAGGAGAAGGGCGGCAATGACTGGTATGTAGGATGTACCGCCAATGAAGACGGCTATGAGTCGACTCTTGCACTCGACTTCCTCGAACCGGGCAAGAAATATGAGGCAACAATCTATGCTGATGCGGCTGATGCTCATTATTCAACCAATCCCCAGGCTTACACCATCACACAGAAGAAGGTCGATGCCAAGACACGCCTTAAGATGAAGGCTGCTCCCGGAGGAGGTTACGCAATTTCAATCAAACAGTTATAATTCTCATTTTTCATTAAAATCATGCAACAGTTTAAACAATTCGCAATGTTATGCGCGCTCGCCGCAGTGTGTGGCAACGCCGCTAATGCCGACAGGCTATGGCTCATTGGTGAGGCTCTCCCTTATGGTTGGGATACCGACAAGGCTACCGCTTTGTTGTCGCTCCCCGATGACAACACGCTTTTCACCGGTACGGTTTTTCTCAAGGGTGGACAGGATTTCAAGTTTATGACAGTTCCCGAGTGGGGCAATGAGGAATATGGCGCCGCTCCCGATGCTGCTTTGAACGATGGTAAAATCACTCTTGCAAAAGGTACTGACGACACCGGCTACGGTAAAATCCAGGTAGCGGAAGACGCCAATTATTACATAACCGTCGACACGGAATCTCTCCTCGCCACGATAGAAAAGTCGGCATATCAGGAATCACCTGTGACACTCTGTTCTTTGTTCCTTGTCGGTGACGCTACTCCCGGCGGATGGGACGTGATGAACGGCACTCCGCTATATCAGGAGAAAGATAATCCCTGTGTGCTTACAGCATCGGGGATTGACCTGGTGAAGGGCACGTTTAAAATAGCCACTGCTCTCAAAGGAGCCTGCAGCTGGAATCCTGAATACTGGTATTTCCGCGATGCCGACAATAGCGGTAAAATCGCGTTGAATCAGGAAGGTGACCTCCAGTGGGCTATTGAGGAGGCAGGAGCTTACACCGTCACCGTAGATGTAAAAGATAATACGATTTCAATATTACCGAAAGGCACTGTAGGAATTGAGTCGGTGCTGTCAAATGATGATTGCGAGGCTGAATACTACACGCTTACCGGCGTTAAAGTTGAAAATCCGGTCAACGGCATATTCATCTGTAAGAAAGGTTCAAAAACTGAAAAAGTAATCCTACGCAAATAGTTTCCATAGGTAAAGATAAAAAAGATTGTGCAGGAGGGTGTATCAAAATTCTGATGCACCCTCTTTTCTTATTTTAAAATCTATTACAAATAAGGAGGCACATAATCTTATTTTTCCTGAAGTTTTATCATGTATTGCTTCGGAGGCATCTGCATTTTGCGCTTGAATGTTTCGCGGAAAGTCTTTACATCATGAAATCCACACATTTCAGCGACAGCCTGTACGTTGGTGTTGCCGTCTTTGAAGAGCTGTACCGCCTTGTAGATGCGGTATTCGTTTATAAAATCGATTATAGACATTCCTGTCATGCTTTTAATCTTTTTATAAAGTGCCGAATGACTCATTGACAGACGTTGGGCAAGCATCCCGATTCCAAAATCCTCATCGGTCATGCACTCATTGATGATTTTTCGACATTCGAGCAGGAATTTTTGTTCTTCCCTATTATAATTGCCTGCCGGCGAACCGGAAATGGACGATTCGGTATTATCTTGTTCAAACAGGCGCTCAACCTGCCTTACCAACACCTTGAGAGGAATAGGTTTGGTCATATAGGCATCGGCACCCTCGTCTAATGCCTTGAGCATGTCGCTCTCGGATGTCAATGCCGAGAATATCACGATTTTTATGTCGCGTGTGCGCTTGTCGCCTTTAAGGTCTTTCAGTACCTGATGTCCGTCATAATCAGGCATCATAAGGTCGGTAATCACGACATCAAACCCTCCTTTACGTGCCAGTTCGACTGCAGCGCGGGCATCGCTCATTTCTGTCACCCTGTATTTGTTTTCAAAAGCTTTTGCCAATACCGACAGTACATCAGGATTGTCATCAATCAGAAGAATGGATCGGGTGGCTGTCGGGTCGGAAATGCGGGCGGACTCCGCCGTTTCCGGATTCTCGTTCTTGAACAGTTCGGTTTTGTGGGCAGATGTTTCCGGTACGACACTTGCGGCAGTGACTTCCGGAAGATATTGCCGGTGTTTCGGAAAGCTTACCGTGAAACACGACCCTTCGTTAATCTTGCTGTCGACTGTAATTGTGCCTTGATGCAGCTCTACAAGCTCTTTTACAAACGCAAGCCCTATGCCGTCGCCGCTGCTCACTTTCTGACCGCGCTCTGTGCGGGTAAACGGTTCAAAAATGGTGGTATGCAGTTTTTCCATGATGCCGATACCGTTGTCGACCACACGTATTTCGACCATTTCATCGGTATCGTTAAGCTCCAGGTTGACATATCCTCCTTTGGGGGTGTATTTATATGCATTGGATATGAGATTGGTTACAATCAGCTCTACCTTGTCGGGGTCAACTTCGGCAATAACGGGCGTTCCCCCCCTATGTATGAAGTTGAATGTCAGTGATTTCTGACGGCATAGTTGCACGTAGTCTTCCGACAGTTCGCCCAGCAGTGCGGTCAGGTCGATACATCGCGCATTGAGGGCGAGATGCCCGGTGTCGGTTTTCCGGAAATCTATGATATGGCTTATCAGTTTATTCAGCTTCGCCGAGTTACGGTAGATTCCGCCAAGATTGTTGACAGGGATTGATTGCCGTCCTGAGTCATACATCTCTTCAATCTGTGCCGAGATGAGGAAGCACGGTGTGCGGAGTTCATGGGTTATATTGGCGTAAAAATCGAGTTTTGCCTCGTTGAGCCTGTTTGCCGAGTCTCTTTCAAGTTCGGCAAGTGCGGTTTTTTCGCGGTTTTTGTCATATTTACGCCAGAAGAGCCATATCAGCGCGACAATGACAATGCTAAGCAATATCCATATAAATATGAATATGGTTGAGGCATACCACGGGGGAGATACCTTTATGTCTAGGGTGCATATTTCACTCCAGCTGCCGTCGGGCATCGTATGACGTATCTGGAGGTGATAGGTTCCAGTAGGTACATAGGTGTAAGTGGCGGAACGCGTTTCCGTCACATCGCGCCATCCGTCGTCAAATCCTTCAAGCTTGCACTCAAACTTCATCTGTTCGGGGTTTGACATTTCCGGTACGGTAAAGTTGACTTTGAAGTAGTTTTGGGAATTGTCAAGTTCGATAATGCTGTCCCCCTTACTGAATAGAGGAATTGAGGTCCCGCCGTTGCTGAATACTTCAAGTCCGGTAAAAATGGGGGAGTATATTTTCTTATTTCCCCGGTGTTGCTCGAAGGGGTAGCACAGAAGTCCCGACGTTGTACCGAAATAGGCTGTCGTGGCATCTTTCGCTGAGGCATTGAACGTGAACATCCGGGGCATGCGTTCATCATTCAGCGGCATAATCACATCTTTTTCCCTGACATACCGGAGGAGTCCCCGGTTGGTGCCTATGAGCAGATTGCCATTGGGGTCTTCTGCCATTGACAAAACTTGCACACCGGTTTCTCCCGAACGGTGACGGTAAGTCTTGATAACGGCTTTTTTCTCAAGGTCAATTTTACATAGCATGGTGTTGTCTATGTCGGCCCATAAATTATGACGGGAATCCACGAATACAAACGGTATGCGCCTGCCGGGAAGACGGATGCCTCCCTTTGTCGGACTGTTGCCGTGACGTTCCGCCAAGGCAAGGTTACGGCGGTCAACCTGCAATATGCCGCTCCAGCGGGTCGATACGATGACATTGTTGTCATCGATAGCCATGGATAGTACATCGGATTTTTCAGTGCCCTCGATGACCGTGAATTCATGGGTGTGTTTGTTGAATACGCTCAGGGAGTTGCCTCCGACCCACAGATTGTTGTCGCCACCGTCGGCAATCACCCATAGTTTGTTGCCCGGCTCAAATTGTTTGTCTGCCTTGTAAGTCTGGAATCTGCCGGTAGATGGGTCACATTCCACCAATCCTGTGCCGTACACAGCCGCCCATAATGTATTGCCCTCTTTTACAATCGAGACCACGTTGTCGGCGGGAAGCTGAGAGTTTTTCTTGTTGAATTGCCGGTATTTTCCTGTCTTGGTATCCAATATTTCGAGGCCGCCTCCGTCAAGTCCGAGATACATTGTGTCGCCGTCGGGAATCACCGCAGTCACGATGTCGTAGCAAAGCATCCCGGAATGTTTATCCATGATGCTGTAAGAGTTCAGATTATGTGACAGCATGAAGACTCCGTGCCGGTAGCTGCCTATCCATACGTTATGATTGCTGTCGGTGAACACCTTGTATATGGCGTCACACGGGAGCGATGAGTTATCGGGTAAGAACTGAATTATTTTCTCACCGTCGTTTATAAACAAGCCGTTGCCGTCGGTGCCATAATAAATATTGTTGCCGTCTTGTGTCATGCTCATGAGGTTGGAGTATGGCTCCGAATGTTGGCTGACTGACATTTTGCCGTTTCTGTCGATAAAAAATTCCTGTGTCTCGGAGCCGATGCCTCCGCCTATTGTAACTGTCATCTGCCTGCTGTCAAAAAACAGGTTCAGGTTGGGGTCATAATTATATGTCAAGGCGTTGTGATACAACTCTTGTTCGCCGTTGCCCGAGAGAATGATGATTCCGTCGTTGGAGAGTACGAGAAGCCGGTCGTCACAGAAACCTGACACATCGGCATAATTGCGGTTTGCAGGTTTCGGCAATGTCCGGAATACCGGTCGGAAATCGCCGTTTTCGGAATCCGTATAGTCAAGTCGCAGCAACTCCCCGTTGCCGTTAATCACAAAAATATCTTCTCCGTGCTTTAATATGCGGCTTACACGTTTGTTAAGCAGATTTTCTGAATCATCTCCGTCGGTGACATAATATGCCGGATGAAAAGAGCAGTCAAGATAACGGAAGAAATCCAGTCCGGCGTCGCTACCTACCCAGAGTCCGCTGTCATCCGGTTTTATGCTCCTCACCATATTATTGGAAAGGCTCCCTTCCATATTTTCATGATGACGGTAGGTGGTCACATATTTGCCGTCGTAACGCGCCAGTCCGTTCCATGTCGCAATCCAGATGAATCCATACTTATCTTCAGCAAGGTCATTCACGGAATTGTCGGGTAGTCCCTCATTCATGGTCAGTACCTTGATGTGGGCTGTGCTTGGCTGCGGAATCGCCGAAGCTCCTCCCGTCAATAGGAATACGAATATTAAAATGGAAAGAATTCGTTTCTGTGTCATCCGGTATGGCATATTATTCGATTTGGTTGAGTTTGATGACATTCTGAAAAATGAGTGTCATTTCTATTAATGAAGGCAAAATTAGTAAATACTTATAGAAACGGGGTGTTTTTCGCTATTTTCGATGACCGTATTTTCGTATATAAGAGGGGTGTTTTTCGTATTTGCGAAATTTTGACGGTACATGCGACAGATTTATTCGATAAATACGATTTATCCCTCCTTTTTTGACTGAAAAATTACTCTTGCATACAGCGACAACAATCTATTTTTGCATCGTGTAGTTAAGGACACAACCGGCGATGTTGATTACCGTCGCAAAAGAATGCCATTGACACATTAATAAACCAAAAACAAATAAATCACACAATGAACCCTAAACAATCGTGGAAAATACGTTGGGCGGCAAGGCTGCTACTCGTACTCGGGGGATTGACCATGACAGGTACGGCGTTTGCAGAGCCGGCAGGGGCGGTTGCCCCGGCGCCTGTCCAGGCTAATACCATCACCGCCACAGGAGAAGTGACCGGATCAGACGGAGAGCCTGTGATCGGAGCCACAATTCTTGTAAAAGGAACCAGTACCGGCACATCTACCGATATTGACGGAAGATTTTCATTTACCGTGCCTGCAGGATCGACCCTGGTAATCTCTTATGTAGGATGTACCACGCAGGAGGTAAAAGCTACATCCACGCCGATGGATATCAGGCTTGAGGACAGTAATATCAGTCTTGACGAAGTGGTTGTGGTAGGTTTCGCCACACAGAAGAAGGTTAATCTTACCGGTGCGGTGGGTACCGCCTCGGGCAAGGATATCGCCGAACGCCCGGTGTCTGATGCCGTTACGGCACTCCAGGGTATAATCCCCGGTCTTAATATTTCCAACTCAAGTTCAGGCGGTGAGCTTAACGCCAGCAAGGGTATTAATATACGTGGTACAGCCACTATCGGCGAAGGTTCAAGCGGAAGCCCGCTTATCCTTATCGACGGTATGGAGGGCGACCTTAATTCCCTTAATCCTCAGGATATCGAAAATATATCGGTGCTGAAGGATGCCGCCTCATCTTCAATTTACGGTTCACGCGCGCCTTTCGGTGTGATTCTCGTTACCACAAAGTCAGGCTCCAAGGGAAAGACCCAGATACGTTACGACAACAGTTTCCGTTTCAGCCAGCCTTTGAAAATCGCCAATCAGATGGATTCCTGGCACCTTGTTAATTACCTTAACGATGTGCAGCGTTACACTTCTCCCGGCTCTTTCACTTTCGACGACGAGTATGTAGAGAAAGTGCGTCAGTACTATACCGGCGAAAGCGATGTCGTTGCCGACGGTTATCACTGGGAAGACGGTCATTCTATCTGGGGCGACAGCGAGCTTATGGGCGTTTATGCCAATACCGACTGGATGGATGAATACTACCGTAAGACAGCATTTTCCCAGGAACATAACCTTACCATGAACGGAGGAAATGAAAAGATTGACTATTACATCTCCGGTAACTGGATGGATATGGGCGGTTTCATGCGCTACGGTGAAGATGATTTCCAGAGATTCTCTTTGATGGGAAAAATAAATGCACAGCCCTACAAATGGTTGAAAATCGGTTTTACAAGTCGCTGGAACCGTACCGATTATGACCGCGCCACTACCATGAGCGGCGGATTTTATGACAATCTCATGCGCCGTGCCATCTCGATTGCGCCGAAATATGACCCCAACGGTTATCTCGCTTCCGACTTCAACTATATAGAAGCTCTTGAAAACGGAGGCCGTCACAAGGAGCAGAACGATGTGTTCACCAATCAGTTCCAGGTGACAATCACCCCGATAACCAACTGGAACATAGTGGGAGAGTTCAATTCACGTATAAACAGCAACTGGACTCATGAAGACGGCTTCCCCGTGTATGCCCATGATGCGGTAGACCCCGACAAGGTGCATGTCCCCACCTACTATTCACGTACCACATCATACGTGAGCGAGTATGCCTACAGGTCTACATATCTTAATGCAAATATTTTCACCAACTACTTCCTGTCGTTGAACGAGAAGCACAATTTCACGTTCCTCCTCGGTACACAGATTGAAAATTTCAAGGACCGCTTTGTCGACGGCAGCCGTAACGATGTCACCACATCGCTGTTGCCGGTGCTTGACCTTACCAACAGCAAGACCGATTATTCTCTCGGCGGTCGATACCAGACCTGGCGTACAGTCGGCTTTTTCGGTCGTATAAATTACGATTACATGAACCGTTATCTGCTTGAGGTCAATCTCCGTTACGACGGCACATCGCGTTTCCGTCGCGGAAGCCGCTGGGTATGGTCGCCCTCGGTATCGGCGGGATGGAATATCGCCCAGGAAAGTTTCTTCGAGCCTGCAAGAGAGTATGTCGACATGCTTAAGATTCGCGGCTCCTACGGTCAGCTCGCCAATCAGAACACAAACAACTGGTATCCGACTTACCGCGTGATGGGACTTAAGTCGTCAGGAAGCCCTTGGCTTGTGGATGGCGAACAGTCCAATATCGCCTGGTTCCCCGGACTTATCTCTACATCGCTTACATGGGAGAAAATCCGTAATACCAACCTCGGTATCGACGTGGCTGCGCTCAACAACCGTCTGACGGCATCGTTTGACTACTTCTGGCGCGACAATAAAGACATGGTAGGCCCGGGCGTGTCACTCCCCGCCACACTCGGTACTACTCCCCCTGCCCAGAATCTGTTGTCGATGCGTACATCGGGTTGGGAGCTTACCCTGGGATGGCGTCAGGTGATAGGCGATTTCAACTACGACGTGCGTTTCAACCTTTCCGACGACCGTACGAAAATCACCGATTATCCTAACCGCGAAGGTAACCTGAACAAATATATCGCAGGCAGGTACACCGGTGAGATATGGGGCCTGGAGACAAAGGGCATCGCCCGCACTCAGGAAGAGATGGATGCCCATCTTGCCAATGTCGACCAAAGCGAGCTTAGCGGCGGTCTGTGGCAGGCAGGCGACATCATGTATGTCGACAGTGACGGTGACGGCAAGATTCACAAGCAGAGCACCGTTTACGAGCAAGGCGACCTCAAGGTCATCGGTAATTCATCGCCCCGCTACAGGATAGGATTCAATCTTTATGCCCAGTGGAAAGGTATAGATGTATCGGCATTCTTCCAGGGCGTCGGCAAGCGCGACTACTATTTCAACGCTTACGGAGGTCAGGGTGCTGGAGAGAAAGGCGCCGCTTTCTGGGGTGCTACCGTAGGCGGACGTTGGGAATCACTGTTCTTTGACGAGCATCTCGATTACTGGCGTGACGACACAAGCCTTCTTGGTGAAAATTACGACGCATATTATGCCCGTCCGCTCTATTTCACCAACAAAAACCGCGAGACACAGACCCGTTATCTTCAGGACGGCTCATATCTGCGATTGAAGAACCTTCAGATCGGCTATACCTTCCCCGCAGGTCTCATGAAAAAGATTTATATCCAGAATCTCAGGATATTCTTCACCGCTGAAAACCTCCACACCTGGACTAAGATGACCAAGGTAATCGACCCCGAGAGCCTTGAGGTGTCAAAAATGAAAGCGGGCGGTTCATATCCTCTGTCTCGTACATTCGCCTTCGGACTTTCAGTCACATTATAATCTTATAAACATCAAGCAATGAAATTTTTCAAACATATATTATTGACGGTCGCCACCGCGATGACATTCACTTCCTGTGATGACTATCTTGATGTAACGCCGCCGTCAAGCGTATCGCCCGAGATGTATTTCACCACTGCCGAACAGCTCGGATATTATACTCTCAACTATTACTGCAACTACTCGGCATGGGATGCCAACGGTGTAGGCGGTCAGTTTCCCTCTCACTCCGACTATACTTCGTTTATCCATGATGACGGGGCTACCGACAACGAGGGCGCGATAAGCAGCATCTATTACGAGGGGCAGGATTACAAGGTAGGTCAGAGCGGCGGTCTATGGAATTTTGACCGTATCAACGACCTCAACTGGTTTATCCGTACCGTGCGCCCGAAAATAGAGGCTGAGGAAATCGGTGGAAGTGATGTCGCCGCAAAGCATTATTTCGGCGAGGGTTATTTCCTCCGCGCACAGGAATATTTCTTCCGCCTGCGTAAGCTTGGTGACTTCCCTATCATCACCGAGAGCCTTTCCGACGACAGGGAGACACTCATTGCCGCGTCGAAGCGCAGCCCGCGTAATATTGTTGCGCGTTTTATCATCGAGGACCTTGACTCTGCCGCCCGTCTGCTCAGCAACGGTGACGGTATAGGCGGAAGAGCGCGTATCACCCGTGATGCCGCACTTCTCTTGAAAGCGAGAGTGGCTCTCTATGAGGCTACCTGGGAAAAATATTTCGCCGGCACTCCCTTTGTCCCCGATGCCGCATCGGGCTGGGCAGGTGCGAAAAAAGATTATAACTCCGATTTCAGCTATGACAATGCTGCCGAGGTGACATATTTCCTTGACCAGGCGCTTGCAGCCGCCAAGGAAGTCGCTGACAACCATCCTGTCCTGACTGCCAATAACAAGCAGGAGATAGGTGTCACCACCGCCGTAGGTGCCAATCCGTATTACGACATGTTTGCTTCGGTCGATGTGTCGGGCTACGACGAGGTGCTGATGTACCGTGCCGCCGACAGGGAGAAAGCAGGTGCACATTCGCTTAACCAGTATATGCGAGCCGGTCAGCCGCGAGGCTATACACAAGAGTTTGCCAACGCCTTCCTTATGGATAACGGACTGCCGATCTATGACCCCAATTCGGGCTATGCAGGCGATGATTTCGTGACCGATACAAAGAAAAACAGGGACTGGAGATGGCGGTTGTTCATGAAGGCACCCGGAGAATATCCTTACTCCGATGCGACCGACCGCATGGGGCTCGGCTCAAAATTTGATGTGCCTGATGTCAGGGGCGGTTCATTCAAGTATGCCACCACTACCGGATACAAGAAAGGTAAGTGCATGACCAAGGAAACCAAGTACACCTCTACAAGCACCGATGAGACTGCGTCGGTAGTGTTCCGTGCCGCCGAGGCATACCTTATCTACATGGAAGCCGCGTGGGAGCGTTACGGTGACCGTCTTGACGCTGATGCCTGGAAATACTGGGAAGCCATCAGGACAAGAGCCGGTGTCGACACTGACATCCAGAAGACGATAGCTGCCACCGACCTTGACAAGGAGGAGTATTACACCCATGACCTTGCCCTCTATTCGGGAGGAAAGCGCATCACTTCAAAGGTGCTGTACAATATCCGCCGTGAGCGCCGCTGTGAATTGATGAGCGAGGGTTTCCGTCTTGACGACCTCTACCGCTGGCGCGCACTTGACCAGTTGAAGGGTGGCAAATACTTCCTTCACGGAGCCAAGATATTTGGTCCGATGCTCTCGTCTTATCCTAAGAACAGGTTGAAATACGACCAGCCGAAGCAATCTGACAATAACGTGTCGTCGCCTTCCGACATTGAAGGCGGTCTTAACGGAAATGCCGAATATCTGTCGCTTTGGCGCATCACCAGCGAGAACCAGTATTACAATTCCGGCATGACCTGGCACATGGCTCATTATCTTTCGCCTATCGCCGTGGATCACTTCCTGATTTCATCAGCCGACGGTGTAAGCGTGGAGACATCTCCCATCTATCAGAATCCCTATTGGGAAATCATGAACGGCACTGCCGCACAAGAGTAAACAAATTCCGGCGGCACACCTTCGTGCCGCCGGGCAAAAATAACTAACCATAATCACAAATTCTTTTTTTATCATGAAAAGATTTTTACTAACCGCAGCAGTTGCTGCAAGCGCAATTTCAATGTGCGCACAGACTAATTTCGTAGCTAACGGCGATTTCGAGAAAACCGAAGGAGTAGAGCAGAACACACCGTGGGACTGGGACGATACAAAACACAATCTCAAGGCGCTTCCCGACTGGACTATCAACGGTCTTGACGACTGGTGTGTACTTGCCATGCTTGTGGAGCCGGAGGTCGATGATGAATATGTATTTGAAGGTGGCAACAACAAGCAGTGTCTTCACCTTTACCGTTTCGACGATAACGGATGGCAGGCAGGCGGCATCGAGCAGATCGTATCAGGTCTTACTCCCGGCGAAACTTACACTCTCGGTGCAATCATAGCCCTCTCAAAAGGTACAACCGTTGACTGGGACGACCCCTATTTCCGTATCGAGCTTATGCCGTTGAATGCCGACAAGGAAGAGTTTGGTGCCTCCAATATTATTGATGACAAGGACGATGCCCTTGCCGAGGCTGACTACTGGTGCCCTTACGAGAAAGAGTTCAAGGCTCCCGATTCAGGTAACGTGCGTCTGCGCATCACTCACAATAATACAAAGTGGGATGGCAATCATTCCGAGGGCTTCTGGATGGATATCGATGATATCGCCATCATGACTCCCGCCGACTACGCCGAATATGTAGCTAACAAGTCAGCTTCCATTTCATCAATCGCTGTTGATGCCGAAGCAAAGACTCTCGGCGTGTATGACCTCAGAGGTGTCCGCGTGGCTGACTCGGTGGAGAATCTCGGCGACAGCAAGGGCTTCTTCATTGTCCGCACTACTAACGGTTCACAGAAAGTAATCCGCTGATAATATTTACCCCGGGGATCGCAACATTAATTTCCGGTTACGGCCCCGGGGTGCATAACTCGATCATAATCATGAAACATATAGTAACTGTCCTTATCTTTGCCGGCATGTCGGCTGCATTGTCAGCACAGGAAAATGTGGCTGACAAATATCCCGGCTACAGGTTGGAGTTTGCCGATGAATTTGACACAGGTGTCACTCCCGACCCCGATAAATGGGAATTTGAGACCGGTATGCGCCGTAATCATGAAGACCAGGTCTATACGACCGACAATGCGACAATCTCCGACGGGATGCTCGTAATAGAGGCACGTAAAGAAAAAGTAAAAAATCCGGATTATAAGCGCTATTCAAGCGACTGGAACAAGAAAAACCAGTATGGCGAATATTCCTCGTCGTCAATAATCCTGAAAAATCCTTATCGCTATCATTACGGTATCTATGAGGTCCGTGCCAAGATTCCTGTCGGCACCGGTTATTGGCCTGCAATCTGGGGATGTGGCGACAAATATGAGTGGCCTTACAACGGCGAGCTTGACATCATGGAGTATTACGGCAATGCCATCCATGCCAACCTCGCATGGGGTTCCAACAACCGCTGGCAGGCAAAATGGTCGAGTAAAGCACCTAAAATGAATGAATTCGAGGGCGATTTCGCCGATAATTTCCACATCTGGCGCACAGAGTGGGACCACAACAGTCTGCGTATCTATCTTGACGACCGCCTGATTAACGAGACCGACCTCGACCTCACTGTAAATCCCAATCCCGGCCAGTCATGGTATAATGTCGACGGATATAATCCTTACCGTGACCCCGAGAATAAATTTGGCGTATGGCTTAATCTCGCTCTTGGCGGCGACAACGGAGGCTCGCTTGACAAGACGGAATTCCCCGCTCAATATCTTGTTGATTATGTGAGGGTGTATGTCCCCGAAAGCGATGATGCGGCGTTGCGCTACCGTATATCCAAGGCGCGCAAGATGCTTGATGAAAATCGTGACAACGGCAGTTATACGGCAGAGGCGATAGCCGCTTTGTCGGAGGCTGTTTCCGATGCTGAGACACATCTCGGCTCTTCTGACGATGATGTCATTGACTCTGCTCTTGACGCTTTGCAGAAATCAATGGACGACTTTTATAAGTCGATGATCAATCCGTGTGCCGATGGCGGCACTTTCCGCTTCCGTCATCTTCTCTCAGGCTGTACGCTTTCATCGGGATGGTTTGAGGAGAAGGAATGTGTGATAATCACTGATGACGATGCAGCGGGTTATAACCAGCTCTTCACGTTTGCGGAAGCACCCGGTGTGGCTAAGACAAAAGGCATGAATATACTTACGGCAGACGGAAAATACCTCTACCGTGACAGCTGGAATCTCTATGTGACCGACAAGACCGACCGTCTTGCCGACAATAATTTTCTGTTTAAGGTTGAGTCGGCAGAGGGTTATCTGATAATAAAGAATCTCGGCTCAGGCAAATATTTTGGCACTGACAATAATGTGGCATGGAGCCATGTCTACTCCGACAAGCCCGGTTTCGGTGCAAGGAGCAATTATTTTGAGATTGCCGGCACATCTGCGGGCATAACCGATGTGACTTATTCAGGCGATGTTGCCGTGTCAGGCATCTATAATCTGCAGGGGGTGCGTGTCGCCGACACATTGGACAATGTGCCTGCTACGGGCAATCTTTACATTGTAGTGAGCGGTAATCGTGCGCAGAAAATAATTAAATGATCATGAACGGTAAAATTATCACTTCTGTCATCTGTGTGGCGACAGTGCTGTTATCCTATGCACGTGGCAATCAAGCTGAAAATGATTATCAACCACTGGTACAAGGCGAGAAATGGCTTGACATCGCGGGCGAACCGATAAACGCTCATGGCGCCGGAATGCTTTTCCATGACGGAAAATATTATCTTTATGGCGAATATAAGGTAGGGGAGACCGTATTGCCGGAGTGGGCTACCTGGGAGTGTTACCGTACCGACGTGACCGGAGTTAGCTGCTATTCATCTGACGATTTACGCAACTGGAAGTTTGAAGGGTTGGTACTTAAGGCTCACGATGATCCTTCCCACGACCTGCATGCCTCCAAGGTGCTTGAGCGCCCGAAGGTTGTGTACAATGCGTCTACCGGAAAATTCGTGATGTGGGCACATGTTGAAAGTGCCGATTATTCCAAGGCGGCTGCCGGGGTTGCTGTGGCTGATTCCCCCACCGGACCGTTCACCTATCTGGGAAGTTTTCGTCCTAACGATGCCATGAGCCGCGACCAGACAGTGTTTGTCGACGATGACGGCAAGGCTTATCAGTTTGCTTCCTCGGAAAACAATGCCACTATGTATATCAACGAGCTTTCCGATGATTATCTTCGTCCTACCGGAAAGTTTACAAGAAATTTTATCGGCGAGAGTCGTGAGGCTCCCGCGGTGTTCAAGCGCGACGGCAAATATTATGTGTTGACCTCGGGCTGCTCGGGTTGGGACCCGAATTCCGCGCAGATAGCCGTTGCCGACAGTATCATGGGCGAATGGAAGGTAATCGGCGACCCGTGTCGGGGAAATGATGCCGATAAGACATTCTATGCACAAAGCACCTACGTGCAGAAAGTACAGGGAAAGAGTGACTGTTATCTCGCTCTTTTCGACCGCTGGAAGAAAACTGATTTACAGGATTCAAGATATGTATGGCTGCCGATAGAATGGGATGACCGTGGCGTGCCTACTATCCCCTGGAAGGACACTGTTGCTATTCCGTAATAATAAATAGAATAAATAGTTCGGATTTTTAGAGATTGTTTTAGACAATCTCTTATATTGACCAAGTCAGGTATTTTTGTCAAGGTAAAAAAGATTATTAAAGGTTTTGCCGCTGCCCGGGCTTCCATTGGAGGAAGCCCGGTTAAGCAGGGTCAGGTAGATTAAGGTTAATTAGCATGAAGAATACGTTTTATAATCGCGTTTCCGGGGGTATCCACCGCCGGATGATGTCGCTCGTCATTATATATTTGATATTGTTGCCTTCGGTCGTGTTGGCAGATGAGGTACCGCCGGTGATAATGGGAGAACTGTTGCCTGATACCGACGGCAACCATATCAACGCTCACGGAGGGAATATACTTGTGTCCGATTCGTTATATTATTGGTATGGCGAGTTTCGCGGCGACGGCACTCCGGGATCTTTCCAGCAGGGTGTTGCTTGTTATTCATCGGCAAATCTACGTGATTGGAAATATCGGGGAATAGTGCTGAAAGTGACTGATGATGATAGTTCCCCGGTTCAGAAAGGATGTATCATCGAGCGTCCGAAGGTAGTGTATTGTCCCGCTACTGGGCGGTATGTGCTCTGGTTTCACAATGAACTGAAAGGGCGCGGTTACGGGGCGGCTTACGCGGGGGTCGCGACTTCGGCATCGCCTCTTGGCCCGTTTGAACTGAAATATTCCGGCAGGGTAAATGCCGGAATTGCCCCGTTGAACATGTCGGCTGATGACCTCGCGGCGACATATCCGGAGAATCTCGAGTGGTGGACACCTGAATGGTATGATGCCGTAAGGCGCGGAATGTTTGTAAAGCGTGATATCGCGGGCGGTCAGATGTCAAGGGACATGACTGTCTACATTGACCCCGAGAGCGGAAAGGGGTATCACATATATTCTTCTGAAGACAATCTTACACTGCATATAGCCGAGCTTGACAGTACCTATGAAAGACACAACGGTAGGTATATCAGAATATTCCCGGGAGGACACAATGAGGCTCCGGCGATATTCAGGCATGGTGGTAAATACTGGATGATAACATCGGGATGTACAGGCTGGCAGCCTAATGAGGCAAGGCTGATGAGCGCCGATTCGATAATGGGGGAGTGGAAGCAGCACCCTTCTCCTTGCCGCGGCGACGGCGCGGAAACTACATTTGGCGGACAGGGCACATTTGTATTGCAGCTGAATGACGGCTGCATATTCATGGCTGATATCTGGAATCCTGATAATCTCGCCGATTCACGCCATATATGGTTGCCTATATCGTTTGATGAAAATGATGTGCCTTATATTGAAAGTTATAAAAAATAGCAGTAACTTTAGAGAGTCATATATACAAAACCGACATGAACAGGACACTTCTGACTTTGCTCTGCAGCACTCTTCTATGCTGCAACACCATGAATTGCTATGCCGCGGGGACGACACGCGATGACGCCGGACGTTTTGAAGCCGGAAACAAGTCATTTATGCTGAATGGCGAGCCCTATGTGGTGAAAGCGGCTGAACTTCATTATCCGCGCATACCGCGTCCTTATTGGGATAACCGTATAAAGTTGTGCAAGGCGCTTGGCATGAACACTATTTGCCTCTATATATTCTGGAACGCACATGAACCTAAACCTGATGAGTTTGATTTCACGGGGCAGAATGATCTGCGTGAGTTTGTAAAATTATGTCAGTCCAATGGCATGAACGTCATTCTTCGTCCCGGACCCTATGTCTGTGCCGAGTGGGAAATGGGTGGGCTGCCTTGGTGGCTGCTAAAGAAAAAGGATATAAGTCTGCGGGAAAACGACCCGTATTTCCTTGAGCGGGTCGACAGGTTTCAGAAAGCTGTCGCCGGAGAGGTAGGTGACCTGACTGTCGCCGACGGCGGTCCGATAATCATGGTGCAGGTAGAAAATGAATATGGCTCCTATGGCATCGATAAGAAATATATCGCCAATATACGTGACATGCTGCGCCGTAATTTCGGCGATAAAGTCACCCTGTTTCAGTGTGACTGGTCATCCAATTTCCTTAACAATGGTCTCGATGATCTTATCTGGACTGTGAATTTCGGTACGGGGGCAAATATCGACCAGCAGTTTGAACGGTTGCGCGAGGTGCGCCCCGATGCTCCGCTGATGTGCTCGGAATTCTGGAGCGGATGGTTTGACAAGTGGGGTGCCAATCATGAGACTCGCCCTGCCGCCGACATGGTTTCGGGAATTGACGAGATGTTATCTAAAGGAATTTCATTCAGCCTCTATATGACTCACGGAGGTACCAACTGGGGACACTGGGCAGGTGCAAATTCACCCGGTTTCGCTCCCGATGTCACCTCTTACGATTACGATGCCCCTATCAGCGAGTCGGGGCAGACGACTCCTAAATATTGGGAATTGCGCAAGACCCTGGCAAAATATATGGACGGTGAGAAACAGGCGCGCGTACCCGCTACGATAAAGTCAATGACAGTTCCTGAATTTACATTGACAGAATATGCCCCTCTGTTCGGAAATCTGCCGGAAGGTAAAACCGACCGTGATATCCGCACAATGGAAGAGTATGACCAGGGATTCGGCTCGATACTGTACCGCACCGAATTGCCTGAACTTAAGACCGAGACTATGCTAACGGTCAGCGATCCGCATGATTTTGCCCAGATTTTTGTCGACGGCAGGTATATCGGTACACTCGACCGGCGAAACGGCGATAAGGAGTTGATGCTTCCTCCTTGTAAAAAGGGTGCTGTACTCGATATACTTGTGGAGGCGATGGGGCGTATTAATTTCGGACGCGCCATAAAGGATTTCAAAGGCATAACCGATAAGGTTACCATTACCGAGACCCGTGACGGGCGTGAGTTTGTATGCAATCTGAAGGACTGGACCGTATTTAATATTGAGGATACTCCCGAATATTACGCCTCGGTTGATTTCCTTCCGGTGACGGAGGCGGTCGCCGATGAGTCGGGGCGACTTCCGCGCGGCGTGTATCGCGGCACATTCAATGTAAAGAATACACATGACACGTTTCTCGATTTCTCGTCATGGGGAAAGGGACTGGTATATGTCAACGGTCATCCCCTCGGACGCATCTGGGAGATAGGTCCGCAACAGACCTTGTATATGCCCGGTTGCTGGCTTAACAAGGGAGAGAATGAGATTGTGGTGTTTGATATCTTAGGACCGCGTGAGGCTAAATCTAAAGGACTAAAAGAGCCGCAGCTTGACAAACTGTTGCATCAGAAAAGACTCGTACACCGTAACGAAGGTGAGACACTTGACCTTGCAGGCGAGTCGCCGGTATTGACCGGGAAGTTTAATCCGGGCAACGGCTGGCAGGAGCTTAAACTTGAAACCCCGCGCACGGGCAGATACGTCTGCATAGAGGCTCTTGATGCTATCGATGGCGGCGACATCGCCTCGATTGCCGAGTTTTATCTGATTGACAACAATGGCGAGCGGCTTTCGCGCGAACCTTGGACGGTTGACTATGCCGACAGCGAGGAGACCGGTAACGGCAACCATTCAGCCGACAAGATTTTCGACCTTCAGGAATCGACTTACTGGAGCACCGTCTCCGGTGTGGAATTTCCTCATTCGCTTGTAATCGACCTTGGGGGAACACGCACCGTCTCGGCGATACAGTATCTTCCGAGAATGGAGTCGGAAGCCCCCGGAAGTATCGGCAATTTCCGGCTTTATGTCAAGAATACCCCTTTTAATTTAAATAGTCAAAACAAATAAACTATAATTTATGATACCGATCATTAGACATATATTTGCTATTGTTGCAGCGGTGAGCTGTATTATACCCGCAGTAGCTGCTACAAAAGAGTCGCAGGCTGTGCGCGGCATGATTGAAAAGGTCAACAACCGTTGGCAGTCGACCCACTCCCCCGAGACATGGGCTTTTTGGGATGAAGCGGCATATCACACCGGAAATATGGAGGCTTATTTCCTTACCGGCAATGATTCATGGCGCGATTATTCAGAGAAATGGGCTGAACATAACGAGTGGAAGGGTGCCAAGGGCACTGACCGTGACAAATGGAAATATACTTACGGCGAGACCGATGACCATGTATTGTTTGGCGACTGGCAGATATGTTTCCAGACTTACGCCGACCTCTACCGCATCTTGCCCGATGACCGCCGCATAAAGAGGGCGCGTGAGGTGATGGAATATGAGATGTCGACTCCGCGCAATGATTATTGGTGGTGGGCCGACGGGCTTTATATGGTGATGCCTGTGATGACAAAGCTATATACGCTTACAGCCAATCCCGCCTATCTTGACAAACTGTATGAATATATTCAGAAGAGTGACAGCATAATGTATGACACGGAGACCGGGCTGTATTTCCGTGACGGCAAATATGTGTATCCCGCGCATAAGAGTGCCAACGGGAAGAAAGATTTCTGGGCGCGTGGCGACGGCTGGGTGCTTGCAGGGCTTGCAAAGGTTCTTAAGGATTTGCCTGCCGATTACAAGCATCGAGGCTTTTTTGAAGACAAATACAGGCGTCTCGCTGATGCTGTGGTAGCCTGTCAGCAGCCTGAGGGTTACTGGTCAAGGTCGATGCTTGATGAGGCGCATGCTCCCGGATATGAGACAAGCGGCACCGCGTTTTTCACCTACGGACTGCTCTGGGGTATAAACAACGGCTATCTTAATGACAGCAAATATCGGGATGCCGCCATGAAGGGGTGGGATTATCTCTCGAAAATTGCCTTGCAGAAAGACGGGTCGATAGGATATGTGCAACCCATCGGTGAAAAAGCTATTCCGGGACAGGTGGTCGACCGCAATTCGACCTCCAATTTCGGTACCGGGGCGTTTCTGCTTGCGGCATGTGAATATGTGCGCTATCTTGAGAAAGATGCTAACAACGACAGGGCGTATTGGGTCGGTCTGGCTTACAATATGGCTGAGCCGGTATTGAAAAATATGGCGCAGGGCAATCTTAAGAAAAACATGCAGGTTGAGGTCAGCCCCAACTGGGACGGCAGGGACAAGGGGGTTACATATATGGAGACATTTGGCAGGCTGATGGCGGGTATCGCCCCATGGCTTTCGCTCCCTGATGACGATACCGATGAGGGCATGAAGCGCAAGCAGTTGCGCGAATGGGCCTTAAGCAGCTACGCCAATGCCGTTGACCCCGAGTCTCCCGATTATCTTTTATGGCGCGGTCACGGACAGGCATTGGTCGATGCCGCCTATGTCGCCGAGTCGTTTCTTCGCGCCTATGATGCACTGTGGCTTCCTCTTGACGAGGTGACCAAACGCCGTTATGTGGAAGAGTTTTCACAACTGCGCAGGGTAGACCCTCCTTATACCAACTGGCTCCTGTTTTCATCGGTGATTGAAAGTTTTCTCGCAAAAGCCGGGGCTGAGTGCGACGAGTATCGCGTCAATTCCGCAATCCGCAAGGTGGAGGAATGGTATGCGGGCGACGGCTGGTATGCCGACGGACCGTTCTTTACGTTTGACTATTACAGCAGCTACGTGTTTCACCCGATGTATCTTGAGACCCTTCAGTCAATGAAAGATTCCGGTCGATATACACGTATACATTACGGTCAATATTACGACAGGGCGCTCCGCCGTGCCAAGAAGTTCAGTATCGTGTTGGAGCGCATGATTTCTCCCGAGGGGACATTCCCGGTTTTCGGCAGGTCGATACCTTACCGCATGGCGACCATGCAGCCCCTTGCATTGATGGCATGGTACGGGAATTTGCCCGAAGGGCTTACCAACGGGCAGGTTCGTAACGCGTTGACTACGGTGATGCACCGCATGTTTGACAATCGCGAGAATTTTAATGAGGGAGGCTTCCTGACTATCGGCTTTGTCGGCAGGCAGCCTAATGTTGCCGACTGGTACACCAACAACGGCTCGCTTTACATGACCTCGCTGGCATTTCTGCCGTTAGGACTTCCGGCGGCTCATCCTTTCTGGACTGATGCTCCTGCGGAATTGACCTCGCAGAAGGCGTGGAATTCAAAACCGTTCCCGAAAGATCATTTATGGAAAGATGAGATACAGACCAAGGATTTATTCTAAGCTGATGCGTTTATTCCGCCCGCTTATCCTCATTTCCGTCATCGGAGTGCCCGGAGTAGTGCTTCATGCCTCCACAGTCACTGATGCGGTCGCATTCATTGATATAGTCAATGACAGTGACCTTGACCGGGTGAATGAGATGGTTTCCGTAGATAACATCTATGGACAGGAGACGATTGTTACTGACCCGGTTGGTAATGAGATACCCTCGCAGGTGACCTATGACGGCAAGCTGATATTTGCAGTCAACATGTCGCCCGGCTCTACTGCGCGGTACGCCATTGTCAAGGGATTGCGTCACGACTATCCTGCGGCAGCCTGCGGGCGGTTTGTTCCGGAGCGTGATGACGATTTTGCCTGGGAAAATGATTTGACGGTTTACAGGGCATACGGGCCTGCAACTTGTACAAAAGGTGGGAAAGCCTATGGATATGATGTGTGGACTAAGAATGTGAGTTACCCTATAATTGACCGCCGGTATCACGATCATCTGCACGAGGGCAAATCATATCATATAAATCATGGTGACGGCATGGATGCATACGCGGTAGGCGCTACCTTGGGTGGCGGTACCGCGGCACTGCTCGGCAATGACGGTCAACCGGTCTATAATTGCTGTTTTGACCGCTACGAGATTCTGGACAACGGTCCGTTGAGGTTCACGGTAAGATTGATATATCCGGGGGAGGAACGGCTGATAAGCCTTGATGCCGGCTCTCATTTTAATCATACCGTTGTCAGGTTTTCGGGAAATGCTGATTTATCGGAGGCGTGTATAGGTATCGTCACTCACGATGATGATGTCACCCGACGGATATATGACAAATCGGGCTCCGTCGCGGTTATCGGCTACGAAGACCCAACCGATTCCCCTTGTGAGGAAAACGGGAAGATATATGTAGGCGCGCTTCTTGATGACAGCTCCGCACGTACCGTTTTTTTGCCCTTCCCGGAAAATCAGGGACAGGCTACCGGACATTGCTCGATAATCTCGACTTTACCGCCTGACCGAACGCTTGAATACCGTTGGGGTTCAGGATGGAGCAAGGGTGATGTCGAAAATCTCGCCCGTTGGAAAGAAATACTTATGGATGAGGCGTGTCGTATGCAGCATCTGCTTAAGATAAAAGTTACTAAATCTAAATAATATGAATCTGAAACAAACTATCCGTGAGCAATTCCGGAAATCGTTTGGCAGGGAAGGCACACTTTATGCTTCTGCCGGACGCATCAATCTTATAGGCGAACACACCGATTACAACGGCGGCTTTGTGTTTCCCGGTGCTATCGACAAGGTGATTATGGCTGAAATCGCGCCTAACGACACTGATAAGGTGCGTGTCTATTCTATAGACATAAATGATTATGTCGAATTTGGACTGAACGAGGAGGATGCTCCTTCGCAGTCATGGGCACGTTATATTTTCGGAGTATGCCGCGAGATTCTTAAGCGTGGAGGCGAAGTGAAAGGTTTTGATGCCGTCTTTGCCGGCAATGTGCCGCTCGGTGCCGGACTGAGCTCGTCAGCCGCACTTGAAAGCTGTTTTGCTTTCGCGCTCAACGACCTATTTAACGATAATAGCATTGATAAGTTTGAACTGGCAAAGATAGGGCAGTCGACCGAACATAATTACTGCGGCGTGAACTGTGGCATCATGGATCAGTTTGCTTCGGTGATGGGGCAGAAAGGAAAGCTCATGCGTCTCGACTGCCGGTCGATGGAGTTTGAATACTATCCGTTTACGCCGAAAGGTTATGAACTTGTGCTGCTTGACTCGGTAGTGAAGCATGAACTTGCCGATTCTCCCTACAACAAGCGCCGTGCATCGTGTGAGCGCGTGGCTAAGCGCCTTGGGCTTGAAACTCTGCGTGATGCAACCATGCCGATGCTCAAATCCATACGCACCGACATCACTGCCGAGGATTATTTCCGCGCAAAATTTGTCATCGAGGAGAAAGACCGCGTACTCGCTGTCTGTGATGCTCTCGTGGCAGGTGATTATGAGACGGTAGGCAAGAAAATGTATGAGACTCACAGAGGACTTTCCGACGATTACGAGGTGAGCTGTGAGGAGCTTGACTTTCTCAATGATATCGCCCGCGAGTGTGGCGTGACCGGTTCGCGCATCATGGGTGGTGGATTTGGAGGCTGTACCATCAATCTTGTAAAGGAGGATCTTCTCGACAATTTTATCGCTACGGCAAAGACTCGATTCAAGGAGAAATACGGTCACGAGCCTAAGGTATATCCGGTGGTGATAAGCGATGGCGCACATAAAGTTGAATCAGCAGACTAATAAACAGTCAATACACAATGAACAGTAACAAGACAGTCCTTATTTCCGGCGGTGCGGGCTACATCGGTTCTCATACCGCCGTGGAGCTTATCAACGCCGGCTACGATGTGGTGATTATAGACAATCTTTCCAACTCGGAAAAAGATGCCGTCGAGGGCGTGAAGAAAATCACCGGAAAAGATGTGGCTTTTGAGATTGTGGACACATGCGACAAAGAGGCGTTGCGCAAGGTGTTTGAGAAATATCCTTTCGATACTGTGATTCATTTTGCCGCATACAAGGCAGTTGGGGAGTCGATGGCGCAGCCGCTGATGTATTATCAGAATAATCTCGTGTCGTTTATGAACATTGTGGAGATGATGAAGGAGTTCGGGCGACCGAATATCCTGTTCTCGTCGTCGGCTACCGTATATGGTGAGGCGGAGCATCTTCCCGTGACCGAGAAGACTCCCCGTCAACCCGCCACATCACCCTACGGCAATACCAAGCAGATTGCTGAAGACATACTGCGCGACTGTTGCCGCGCCTACGAGGGTGTAAACGGCATCGCTCTCCGCTATTTCAATCCGGTCGGGGCACATCCTTCGGCACTTATTGGTGAACTTCCCCGTGGAGTGCCTAACAATCTTGTGCCGTTTATCACCCAGACTGCGGCAGGCATACGTAAGGAGCTGAGCGTGTTCGGTAATGACTACGATACCCCCGACGGTACCTGTCTGCGCGACTATATCGACGTTGTCGACCTGGCAAAGGCACATGTGGCGGCTGTCGACCGCATGACCTCCGGCAAGATGGACGAGAGATACGAGATATTTAATATCGGTACAGGCAAACCGGTGTCGGTGCTTGAACTCGTCACAACTTTTGAAAAGGTCAACGGACTCACGTTGCCATACAAGATTGTGGGACGACGCCCCGGCGATGTCCCTGCCGTATGGGCCGACACGTCACTGGCTAATAATATGCTCGGATGGAAAGCGGAGCGCTCTCTTGACGAGACATTGCGCGCCGCATGGGCTTGGGAGAAACATGTAAGAAATATAAAATAACAATACAATATATGAAACCGACATTATTTATACTTGCCGCCGGTATGGGCAGCAGATACGGCGGATTGAAACAGCTTGACTCCCTCGGTCCGAATGGCGAGACAATCATGGACTATTCCGTCTACGATGCCATCAGGGCGGGTTTCGGTAAGGTGGTGTTTGTCATACGTAAGGATTTTGAACAGGATTTCCGCGATAAAGTGTTGTCACGATATGAAGGTCACATACCCGTGGAAGTTGTCTTTCAGTCGATTGACAAATTGCCCGAGGGCTTTGTATGCTCCGCTGAGCGCACTAAGCCTTGGGGTCCTGCTCATGCCGTGCTTATGGGTGCGGAGGCAATCCGTGAGCCGTTTGCAGTCATCAATTCCGATGATTTCTACGGGCGCGACTCTTTTGAGGTGCTTGCCCGCGAACTTATGCGTCCTCGCGACCATAAAGGCGATTACTGCATGGTAGGATTCCGCATCGGAAACACAATGACTGAAAATGGCGGTGTCAACCGTGGCGTGTGTCAGACAAAAGAGGGTCTTCTTACCTCTGTCGAGGAGTGTAAGGATATCCGTTATGGCGACAATCATGAGATATTTTACACTGATGCCGACGGCGTAAATCACTCGCTTGATGCCGGTGTGCCGGTGTCGATGAATATGTGGGGATTCACACCCGACTATTTTGACTATGCCGCCCGGGAATTTAAGAAATTCCTTGACCGTGACCTTAATACTCCGAAAGCTGAGCAGGTGATTCCGGATGTTGCCGATGCGCTCATAAAGTCCGGCGAAGCCACGATAAAGGTTCTCGACACTGATTCCCGCTGGTTTGGCGTGACATACGCCGAAGACCGCCCCGGTGTCGTGGCGAAGTTTGCCGAGCTTCACAAAAACGGCGAATATCCTGCCTCCCTTTTCAACGACTGATATCCACCTCTCATTGAAAAACGAGGGCAGTGTCTTAACCCTATGCCGATGTAGGGTTAAGACACTGCCCTCGTTCTGTATTCAAAATGATAAACTTTGCCTAAATGGGTGTACTGCTTTGGATTATTGGGTGCGGAGAGATGAGATTCTTTGGGAAAACGGATAATTTTGCTAACTTTGTGAAATGAAACGGTTTGCCAAAAAATATCGGTCTGTCATCGGCAGGGCTGTTGCTATATGTATCAACGCGCTGCTTCTGGTGTTGCTGACACTTATGGGCAACACACTGTCCACCGATAAAAACGGCACGGGCACACTCATGAAGCAGCTTGATGTCGTCCGCCAAATATATGTTGACAATTTCGTGGGGAATGGTACGATTATTCCTGCCGAAGTGGCAAGGGAATTTTTACCGGTCAATATCGGGTATGACCGTGAGATGGTGACGGCTCTCGATGATTTCGGAATCCCTGCGGGTGAACGCCCTGTCGTCAGCCGCGGACGTCTTGCACAGTTCCTTAAACTGATAGAGGGTGCCGATTACAAGAGCGTTATTGTGGATGTGCAGTTCTTCAAGGCTGATGCCGGAGAGGCGGATTCCCTGTTGTTTTCGGTTATCAACAGTATGCCGCGCATTCTTGTGTCGGCTAACACTGATGATGATGCCGAGAATGCGATTGAGCCTGACAGGCTTGCATCTTCTGAGTACAACACTTCGTTTGATGAAGGCAACTTCGTGAAATACCGCTACGACCACGGCGATATTCAGGATATGGCTCTCGCCACTTACAATCTGCGCAACAATCAGGATGTGAGGCTTGCCGGATATTTCCCTGCCGACCGGGGACGACTTGCTTCGGGCACTCTTGCCTTGCGGTTGCCTTACCGCATAGAGGCGGGATATGACGCCGAAGGTGAAAAAACTTATTATAACCTTGGCGCGGACCTGCTGGATGTGTATTCGCGGGAAGAACTCACCGAACTGGTGTCAGGCAAGACCGTCGTCATCGGCGATTATTCAGGAGGCGATGACCACGACACCTATACCGGCACTGTGGCGGGACCGGTGATTCTGATCAACGCCGTGATAGCGCTGGAGCAAAATCACCATCTCATTAACTGGTGGTGGATGGGAGTATTCTTCGTGATTTATGTACTTCTCACGTTGATGCTCATATATGATCCGGTGAAATTGTTGCCGGGGAATCTCGGCGAGTCGAAGGTGTGGAACGTGATTGTTTCCGGATTGAGTTTCGGTGCGGTTATCCTGGCGCTCAATGTCGTCATGTATCTCTGCACCGGAGTGATTTACGATCTTTACTATCCGACTCTTTGGCTGACCGCGATATATTTCATCAAAGATAACTACGATGCGATTAAGCGTTATTTCCACACATCCGTCAAATATATTAACCGATTGTTTAACAATCCTCAGAAGCACAGAATATGAAAAATATCATCACCGCACTTGCCGTAATCGCAGCATCGGCTCTCGCCCTCTCGGCAGATAACTTCAAGATCCTCTATCTGACAACGCCTGACATCGTTATCGGCGGCAAGACATATAAAGTCGGCGACGTTTTCGCCGGAGATGCGCCTATCAAATGGTCGGCACCGCGCCAGGCAATGAAGGTGCTTAATACTACAACCAAAAAGCAGTCGCTGGTTGTTGCCGAGAAATATTCCGGCAGCAAGTCGGCAGACATGAACTCATATTTCATCCAGTCAAAGCAACTTTCTACCCGTCAGGGGGAAATCATCAATACAATGGAGCTGGGCATCGTGTTAAGTGAGCAGCACTATCTGCTCGACTCTATAGCTGTTAAGACCTCGCTTCCGGTGGATGACGCGCATTTTTTCTTCGCCAGTTATGACTATAACGGCGAGACAATCAACAAGAAACTGAACTGCACTGACGGCACTCTCATTTTTGATCGCAGTCTCTACAGCATCGACGGGAAAGCCATCGAACCTTTCGACATCACCCTGAGCGTCTGGTACATGGACCGCACGGCAGGAAACCGCACGTTGGTAACGGATAAGATGACCGTGCTGCCTGTCCAATGACCACAGGGAGGCACTAACTTAAGGATTTTGCCCGGAATGGGCAAGATAAAGTTAACCGCGGGTAGCCCCGAATGGGGCACCCGTGGAAAGCGATACCACCACAACAAAGCAACCTGCTTCGGGGTTGAGATACCGGGAGAGAGGCTGAGCCACGGGTATGCCTTCGGCATTACCCGCGGAAAACAAGATGAATCCCCGGAAAGGGGATTTATGGCTCTTCTGCCGAAGTTAGTCACATTGGGAGTTACTTGTCCTGTTCGAGGCGGTCGCGGAGATATTTGCTGGGACCGACAAGTAGCTTTGAATGTGAGACTTGCCAACATCTTCCTGCCGCTTTGAGAATATCGGTGTCAAAGTAGTCTATATACTCCCGGTAGTCGTAGACATCAAACTTGGTGTCCGGGTTATTATAGAGCTTGAAAAACTTTTCGGCAAGCGGCTTGGCGAGCTTGCGCGACTCCGGCGTGTCGAGGACATACAAAGCCAGCGCCAGGTTGTGCAGCAGCGGCAAAGTGTATGATTTGAGTTTTGGGTACAGGTATAGTGCCGCCTCCGGATAGTTTAGCTCCTCAAGTTGCTCAATCAGCACACGGTTGGCGCAATATGGGTCGCCCAGCTCGGCACCCTTTCTGAAACACCACTTGTGAGCCTTCTTCTCGCGACCGGCTGCCATGGCTATTCCTACACGGCGGCAATCGGCACCGGTCGCTGTCTTTTCATCCAGTTCCGCCCACATTTTTTTGAAAGCCTCTCCAAGGTATTTCTTATCGATGGTAAACATGGAGTCAAGGGCAACGCGACGCCCCGCCGCATTATTGGCATTGTCGTAGCAGACAAGCATGTCCTCCATCCGTGCTTCGTAATTGCCGGTCTGAGCTGATGCCGAAGCGATACTGACACACAAAAATATAAGGGGATATACGAGTGTTTTCATTAGTTATTTTATTTCGAGGTCATAATGATAGTTTTGTGATCGGAGCGTGGGTGACTGGCGTCCTTCCGACAAGTTGCTCACCTGTCGGCGCGTATAGTCAATCCATTCGCTCAGCGATATGCTGCCGTTGTGGTCGGAGTCGGCTGTATCGCCCTGGATTCCTTTCAGCAGACAGTAGGTGAACAGACCGTTGTTCCATTCGGAACTCTCCACGGCAAGTTCCCCGCCTCCGGCACTGGACAGCACGGTGGCACCGACACCCCAGCGGGTGTCACGGAACATGTCGGAGAGAATGGTGTTGACGCGCTCGATATCCTCCTTTGCCGACACATTCTGTCCTGCCGAGCGGAAGACCAGCTCCTCTCCGGCAGGCATCTCCACGGTGTTGACAGCAAGATAGTCCTCCTTGTCGAGTTCGCCGGAATGGCAGGCGTCGATGAAGCATGCGCGGTTCAGCGCCGGCACACCGTCAAATACTCCCATAAAATCATCGTAGGCGATACCGCCATTTTTCGGATTGGCAAAGTCCATGTCATAGGCGGCGAGATAGTAATCCAGCTCACTGTCGAGTACGCCGTGTCCGGCAAAGAACACCAGCGCGACATCATCGGGTTTCGATGTGGCAAGGAAGGAGCGGATACGGTCCATGCTTGCGGCTGTCACCTGTGCATCGGTGAGAACGAGGGTCTTGACCTCGCCGAAATTCTGCCCGGCGCGCTTTTTCAGAGCCTCTACGAAGTCACCGGCATCCTTGGCGGCAAAGCCGAGGTTATAGCGGCTGTCGGCATAGCCTGACACTCCGGCGGCAACTATGTAAAGGTCATGCTTGACAGGATACTGTGGGGTGTATGTGACGTTGAAAGTCTCGCGCAGCGAGCTTGCTCCCTTGACATTGGTACACCATACGGTGATTTCGTTGTTACCTGACGCCAAGGCGATGTTTTCCTTAAGCTTGAAGGCTTTTCCTGACACACGGCGTTTGTCGGGACTGAGCACAGGCACACCGTTGACGGTGACAGTGACATCGCTGAGATTGTACTGCGTGTCGGCGAAGTCCACATCCAGAGGCAGAATCCCCTCGGAGGTGATGAGGGGAATACCCTTCCGGTTGAGGTCGGCTGTCGGCACATGGTAGTCGGCTGACAGGCTTTCCTCGCTGATGCCGGCGCGGCGCAGACGCTTTTTCCAAGCCTTGTGGAGCAGTTCTACCTCCGCAGGGTCGCCTCCAAGGCGGCTCAAGATGATGTCGGGGCGGTTGTTGCGCAGGTCGAACTGCTCGAAGGCATAGGGCTGCCCGTCCTTGACAAAGTTGATGTGACGGTTGATGCCCGGCGTTGCCTTGTAGTAGTGGTCCGGCGTCAGGAAGATATATTCGCTGCCCGAGTCGCCTGTAGTCTGGTAGACGAAGACAATCGGCTCCTGCGTCTTTGTGTCCCAGACGGTAATCTGTCCGTTCATGTCAGCGGTAAACATACGCGTGGAGTCTGATGACAGGGTGATGGACTTTATCTCGGCGTGATGGTCGCGGCTGCTGCGGTGGGATATGGTCTGCCCCTTTTTCCAGAAGATAAGTTTCCCCAGCGATGTTCCGGCAACGACAGTGCCGTCAGGCAGAATCTCGCAGGCGGTGACAATCTCCAGGTCATCGTAATCGGCGGTCAGCGCCGAGGTGTATTTCAGTGTCTTGAGGTCAAGCAGGGCGACATCAGTGAAAATAGATGTGACTACGGCGTAGTCATCTCCGGGTGCAATCTTTATGTCAGTGATTTTATGGTACTTGTTTTCGGCATTACGCAGGGGTGTGTCAGAATCAAAAGACCCCTCAGCCACCGAAATGCCCTCAAATTTGATATGTGTGCCGACCTCGCTGCCACCGATGAGGAATTTCCCGTTACCGTACGGACGAGACAGAACGGTGAACAATCGCCCGTTGGCAGTCTTTCTGAATTCCGGCATCTTGTAGAAGGGCTTTCCGGCAACAGATTTAAAAAGGTGTTCGTAACCAAGAGCCACGATATTGTCACCGTAGATTTCCAACGCATGAATTTTATCACCAGGGACGGGCATGTTGTTGCCTTCGCCGAGTTCTATCCGATTATCCCCGGTGATTATCACCTCGTCGGTTCCCGGTAGGAAATAGGTTTCAGTTACCTTACCTGACGAAGGAACACTCCCGATAAGGTTTGCATGGCGGAGGTCCCACAAAGAGGGACGCCTCCCCGAGGTGACCAGCAGCGAGTCGTTGCTGTTGCTGCGGGCGCTACGTATGCCGGGGCTTTGACCGCCGATGGTGCCGACGGGTTTGGCGTTCTCGTCAAGAGCGGTAAACAACAGCAGCCGATCGTTGTTTGTTGCGAAGGTGTAATCAGAGCCGGCATAAAGTTTCGGCATATAACCGGCTGACATTTTGCCTATCTTTTTGCCGGTTGTCCAATCGATCAGCTCGAAGACATTGACGGTGGGATCGGTGATGTCATCTGCCGACCCTAACCGGGTATCGGCAAAAAAGAGTCTCGAGTCGGTAGGGTGGGCATAAATCTCTAACGTATGGATTGGTAATGTCGCCAGCAGCATACGGTTGTTGAGGTTCCATACGCACACTTCACCTTCGGAACGGGTAAGAACGTATTTCTCATCATAGCTTATCACGAAGTCGCTGACCGGGTGCCCTTGGTGGAACATGGTCTTGATTCCGTCACCTTCCGCTCCGGCTGTGAAAGCAACGCTCAGAAGGAGGGACACTAAAAATATTTTTATTTTTTCCATCGGGTTATTTATAATTTTAAGGTTCAGAGCGGGTCTTGCCGGCGCATCTCTTCCGCCCATAGTCCCCACCGCTCGATTTCTGCCTCGACTCTGTCACGTTCGCCGGCAGGTAAATCGGGGTTGCTGTCAATGAAATCGACGAGCATCGCCGCTACGGCTTGCGCGCCGCGCCAGTCGCCGTTGCCGTATGCCTCCACGAAAAGGTCAACCGCTTTGTCGGTGTCCTTCGTGCAGCCGACACCGCAGGTGTACAGAGTGCCAAGCCGGTAAGTGTATTCGTCGGGATGACAGCGGGCGGCAGCCGATGTCCACTTGAACAGGAGGGCGGCAAGCTCCGGGTCGGCAGACGGATTTTCCGGGTCGATGAGCTCCCAGTAATAGTCGCTCAGGCGGCATGCGTTCTCCTCTGTCCCGTCGTGACGCTTCTCTTCCTCGGCAGGCGAAGTGTGGAATTTGTCAGAGGTTGTCATTGCAGTGTCGTTTCAGTCAAACATTACTCCCGGGTTCATCTGCGACGGAGAGCGCCACTCGATGTCATATTTCTCCTTGAGAAGTTCCTTCTCCGCACTCCAATAACGGAAACAGAAGCCCATGTGGCGTGGAGCGTTGGCGAAACGCCGTTCAAGTTCCTCCTCCATGTCATAATATATTTCCTCCCATTCAAGGGTGTATTCGACCGGGTCTTTCCGGAGATGACCGATTTCGGGGCGCATGATGATTTTCAGCAGCTCATCGGAGGAGAAAAGACCCTCGATGGCTTTCTGCAGCTCTTTGTCAAACAGATGATTCATCCAGAAATCATCCTCCAGAAGGATTTTGAACTTTAGCAATTTACGCAGGTGACCTTTCATCTCCGCCGTCAGCTTCCCCTCGCGGTTAGCGGCGCGGAAATAATGCAACAGAAGTTCATAGAGATTGTGGTTGTAGACTGATTCCCCGACCGCATCGATGATGCGGGGCATTGTCTCCTCCATCGCCTCCCAGGCGGTCACCTCGTATCTAACCAAGTCCAGTACTCCCTCTGCGACCTGTTTCAGCTGCCGGAAGTCACCCTGTTCCACATAGGTCTCGGCAAGAAGAGTGTATAGCTGGAGCAGATGGGCGTCGTAAAGATGAGGCCCGTTTTCTTCAAGAGCCATGGTTATGAGCGATGTGAAGTAAATCACATCGTCATCCATCTGCTTCGCGGCATCGTCTGACATGTGCAGCTCGCGTATTGCGAACACATCATCTATGCGTTCTTCGATACTTTTGGTACCGTCGTGGGTCAGTTCGTTGATATGTTCCTTGACTTTTTTCTTCATGGTTCAGGGGAGTTTAGTGGGGTGGATAAAAATTTAATCTGATGCATTATGCCTTTTCGGTCGTAATAGTAACCGGTCATCTCTTTGTCAGATTTGCTGTAGTCCGCGTCAATCTCCTGTTTACCGGCGGAGTGGTTTTCGGCGGGGTAGAAAATCAGGGAGGCTGGTATGGTGTCGTTATCACTGCGTATGACGCCTTTCGCTTTCACCGGCGCCTGACCGGCGATTTCCATGGTGCCGAAGATATTTTTGCCGTTGGCGACAGAGTCTATGTTGCATACGATGCGGGTGCTTCCTGCGACATACTTCGCCTCCCAGCGTCCCAAAGCCCATTGACCGGGCACGACTTTTGACACTCCGGCTGACTCGCCGCTGTCAATCCATGCATGAGTGCCGCTGATACCCGGAGTGACGAAAAACCATATAACGGCGACCATCCAGGCGAGGGGAGCCCACAGGAAGGTGATATTCCTGATATCGTTGATTGATGTGCGGTTGAAATCTCTCTGTCGTTCTGCAAATCTTGTGTTGGCACAGTCAATATCCTGCTCCTCGCTGCGATAAGCGAAGTAGAGTGCCTCTGTGCAGTGATTGTCCGGGTCATAGGGGTCGACATGGTTAGAGCCGGTTTTCACGCGGGTAAGCCTGATACTCTTCTTCATTGCCATGAATGCCGCTGCGAAACTTGCCAATAATGCCAGCCCGACAAGGAAATAGAATATCGACGGCATCCACTTGAATCCTGCCCAGGCAAGACCTGCGCAGACTACCCCTGCAATGATGCTCGGAATGACCATCTTCACTCCGCCGAAACTGCCGAAACAGAGGCTTATGACACATGCCACACTGCATATCAGCGCCGCTGTGGAAAAATGTCCGTTAATCGGGTTGCCCGCCGGATAGTCGAAGAACCAGGAGAGAATCAGGACTATTGCTGTCGGGATTCCGCCGACAAGCAGACCTGCTATCATGCTCGTCCTGAGCGCAGCCGAGCTTTTCCGCAACTTATTTGCCGCCGTCTTCATCTTTTCCATGGCGCGGTTGTAGCGGATATAATAGTAATCGTTGGGTAAGAGTGACCCGACAAACTCGGTGTATTTTGCCAGCTCGCGCTCGTAAGTGCCCAGTATCTCCACATTAAGCCCGGGATTTTCCTGGTACATCACGCTCAGCCACGCATAGAGCCACGGCATCGGCTTTCCGGCTCCTGTAGGGAGGTTGCTCCAATCGGTTTTCTCCGGTTTGGCGTGTTTGTTGGCAAGGCTCTCCAGTATTCTTGAAGCGGAAGAGTTGCCTGATTTGGGACTCATCAGCACTCTGATTTTTTCCTGAGGATAATTCTTCAGCTCAGCGGCATCGGTGAGGAGTTTGTCGCCGATGGGATATGTCGGTGCCTGACCGAGGAAAAGTGCCGTTGTCTTATAGGCGCCGATGACATAGTCGTAAGGAACTATCCTATTCTTGTTATATTCCAATTCGGGGTCCATGCAGACCATCCCTTTGAGCAGACAGTCCATATATTTCCCGCCACGGGCGCGGCAGAAGTCACCTACCGGGAAATCTTCTATCTGGCAAAACTCACCGAGGAAAGCATCGCGGTCGGTTTTGTCCAGTGCCATAAGGTTGAGCCTCCGGTTCAGGAATTCGCCGAGTTGTGTCACGGTGTAGCACCGCTCCGGGGAGTTTTTGTCAGTATTGAAAAACAAGTCGGCGTCAGGGTTCAACTCGTAGGCTATGCGGTATGCCGAGTCGGAATTATAATATTCCGAATCCAGCTCGTCGGAGCGGTTATCATGAAGTGCCTTGATTTTATCGGCAAGCTGAGGATTGACATTGGAGAGCCATACAGCCAAAGCCGGGCAAGTGAGCACAATCTGATTAATCATGTCCAGCGGCATGGGGTCATCATGCTTGCCGGCACTGAGACGGGCGAGAAGCTCGTCGACACTTTCTACGAAGTCCCAGCCGTCGTTGGTCCAAACGGGATAGTTGAGATCGGGGTCAAGCATCACGGCAAGATAGTAAGCTGCCATGAAAGCCTTGATGCGGTTTATGGCGCCTGAGCCGTCTTCTTCAAACGGGCAGCCGTCAGCTATATATGCCTCCATCATATCAACTGTATCGTCAAGACCGCTGTCCCGGAGAAAGCGTTTCAGGTCGGAATCGGGACTAAGAATCTCCTCCTCCATCTCGACATAGTTTGAAAGTACAGCGGCGCTAAGCTCGACGGGGTCGGAATAATTCTGTCCCGACGGGTCAGTATATGTGTTGGAGCGGTTTTTGCCTCTTTTGTTCGTGTCTCCCATATCTTGTGAAAATTGATGTATTAATTGGTTGTCAATGCGTCTGCCGGGGCTACGGCAACCGGCGTGATGTATCGTGTTGCTACGTACCCCGTGCTTCCATTGTATTCGATACGCGAAAAGTCACCGTTGCTCTCGATTACCTTTATCTCATCGCCTTTGTGCAAAACGCCCATGACACTGCTGCCTGTGTCAGGCTCGCTGCGTACGTTGAGAGTCCGCGCCGTGCAGGTGTAGGTATTCGGCTTCTCGGCGACCTCTTCGACCGGAGCAGCTTCAGCTGCGGGTCTCAGCACAGAGTGTGCCCACCCGCCGAAGACCGCGCACAAGAACAGCAGGAACGTGAATGCATTCCAGAAGATGAATCGTCCGGCAAACATGGTTATGCCGGTTACTATCGGAAGGACTATCTCGGCGATGTAGTAGAGGAGACCTATTGCAATAAAGGCTATAACGCCTGCGACTATGGCAGTCAGGAAGCCGGAGTTTACCCATGTAGCGATAACGGCGATGACCGCGCCGACGAAGATGAGGATATACAGCCACGCGCTCAGCCTGTCGACGACTTCATCGTAGTTTTCAGCAAACCAGTTGCCGATGTTGGATATGAATCGGTCGAAGCGTTGCCACCAGTTGAGGCGTGTTGTCCCGGGTTGATACGATGTATCAGCCGTTGGAGTGAATGTATTTGCGGTGGTGTAACGGTTGTTGACTCGCGGAGGCGGGAGCTTGACGTTGGCGAAAGTTCCGGAATCCGGGTCAAATCCGAATGGTAGCTGGGGCATTTGAGAATACTATTTTATCCAGATCGACGCTTACAAGCACAGGCATTTCTCTGCTGACTTGCCCGTCGATAAGTGCGTTGGTTAAAGGATTGATTATATTGTCGATGATGGCTCTCTTGACGGGGCGTCCGCCATACTCGGGCTGATAGCCCCTCATGGCTATGAAATCGGTGACATACGGTCCGATTTCCACTTTCACCCCCTTGTCAGCCATCTTTCTGATCTCCTTGTTGAGGTTTATTTCAGCAATCTTGCGGATGGCGTCGAGGTCGAGCGGCATGAACATGATGATGTTGTCTATGCGGTTCACGAATTCGGGTGCCACACGTGTCTTCATCTGGCGCATGACCTCGTCGGTGCAACGTGCCACATCCTCATCAGTGATACCGGTGCGCCCGCACAGGTTTTGCAGGATATATTGCTGACCCATGTTGGAAGTCATGACAATCAGGGTGTTCTTGAAGTTGATTACTTTGCCTTGCCCGTCGGTCATGCGCCCGTCATCAAGCACCTGCAGGAGGGTCTCGAACACTTTGGGATGTGCTTTCTCAATCTCGTCGAAAAGCACTACCGAGAAGGGTTTGCGGCGCACAGCCTCCGTCAGCTGTCCGCCCTGTTCGTAACCTACATAGCCGGGAGGGGCGCCGAAGAGCCGCTGCACGGAGTGCTCCTGTTGGTATTCGCTCATGTCGATGCGCACCATCATGTCCGCGTCATGGAAGAGGAACTTCGCCACTGCCTTGCAAAGCTCGGTCTTGCCGGTGCCGGTAGTCCCCAGAAACAGGAACGACCCGATGGGACGTCCGGAATCGGAGAATCCGAGCCGGGAGCGCCGGATAGCGTTGGCGACTGCCTTCACAGCCTTGTCCTGTCCGACGACTGAGGCATGCAGCTCCTCCTCGATATGCTTCATGCGCTCGGTCTCGTCAGCGTCCATCTCCGCCACCGGAATACCGGTCCAGTCGGTTATTACACGGCGTATGTCGCCGGTGGTCATGGGGCGGCTCTCGCCGTCGATGCGGATGTTGGCTGCCGCCTCGTCGAGGAGGTCAAACGCCTTGTCGGGCAGCTTGCGGTTGGTGATGTAACGTGCCGAAAGTTCCACGGCTGCCTTGCACACCTCTTCCGGGATTTCGACTCCGTGGTATCGCTCGTAACGGCTTTTGGCGCCTTTGAGGATTTCAATCGCCGATTCCATGTCAGGCTCATCGACGGTGACACGCTGGAAGCGGCGCTCGAATGCCGGATCCGCCTCGATGCGCTTGTATTCATCAATGGTCGTGGCGCCGAAAATCTTTATCTGACCGCGAGCCATTGCCGGTTTCAGCAGATTGGCTATGTCGTTGTCGGAGCTGCTGTTGTTGGTGATGAGCATGTGGATTTCATCGATGAACAGTACCAGACTGTTATCAGCCGTAGCCTCTGAGAGAATGCGTTTCATTATATCCACGGCATCGGGAAGCGACTTCACGGAGGTGAAGTCGAGACTGTAGAGCTTGAGCTGCGCGAGTACTGCGGGCACGGTGCCTTCGTAAAGACGCATGGCAAGCTCTTCGGCGATGGCGGTCTTGCCGGTACCCGCTTCTCCCACCAGCACCGGATTGTTCTTGGTCTGACGTGCCAAGATAAGTAATGTGCGCTCCACCTCCTCGTCTCTGCCGATGGCGTGGTGAATCTTACCCTGTGCGGCGAGCGCAAGCATGTTGGTGCAATACTGCCTTACGGTGGGACCGGTGCTCCTGTCGTCCTGCTCCGTATCGCGCGCGGTGCAAGGAGCGGCGGTTGGCTCGGCTCTCCGGTTCGGGTCCGGGACAAGGAGCGAGGCAAACTGTGGCGAGTACGCTATCATGGCGTTGAGCAGCGTGTCGATGCCTACGGAGGGCATCCCGGCGACCTTGGCGAATACCTGCTCGACATCTGGAGCGAAGTAGACGCGTCCGTCACGCGAGGTGCCGTCGCTGGCGGTCATCGCCTGCGCCACCTGCTGCATGGAGGCGTTCAGGTCGTACCCGTTGCTTTCCAGCACATCGCGCACCAGCTGGCTGTCGACACGGCACATGCCGGCGAGTATTCCCGGCAGGTCTACGTGTGACGCGGCGCGCTGTTTGCAGAATGCCGCCGCTGCCTCTATTGCTTGCAGTGTGGGTTGGGAGAAGTTAGAGAAATCCATTATTTAAGGGCTGAATTTATATCTATGTCGGGGAGGTTGAGGTTGGCGAGGTCGCCCATGCGTTCATTGAGCAAATCGGTCTCGGCGGTGTCGGTGGTAAGAATTGAGCTGCCGCAAAGACCGCAGCCGGGGTTGCGGGGCACATCCACACCGTACCACTTCATGATTGTCGGCAGACGGCGGGGATTGGCGAACGACCCCCACTGCACATACTGCCTCTCGCGACGGTTTGCCCACATGAAGTAGTTCTGACACAACTCCTCTTCGAGCGACGCTATGCCCGCTTCGGTGCCGCGTGACAACTCTGTCAGCGCCAGCTTCACCATCATGTTGGTGATAGGCTCTATGTCGGAACTCAGACCTACCTGTACGAATGCCTCTGCATCAGCTTCCGACACATAGGCGGGAATCTGACCGGAGCGCTTGGCTGACTCGAAGTTGGAGATTTCCTCCTGCTGCGGGTCAAACCAGTCGGTGCCGAGCAGGCAGAAATAGCAGGCGTGTCCGTGGCGGTAAATGAACACGTCGCCACCCTCGGCGCGTGTCACCGTACGCCCGAAGATTCCTACGGTGCTGTTTTTGACCAGCAGCTGTGAGATGTTGTAACGCGAGGTGTTGTTGTCAGTGCACACCATCACGATATCGGCATCGGCAATCTCCCTGTCAAGCATACCAAGGTGTTCGTTGACATTGACCGGAAGCCGCTTCACATCGCAGTAGGGGTTCTTGCCGAGAATGGCGTCGGCTACGGCGTCGGTCTTGAGGCGCCCCAAGTCGTTGACCGTGCAGATGTGGCGCGGGAGGTTGTGAAGCTCCACGCGGTCGAAGTCGGCGAGGACAAAATGTCCCACGCCCGCTTTGGCGAGTTCCACGGCTATGGGTGCCCCGCCGCTGCCGAGTCCGATAATCAGTACACGCTTGCCCGACAGGGCGTCAACTTCCAGAAGTCCCTTGGCGCGCTTGTACATGCTTTCCTTCGGGGGGATGATTTCGGCGGCTGCACCCTCAACCGTGGCTGTGCCGCCGGAGGAGATGTCAACCTTAATGTCGGCGCTTTCGTCATGTCCGGCTCCGTCAAGGGCGAAACTGACCGTGCGGCATCGTCCGAAGGCATGTCTGAGGGGTGCGAAGCGCAGATGCATCACACCTTCACCCTCCCATTCGTAAGCTATGCCGGCGGCTTGCCGCTGCCCTGAGGCGATGAAGCTTTTCATCTCCTCGCCGTCGATATAATATATGCTCATGCGCTGTGGGGTTATGCTCATGTGAAATATGGCTCTTTCGCGAGGGTGTTCAGGGGTGCCTGTCCCTCCTTGAGCTGTTCGCCCGGATTGATGTGGACAAACATTCCCTGCTCGGGGTCCCAGACGGTCTGACCGGCTGCCGCCGATTTGTTAGCAGTGGGGTTGGACTGTCGTTCACGCATTTCATTCGACAATTGGTCGAGGCTAAGTGGTTGTGCCATGATATCTGTGGTTTATTATATGTTATGATTGAGATATTCTTCCCTTGAATAGTTTTCCGACATGTGACGTAGGTATGAGTCGATTGTGCGGCCGTTTTTGAGGCTCTGCTCGTAGATGTTGAGCCACAGCACGCACCTCACGTACACCATCCAGAGCGACATGTTGGGTTTCCAAGCGCTCGGGTGATAATGGCATATCTGTGTCCATCCGTTGCGGTGGGGCGAAAGCGTGTGGTTGGATGCGCTTGCCTCGTTCATGAGATTTCCGTTATGGTCGCGCAACATGCACTCCACGTAGGCATTGGGCTTGGTGTAGGGATAGCCCGGGGTTTCTATGCGCATCACATACATCTGCCGGTTGTTGGTCTGCGCCACGATGCGCAGGTAGGTGACTCCGTTTTCGGTGCCGAACTCATAGGCGTTGGAGTTAGGCATGTAATGGGCGATAACGGCTTTTTCAAGATTCAGTCTTTCAGTGTCCATAATATTGAGTGTTTGATTTATCGGGGTCAGTGATGTGTATCCATCTGTAAAATCGCTCCGGCAGCGGATGTGCCGCCAGTCGGTGCCATGCGTTCATCGCTTCGATGTTGTGTATGTCATCCTCGCTCATTGTCATGCCGTGGACCACGGTATAGACGGGGGATTTGTCAGGGAAGCCGAAGGGGAGCATAATCTCGAGCCTCTCGCCGTGCATGGAGATGATCGGCTCGCCGTCATCGGTGATTTCGGTGACGGGGCTGGGGTCGCGGAAAAACTCGCGGCAGTCAGCCACGAATCCTTTCATCTGCTCCACATGCTCCACACATTCCACAAGCCAGTGCTGACGCGGACGGTCGGGAGCCGTCACGGGCTGCCCGTCGACAGTAAGCATCGCTCCGTGTGACGCCTTCACGGCTTTAGGCTCGTAGAACCGTCCCTTGTACATCCGGTCTATTACCGGGCGGAAAGGGCTTTCCATATCCACGATGTCCCAGGCGGCATGCACATAATGCTCGGGCCGTACCTCGCAGAAGTTGAAGGCGTTGACGGTAGTCTCCGTCGGGGTGCAGTTGCCTATGCAGAGCAGCATGCGCGGAAATCCCGGCTTGCCGACACCGCGAAGCATCGACGCGACGTCGCCGCCGCTGGGTCGAGCAAGGTCGAGCTGATGGTGGGAGTGCCACTGCCCGATATGTTGCAGGCGCGTGGCGAGGCACATCTCAGCCTCATAGCGGTCGACATATTCGGGATCCTGGAGGAAGGAGGTTGCGTGATGCCGCGCGCCTGGACCGGGACCTACGGCATAAAGCACCACCGGAACTCCCTCGGGAGTCCAGAACCCGAACAGCTCCCCGCCGGTCTCGATGTCAGGGTAGTCGAGGATGCAGCGTGACATGAAGTCAATCTCGCTGCGGTAAATGATTGCTTTTGATGCCGGGCGCATGGTGGGCGCCATGTCATTGCGTTGTCGTGAGAATATCGCCATGGTGTCAGGATATAGGGTTAATATACATCGTGTGATTCAATGTCGGTGTGCATACCTACTTCCTGACGGTCGACTTCCTTACGCGTGAGGTGCGTGTCGGTCTCTTCATAGCCGCAGGAGGAGCAGATGTAATAGTCGAGATAGAAGGTGACCAGATAGGTGACCTCATAGTCGATATAGCTGTACAGACGGTGACGACGTTTGTGGTCGCGGACATTCTCGCGGCGCGTCACGCGGGTGCCGTCGGTATATCGGGTCGTGACCTCGAGCCACGACTGATATTTCTCATCCTGTTCGCTCAGAAGCTTGTCGCGCTTGATATCCTTCCCCTTCATGTACTTGGTGCCGGTGACCTCGTCATGGTCAAACCTGATGGTGTGGATATGTTTGCAGCGCGGGCAGCGTTCATGGGGCTGGCAGTCCGAGAGATATTCTGTAGCCCAGCGCACACAGTAATAGCTGACGGGGAGAATCGGCAATACCATGAACCAGTACATGCCCCACGCCATAAGCGCAATCGCCCAGCAATAGAAACCTGCGGCGGCTGCCACATATATGATGACTTTCAGAGTCTTGTTGCTCAGCAGTCTGAACACCGGCGGATAAGCTATCAGCCAGCCGATCAGAAGCACCGCCAGCGACGGTGTGAGGCAGTACCATGCGAGACCGCCTGCGAGCACTGCCACGACGGCGACATACAGATACCATGGCACCGGCTTCCCGGTGTCGCTCGGCATCGTGTATGAGCTGCTGCGGGTGAGGACGCGTGTCAGTGGCATGTCGGTTATCACTCCGGCAAGAGGCGCGTAGGCGAGTGCCCAGCGGTTGTTGGCTTTCCCCGTGACGGGCTGATAGGCGAATTCCGTGGCTTTGCCTTCGCTGTCAAAGGTTATGGCGGGTCTGTAAGGGCGCCCGTCGGAGCCGTAGGCATAGATGCGGAAGCCCGCTTTCATCGTACTGTCCCTGCCGGTGAGTATGTTGTACGCCATGCCGTATTTCTGCTCTATATCTGCGAGTGTCTTGCCGCTCATCTTCTCCAGACCTTTCCGGGTGGCGACCGATGTGGAGGCTATGTTGTCAAGGTTCAGGTCGGTCCATTTCTCCACAAGAGGTACCATCTCGTCGGCACGTAGTTTCAGCTCCTCGCCTTTGGAGGTCGTGGCGAGATATTTATGAACGGTCGTGCCGCTATACTCGGGCACAAGTCTGACGACAGTGTCACCTTTGTGTTTGCCTTCGATAATCAGTTGCCGTATGGGCAGCTGCGAGGCATCGAGCTTGCCCCGGTTTCCGTCGGCGGTCTCCACAAGTATGTCCTGATGAGAGGTCCTGCGGTCAAATCCGAGAACGCGCACACTGTCGCCCGGTGCGAGGGTGACAAATGTGGTGTCGCCGTCGATGACAACCGGCAGTTTTTGCCGCTCTTGAAGCTCTATCACCGGTCCGTAGGCTCTGACCTGATTGTCGGAGGTGCAGACATCGGCTATCAGTGCCGTGAACACTATTATGAAGAGTATGCCGCAAATGCGGGTATAAGTATGTCTCATAGCTGATTGGCTTATATTCGTATCTGTTGGGATTTTATTTTTCGCTGCTGACGAGTCCGGCTTCTCTCAGCCTTTCGAGAGCCTTTGCGGCATCTTCATTGCCGAGTGCTGCGGCTTTAGCAAACCAGATGGCAGCCTCCTCGGGATTCTGCTTCACCCCTCTGAATTCCTTCTCATTCTGTGTTTCGCCCGTCTCATAAATACTGCCTACATAGTACTGTGCGCAGGCGTTGCCCTCTTCGGCGGGTTTGAGAAAGTATTTGAGTGCCAGTCGGTAATTCTCCCGGCGTCCTTCGCCGAAATAGAAGCGGAGCCCCATTTCGTACATAGCCTCAAGATCACCTTTTTCCGCACGCGCCAGAACGCGGTCGGCTCTGTAGATTTCCTGGAAATATTCGTCATCTATGTCGCGTGGCCCGTAGTCGGGCAATTCTTCGTGTTTCATTGTCATGGATTTAGAGGATAGTTATCGGTCAGGTGGAGAGTATGATGGCGCGTACGTTGTCAAACCGGCAGGCGGCGAGGTCTTCGGGCGAGATGAGGAAATCGAGGACTCCGCAGTCCATGAAATTGAGGCTGAAGTCCATGCCGTCAAACGAGTCGACCTGGAGCAGTATCTGCCACCCTTCACACGGCTCGTCCCAATCCTCCCACTCGCGGTGTGTGGGGAGGGCGAAGAGCGCGTGGTCGTCGGCAAGCGGCTCGATTCTGTCGGCGAAACCTATAGCCAGCTCCTCGGGTGCTGTCGGATTGTCGTTGTCGTCGACAATCACCATCTCGCGCATATTGTCGATTGCCGGGAAATAAAGCACTTTCACGTCTTCCGGCGCACTGCAATGGCTCTGTATGCCGTCGGTGGCGGCAAATATGCCGAGATTATGGTCGATTTTGGCGAAAAACGACAGTAGACCGCTCTTTGGGAGGGGATTCCCGGGAGCGAAGGCGGCGAGCTGCGCGAGATTGATCTGGCAGACAAAGAAGTAAGGGTACTCGTCACCCTCATCGTCAATATACATCGGGTAGTCGACATCCTCCGGTAGGTCGGGGTTGCCCCAGAATCGCGAGGCTCCCGCCGGAAGCTTTTCGAAGGGACGCGAAAGTATGAGATATATGGGTTTGGGTGTTGTCATTTCTTTTCGTTTGAGTCAGTTCAGTCAAATATCACATTGGGATTCATCTCATGGGGATTGCGCCAGAGTATTCGGTATTTACGGGCGAGCAGGTCGGCTTTTGCCTGCCAGTATTCAAAGCAGAATCCCATCCGGCGGGGTGTCTCAGCAAACATCTTGTCAAGCTCGTCCTCGACATCGTAATACACATCCTCCCATCGGCGTGAGTATTCGACCCGGTCTTTCTTCAGTCCCCCCTCCTGCGGGTGCTCTCTGATTTCCAGCAGCTCTTCCTCGGAGATAAATTTCAATATTGCTTCGTCGTCAGCCCCATGTATTGAGAGCAGATTGTCGAGCCGGTATAGTTCCCTCGCCATGTCGGCAACCGCTTCCCGGTCATATTCCTCCCCGGCATCGGCTACTTTTGCCGCATGGCGGATGAACGCGTCGAGAATACCGTAACGGTCATGGTTGAATACTGTCGAGCGAAGCGCCGCCACTATGCGGCTGACGGCTATCGTCAGCGTGGCGAACGGCACCCTTCCCCCGTCGATGAGAGGATATACGCCTTTGCGGAAATCCTTGAGCGAGCGCTCTAACTGTCCCCTTATCATCGACTCGGCGGATAGTGTGAGTGCCTGCAGCATCTCGACGTCGTATGCGTGTCCGGAGTTTTCCTTGTCGAGCATGGATGTGATGACTCCGTAGGTTATGCTTTCAAAACGGGCTGCCGTCACCTCATCCTCAGGCTTCGCGTGCTGCAGCAGTTCAAGCGCCCCGTCGATGCGCTCTTCGACACGCCTATCCCTGTTACCGGTAAGGGACATCAGTCGGGTGTAAAATTCGTCTATGGTCATTGCAAGCGTATTTTTCTGGTAATGGTTAATCCTCTTCCTGACAGTTTTCAGGCTCCCATATCATATCCATGATGTCAAATGCTCCCGAGATGCCGTTTTCGCCGGCATCGGCGAGAAGTTCGAAGAAGCGGAGAGTGTCGTCCATGAATTCCGCGGGATCGTTGTTGCGGACGGCGACATCCATCCAGTCCCAGCCTATGATGTCGTCGGGAGCGAGGGCGCCGTGATCTATCGCTTCGAGTAGCAGACGCTTGAAGCGGTCGGGATAGGTTATTTCGCAGGTCGACCAGTCGCGGCACGACTCAAGCAACGCTTTGCAGACCCACATGCCGGTTTGCCCGCGCTCTATGTCGACATCGACCTGCCGTAGCAGCTCATTCTGACGGGCGCGATAATCCGGAGTGTCAGAGGCGGGTGTGTTTCCGAATTCGATTATGGCGTTGATAATCTCTTTATGGTCAGGTACTTTCTCCATCCGGTCCGAGCGTTTGACAAAATGAATTTTGTCGTTTATGAAATTTATAACTAATTGGTGTTATTCTCGTAAATCCTTTAAGGTCAGCGCTTTTAGATAAAGGCTTGGCAACTGTCAGGCATAATTGTCACGACTGTTGTAAAGAATCTGTCCAAAGATAAATAATTATTCCCGATTTTGCAAATGCATTCTGATAATTCGGTATGACTCCCAAGATTTTACGCCCCGCCACCATCTGCAAAGATACAGAACGACATAAAGTCAAAAGCGACAAAGCCGTTTACCCAATGCGGCGTTGCGCACCCGCGATGCGGGATGGCGTTGCCCTGTCGGGCAACGAGTTGTCAGCGCGTAGCTATAGGGGCGCCTGGAAGGGACCCGAAGTATCAGCAAAGATAATAAGGATATTTCCCGACAGGGATAATCTCTCTATAGCCGGTGGTTGAGCGATGCGATACCACCGGAATGGTGGCTTCATCTCAAAATGTTTCCCGACAGGGAATCATCAACCGCGCTCCGTGATGATTCCTCCGGAAACATCGCGCTTTGGCTCGATTCCCGTCGGTATCGCTACGCTCAACCGACGGCTACAAATGGATGATGCCCTGTCGGGCAACGTGTTGTCAGCGCGTAGCTGTAGGGGCGCCCGCGATGCAGGGAAGGGCGCCCGGCACATAAAAAAAAGGTCGTGCCATTGACACAACCTTTTTTGTGACCCCGGAGAAACCGGGGTGTATCGTTGTAACTAAGTAGTTTTCAGGATATTGCAATGCCGTCATATCCGTTGTTCACGAATTGCACACGACACTATTTCAATGTTCTTCCCCATTATTCCATTGGGGTAATGCAGAGTTAACGCTTTTGCGCCGATTACCAAGCATCTATGGCGTTAAAATATCATACCGTCAGAGCATGGCGGCAATCTGTTTTTCAACGGCAGTGCGTATGAATGAATTGATTGAAACGCCTGCTTGTTTGGCAAGATATGCCACGCGGGTGTGGATGTCGGGAGTAAGACGCACGTTCAGTGAGCCGGAATAACTTTTGTGGGGTTCGATGCCTTCTTCGGCGCAATAGGCAAGGTAATCGTCAACCGCCTCATGAAAGGCGTTGGTGAGTTCGGCTACGCTTTCGCCCTCAAAATTCACAAGTCCGTCAATACCTTCGATTTTGCCGAAGAATACGCCGTCGGCCTCGCTGAATGCAACCGAGCCGATAAAATCCTTATATTTCAATGTATTCATATCAGTCCTTCGTTTTTAAGATAATCATAAACCTGTTTCATAACGTATCCTTTGATGATATTTCCCGGATGCGGTTTGTGAAGCATTATCGGCTTCATTCCCTCACCTTTGAAAATTACGCGGGAGCCGGAAGTCTTGCCTTTATTGCCCGGAACGTATCCCAAAGCGACAAGCAGACGCCTCATTTCCTCCCATGTGAAGTCATTGGGGAGCGCCGAGAAACGGGCTATCAATTTTTCTTTTGTTCCCATTCATTTATAATATTGGCACAAAAGTAACTAAATTTTAGTTGCAAAACAAATCTATGGATATGAAAGTTCGTGAAGGCGTGGATAAATGGCGTTCTTTCGGAAGGACGATGTGGAAGTAGGCAGCAAGGATTTTAAACCATAAAAGTTTGTTAAGCCGTATCCCGTTTGTGGAGATACAACAATATGCTTTATTTTGCTGAATAGGGACATTACAAAAATCGCTGAAACTGTCTTAGTTTCAGCGATTTGCTTGATTTTGCCGTTTGGCTTTGTGACCCCGGAGAGGCTCGAACTCTCGACCCAATGATTAAGAGTCATTTGCTCTACCAACTGAGCTACGGAGTCAGCTCTTTTGCTTTTGCGATGCAAAGGTAAGGAGATTTTTGGAATTTGCAAAATTTTTTTGAACTTTTTTGGAGGGGAGCTTTCAGATTTCAGTCGGAGCGCGTAGCTGTAGGGGCGTCCGGAAGGGCGTGTCAACCTCATGCCTCTAACTTTTCCGCAGGAAAAATCTATGAATAGCCGTGGGTTGAGCGAAACGAAACCCACGGGGGAAGGCATCCTTTTAAATGTTTCCCGTCAGGGAATCATCAATCTTGCTCCGAGATGATTCCTCCGGAAACATCTGCGCGTCGGCTCGCTTTCCGTTGGTATCGCTGCGCTCAACCGACGGCTACAAACGGATTATCCCCTTGCGGGGAAAGAGGGCGTGAGTTGTCAGATTTCAGATTTCAGTTTTCAGATTTGAGTTTTCAGTTTTCGGATGGGGCTTTAGGGGCTCTAACGACTTTAAGGTCGTTAGGGAAGCGTGTCGGTGATAGCAGAACAGGAGGTATAGAAAGCAGCGGCAGTCGGGAGAGACCCGGCCGCCGCTGTTGCGTGCCTGCCGCGTGACCAACACGAGACAGACACTGGAAAAGTGATATTTATAAGTACCTAATCTAATTCAACTAACTATCTTCAGTTTTATTATATTCAGTTTTCAGTTTTCAGTTTTCAGTCGTCAGTTTTCAGTTGTCAGAGTGGCGGGCGAACTTCCATTCGCCCCTACAGCTGACGCGGTTGTTTTGTTTAGTTGTCAGTTTTCAGATTTCAGTTTTCAGAGGAGGGAGAGTTGCATCGCGTAGCTGTAGGGGCTTGTGGTAGCAAGCCCGCGTCCCCGGGATGGTGACCCTTTGCATGTGGGCGGGCGAACTTCCATTCGCCCCTACAGCTGACGTGGTTGTTTTGTTTTAGTATTTAACATTGTTGACCCATATATGGTTAGTTATGAGATTATTTGATTCATCTTTTTTACACTCTACATTTTTGTTTTGGAGTGTGGAGACGTCCCAGCCTTGAGCCCAGGTATCGTCGTCGTGTAGACCATCGATGCCGTTTTTGCTGATGGTGGTAATCTTGCCGCTTGCATCGACATAGTTGAAGATTACTTTCAGGTTGGCAGCGGAGTAGATTGTTGACTCATACACGAAGTTAAAAAATTGCTGGTCGGCGGTGTCGGAGTTGCCGATGGCGTGACCCGGCCATGAGGTCGTATAGTTCTTGTCTTTTGTGTCACCTGTGTAGAGAAATACGTGGGTCGCCCCCTTGACGTTGAAGGAGATGACGTTGTAGTTGGCATTGTCTGTTACATCGTTGATGGGGCGCACCGACATCCCGAATGTCTGGACATTGCCGTTGATATAAGATGTCACTTCTCCTGTTATCTGGAGCGATTTGAGCCAGCGGCCTATCTCGTCTTTCTCGGTTCCGGCTGCCTCGGTCTGGCTCCAGTAGTAGCCTGCGTTTGCATCGCCGGTCATGCTGCCGTTTTCCATATACCGCGACTTGGGGAAATATATAGTCTCTTTCTCAGTCACGCCGTTACGCTCCACATCAAGCGTAGTCTTGTACTCGGCGCGGAAATATGATGCCGATGCCTGTGCCTGCGCAGTTGTGAATTTATTGGAATTGCGGATGGCATCCCACATGCGCTGCTGCGGCACACGGTAGCCGGGAGGACATACGTTGTCATACATCTTCGGACCGGCATAGTTGGCGCCCTTGTATGCCACCTTATAGTAGCCGCCCGCCGAGTCTTTGCCTCGGTTAAATGGCCATACTCCGGAGTTTACATGGCTTGTGCCGTCAGCGGTCTCGATATACATTCCGGCGGCTTTTGCGCCTAAGTTACGGTCGAGTATGTAGCGGGTTGTGGCGGTGGAGCCTGCCGTTCCGGCTACCGGCAACACCTCGTAATAGTAGTAACCGTCATCGTGACTGCCGACATAATATGTAATTTGAGTCGGGGTCTCCGAATCGTTCAGATACTCTGTGCCCTTTCCTGTGTCGTAGTGAAAAAATCCGGTATGATATAAGGCAAATTCATAGCTTGAAGGCATACGCGTTCCCTCACGCACCGTGGTTGGTGTAATATTCAAGGTGAGCTGCCCTATTAGGTAGGAATAGTCTTGTGTGCCGGTCCATTCAAGTTTGAAAGAGTAATATGTCCCGTTGCTATTGCCTGTGCAGGTGACATGATTTTTCAGGGGATCGCTTATCGTTTCGGTCACTGTGTAGTCTGCATTAACTATTTTAGTCACTACCTCATAAGTATAGGTCCATGGCTTTTTGTCTTTGCCATACATTACCGGGAAATGGAAGCCCGCATTGCGCACCTTGCCTCCCATGTCGTCGGGCTGCGCGCCGAAGAGTTTGGGACTTCCGCCCGCTGCAGTAGATTCTGTTCCGGTGCCGGAAAGAAATGCCCAGTAGTCGGTGATGACCTTATTGCCTGTACCGTCGGTGGGGGTTATGGTAAGCGTTGTAGTTGTGCAGATTGATTTACCGTCAAAGGGTCGCACCCATTTCACGGCGGTCTTGCGTTCGAGTCCCTGCCAGGTGACGGTGATTGCACCCTCAAGTGTGGCGAGTCCCAGCTCTGTAGTGTCCTCGGTGAATGTGACGGTGTATTCCACGACTTTGCCGCCATTGTCGGTGGTTTCTGACTTCTTGGTGATTGAAGTTATCCAGTTTACATCGGGAGTAATCGTTGGCTCAGTGTCCATTTCAGCGGCAATATGGGAGTAATATTTCACTGTGAGGGGATAGGTGTTGGTGCCCTCTTTTTTTATGATACTGTCGGTCACGCCAAGCTCGCGGATGCCGTCAAATGCCATGTCAAGCACCGTTGGCGCATGATCCTTGATTTCGACCTCTATGTCGGAGGGATGACGCGCGGCTTCATCAGCCGTGGGATAGCCCTGACTGTTGACCGACTTTATCTCTACCTCATACCAGTGGTTAGGGTTGATGTCGAGCCGATTGCCGGTGTCTCTGTCCTTCAGGTCTATGCGGTAATATGCGTCTATGCCCTTGTATTTGCCGCCTACGACAAGGCAGGTGTTGTTGCCGCTTTCAGAACTTTTGCAAGGGTAGGTGTAGAGGAGGAAATCGTCGGGGAACTTCTTACTGCCGGTGGCGGGTTTTGCATACAGGAGGTCTTTTTCGGCTCCGGCGATGACATATCCGGCGTTGGTGCCGTTGTAGAGGGCGGCGCTTTTAAGGGTGAAGCTGCTTGCTCCGGTGGCGGGCGAGCTTCCACTCGCCCCTACAGCTGACGCGATGGTGAATTTTGCTGCCGTGCGGTAAAGCGTCACCGGCTTAGTGAGGAGATTGGCTGAGGTGAGTTTGCTTTCCGTTTTTCCCGACATTACAAAGCTGCCTGTAGAGTAGGTGACTTTTTTAAGTTTATCGGTAGTTGATATGTCGGATGTTTCAAGGATTGCGCCCGCATTGGCGATGATATAGATGTTTGCATCGTCGGCGGTGTAGGCTTTTGCGTCATCGTTGAGCTTCACGGTGATTTTGGTGGTTGAATTGTCGCCTGTCGGAGTAGTGAAGTCGGTGACGTTGAGCACTGACTGGAGCAACGAGCCGTCAGCGTTGTATATCAGCACTGACAGGTCGTTGATTTTGCGCTCGTCATCTACGTCGGGCTTTTCGGAGCGGCTCACTACCTTCTCCGGCTCCGGAATGGAGATGGAGAAGGTGATGGTGTCGTCATCGCCCATAGGCTCGACCGTGTATTTCTCGTCATCGCTGCAAGCCGCCAGCAAGAGAATTGAATATATATATATTAGACGTTTAGTTATATTCATAATAATAGTCATAGGAACTGTCACCACTATTGTTTTTTAAGAAATTCTTATCTCTTTGATCTCCTGTACTATTGCTAGGATTAGAACTCTGATAAATAATGAACGAATACTTATCTGAGTACCAATTTTGTTGCGAGGAGAATTGGAAATATCGATATGCTGTACCATTTCTTTGTTCCGTTCCAGAATAATTTTGTGGCTCCTTGTTCCAATCAGGAGCACTTGGATTACCTACGTCTGTGCCATTGATGGTTGCCCATACGTGACATCTGTCCCAAATCATATCTTTCCAATATATACGGTATGTATATGTCGGAATATTTGGGTCAAGATTTGTATTGTTTATCCAGTAATGTCTCGGATTATCATTGCCGAAATCTGAAATGTTAATGGTTTGGGGCTTACTCCGTCGTGACGCATTATTGCCATCAATGAGAGTGACATTAATGCTTTTCACATTTTCGTTGAGTACAAAATCGTACCTGAATTTGTCGGTGTCCGCATAAGTGTGAGCTTGTCCGTTTTCCGAAGTACTTCCGACATATTGACCGGTATTTGCATCCTGAATGGATATTTTCCATAAATTGTTGGCTTTACCCCATTCGAGACGGAACTTGGTCAACTTTCCGGGTTTTGTTGGTGAGAACTGGGTCGCGCCACCGGCGAGGTCAAACCATCCCTCGCGGCTGGGATAGTCGAACAAGGGGATACCCGGTTGCGATTTGCTGTTTTCATCCAATGTCGGGTAACGTCTCCCGTTGTCGGTATGCCCGTCGTTAAACATTATCAGGGCTTTACCCGGTGTGGCAACTCCGGTGAGCTTGAAGGTCCACCAATCGTCGCCGTCATCGTGCATTAGAATGCCGGGCCATAGTCTTGCATAGTTGCTATTTTTGCAGTCATCGCATTTCCCGGAAGGTATTTTGTTACGATGCTGTTCGCAGAAATCTAAAGTGTTATAATAGCGATTGGTGAAGCCATCTTTGTTAGGATTCCACCCACTATTGTCATCGAAGACGAAAAATCCCAATGTGGAGACTCCACAATCACCTTTTGCTTTTGGATTATTGGTTGTGCCATCCCATCCACGAAACGCAATTTTCCCTGTGAAAGAATATTCAAGTGCCGAATAATAGTCGTTTATGGTACCATCATCGTTGTAAACTCGGTATCCTACAGTTTTCCCTACATATTCGTCACCACGGGTTTGTGGTATCTGGAGGCATTGGTAGACATAGATATGGGGAGCTTTCCACGTGGAAGGCACACGAAGATGTATTATATAATCGAGGATGTTGGGCTTGACGGTGATGTTGACAGTTTGTGAGAGGGTTTTGTCGTCGGTAGATGGGGCGGTGTAGGTGAGTTGAAATTTTTGCTCAGAGGTCCATATTCCGTTGTTGAAGCCGGTTATCTTGAGGGTGTTGGTGCGGGTTGACGTGTTATTGTATGTTACAGTTCCGTCAGTTGTGATATCTTCAACGGTGATGGGGAAATTACTCCAATCTCCTCCCGTCTGGGTGATGGTGACGGAGGGGAGGTTGGTAGTGAACTCGATGGGGATTTCTGCATCATAGTCGCCTGAGGCGATATATTCGGCTATGTTTATCTCGATTTCGGTCGGGCTTACGTTGAGGAACGGCGTCAGTTTGACGGGCGTCACCAGTATGCGTTTGCGCAGATTGGCGGCGATGATGTCAAAGTAGTATTGGTTGCCTTCGAGGACAGCGCCTGAGGCGGCGATTTGGGGATTTACCTTGACCGAGATATAGTTTTTGCCGGTTTCCTCGTCAACGCCTTTATCTACGATAAAGAGTTTCTTTCCGTCGTAGTCGCATGACACAAACTTGATATCTGGGGCATCGGTCTCGTAGGTGAAGGTCTCTTCAAGACCGGCTACAAGATCTTCAATTTTCGTTTTGTCGACATGGAGGAAGTAGGGACCGTGGAGGGCATAGGTGAGGGCCTGGAGAGTCCAGTCGGCTACCGATGCGGTGATGTCGATTTGGTCGCCGATGGTGGTCACTCTGCCTACAAGGTCGTAGAAGTGTCCTCGGGTGAGGGTATAGTCCGGTTCCGAGTCGTTGGCTTCGGCGGCGTTTTTGGGGAGCTTGACGGTGTAGGAGAGGTTGGCGCCGTTGCCGTCGAGGGTTGCGCCGAGGTGGAGGATGGTGCGGGCACCGGTGAGGAGGTTTTCGGGGAGATACATGGTGCCTTGCCAGGCGCGCTTGTTAGCGTCAGCAGCGTCTTTAAGGTCACTAAGGTCTTTAGGGTCGCTAAGGTCGTTAGGGTAAGTGACGGCGCGCAACTGCGCGCCGACCTCAAATGCGCCATCAAGCGCATTCACAGCATCGGTGAGGGGGGTCTTTTTCCTTACGCCGGTGAGGGAGGCGGTGTTGAAGGTGACGGCTGAGGAGCCGAAAGCCTCGCGGGAGAAGCCTCCCTCGCTGTTGTCAAACAGGATGGTGTAGCGCACCTTCGCGCAGAGGAAGGTAAGGTCGGTCTGTATGGTTTTGGTTGTGCCTGCTTCGACAGTGATGATGCCGAGGTCGGGGTCAGCACCGTCGACCTGTGCGGGGAGGCAAGCCATGGGAAGCCCGTCGGTAGTGTTGGGGAGCTTGTCGGGGGAGAAGTTGAGGATGAGTTTCTCCAAATAGCTTTCTTCTGTGGAGGCGCTTATTTCCCCCGTGATATACTTGTCGAGATTTGCCACGACATAGATGCGGTACGTGCCGGGCTTGAACTCTATGCGGTATTCGCTGTACTCATGGGTGAGCTGACCGGATGACTGGAGCTGACGGATGACATTGTAGTCGCTATTGTCAGTATTGTAGGCAAGTAGCCAGAGGGAATGGATGTCGCCCTCTTTAGCCTCGGTATCCATATCTTTTTCTTCGGCGCGTGATGCTGCGGGAGCGGGCGAGCTTCCACTCGCCCCTACATTAGTTCCGGCATTGGCGGGTGAATCGGCTTCGGCGCGGGAGCGGGCGAAGGCATCGGCGGCTGCGGGATTGGGTATGCGTATGGTGACCGAGGTGCCGGGCGCGGCTACTTCGGGGAGGTCGGTGTCGTCGACACACGCGGCTGCGGTCATCATCAGCGCCATCGCCGCTATGATATTGAGAAGATATGTCGATAAAAACTTTTTCATCACTGAATCAATGCCTTGGTTTATTACAGTTCAAATTCTATCTTATGATACCCCCACTTCTTCACCCTCACCTTCAAAGTGATTTCCGCATTAGCATCATATTGCAGCTCAAAGCTATATATATGATTGCGAATCAGATCAAGTTTGGAGTTGGGCTTCGGTTTCCCCGCCTCGTCATAGAGACATACGGGTATCCGGATATTTTGCTTATCTTCTACTGCTGTCCCATCCGGAGCTTGCAGAGAGAGCTGAATGTAGTGGTCGTCATCGGAGTTGCCCGTTTCGGGGGCATAGAAAGTCACTACACCTTCAGATGTTGTAGCGGAGTTAAATGTCGTCAGAGATTCTGATGGATTGGTCGGACACGGTGCTGTGATGTTTTCAGTATTTCGCGCATAAATTTTTAATACATCATAAGGCGCGGTATAGAAGGATTCGTTAGGTGTATTGAAAGTAGTAGTTGTTACCCTATATCCTGTAGGAAGAGAACCGGTGAGCACATTGATTTTTGCCCATGCGCGGAGCATATTTATAGTCCCGCATTGCAGCGGAGATGCTTTTGAACCATCTCCGGCGAGATAGCCGAGATATACAGTCCCACGGTAGCCCCACATAGGAATGCCGCTGTTGTCGTCGTTAACTGTCGGTACTGTAAATTGTGTTATCATGTCGGCGATATCGTCGATTGTAGTTGTGCCGGGAGTGAGTTGTTCGGTAAAGTCCACGTTTGCCACTATTGCGATGTCGACTACAGCCTGCTTGAGATTGAGCAGATATGGATCGTCAATCTTTATGGTGGCGGTGAGGATTGATTTGTCGTTTGACACGGTCACGTCCTCAAGGTCATTGCCTGTGGCACTTTTTAGCAGTGTGCCGTCATGTTTGAATACAAACACTGTGGATTTCCCGAGAATTATATGGTTTTCCCAGGCTGATGCTGTCTCATCGCCATTGCACAAGTCTGCGGCGCGTGACCCCTCCATGTCGGATGCAACGGTAAAGGTCAGAGACACCCCGTCATTGTCATCGACAGCCGGTGCTGGTTCAGAGGTTGACGAGCAGGCGCCGAGAATAAATGACAATAGCAGTATTGCCGTCGACCGTGATAATATGTCGTTAATATTCATCATTTTTTCAGCCCGTATGGAAATCAGAGGTTTGTATCCTGTTTCGGCACCACTCGCCATGAGTTAATGTATATAGCAGTGGTGCGATCCCATGAATTGTCCCCGGTCAGGAAAAAATTGATGGTAAATTCATCCTGACGGTCAAGATATTCTTGATCGGTCATAGGACGGCGCGAATCATCATCTTTCACCATTAGTAGGTAGTCGACAAGAGGGATGTCAACGACTTTTTCGCCATCAGCATTACGGGTCACGATAAGTCGCGGGTCACGGTCAGCCATAAGTCGCGCGACAGTCAGATCGGAAATATGGGTCGAATAAGTAGTGATAGGAGCGCGACCTGCCTCTTCCGCTGGAGAACCTACCATCGCCGAGCGACGACGCCAGTGGCGATATTCAAAGCGGTCATTGCCGATTACTGAATTGTCATGGTGCATAAGACCGTTAGACGCCTCGACGGTCACGGCAAAATCATTTTCATCCATCAGTGTACCGTCAAGATTATGCAGCAATACATGGAGAATATTTGTGTTTTTTGTGAGCGGGATTATTACGCTTTGCTCTCCGTTGCCGTCAAAACGGGTGAGATGAATGTCATTGACAGTACCATGATAGAGACGGTTGAGGTTAGATGCGGAGTATGCGCCGCGCTCGTCAGAGAGTTTGCGGAGTGAGCATTGTAGGTCGTCTTTTGTTTTAGGGTCAGCGGCGGCAAGAGAAAACTCTTCTCCCTCGTTGAGCCCGCACCATGCAATCATGTCATAGTCTCCCGGTTCAAGTGGCAGGGTCATGGTGTAGCCCGGACGGGTGAGAGCTTCGCCGTTGTCGCTCCCTTTCCATACGAGGTTGCCCTCTTTGTCAAATACAAAGAGTGAGACTGACTCTACCTGAGTGGCAAATGCATCGGTGTATAGCATATTGCGGTCGTATGTGAACTTGACCTTATAGTCAACGGTACACGGATCAAGATCCTCATTGATTAGTCCGCATGACCAGGCAGTCAAAGCCATTGTTGCCGAAATGATATATTTGCCTATGTTTAGCATTTTCATTGCTTAATCGGTTTATTTGTTTTTTTGTGAACGGGAGACCGGTCAAAGCCTCCCGCCCTGTGTCCACCCGTTAGGGCGTAAAGGTGAATCAATTATTGATTCGGGAGGAGATTAAAGTGCTACACTCTGCTTGGGTACAATGCGCCAAGAAAGAATGCGGAGTTTATAGTTACCGTACCAAGTAGTCTTTGTTTTTTCAGGTACAATAGGCTTGTTGGGGTCAAAGATACCTGAGCCGAGTCCCTTTCCAAACGATGTGATTTCGATGTCATAAGAGTGATTACGGACAATACCGAAGTCGCCTTCCTTAACGACTGACCAGTTAATTGTTTCCGCGGTCTTGTTTGTGTTACCGTCACGTTGCCAGCCGAGATGACGGATAGGAATACTGAAATAAGCCATACCATTAGTGTAGGCATCCATGGTTCCGACATTTGCAAGAAGGAGATTATTCATTGCTTTGATGTCGGCATTTTTCAATGCTTTGCGCACACCTGAGCTTACGTAATATAGTTTTGCTGTCTGCAGCTGAGCATCGGTCACATTTTCTTTGACACGCACTGAAACTGCGCTTTCTGTTTTACCGAAGGGATGATAAACTTCAAGAAGTGAAAGTATATCGCTTTCAGAACCGTCAATCGACTTGTAAGTTGCCTCGGTTGTTTCTGTGGCTGCAGCGGTTTCAACTTGTAGAATGCCATTTACACCATTGCCAAGAAGTCCTTGATAAATAGATAAATCACCTTTGTCTGCATTTGCTGCGCTAAAATATACTTTGTTGTCTCGGACATAAAAAGTAGTATTGGGATCATATCCTTCAAGCGAATATTTTCCTACAAGTACTACTGAAGAAAGTGCGGCAAGAGTGTTTGTTACGCCCCCAAGTGCATTTCCTCCAATTGTATTTTCACGAGCATAGATAGCTGCGCCTGAGGTAAGACCGACCTTATCACTGCCAGATGTTATCTGATTGTAAGAGAAATAATCGACATTGTAGTTAGAACCGTCTTCATTAATGTCATCTGAAACATTGGGATAATCGGATGAGAAATAATTGACTGAACGAGCCCAAAACGAGCGGTTAAGTTCAGGAGCATTCCATGTCGTCCAATGAGAAAGTTGGCTGTTAAGGTCTGATTTTGTGGCATTTTCAGCACCCATTGAGCCTACTCCGTCTCCAGACACAGTTTTTGTAAAGCTTTTAGATACGAAGTATTCTTTTTCTCGAGCATTAAGATACCAATCTTCAACGGTAAATGTTAGTTTATATTTTTGTTCTTGTAGATTTACGGCATTGTTTGTTGCTGAGGCGTAAGTTACCTTTACTTTAGCCGCATAGCGCTCTACATATATCTTTACTTCTGGAGCATCTTCTAAATCTTCTTTTTTAAGCTTTAATGCACCTGCAGGAATGGGAGTTGCGCGGACAAGATTATTGTCTTTGTCATAATATACGGAATTTGACATTCCGAAATATTTTTTACCACTCTCGGTTTTGAAAACTTCGGTTCTTTTAATATTTTTAATGTCTCCGATTGTCGGGGCTTTTAAGGAAGCGTTGTCCGTTGAACCCTCACCAGTAGCAGTCGAACCAGTTTGTATGGGATTGATATAACACATTACGTATGCGGGATCCGAAGCTCCTTTTTCGAGTTCAATGGCAATAGTTCCTGAAAGAACTTTTTCCACATTATAAGGCTCGTTACTTCCTACGGTGAACTCATTAGTAGACTTAGGTCCAATTGATGTCACGAGATTTCCTGAAGCATCGTAGAAAACAAAATAGATGTTTTTCAATCCACTTTCTTCATCGTCTCCGTCATCATAATCCGCGTCTGTTCCGAGTTCTCCTGCGCGGCTAAGAGAATTGCCGCTTGCGATGGAAATGTTCAGGTACTGCACACGGGTGTCCTGTGTGGTGTCGTCTGCGGGACCTTCGAACTTGTTGTCATCCGAGCAGGCAGCAAACATGCCGAGGGCGAGTGCCGGGATGAGGAATTTGTTAATTACGTTCATTTGTCTGGTTTTTATTGGTTTATTTGAATAAAGAAAATTTCAACTATTTAGAATCAATGTGTGGTTGCATGATATGGTGTTGTGCAACCCGTTTCAGGGTTGCGGAGGATGGGGCGGTGTTTCGCTCCACGGGCGCACCTTCGGCGCTGCCCGCGGTTAACGACATCTTGCCCCTGCCGGGGCAAATCCCATCCGGCATCATAGCCTGCTGTTGTGCGGGCGAGCTTCCACTCGCCCCTACACCGGCTTGCTTCATCGCGCAAAGTTTCCCGGAGGGCTCCATCGCGTAGCTGTAGGGGCGCCTGGAAGGGCGACCGCGATGCATCCGGGATGGCTGCTGTGGTGCCGACGGTTCCCATGCTGCTCATGAGCAAAGTTTCCCGGAGAGATAATCTGCGTTTAGCCGTAGGTTGAGCGGAGCGATACCTACGGAAAGCGGCAGCCGGGAAGATGTTTCTGAAAGAATCATCAAAAATTATATTTTCGAGAGGGCGCTGCATGGGTTATTCGGTGATGATATGGAAATGCTTTCCGTCGGCTTTGATGAGGGCGTCGAGCTGGGCTGCGGCGTCGGCTGCCTGCGGTGTCGCCGGTACTGCGCCGAGAGCCTCGACGGCGGCGGGGCGGTCGCCCGAAAGGGCGGTGAATATCGCGCGGGCATACTGTGCCTCGGCTGAGTCGCCTGCCTTGGCGAGGTAACGCTCTGCATTGCGCAGGTCGCGGCGTTGCATGGCGGAGTTGGCGGCGTTGAGATTGGCGGTTGGGTCGTCGGGATACATCCTTACGGCTATCTCAAACGCCTCGTTGTAAAGGTCGCTTCCAGGCTCCTGCGAGAGCGCGGCAACATACAGCTCCTGGAGCGAGAGCTTCTGCGGTGCCGTGCGCATCACCTCTATTATCTCTTCGGGGGTGGTGAAGGAGCGTATGGTGTAGTCGATGGCGTAGTCGGAGTGACGGAGGGCGGGGTACACGTCGGCAAGCAGCATCTTGCCTACGGCGGGATATGCCGAGCGCAGCTTCCAATCCTTAGCATCGGGGTCAAGGTTGGAGTCGATTATGGCGAGCAGCTCGTCGCGGCATGTGAGGGCGGTGTCGGCGGCTATGTAGGCGCGGAGTCCTTCCCAGTCCTCAGGCACGTAGGAGGTCGATATCAGTCCGGGGCGGAAACTGTAGAGCTTCTGGACATACTGCTTGAGTGCCTCGGTACGGCCTTCGGCGAGGCGCGTGTTGTTGGCGTAGCTGCCTTCGGGCGACGCGTAGCCGGTGATGTGGAGTGAGGTGATGGTGATATCCTTGTCGGTGCGCACGGAGTCGATCGTGGCGCGTATCTTGGCAAGCTCGGCGGGGTTACGGCGGTAATCGGGGTAGATTACGGTCTTGTTGACGGGGAAGTCGATGTAGGCGCTTGCCTTGAGGGCTCGCGTCTTGACTGCCTCAGCCTTGGGGGAGATGTAGAGATATTGCGGGGCGAAGGTCTTTGGCGTGAAGTCGAGGCGCGCCACGGGTATCGCGCCTTCAGCCTCGACGGCGTTGCAGCATCCGCTCTCGCGGGTGTCGATTACAAGGCGCGCTGTCGCCATCCAGTCGCGGTAAGGGGTGTCGTCGCGGTAGTTGATGGGGCGGTCGATGTCGCCTGCGCGGAGAAATATCGGGGAGGGGGCGCCGTTGCGTATGCCGTGGTAGTAGCGGTTGCGTCCGGCGATGGTGAAAGATTTGAGCCTTACTGTGTCGGCTGCGTTGTCGCTGACGAGCATGGGGGTGAGCGTGACCTCGCGGTTTGACTTCATCTGTAGCCCGGTAGCGTCGATGTCGAGCAATACAAAGAGATTGCTGTCGGTGTGTGCTATATCTAACGGATTGATGGTCAATGAATTACCCCCCCTATCGGCAGGGGCGTCGCCGACGGTGACATTCATCGAGGTCACTGCCGAGGCTGTGAGGAGCGTGACGCCACACAAGACGCCTGTGCAAAATATCTTTTTCATCATTGGTTGCGGTTAATAATCGGGAAGAGACTGTGTATTCAGAAGAGGTATATAAGGCTTACGGCGGCTTTGGTCGGGCCTACGTAGTCGTGGTTTTTGTCTTCGGCAATCTTTGTGCCGCACTCGGCGCAGGGGTAGACGTCGGAGCGTGTGTGAATCCATCCGAGTCCTATCTCAGCCTCGATGTTCCAGTGTTTAGCGAGTATCCAGGAGTATCCGTAGGCGAGTCCGGCGCCAAACATCCATCCCTGATAGCGGTTGTGGGTGAGGTCGGAAAAGTCGGTTCCGAGAAACTTGATGTTGTTGTGGAGATTACCTACATTGTACTGACCCGCGATGGCGTGTACACCGAAGAAATGACCCTGGAAGCGATCGCACAGCCAATACCGCGCCTCGGGTTGCAGGAGCCAGTGTTTCCACTTGTGCTCGTTGATAGTCCATGCGTTGAGGTTGGCTGAGAGGTCGACGGTCCATCGTGGAGCGAGCGGCACCTCGACGCCAAGGTTGGCGACGGCTATCGCATCGTAGAGCAAATTGCTCTTGATTGCTACGTTCTGGCTCTTTACGCTAAAGCCTGTCAGCAGCAATAATAAAAACAGGACAACTCTATCTTTCACTGTTAAATCAGGTTAATTATAAATCTCAAATCAAAATCAACATAGCCGGGCGCTGGTCATTACACTGTGTGTTACGCCGGGCATGTAAGTAAAACTATCTATAGAGTCACCTCCGCAGCCGGAGGGAGACAAATATCTTCAATCTTCGTGGCGGCAAAGATAAGGTTTCTGTATTTTATTACCAAATAATTGTACAAAAAATATTTTGAAAAAGTGAAAATTTATTAGTGTAAGGGCTGAAAATGAGGGATTGCGGGCGTTTACGGCGGTTTATCAAGGTTGATTTGGTTAAAATAGTATCAGTTTTTGGGGAGTTGTCAGAGTGGAGTTGTCAGTTGTCAGAGTGGAGTTGTCAGTTGTCAGAGGGGAGTTGTCAGTTGTCAGAGGGGAGTTGTCAGTTGTCAGAGGGGAGGTGTCAGTTGTCAGAGGGGAGTTGTCAGTTGTCAGAAGGGGCGTTAAAGTCCCTAAGGTCCTTAAAGTCTCCCTCTGACAACTGAAATCTGACAACTGAAGTCTGACAACTGAAATCTCCTGATTACATATGCTTGTGCAGCGCGTGGTTGCTGATGGCGTTGGTCTCGGCTGCCTCGACCTCTTCGTCGGTGGGGGTGTAGCCGTAGCCCCATTTCGACACTTCCCACGGCTTTCTGCCCTCTATCTGCCAGTCGAAGGGGTAGAAATGAGCGTCGGGGTTACGCCACGACGGTTTGCGCAGGCGGTAGACAACAAGCGGAAGTGCCACAAACACCGCCACGCCGACGGCGATAATCGTCACATAAACTACCGGCGAGCCGGTGGCTATCTGCGACGGCGGGATAAAGCTCAGCACCATCGCGAGGAGTGCGCCGAGTATGCCCACGCCACACACGATTATCATGCCCGCTTTTCCACCCGGCACCTTGAACCCGCGCTGACGTCCCGGAGCCGTGCGGCGCAGCCTTATGAAGGCGAGGTAGATCATTACTACCATTATAAGGTAGATGATGGTCGCCATCTGCGACATTATCTGATAAGCCGACTCGACGGTGGGGAGCACGATGAGCACAAGGCTCAGCAGGCTCACGAAAGCGCCCTCGATGAATAGGATTGACTTGTTGACGCCGTTGGCGTTGACTTTCTGGAGCGAGCGGGGAAGGTAGCCCGACTGTGCCACCGCCATAAGTCCGGTAGACGGTCCGGTGACAAGCGCGCTTATCTGTCCCGCCACACCAAACATTACAAGCAATGCCACTACGTTGCCGAGCCATCCCACACCAAACGCCGACCAGAGCGCCTTATACGCCACGAGCAGCGACTGCAGCAGGTTGATGTTGTCCGACGGGACCACGACGCCTATCACCAGCGTGCCGAGCGCATAAAGCGCCACAATCACGATACAGGCGATGAACACCGACTTCGGAAACTGCTTGGCGGGGTTGCTCATGTCGTTGATATGCACCGCCTGCGACTCCATTCCGGCAAAGAAGAGGAATATCGACGCGGCGAGCACAAGGGTGTTGAAGTGGGAGAAGTCCGGGAAAAAGGGCAGGTCGGCGAGGTTGCTCTGCTTGCCCAGCGCCACATATAATATACCGAGTATTATAAGGAGCGCGCCCGGGATGATGGTGCCGACGAGTCCGCCGTAGGTGCTCAGGAGGTTTGCCGACTTCTGTCCGCGGAAAGCGTTGAATGTCGCCGCCCAGTAAAGGAGCATTGCCACCACGAGGGTGTACCACTTGTTAGAGGCGAGCGCCGCGTCAAAGCTCTCCGGCCATGCGATGTAGGCGAGCGACGCCGCCCCGAACATCAGCACTGTCGGAAACCAAAATATGATGGTCTGCCATTCGAGATACATCGCAGTCCATCCCCACTTGGGTCCGAAAGCTTCCGACACCCAGCGGTAGAGACCGCCGCTTTTGGTGTAGGTCGAGGCAAGCTCGGCGCATACCAGCGAGAAGGGCACCAGAAAAACCACTGCGGCAAAAATGAAAAAGAAGATGGACTGGATGCCGTATTTTGCTTCCGACGGCAATCCTCGCAGACTGAATATCGAAGTGATAAGGAGGATTGCCATCGCCATCATCGTGAGCGACCCTTTGGCGGTCGATACGATCTTTTTTCTTCCTGATGCCGTTACAGGCGATTCGGAAGGCTGCGATGTACTATTCTTCATTATGTCAATGCTTTAACGGTTATTTGTCGGCGTAGGCAAGTACGGTGGGGCTTTCGACATCGACGCCGAATTCCTGCGCCCTCTGAAGGATGGCACGCGCCAAGCGTGGCTTGAGGTCTTCCGGGCAATATCTGAAATAAGCCTCGGCGGCTCTTACATGTGCTGCATCAGGCATCGGGTACTCTCTGCGTTCCGGCAGTCCGAACACTGAATCGGGCAGCTCTTTTTTCTCTTCGTAGCTTATACGGTCGTTCATAGCTGTATATGTGTTAGATGTTAGTAATTGTTCGATAGTGATAACAACAAGCTATCGCGATTGGTTTTCATCACTGACCCGAATGAATGCCGATGCCGACACCCGCACCCTGCAACGTGCGGAGGAAGTAGGGGCGCCTGGGAGGGCGCCCGCAAGGAGGAGGGCTATCCTTAAGGATTTTGCCCTGAAAGGGCAAGATGCTGTTAACCGCGGGCAGCGCCGAAGGTGCGCCCGTGGCACGCAGATGCCTCCCCGCCATCTCGACCCCGTAGCGGGTCGCATGACTATTATCGCACGGGGCATAAACTTTCCCGGCGCGACGGTGTTGTATAAGAACATATTAAAAAACGGTTAACAATAAAAATATAAAGCAATGGCTACAAAAAAGAGCATCAAGGGCACCAAGACAGAAAAAAATCTTGTTGCCGCCTACATGAGCGAGTCGTCGGCTTACACCCGCTACACATTTTACAGCCAGCAGGCTACCAAGGAAAGCTATTTCCCCATCGCGCAGATATTTGACGAGACTGCTGCCAATGAACTACACCATGCCAAGGTGTTTTTCAAGCTTCTTGAAGGCGGGGTAGTGCCTTGCAATCTTAATGTCGACGCCGGTGTGATAGGCGATACCGCCTCCAATCTTACCACAGCAGCCCGCGAAGAGCTGACTGAAGGCGTCGAGCAGTATCAGAATGCCGCCAAGGATGCCGATGCTGAAGGATTTACCGAAATCGCCGAACATTTCCGCGCAATCGCCGAAATCGAGAACCGTCACCGCGAGCGCTTCGAGCATTATCTGAAGCAGGTACAGGACGGCACTGTGTGGAAGCGTGACACCCCTATCAAGTGGCAGTGCCTCGTGTGTGGTTATGTGTTTGAAGGCACCGAACCCCCGAAGGTATGTCCGGCATGTGACCATCCCTATCAGCACTACATGGGCATGGACTATGATGTAATCTGATAGATATTATAAACTGTTATTGACGGAGCGTGTCGGAATAATAATGTTTTGACACGCCCGTTTTATATTATATATATGTGGCAACTATTTTGCCATATAGGAAATGTTTTTGTATTTTTGTTGCCTGATTAATTACTGATTAGATGGTTAAGACTGACGATCCCGGCGCGTCACATTTGGAAAAATGGACTGAAATCACCCTGCTCCCTGAATGGGAAGAGGAATACTATCTCGTCTACACGGCGAAGAAACATGGCAAATGGGTGATGCTGAAGACCCTGAAGCCCGAATATGCCGACAATCCCGACATGCGCGCCATGATTGAAAAGGAATTTGATGTGCGCTACAATCTTGCCCATCCCCACATCGTCATGATCAACGATTTCGAGGATGTCCCCGGACTCGGCAGGTGTATCATTACCGACGACGTGTATGGCGACTCGTTGCGCAAGCTTATCGACGAAGGCAAAGTGACGCCTGAAATCATTGAGAAGCTGCGCCACGACCTTGTCGATGCCATCGACTATATCCAGACCAACCATATCGTGCATCATCCCATACGCCCGGAGACCATCATCTTTACCGAAAACATAGGCAACCTCAAGCTCATTGACGTGGGTTTTGACCAGCGTCAACACATGGAGCCTGCCGACATGTCGGAAGATATCTACAATTACGGGCTGGTGCTTTCGGAGGCACTTGAGAGTCTCGGACAGAAAGACGCGAAGCTTCACAGGGTGGCGCGCCGTTGTGCCGACCCCGATCCGAAAAAACGCTTCCGCGACCTTCAGGACCTCCACCTCGCCCTTGAAAGCCGGTCGAGCAGCCAGCTTTACCTGCTTGTCGGGATTTTTGTGCTGTTGATGTTTGTGCTTGCCGTGTGGGTCACCTCGACCTACGGAATCAGTAAATCGTAACATGTTGTAAAAAAGTATTACCGAAAGAAATATGTCAGTAGAAATAAGAGAAATAGCCCCGGTTAAGGCTGAACTTGAAAAATATGTGAAGTTTGGAATTGATCACTATAAGGGCAATTCTTACTTCGTGCCACCGTTGATACTCGACGAGATAGAGACCCTCACCCCCGAGAAAAATCCCGCATTTGACTATTGCAAGGCAAAATCGTGGATGGCTTACCGCGACGGGAAGCCTGTGGGACGTATCACCGGCATCATAAACACCGTAGTCAACGAGCGCACCGGCTCTAATGACGTGCGTTTCAGCTTTCTCGACTTTATCGACGACAATGAGGTTGTCGAGGCGCTTTTTGACGCGTTGGAGAAGTGGGCGAAAAGCGAGGGCATGACTTCGGTCGTGGGACCGATGGGTTTCACCGACATGGACCATGAAGGAATGCTTACCTACGGCTACGATGAACTTGGCACGATGGCAACCATATATAACTATCCCTATTATCCGCGTCACATGGAGCGTATGGGATTCAAGCAGGAAGCCGAATGGGTCGAATATCGCATGACAGTGCCCGATGAGGTGCCCGCACAGTTGCAGAGAGTGGGCGACATCGTGCGCCGCAAATACGGGTTGCGCACCATCAAATATACCAGTGCCAAGAAAATCAAGGCTGACTACGGTGTGGCGCTCTTCGAGCTTATCAACGAGGCTTATGACAAACTTTACGGCTACTCGCCGCTGTCAAAGCGCCAGATAGAGTATTATATTGACATATATTTGCCTATATTGCGCCTGGAAAATGTGTGTGTGATTGTCGACAGCGACGACAAGCTCGTGGGCATCGGCATCTCCATCCCTTCGATGTCGAGGGCTCTCCAGAAGTCGGGTGGCAAACTGTTCCCGTTCGGATGGTATCATTTGCTTAAAGCCATGTACGGTCACAACGACATCGTCGACCTTCTGCTCGTGGCTGTCAAGCCGGAGTATATGGGCAAAGGGGTCAACGCGCTTCTGTTCACCGACCTTCTGCCGGTGTATATCAAAAACAAATACCGTTGGGCTGAGAGCAATCCGGAGCTTGCCGAAAATGAGAATGTGCAGCAGCAGTGGAAATTCTTTGACCGCCGTCAACACCGCCGCCGCGTGGCATTCCGCCGCGACATAAAATAATCTAATTCAACTTTCTCTTGCGAAAGTTGAAGGTTAAGCGGTTAAAAGCTTGCCATGCAAGCCGGTTAAGAGGTTAAATTGCCGCTCGATATCCCCCCTGATGTCACTAACTTAAGGCGCATGCAACCATAAATCCCCGGAAGGGGATTCCTCCTGTTAACCGCGGGTAATGCCGGAGGCATACCCGTGGCTCAAGCGTCTCCCTCATTGACTCAAACCCGGAGTGGGTTGCATAACCCCTTGACTTAAATTCCCGGCTCGAATATCGAGAAGTTGACTGAGCCGTAGACGCGGTGCTCCTTGAAATAGGGCAGCGTGGAGAAGTCGTAGGCTTTAGAGTGCTCGATGATGAATATAGAGCCGGGTTTCAGCATCTGCGATTCAAGCACTAGTCCGGGTATCTTGCCGAAGTCGGGCAGGTCGTAGGGAGGGTCGGCAAACACGATGTCAAACGTGTCCTTACACGTGGCGATGAAGCGGAACACGTCGCCTTTTATCAGATGCAGATTCTGCACATTGAGCTGCTGCGCCACCTGCTTGATGAAGCGGTACTGCGTCTGCGCCTTCTCTACCGCCGTCACCTCGCGGCATCCGCGCGACAGAAATTCAAAGGTGATGGCGCCTGTGCCGGCGAAGAGGTCGAGGGCATCCTTGCCATCGAAGTCCACGATATTTTCAAGCACGTTGAATATGTTTTCGCGCGCAAAGTCAGTGGTGGGTCGCGCCGAGATATTGGTGGGCACGTCGAAGCGGCGTCGCCCGTATTTTCCTCTTATTATTCGCATTGGGGTGTGATTATTAAGTCAAACGGTGCTTTCAGTACATCTTTGGGCGCGCGTACAAGCGTTGCCGGATACACGACAGGCATCACGTAGCCGGCGTACTCGCGCAGTACTGCCGTGATTTCGTCGCGTAACGCGTCGTCGCCGGCTATCAGGAGTTCGCGGTCGTCGCCGTCGCGGTCCATGAGCATCTTTCTTACCGACATTATATAATATATTGCATCGGCACTCTCGCGAAATGCGAAGGTGTTGGCGAGTTCAAGGCGGGAGCCGGTGAATGCGAGCAGGTCGAGCGAGTCACGGCGTATGTTGACATAGATTTTGCCTGAGTGCCCTATGCGGCTGCTGTCGTAGAAGTAGCGCGACAGCAGGGCTATCGGCGGATAGATGGCGGGGTTGTTGAATGTGCGCCGCAGAAACGCGAGCAACTGCGACTGCATCTTTACCGCCACTGTCACGCCCGCGGGCGACATGGGGGTGAAAAGTGTCTCTGCGCGCGAGTCGTCGGCTGTGTCGGGAAGCATGCGGTCGGCGAGCACCTCGGCGAAAAGCGTGTCGCCACCGGTGGCGTTGTCGGGGATTATCGCGTAGCGCGTGGTGTCGACAAGTATTGTCACCTTGTGGAAGTCGGAGAGAAGGAGCGGGTTGTTATAGACAGTCTCCTCAAGCCTTCGCTCCGGCGGCAGTCCCGGCGCGTCGAGCGGCACGGCGCGGTACACGATGGATTCCGGCTCCCCGCTCCGGTAGAGCAGAACATGAAGCGTTTCCGCTTCCAGCCTCATGGCGAGGTCATAGAGGCGAGGCTCTCCGATTAGCTCTTTGTCAATTAAGGCATTTCCCATAGGTGTGAGATTTTAGCGGAATCCTCCGCGGTTATTAAATCCGTTCATGCCGTTGCCGAAGTTGCGGGTGCCGTTGGAGTTTCCCGGCCCGAAGAAATTGCCCTCGTTGTAGGGATCCTCTTCCTCTTCGTCAGGATTACGTTCGCCGTTTTCATCGTCGATGTACGTGCCGTCCTTGTTGCGGCGGCGTTTCTTGGCGGTCTTGGGCTTGTTCTTGACTATCTCTTTCGGCTTCTGCAGGTCGATAGGGGTGTCGTAGATGTTCCATGACTGCTCAACGTCCCAGTTCTTTTTCAGCACTATCTTCTTGGGGTAGTAATACACCTCTTCGGGCTGCACGGAGTCGAGGAGCGAGCCGGTGTCCCACTTGCCGTTGCCGTTGCGGTCGATATACAGGCGCGCGTAGTATGTGCCGGGCTGCATGTAGGGAAATTCCGCGACACCACCTTTGAGCGGTGCTTCGTCGACCGGTTTGTCGCTCTTGTCGAGCACTTCCACCACCGCTGAGTCGGTCACTCCGGTCACATTGAAATACAGGGCGGAGTAATCTTCGAGCTTACGGGTGGAAAATTCGTGGGTGAACGTGCTGTTCCACTGGTTATAGGCTCCTATGATGGAGGCGGAGTCGGCTACATATTTGTATTTGGTGCCTGGAGTCCATTTCATGTCGAGCTGATATTTTAGCAGTCCGAAGGAGTCGACCGGTACGAGCGGTGGCGCGGGAATGGTGTCCCAGATGGTGTCGTTGAGCATCAGCATCCGCAGTCCACCTTGTATTATAGTGTCGAGCGGTTGGTCGACATCGATAAATAGCGGTTTGTATATCTCCTGTGTAGCGCCACCGGGTGCCGATACCTTTACAAATGTAAGTTTTGCCGCTTCAGCAGCCTCTATTGAGTCGATATTCTCGCCTTTTTTCTCGGCTTTCTTGCGTCGTTCGGCGGCTTTTTTCTCGGCTTCTTCTTTCTGCCGCTTCTCCTCGCGCGCTCCCTTGAAAAGCACACGCAGTGTATCTGTGCCCCACGACAGCTGGTCAAGGGTGTCGGTGCGCAGGTATCGCATCTCGATCATCATCGTGTCTTGTGCCACGACGGCTGTGTCGGTAATGAAATATTCAAGAGAGTCGAGTGTGGCGGTGGCGTTAAGGCGCGCCCAGCGGTCGATTGGCAGTCCGGAGTCCACGCCGTTGAGCAGCCGTATCTCGGGGAGAGTGTCGCTCGGTGCCGAAAATTTCACAAATAGTCTCCGGCGGTCGGGACGCGTGTAATCTTTCAGATATTGCGGCGTATATCCCTCATTGAACCATGTCAGCAAGATGTCGTTGGGCAGATATTTTGTGCGGCTTACACTCACAATCGAGTCACTGCCATCGGCTGCCGTGAGGGTGTCGGTAACGGTTGTGGTCTCAGCCGTGGGTGATACTGTCACGTCGTAAAATGCCACATCCTCCGAGCGGTCCCAGTGATAGTCGCGGTTGATGTCGTTGATAGCGAATATGTGGTAGTCGCCCGGCTTCAGACCTCTTACGGTGAATTGCCCGAGCTGATTGGTCTTGGCAATGCGTTCAAGCGGCAGTGTGGTGATGGTGGTGTCGGTGAGATTGGAGTAGACACCTACAAGCACCCCCTGTGCGGGTTCCAGCGTACGCGCCTCGAATACCATGCCCGACAGCCGCAGCGAGTCTATCGAGTCGCCGGTGGAGAAGTCGATGGCGAAGCCGTCGAGCACATTTTTCTCGTTAAGGTCGCTGATCGCATCGGAAAAGTCTATGGTGTACGTTGTGCCAGGTTGCATCGTGTCGCGTAACTCCACCGACACGCGGTGACCGTTGGCGGTAATCTGCGGGATATTTTTCTGAGCAGGTGACACTACCACCTTGTTCATCACGTCTTCAACCTGCACATTCTCGTTGAAGTCGATGGTTATATGGTTGCGGTTGATGCCTGTGGCGCCTATCGCGGGGTTGCTCTTTACATAGACAGGTGGCTCGATGTCGTAGTCGCCGCCAGTAGGGCGCCCCATCGAGGCGCATGCTCCCAGAAGCGATGCCACCGCCGCCCCCGCAAGCAACTGCATATATGTGGACTCATTGCCTTTCATAGCTACAAATTTACACTTTTCCCTCCATAAAGCGGCGCAAAAAACTCACTTTTCCGCTTACCTTGAAAAAATCCTGCTAAAAAGTGATTGTTATTTTAAGAAAATGTCTTATCTTTGCGGTCGAAATTAAAGGCGCTCGGGGTGTAGCACAGTTGGCAGCGCGCCACGTTCGGGACGTGGAGGTCGGAAGTTCGAGTCTTCTCACCCCGACCAAACATGACGCCCCTCCAGACCAAAAGCTCTGGAGGGGTGTCATGGTTATATACCTGCAACATATATTTGGTTGGCTACATGTGTTCTGTCAACTTCGACGTGGAAAAACTGTTTTTTTGCGTTAGGCTGTCAAATGCGGTTCGGTTGCAATCTCTGACCTAACAATTACGCTAACGAATGGGGTCAGCGAGGCGTTGAGGTTTGCCAAAATCCGTTAAACTTTTAATAAAAAAGTTAAATGCAGTTCGCTTATAAAAACGTAAACAACTGAAATACAGGGAAATAAAAAAAAGTTTCAACCTTTAATAAAAGATTGAAACTTAAACGGGTGGAGTATAGCGGACTCGAACCGCTCACCTCGACACTGCCAGTGTCGCGCTCTAGCCAGATGAGCTAATACCCCTCGGTATGAAAAAAGCCTTCTGTCGAAGAAGGCTCTGTGGGCGCTGAGGGATTCGAACCCCCGACCCTCTGCTTGTAAGGCAGATGCTCTG
>OIYT01000108.1_pt1 | contig 107411 bp, 85 predicted proteins | sample 1588201 | NCBI WGS metagenome assembly OIYT01 (sample SAMN03283260) | human gut metagenome | biome: human-associated habitat; material: feces | host: Homo sapiens | place: USA | collected 2013
GATTTTGATGGCGGCTTGTGAGCGATCACAGGCCGCTGTTCTATTGACTTGAAAGACTAACTATTAAAAGTCAAGCATTTTGAGAGGAGGGAAAATATTTTTTACCCAGCCCGCCGCCCTTGACAAACAGCAATCAAATGCAGGGAGTAACGCAGCGAGGGCGATGAAGGGGACAGGAAACAGGCCCAACGCCGCCCTCGCGCAAGGAAGCATAGCATTTGAATGCTTCGGTTTGTCAAGGGTACGCTGCGCCGGCTCTATGGAGCAGCAGGAAAGCTCAGGCTCAAAAAGGAACAGCAGGTCAGGTTGGCACTGGGCTGTAGGAGTGTCCGGAACGAACTAATGCAAAGATGAGGCGAACGAGCTTCTTGGCAGCATGGGAAATGGCGACATTGTAATGCTTGCCCTCGGCTCTCTTGCGGGCAAGGTAAGCAGCAAAGCTGGCGTCCCAGTGGCAAACGAATTTGGCGGCGTTGAACAGAGCGTACCGGAGATAGCGGGAACCACGCTTCTCCATATGAGCATAAGCATTGTCGAGTTTGCCGGATTGGTATGTGGATGGGGATAACCCGGCATAGGCCAGGAGCTTGTCAGGAGAAGAGAAACGGGAAAAGTCGCCGATCTCGGCGAGGATCATGGCCCCCATACGGTAACTGATTCCAGGAATCGTCAGGATGGGAGATTTAATCTCATCCAACATTTCCTTGAGCATCGCTTCGATTTCATCAATTTCGGCAGTCAGTTCACGGATCAGCCGGATGGTGTGCTGGAGTTCAAGGGATTTTGCTGGCATGCAGGCGCTAATAGAATGCTTTGCAGCCTCGCGGATCTCAAGTGCTTTTTCCTTGCTGTACCTGCCCTTGGAGGCCTTTTCCAGCAACGCAGTGAGATGGGTCAAGTGGCAGGATGCAACTTGTTTTGCACCTGGCAGCTCAGCCAGCAACGCATAGACCGAGGCGACATGCAGCGTGGGTACCAGCTTCTCCAGTTCCGGAAACAGAATGGTCACAAGCCGAGATACGGATTGCTTCAGCTTCGCACGCTCCCTGACCTTCTCAAATCTGTATCTTGTTAGTGACTTCAGCTCCTCGTTGTGGTATGATATAGCCGTGTAGGATTCGAGAACTACACCGGACATCATCATAGCTGCAATGGTACGAGCATCCACGCGATCTGTTTTCGTCCGGCGAAGACTGGTGCTTTTTCGAAACAGGTTGGTGTGCAGCGGGTTCATGACGTAGGTGGCCAGACCTTTGTCAAGCAGAAACCCGAGGCTATTGTAGCTGTAATGACCGGTGGCCTCGAGTCCTACTTTTACTTTGCACAGATCGGGGGCTGCGGCACGAATTGCAGTATACAGCCGTCCGAAACCATCGGCGTTGTTTGCAATGGTGAAGACATCCCGAATGATTTCCCCCGTCCGAGTTTACGATGTAGCAGTCGTGCTTGTCTTTGGAAACATCGATACCAACGTAGATCATGAATTTCCCTCCGTTTGTGTTTTGGATGCTGCCGGAGCCACAGTACCTCTTGCCCTTGTAACCTCGTTCTACATCAACCGTCTTCCCGGTATCTAACTGATTAACAATCCGACAAGGGGCTGTGGTTGGACCCTTTCAAAAACCGTCTCGCGGTAGGAAACATGTACCAATCCACAGCATCCCCCTTAGTCTACCATAGCTCTTGGAGAGGAACTTCATAAACTACTACTCTATAATACGAGGACTATATTATGACCATGAACACGAAACCCAAGCTGACTGCTGAACAGCGCCTTCAGCGAGCCATGGAGCGCAACGAATCCGAGCTGCAAAAAGCTGAGGAAAAGCGCAAGCAGCTGAAAGAACAACGGCGCGAGCTGGAAAAGGAGGCATATAACAACCGGCTGACAACCCGCGCAATCATGCTGGAAGAATTTCTGCTGGAGCCGGAAGTCCTGACGAACGAGGATGTGCGGAATTATCTCGCATACCTGTTCAACTACCCCGCCAACCAGCAGCGGCTGCAGAAGCTGATTGCTGATCGCAAAGCGCAGCAGGCAGCCACTGAATGACCGCCACTCACCCCCATACGACCACGCGGCAGGGATATGCTCCCTGCCGCCATTTTGATTGGAGAATAGATAATGAACAAGATAACCATTGACCAGAAAATCCAGCGGACGGAAAAAGAAATTGCCCGACTGGAGCATCAGAAGAAAATCAAGCAGCACGAAGCAAAACAGCTTGAACGCAATCGCCGCAACCGCCGCATTTTCACCCGTGGCGGCATGTTGGAACGCTTCATGCAGCGCCCGCTGTTGTTGACTGACGATCAAGTGTACCGATTGCTGCAAACAGCATTCAATACCGAGGCTGTTCAGACGCTGGAAAAGGCGCTGATTAACGAGGCTGTACAGGCCGTGACCCAGGCTGCGGAGGACACGAATCCCGATGCAGAAACTTGATATATCGGCCATCACCGGACGAAAGTCCGGCGCTGGCTACGCTCGGCGATTGCAAGCAATCGCTCTCGCTAATCAGGCGTTGCCTGATCTCATGTACCTGGTTACAGGTCGCAACTATCCACGTTTCACGTGCGGTTGCGCTCTGCGAGGCACGCTCCGAACAGGGTTCGTCGCTCTGAGATTTTGTTCTGCGGAACAAAATCAACAGGGGCGCGGCCCCTGCGCCAGCAAGCTGGCTACCCAGAGAAAGTGGGGTGACGACCGTGGCGTGTCCTCACTTTGATGTGTCCATCCGCCAGCGCAGCAAGGGGCAGTCTGCTGTTGCTGGCGCTGCCTATATGTCCGCTGAAAAGCTGTTCAGCGAGTACGACCAGCGGACGAAGAATTTCTGCTACAAAGAAAAAGAAATCGTGGCGAAGGGCATCCTGCTGCCGCCCAACGCGCCACGAGAATATACCGACCGTCAGACACTCTGGAATGCGGTGGAAGCATCCGAAAAGCAATGGAACGCGCAGTTGGCCCGGGGTATCATTATGGCGCTGCCGAGGGAGCTTCCCGCCGATCAGTATGAGTCACTTGTACGCGAATATTGCATGGAGCAATTCGTGGCCCGTGGTATGATCGCTGACTACGCCATTCATGATAAGGGCGACGGCAATCTGCACGCTCATGTGATGCTGACCATGCGCGCGCTGGACGAGCATGGCAAGTGGCTGCCCAAAGGCAAACGTGTTTATGTGCTTGATGAAAATGGCGAACGAATCAGATTACCCAGCGGCGACTACAAATCCTACAAGGTACGCACAACCGATTGGGACGATCCCGGCAACTGTGAGCGATGGCGCACCGCGTGGGCCGACACAACCAACCGCTATCTGGAACGTGCCGGAGAAGACGTTCGGCTTGATCTCCGTTCATACGAGAGGCAGGGAGTTGATCTGGTTCCCACCGTCCACATGGGACCTGTTGTTACCTACCTGGAGCAGCAGGGCATCCGTACAGAAATCGGTCAGTACAACGAAGAAATCAAGCAGTTCAACCGCGTGCTGCAATCGTTGAAGACGCGGCTGGCGTCGCTGAAAAAGTGGCTGGCGGAAGCCATCCGTAAGACAGCAGAAATCATGAAGCCTGAGCCATACCAACCTTCGCTGATGGAGTACATTCAGGTGTTCCAGAATCTGCGCAGGGCCGGTCGTGCAGACTGGGGCAAGAAGGCAAAGCAGACTGCCGGTATCAACGATCTGAAATTCGCTGCGCAGGTACAGTTCTTCATGCAGGAAGCTGGTATCAGCACGCTGCAGGACTTCGATGAATTTTTTGGAAAGCAGCAAGAAAGCCTTACCCAGCTTGACGACATGGGCAAGGCGATTAGGAAGAAGCAGACTGCACTTAAACATCTGGAGACATTTCAGCGGCTCAAGCCAATCTCTGATAAGAGCAAGCGCGGTATGGGTTTCATGCGGAAGCAGTATGCTGAGAAGCATCATCAGGAGCTGAACGACTTTGCAAAGGCTGTGCGCTACATGAACGCCAACGGGATCAAAGCAGCGGATTATAGACGCATTACCGGTGAATTGCAGCAGCTGCTGGATGAACAGTCTCAGCTTCGTGCGTCGCTCATGGAACAGAATGTTGATCCTGAGCTGATTGAGCGCATCCGTCACTGTGTCGATACAGTTATCAAGGTTGGTGAGGAGCCGAGGCAGAGGGAGTCAATCAGGGCGCAGTTGCAAGAGTTGCAACAGAAAACCGGTGAGAGGAAAACGCAACTGCTTCATATCGATGAACCGATTGTGTAATGTGTAAGGATCATGCTTACTGAAGGAACTGAGCATCATTCTGAACTTTTATCCCTGTGCATATTGATATATGCATCAAAAGATGCTAAAATAATGCAGTAAAGATTATTCGGAGGTGCAATATGCGGGAATTTGATTTCAAAGCGTCCGCTGCAAAGCTTCTGACAAACGATATCGTCAATATGCTGGGCTACATCCATGAATACAAGGGGCAGCAGAACCTTTTTATCGAGGCGAAGGCCAATGTATTGTCGCATCTGCTGGAAATCGCAAAAATTCAGTCAACGGAGGCATCCAACCGTATTGAGGGCATTTATACGTCGGACGAACGCATCAAGGCTCTGGTGAAGGAGAAATCCGCACCGCGCAACCGCAACGAAAATGAAATCGCGGGTTATCGCGACGTACTGGCGACGATCCATGAGAACTATGACTACATTCCCCCTCGGGCAAATGTAATTTTGCAGCTCCACCGCGACCTGTATCAGTACAGCGGCATGGGGATTGGTGGTCACTTCAAAAACACCGATAACGTGATTGAGGAAGAGTTGGACGATGGTACGAAGTGCGCCCGCTTCCGTCCGGCGACTGCATTTGAAACGCCGGACGTGATCGAAAACCTCTGCAATCAGTTTTTGCGGGAAGTGGATCGCGGCGAGGTTGATCCTCTGCTTCTGATCCCCATGTTCGTGCTGGATTTCCTCTGCATCCATCCTTTCAATGACGGCAACGGACGCATGAGCCGTCTGCTGACCCTCTTGCTCCTATATCGCAGCGGGTACATCGTCGGCAAGTACATCAGTATCGAAATGCTCATCGAAAAGACGAAGGACACCTATTATGATGCGCTGCAAGCAAGCTCCACTGGCTGGCATGATGGTACGAATGACTACATGCCCTTTGTCTCCTACACACTGGGGATCATCAAGAGCGCATACAAGACGTTCTCCGAGCGTTTGGAGCATTTAACCACCAAAGGTATTTCCAAGCCGGAACGCGTGCGCCAGTTCATCGAAAATAAGCTGGGTAAGGTGACAAAGAAGGATATTATGGACGCTTGCCCTGATATCAGTGCTACGACCATTGAAAGATCTCTTGGTGAGTTGGTGAAAGATGGTACGATTATTAAGATTGGCAATGGGCGCGGGACGGGGTATGTGTATAATCGCTAATCAGCTATTTGGGGCATTGAGGATCGCATGAGAGGTGCTATATGATCACAGCTGAATCTTTCGAGAAATTTACTGTCTATAAGGATTCTTCATCTAATTCGTTCTTATATGCGGACTTCAATAATCCGTCGCGTTTCATGGAGGGGTTAGCAGAGTATATTCTCAGCGAATTTAATCTCTTGAACTATGCGAATACGCTAACGCCGATTCCTTTTTCGCCGACTCCTCAGATATATAATAAGCTGTACCGAACGCTCGGATCTTTTTTGAATAGTGAAATGGAAGCTTTAACGTTTGACAGAGTCTCAAACGAAGTCAAAACCGTTCTTGCGGAAGAGTATGCGTTCATTGACATCAATGGTGAAACGCGAGTACAAAAAGATAAAATTGGAAAAATCGGGGAGTATGTTCTACATCTCTTGTTGACAAATTACTATAAAGTACACTGTATTATTCCCAAATTCCGTTGTACAACAGATCGTAACATGAGTGTGTTTGGCATTGATGCGTTATTCTTTGATCCAGCTACTGGTGGTTTGTATTTCGGAGAGTCAAAAGTGTGCAATACTATTGATAATGCGATTACTCTGATAAATCGCTCTTTTGCTGATTACGAAGAACAAATCTCAGAGGAATATAAATTGGTACTGAGTAATGATGAAGCGTTCAAATTATCAGAAGAGTTTTTAAGGGCGTTTCAGCATCATACAGCCGTATGCATAACCTTTCAAGATTTTTTGAATGTTGCTGGGGTTAAGCGAATATTTGTACCGGCATTTCTTGCACACGGTAACGGGGATAAAGATAATGATATTGAGCATTTTCTGAACAAAATGAATACAAAGCTAAAAAAGAAGAGATTATTCAATTTGGATACAGAGTACCTGTTCATTTCCCTTCCGATTATTGATAAAGCGAAAATTCTTGAAGTGATCATGAAAAAGGTGGTGCAAAAGAGTAATGAGTATCGAGACGCGCTTTCCGCAAATTGATGATATTCAGACTTATCGTGAAGATTACATTCGAGAACTTGAGAAAAGATCGGATAAAACGGGATTTGCGCGCGCATATGCAGAATCACTGTACGCGCTTGGCTTAACCATGTATTCAAGGAATTTTTCTTTGGATTCATTAGTTTACAGTGCTTTTGCCTCGTCTGCTCTAGATGAAAACATAGCCTTGCACCCTGAACAACGAAAAGTGTTGGATCTGATTGAGAAAAATCGAGGATTGATTTTTAGTGCACCAACAAGTTTTGGAAAAACATTCGTTGTATTCGAGTACATTTGTCGAACAAAACCACAGAATGTCGTGATGGTTGTGCCTACACTGGCACTTATAGATGAGTATAAGCAGAAGATCATTCGTCAATATCGTGACAAATTCAAAGAATACAATATTTTCTTGTCAATTGATCCAGAAAAGAAATATGATTTCTCACAGAAAAATATATTCATCGTAACTCATGATAGAGTGGTTGATGAAAACACTGTTGCTATATTTGATTCAATAGATTTCTTGGTTATTGATGAAGTATACAAATTGCAAAAGAATGCGGAAGATAATCGTGTTCTAATTCTCAATATTGCATACTACAATATGGTTAAGTTGAGCAAGAAATATGTGCTTTTAGCGCCCTTTATTAGTGGTGTGGAGAATCTTGATAAGCTAGACGATGTTCCCGCTTTTTATTCAACAAATTTCTCTCCTGTGGTAAATGATGTAATCACCCATGATATCCTTAGCGATAAAGAGAGGATGTTGTATACTGATCGAATACTAAAAAGCATACCAGAAACAGATAATACTTTGATATACTTTCCAACGGTAGTCGAGATTGATGAATTTATCGAAAAAACGTCATTGGTTTTCCCAGCAGCAAAAGATGGTGCATCAAATGAACTCAGAGAGTTCATTTCTTGGGCGAAGAGAGAAATTCATCCACAATGGTCAATAGTAAAAGCACTTGAAAAGGGATTCCTAGTACATCACGGACAACTTCCGCTAGGGATAAGAATGCTGGAACTTGCGTTGTTCAATGAATCTTCTGATCGATTTACTAGGCTCGTATGTACGTCTACTCTCTTAGAAGGTGTCAATACTACGGCTAAGAATATCATCATCACAAAACCTCACAGAAGTTTCAATAAAGAGTTCGATGCATTTGATTTCTATAATTTGGTCGGCAGAACAGGGCGTTTGTTTCAGCATTATTTGGGTACGGCACACTATATCAAGTCCCCTCAGGATCCTGTATATGAAAAAGGACAAGCGCTTAAAGCAATCGAGTTCGAATTGACAGATGATAGCATCGACATGGACATAAACTTTGGTGAATATAGTACACATCCTGAATTTACGGATGTTCTGAATCGTTTAGGAATATCTTATGATGAATACAAGGGACAAATAGCGCGAAAACATCGTTTTGCTACGGTGGTCTATTTACTCCGCCGGTATGATGAATTGAAAGTGCAACTAATTGATATACTCTATCGTATGATCAAAGATGACACGATAAGTAAATTGGCTTTAATTCGCGTTTTGTCAGAGATATTAGAACCAAAGCGACGCGATTTCATGCTTGACACATTCATCATTAACAGGCTTACTTATAAACGTAGACAATCTGTGCGAGAAGTTGTAGACGCGACAATGGCTGCCTTCAAAGCTGAAAAAATAGCTAAGGTGATCAATAAAACGATTCGATTTAAGTCGAGCTATATCGAATTCGATTTTTACAGTAAGGTAGATCTTATTCGTTACTTCATGAGGTGTGACAATATTGCACAAACGCTGGTTGATGCGCTTCATGATAAATTGATGAAGAATATTGAGATGCTATACTATCTGAATTCTCCTAGCAAAAAGATGTTGAAAGATATGGGAATATACGAAGGAGATATTGACAACATTATTTCAGTAATTGGCAACGACTTCAACAGTGTCTCCGATTTGCAGCAACTCTTGTCCGCTCATTTGCGAGAGCTGGGCGGGATTAGTATTCTTTCTAAATACATTATTACTCGATTACTGCAGTAATGGAGTAAATGGCGCTTAAATCTAAAATCCCGATATTCGCCGTAGGTGCGGTGAATATCGGGATTTTTGTTCATTGAGCTTCAGAAACAGATTGGATAATACGCTGAGGATCTAGTGAGTATTTCTTCCATATCCATTCGTTTCGCTTTGACTTATCGGAACAAGCCAACAGGAAATCAATATCACTATCCTCAAGGTGAGGTATTGAGAAATTGATGATGTAGTTCTTGGCTAGTGCCATATATCCTTTTGCGTAAGGCTTGCTTGTGTGGTATACATAGAACCAGAATGCATCTGACTCCAGAAAGCATTTCAACAGCCGCAGTTCGCGTTCGCTATCGGATAACACTGCATATCCACAATAGAACAGTAAATCTTCTTGCATGGACAATACCGCAAAAGGTTCACCGGCAATGTATGGGATGAGTAGCTTTTTTCCGAAGTTGTTCATTCCTTGTGATCTACCGTAGGCGTACCATGCTGGATATTTTCCATTCCCCTTATCTCGATTTTCTAGAATCCAGCGATATTCTGCAAGGAATAAGTACGTCTTAGGATAGTGTGTTCTCAGCATGTCTTCGGAAATGATTTGCATATTATCGTGCTTACAATATGGAAAAATCGCTTTTTCTGTGTTGGCTGCTAATTCTTCCTCTGTCTTGATTACATTTGGTTTTGCAATGTCAATACACACCTCCTTCTCAATGGCATAGCGTTTCCCTTCATATTCCCTGTAATAGAACTTCTCATCTTCTCCACATGGCATAAAAAAGAACAAGTCATTCTTCAAGGTGGCTAATCCATTGCGGATCTTCCAACTCCCAAGGGGACGTCCGGCAGATTCTAGTTTTTCGATCACAGCATCAATATCATCTCGCCTCATGCGCCATGGCTTTCCGTCAGGGAAAGATTCCTTGGAATATGATGTCATTCCACTGCTTGCCGAATCAAAATCACTTTGAATGCGTTTGTAGTAAAGTGAATCCGTCTGTACACCCTTGTCTACCAAAGTGATACAAGTATAGCTAGTGACATTCTTAAATAGCTGCGCATCGCGGAAATCAAATACACGAATACCATATTCTGAATTTACAAAGAACTCTCTTAGAAGCCTGCCATTGATGCCCTGTATGTATCCATTAGGCGATATGAACCCTAAACGTCCTGAGTTGTTCAAAAGATACAAGCCTATCTCAAAAAAAGGCATGTATAGATCAGGGTTTCCGGCACGACAAGTGTGCCAGTTTGCTAATCCACGTTTCGTTTCATCATTCATGTTACGTGCACGAACATACGGTGGATTGCCAATAATGCAATCAAAACGATTAGGGCAGCATTTGATCAGGCTTTCCACTGTTTCGTGTAGCAACATATCGTTGCAGAACAAATTGAATTTCACTGGCCTCTTGATGCCGTGGACGCAAAGCAGAACCGAAAGCAATACTTCTGCTCGATGAATAGCCATTGGATCAATATCAACACCAAAAAGGTGCCGCTCAATTATTTTATCCATTGGAAATCCATTATGCTCATGAAGAAACTCCGCTGCGGTAATCAGAAAAGCACCACAACCACAAGCCGGGTCTAGTATGCACTGAGTTGTCGCATTTGAGAGTGTTTCTTTAACGATGAATTGTTTGATCTCTTTCGGTGTATACGCAACACCTTTTTCCTTCTTCTGATCATCGGGAACCAGCAGTTCAAAGAGTTCCACAAGATCATCTATGCCAAAGCTATCACATTGCTTGTTTATAAGCGCGACAACCTCTGCGCACAAATCTGCATCTACAGCTGCCAAGTATTCTTTAAAATACTGTGAATGGTCATAGCTGATCTTATTTGATTTCATATAAGCAAGCACTAAACACTTTTCGATATCAGAGTCGCAAAGTTTACGCTTGCTTAGTTGTCTAAGAATACTCTTAGGCTCCATCATTACACCTCGTTAATCAGACTAATCCGATCTTCCGTGCGACCAATGTTTGCAATCAGCACACGTTCCTCGGGCTGAATTTCATAGCTTTGATAGCAGACTTCGTCTAATTCAATCCATCTCTCGCGCAGCATAGGTTGTAGAATCGTCTTGTGTTCGGGAGTGCTACCAATGTAAGTACGCTGCAAGTCGACTATTTGGTCATAGAGTTCCGCTAATTGACGAACCATCTCATTGCCTGCACGTAATTGTTCGACCGGGAAAGGAATGGGCAGCAAGAATTGTTTGTTGAACTTGTAGTACCCGCCGCTCTGGGGATTAGCTCCTGCCTTGCCCAATACCGAGAAAACCGTTGAATTGATGATACATGCAATTGCTTTCATCATTTGCTGATCTGCCGTTGGCATAGATATAAACCAGACGTTTGAATTGTCCATATACATGCCACGATCACGAACATATGTAGCAATCGTATCACGTGCTGTCATCGGAACGATAATCTTATCTACGTCATAAAGCGAATGGTTATGTTCGCGAGTAAAAGTGTGCCAAAGTTCATCTGCGCGGCATTCCACTTTGTCCTTAATCCGTGCTTCGTTTGTAGAAAGGTAATCATACAGCAGTGGGAACCGCTGCTGCAGCTCATGATAAGGAATTACAGTAGTCGAAGCTCCTTCGTAAGGGAAAATGCAGTAAGCATCAGGTTGAAGATCTTTGAACGGATAAAAGACTTTGTTATATACAACGCCTCTCAAACAATCCGATTCAACTCTCACAGTTTCCCTAAATCCGTTTTTTCCCTGAGCAATACCATCAGCGAACCGAACGTTTGTCAGATGATACATCTTCTTCCATAGCGCTTGAATGCCATCCTTCACGGACAAACCATCAACATCAGACAACGTTCCAATTGTCGAAGCCAATCTATTTCGTATGGCAATTATCGCGTGATTTTCATAATTCCAAGGCGTATCACTAGATGTATGCGGTAATTGAGTGTATTGATGCCCACCAATATTATTGATATCGTGGTTGTTCTCAAAAACAACCTTAATCTCCTCGGAGGATTCCGAAATGCACATATAGTTTACCTGCTCCACAGGACAATGTGACAATACCATAATAGACACATAGGTCATGCGTCCACGGAAAATATCGTTTGCTTGAAAATCAATGAGTTTCTCCAGATATCGTCCGTCTGCAATCATTCTCCGAGCTGCTTTGCCATATTCCGTCTTAAACCAACGACGTTGGATAATGAAACCTAGTTTTCCTGTTCCAGATAGAAGCTCCATACATCTCTCGATGAAGAGAACTGCCAAATCAGCTTTTCCCTCAAAACTAACATAGCTATTGCTTAGAAAGCGATGCATAATCGGAAGGGCTGCTTTATAATGTTTTGTTTCAACATATGGCGGATTACCAATGATGTATGAAAAACCGCCATTATGCATAAAGACATCATGGAATGCATTGTTCAAATCAATCGGTTTGATTGCCAGCGCTTCATCAGGAGATAGTCCCGCCATGCTTGGTACAAGCGTGTTGCCGAGTTTTATGTTTTTCGCAATATCGCGCAAGATGCGTTCGCCAAATACACCTATATTGTTCCATGCAATAGGATCAGAGCCATCCACAATCTTCAGCGCTAAGGACATTTTAGTTACTTCAACGGCAGATTCATCACAGTCAATGCCATGAATACAGTTGGTGACCAACGCTCTTCGCCCTTCAACAGTTAAGAACAGGTGGTTTTCCACGATGCAGAAATAGTTGATATGCAGTGCTTGTTCTTCCGCGTTCTGTGCGAGAATCTCCATCAGTTTGTTAGCTAAAATATCGTAGCTGGCAATAGCAAATACACCAGAGCCGCAGCACGGATCCAGTAGCTTTATTTTGAGCAATTCTTCGACGGTATGGATATCTTCCAATTGCAGTGTTTGTCTGCATACCATATCCACGATATGTTCAGGTGTACACACCGCTCCATTGGTGCGAACATATTCATCCTTTGTTTCTCTTGCTACCAGCCCGTTTCTAATACAAAGCTGTTCTCCAAGGAACTCCTCATAGATTCCGGCAATCACTTTTACTGGAATTACATCGAATCTGTACGGATAGGGATAATATAGCTTGTTGATGAACTGCATAAGCACACCATCATCCAGCTGTAAGCGCTGAAAACGATCATCTCTATCGAACATCGCACCATCATAATGCGTGTAGAATTCCATGTAACAACTCTGCTTGAAGTTATGCCAAAATCCACCTTCGGCACGTGCAAAGTTAAGTAAGGTTTCAATTTCCTCGATTCCTTTAGACTCACATACTCGTATGAAAACGATTCTGTCCAAGATAACTTGTGTATAGTAATTCAGAATAGTGTCATTCGTGACTAGGGTATTGTTGTTGACAAGAAGATTTGAAGCCAGCATCAAGCGAAAATCTGACAGAATATCCGTAAATGATTTATCGACTTGATTGCGTCCTTCCACAGCACGAGTCTGATAGAGCCTTTCGAGAGTGTTTGAGCAAATATTGTCGTGCCACAGATGCTCAAAGATGATATCAAAGTTGTCCAAGTACGAATCGACGGAAAACTGTTGTGTCTCTGCATTGGCTGGCTGATCAGCATTGGGGATAAACCTTGTGTCATAGATCACGAGCTGCTCAAAATTCGAGACAAAAGCACAAGGCACTCTCGCAGACCAACCATAACACCTTATCTGATAGGCTGCATCTGTACTAGCGAAGATATCTACACTCAAAGCTTTTGCATCAAGGAATGTTTTAATATTGGGGCCATTTACTAACGTGTAGTCAGGTCTCCGATGATTGGCATGGATCGTATTCAGTCGTTCTCTGTGAACACCGCGAAGTGTCCGCTCTTGCTGAACTTGTGTAGTATCTTGTACATCCCAACCGAAAATAGCAAGCATTTCATTCAGCCAAGAACGTACAGTTTCTTCACTGACATCATTGAAGTTTTCACGGCGCAAGGTTTGATTATATCTCTCAATAAGTCCCGCAAGTTGCTCTCTTGCAATCAGCTTATCATTTTCGGTAGGCATTAGTTTTCCTCCTTGCGAATGCTTTCTGTCGCCTGATAATGCATCACATCGCCATAATCTACCTGCAAAGTCTGACATATTTTATCTAACACGGCAAAAGAGACTGGTTCATCTCGTCTCAACTTTGTTAGTGTATTTGGGGCAATGTCGGCCATCTTACGAAAGTCCGCTTGACTGATTTTTTTGTCTATCAATAATTTCCAAAGTCGATTATAAGAAACAGACATAACACCACTCCTTAAAGTGATTTGACATTAGAATTATAGCATCTACTTGGGCTAAGTTCAAGACGAACTCGCACAAATAAGCGAATATCTCCATCAAATACAGCAGAATTGACGTAGTGGTGACCGAAATAACAGGATTTTTCACGAAGCAGCATTGAAAAACACTCCTGTATTATTCTGAAGTGTCAGAGACTATTACAACAACTCGCTCCCCCTCTTCAACTCCGCAATGCCATTCTCTGAAACCGCAATGTAATACTTCCTCGTAGTCTCACTCTAGCCGTGGTCCATCTGGTTGCACAACAAATGCGGCGGGATTTTCATGTTGGCGAGGTGTGTGCCCCTTGTCGATATACCGTCCAACAAAGCGAGCTTCCCGCAGCAATACAGTAAGCTTACCTCATCAGTATTTTTTCAAAGAGAGAAAAAGCCTAACCCGTTTCCGACTGGAATCAAGGTTAAATTTCTCATGTATGGTGGAGTGTGTCAGAAAGTATGCGAAATCGTGAGCAGAAACGTTTTTTTCGGTGAAACACCCCTTGACAAATTGAATCACAGAAGACCTACCTGACCTCGTATGCGGCAGACCACGGCTTCACCCATTGCCGGCACTACACAGATGATGGTTTCAGCGGCGGCAACTTCGAACGCCCCGGATGGAAGCAGCTCATTGCAGACATTGATGCAGGTTTGGTCGGCGTGGTAATCGCCAAAGACCTGAGCCGCGTCGGGCGCGACTACATCCAGACCGGCTTCTACACAGAGGTGTACTTCCGACGCAAGGGTGTGCGGTTCATCGCCATCGGCAACGGTGTGGACACGGTGAACCCCATCAGCAGCGAGTTCGCGCCATTCATGAACGTGCTGAATGAGATGTACCTGCGGGAACAGTCGAAGAAGATGCGCACATTCTTCCGGCAGCGGGGCAACAGCGGAAAGCCGACAAATACGCTGTGCGTGTATGGCTACCGGAAAGACCCGGCAGACAAGAATCATTGGCTGGTGGATGACGAGGCGGCTGTGGTCGTCCGGAGAATCTACCAGCTGGCGATTGACTGTCACGGCCCCTATGAAATCGCGCGTATCCTGGAAGCTGACAAGGTGGAGTGCCCCGCCTACTACAATGCGACCCACGACACCTGCATGAAGCGATCCAACACCGACATGAGCAAGCCATACGCTTGGAACGGCGTGACCATCGGCAACATTCTGACACGCCCAGAGTACATGGGACACACAGTGAACTTCCGTTCGTCGAAGAATGGCTTGAAGGCGAAACGGCAAACAAAACCCCAGGAAGAATGGCTGGTATTCAAAGATACTCATGAAGCCATCATCCCCGAGGACAGATGGCAGTTGGCACAATGTGTGCTGGCTGTCCGGCGCAGAACAGACAGCACCGGTGAGGCCAATCCGTTGACCGGTAAGCTCTACTGCGCGGAGTGTGGTGCGAAGCTCAACAACCACCGCAGTCGTGCAAAGCAGTCTGGGCGTGAGTCGGATGATTATTATGATTGTCCCACTTACAGCCAGTGCAAAGGCGACTGCTGCTGCCACTATGTCACAACGGCGTTCATCCGGTCAATGCTGCTGAAGACAATCCAAATGGTGAGTCACTACGCCGTTTCGGATGAAGCTGCGTTTGCAGATCAGGTACGGGCACTGTCCGAGGTGCGCCATGCAGATGCGGTAAAGGACATGACCGCCGAAGCCGCCAAGGCTCGGAAGCGTATCGCAGAGCTGGACACCATCATTCAGAAGCTGTACGAGTCCTATGCGCTGGGGAAAACGCCGGAGAGCCGCTTCAACCTGCTGTCCTCCGCCTATGAAAAGGAACAGGCACAGCTGAAGGACAAGCTGGCACAGACTGAAACAGCGCTGGCTACCTATCATGCTGACACCACCAATATCGAAGCGTTCATGGCGCTGGCACGGCAATACCGTGATACGGAAGAGCTGACGGCATCGGTCATCAACAGCTTCATTGACAGGGTGGTTGTTCACGCTCCGCAGAAGGTGAACGGTCAGCGGCATGTGCAAATCGATGTCATCTTCCGATTCATTGGATGCTTCACTGTACCAGTTGCACCGATCATTATGACAGAGGAGCAGCTGCAGGAAGAAGCCCGGCGGGCCAGGGAACGTGAGCGGAACCATCAGAAGTATCTGCGGAAAAAGGAACGAAACAAGAAGCTGCCCCACGATCAGGCGGCAGCTTAACGAAGGAGGAACACTATGTTTGATCTGATCGAAAAACGCAACTCTCCGAAGGGTAAACCGGGAGGAACGGCAAATCGTTCTGATGCACCCATCACGGCGCTCTATGAACGCCTTTCCTGCGAGGACGAACTGGATGGAGAGTCCAACTCCGTAACCAATCAGAAGAATCTATTGGAAGCATACGCCCAGGACAATGGATTCACCAACTGTCGGCACTATACGGATGACGGTTACAGCGGCGGCAACTTCGACCGTCCAGGTTGGCAGCAGCTGCTTGCGGATATCGAAGCTGGCATTGTCAAAACGGTGCTGGTCAAGGACATGAGCCGTGTTGGGCGTAATTATGTTGAAACGGGATTCTATACTGAAGTATACTTTGGCCGGATGGGTGTGCGGTTCATTGCTATCAACAATAACATCGACAATGACAACCCGGATAGTACCGAGTTTGCAGGCATCCTCAACATTATGAACGACTGGTATCTGCGTGACCAGTCCCGTAAGATTCGATCTGCGGCTCAGCAGAAGGGGCGTTCGGGTAAACCGCTGACCTACAATCCATGCTTTGGCTATGTGAAAGATCCCAAAGATAAGAACCACTGGCTGATTGATCCAGAGGCGGCAGATACTGTCCGCCGCATCTTTGAACTGGCTGCTTCCGGCAAGTCTCAACTGAGTATATGCCGAACACTGGTACAGGAGAAACGCGTGACACCTGGATACTGTCGTTTCCAACACTCACCGGATGGAGTCGGCAAGCAACACACGAACCGCCAACCATACAATTGGGATACACGAATGTTAAGCAAACTGGTTCAACGGCGGGAATACATGGGTGATACCGTAAACTTCAAAACCTGCGTCACGGAATACAGAGGCAAGCGGGTAAGCGTTCCAGCAGAAGAGCAGCTTGTATTTCCTGGGACGCATGAAGCAATCGTGGACGAGGAGACATGGCAGGCAGCGCAGCAAATCTTCCATCCCGAAATGGCCTCCGCTCCGGGAAAATCATGCGCCTTGAAAGGACTGATGGTTTGCGGCGAATGTGGTGTACCAATGAAATTCCATCGCATGACTGGACATGAAGAATGCAACGACTTCGTATGCCGGACACATCAAAAGTCTGCTGCTTATGAAGAACGACTCTGCACTCACAATTCGATTCGCGTTACTGTCATCCGGGAAATTGTGCGGGACACACTCCGCACCGTCAACCGCTATGCCATCGCTGATGAAGAGGGCTTCCGACGCAGGCTTGCTCGGGAAGCAGCCACCTACCAACCCGATGATCGGAAGCAGCTGGCCAAGGCCATACGCGAGAAGGAAAAGCACATCGCTCGACTGGAACACTTGCTGAAGAAGCTTTACGAGGACTATGCGCTGGGGCATATCCCGGAGGAACGTTTTGACCGGTTGTCTGCACAATACGAACAGGAGGAAGCTACACTCAAAGTAGAACTCGCAGATGATCAGGTTCGGCTGAACGAAGTGCAGACTGCCTCTGCACAGACCGACAAGTATCTTGCCCTTGCCCGCAAGTATCGGGACTGCGCAGAAGTAACGGACGACATGATCCTCGCATTTGTGGAAAAGATCGTCGTCTATCGTACCATCCGCCCAGCCAAGGGACAGCGCACCCGCCAAATTGAGGTGCACCTGAACTACATCGGACAATTTCCTATCCCGACGGAAGGAATGGAGAATGAAAATGAATAACGGCCCAACACCCAACAGGCAGCACATGAGGCAACTCGGTGCTGCTTCTTTTTATGTAAGAATCAGGAGGAACAATGACGAAGACTACCCCTATGATGGAAATGACCCGCCAATACGGGCACACCGTTTACACGATCAGCGCATTCGGAAGCCCCGAAAGCGCCTGTACTTATGAAGACCGGCTGCTGAATCTGATCCAGCATGAAGCGGACAAAATGGACAGCTGCAAGAAGAATAGTGATGATTCCGAAACCAAAGTCAACAAAATCTAAAAGAGCAAGTATTGTGAGATGGCATACTGAAAGGCGGCCTGCAGCACCCTGCGTCGGTCGTCTTTTGCATGCCTGGAACTTCGCGCCAACTTGGCGCGAAGTCTGCAAACCCAGTAAAATCAAGGCTTCCAACTTCGTGCCAACTTGGCACGAAGTCCCTGCACCCAATTTAGAAAGGAAAATTGAAATGATGAACATGAAAAACAAGCCCGTTGTCATCGGCATCGACCATGGCTATGGCAACATGAAAACCGCCCACTGCTGCTTCCGAACCGGCATCCTGCCCATTGACGGAAATGAGCCTGTGTTCAGCAGCGACATCCTGACCTACGACGGCAAGTCCTATGTGATCGGTCAGGGCCACAAGGAATTTACCGCCGACAAAATGCTGGATCAGGATTACTATCTCCTGACGCTGGTTGCTGTCGCCCGCGAGCTGCACATCCGTAACCTGACCACCGCCCGTGTGGTGCTGGCGGTCGGCCTGCCGCTGACCTGGGTGTCCGCGCAGAAGGAGAGCTTCCGGGCATACCTCATGCAGCATGAAACCGCCGACTTCACCTTCCGCGAGGCAGCATACCATGTGGAGTTCGCCGCCTGCGAGGTGTTCCCCCAGGGTTTCTCGGCTGTAGCTGCCCAGCTGCGTGATTTCTCCGGCATCAATATGCTCTGCGACATCGGCAACGGCACCATGAATGTGATGTACATCAACGACCGCAAGCCCATCCCGCAGCGTTGCTTCACGGAGAAATACGGTGTCCACCAGTGCGTGCTGGCCATCCGGGAGAACCTGATGCGCACCTGCGGCGTGACCATTGATGAGGCCATGATCGAACGCATCCTGCGCACCGGCAAGGCTGAGGTCTGAGAAAAGTACATGGCTGTCATCCGGCAGACCGCAGAGGAGTACATCGGCGGGATCTTCCGCAAGCTGCGCGAGCATGAGTACAACCCGGACCTGGTGAAGCTGTACGTCATGGGCGGCGGCAGCTGCATGGTGAAGCAGTTCGGTAAATACGACCCGTCGCGCGTGAGCTTCAACCACGATATCTGCGCCACCGCCAAAGGCTATGAGCTTCTGGCAACGGAGCGACTGCGAAAGGCCGGTGAGCTGTGATGAAGCGTATCTTCACCACAACGCTGCGGCTGGACATGACCGATGAGGAAGACCGTCTGGCGTGGTCGCACCTTCAGCAGATGGACAAGAAGCAGTACCGGTCCTACAGCAAGGCAATTGTGGCAGCGGTCAACGACTATTTCGGACGGCAGGAGCAGCTGGCAGCAGACCCATATCTGGAAACCCGTGAGAAAGAAGATGCTTTCCTGCAACGGATTGAGAGCACGATCTGCAACGCTCTGCGGTTTGCACCTGTGCCAATGGCAGCAGTGCAGCCGTCCACGCCCATGCAAACCGAACCGGCAGACGACGATCTGTCCACGGCACTGGACTTTGCTGACAGTTTCTGATACCAGCACTGCTCCTGATTGGTATTGCTGCAATACCATTTGGAGGCACACCTGGTACCAACTCCATCACCGACCAACAACGCAATACCAACCCTGCGGCCATCTGGTATCACCCCGGTACTGGATGGCCGCTCTTTTGATACCAGAAAGGAAAACGAACATGACTGAACATGAAAAGAAACTGATTCAGGCACGGCATCGGCTGGAGGAAGCCCAGATGCGCGACCGGGACAAGGAACGGAAGGCACGAACCCGCCGACTGATCCAGACCGGGGCGATCCTCGAAAAGGTCTTTCCCCAGGCACGAACCATGACCACCGACGAACTGGAGGAGTACCTGTGCAGTACGCTGAAAACCGAGTAACCAGGCAACCAACAAAGGAGGCGTTCCGGGCAACCGGAATGCTTCCGCTTCTTTTTATCCCCGAAGGGCGCACTGACTCACCACCCGAGAGGCGGTGGTCTCCCCTGGCGGGGCCGTGCGCTCTCCGAAGGTCGCCCTCGAAACCCGCAAACGGCTTCCGAGGGTACAGGCCGTCAATGCAAGCATTGATCGGCCTTAGTCAGCCCGACGGGCTGACCTCATGGGGCATTTCGTGTCTGCGGACACGACCAAAGGGCTTTCCGTTCGCACTTTGGAAACCTTCGGTCGCTCTCCTCACTGAGAGCGACAGGCTGCGCTGTCATATCCCCATATGCCACCCCACCCTGCGCCTTGCTGTCCTGCCACCGGCAGTACATCTGCGGCATGACGCAACCTGCCACCGGCAGCTTGCGGGTACGACGGGGCTGGGCAACGACGAAGGAGGTGAACGCAGATGGCCATCTACCACATGCAAGCAAAGGTCGTGAGCCGTGGCAAGGGCCGGTCAGCCGTGGCAGCGTCAGCCTATATGAGCTGCTCCAGTGTGACAAACGAGTACGACGGCGTCCACCATGACTACACACGCAAGAAAGGTCTGATGTGGGAGCGGGTGTTTCTGCCCGAAAATGCTCCCGTCGAGTGGCAGGATCGCGCTGCCCTCTGGAACGCCGTGGAGGATGCAGAAAAGAGCAAGGACAGCCGCCTTGCACGGGAGTTCGTGGTGGCTTTGCCGCGTGAGCTGAACCGGGATCAGCAGATCACCCTGCTGACAGAGTACATCCAGCAGCAGTTTTTGACAGACGGTATGTGTGCCGATGTGGGCATCCACGATCCTGACCGGCCCGGTCATAATCCCCATGCCCATATACTGCTGACAATCCGTCCGCTGGATGAACAGGGAAAGTGGCAGTACAAAACGGAAAAGGAGTACCTGTGCATCCGGGGCGATGAGGAGCGGGGCTTCACGGCAGCCGAATTCCTTAAGGCGCAAGACGAGGGCTGGGAGAAACAATACCCCTATCTGGTCGGCAAGAAAAAGGTGTACATGACCACAGCTGACGGTGAAGCCCAGGGCTTGAAGCGTGCCTCCAAGCATCCGAAAAGCACCGCCTACGGCAGGCAGAATCCCATCACCGAGCGTTGGAACAGCGAAAGCCAACTGATCCTCTGGCGCAGCGCGTGGGCGGATATCGTCAATCTGCATCTGGAACGTATCGGCTCAACTGAACGGGTTGACCACCGCAGCCATGTCGAGCGCGGACTGGACGAGCAGCCCACCATCCATGAGGGTGTTGCTGCCCGTGCGATGGAGAAGAAGGGCATCATCTCCGACCGCTGCGAGTTGAACCGGCAGATCAAAGCCGACAACGCACTGCTGCGGGAACTGAAAGATCTGGTCACCATGCTGACTGAGCTTGTAGCCGATGCGGTCACCTCCATCGCCGATCAGCTGACCAAGCTGCGCGAAAAGCTGATCGTGATCTGCTATCAGATCAAGGTCATCATCAGGGGTATGGATAAGCGCACCGCGACCATTCAGGCAACTCAGCCGAAACTGAAGCGGTACAATGAACTTACGCAGCAGATCAGGCAGAAGACCAAAGCTCGCAAGGCCTTGGTGGCAGAGCAGAAGAACACCTCCAAGCAGAATCTTATCAAGCAGCATGACCTTTCCAGACAGATCACAACGCTCACAGAAGAAATAGAGGAGATGCTTTCCGAAAAAGAAAACCTTCTGCTGGATCTCGGCTGTGCGGACGATGCTGGCGTCAAGGCGGTGCAGAGCGAAATCACCGCCATGGAGGCCAGCTTGCACAAGCTGGATGAGCAGAAGGAACAGTATTCAGCTGAGCTGGACGAAACCCTGCAGCAATACAAGCAGCTGCAGAGTCCGGCAGAAGCTGAAGACCAGCAAAAGATACGCACCGATGCCGCTGCGGCAGCCTCCGCAAGATTGCAGCAGGCATATGGGAAGCTCTACAATGCACAGTTGGCACGGGAAAGCCAGCAGGATGTTGCTTCATGGCTCGGCGAATCGACGCAGCCCGCATCCATTCGGGAGTTTCTCCATCGTGCTGAAAAGAAAACGCATTCTGCCTCCAACCATCACAAAGACACACCTGAACGGTAAACGAATTACCCGCCATGAGGCAGACTTATCTGCTTCATGACGGGCTTTTTTACGTTAACGGGTTATTTTTACTTCTACGACCATTCATCGTAATGATGGTCAATCCGGCGAAGCTCAGAATCGCCAGGGCAGTCCACAACGCGATATTGGATTCGTCGCCGGTCTCAGGAACTTCGATCTTCTCCAGCACCTGAAGCAGGAACACAGGGCTTTCGGTTTCCCCATAGGCATTGCTCGCAACGCAGTAATATACGCACCATCTTCCGTCGATTTCTGGAAGGCTCTACACCGGCAATCATTGCCAAAGAACTGAATGCTGCTGATATCCCCTGCCCCTCCCGTAAGAGTCTGCTGGGAGAGAATGAGATCGAAGCCGCTAAGGCCAGAAAGAAAACCGCCTGCTGGAGCCCGTCTACGATTGAGAGCATCCTGACCAACGAAAAATATAAGGGCGATGCTATCCTGCAGAAGACCTACTGCACGGACTATATCAAGAAAACCTTCGTGGTGAACAATGGCAACGAGATCCCGAAGTATTACGCGCAGAACAGCCATCCAGCCATTGTCAGCGCGGAGGTATTCGATCTGACCCAGATGGAACTGGAGTGGCGGAGAAGTCTGAAAGGAAGCTACAGCGGCAAAAGCTGTTTTGCCTCGCGCATCGTATGCGGTGACTGCGGCGCCTTTTATGGCAGTAAAGTCTAGCACAGCACGGATGAGTACCGCCGCACAATCTGGCGCTGCAACAATAAGTATGAAGGCGACAAGAAGTGCTCGACGCCGCATGTGACGCAGGAGGAGCTGGAGAAAGCGTTCGTTGACGTGATGCAGAAGGTCATTGCCGAAAAGGATGCCATCTTCGCTGTCTGCCGCGAAGTGCTGGATGAGGTGCTTGACACGAGCGAACTTGATAGGATCGCAACGAGGCTACAAGATCAGGCGCTTGGCATGGCGGAGCGTATCAGGAAGCTGGTCGAAGAGAACGCCAGGGTGCGAAGGGATCAGGAGGAGTACCAGCGGGAGTACGAGGCGCTGGTGGCAGAGCATGAAAAACTCAGCCAGCAGATGCAGAATGTCGAAGCGCAGAGGAAGGATAAGGCTGATCGCAGACGGCGGATTGAGGTATTCCTGCGAATGCTGGAGGAACAGGCAGAGTGTATACAGTTTGAACCTTATACTTTTGTGGCGTTGGTTGATAAGGTGGTTGTTAGGCAAGACGGAAAGCTGGACTTCTGTTTCAGAAACGGGATGAACTATACAATATTTCCCAGATAAGGACGCTAATCTTGATACAGAGGTTAGCGTTTTTTCTTTACCCGGAAAGCCTTGCATCGCAGGGCTTTTTCTATTTGGCTGGGTGCATGGAATGAGCTTTCTCCCTATTCTTTGGGTGCAAAAGGCGTCTTATGTTGGTTTCCCCCTATTCCGCTCTTCCGGTTGGGTGCATGATAAAACGGCTGCTGGTTGTTGAGCTAGTAGCCGTTTTATATTGGGTGCATCCATTTTTCGTACCACTCTCGCTTTTACCCGCCTAACTTGCTCGTGCATCAGGATTAAGAAACGCAATCTTATCCCTTTATACGATTTCACATTTCTATTGAAACCTGCAACAGCTTATGCTATAAGGCAATACCGCACAAATGCGTTGGTGCGGTATTGCCTTAATCAATCGGAGCGGATGCTCACCGGTCAGCGTGCGGATGAAGCGAAACATCTCCCCGAAAGCCGCGTTCAGATATGTCCCTCTGAAGCGGCTGCACAGTCCTCCGGCTCAGACGCAGGCTTCCACGCATCGTCAAAGTGGATGATAACACCCGTTTTTTCAAGCTGTTCCTGAAGCGTATGGATGGGCACATCCGATACGGCGCATCCGGCGTCCAGTGCCAGTGCTGCCGCCAGACCGGATGCCTGACCCGTCAGCACGGCGGGCGGAATCACCCGCAGCACATCCCAGCCCCATCCGGAAGCGGACGCGCTTCTGCCACAGGTCATCAGATTGTCAAAACCATCCCGGACCAGCACGCCATAGGGCACTTCGTACAGGCAGTCCCGTCTCTCAAAATCGCAGATGGTGCCGATGGACGCCGCCTGATGGCGGTAGCAGTCCTCCTCCGTCAGCGTAGCATTGCCGTCAAGCCGCCGGGCCGTGCGCAGCTGCGGCATGCCTGGCAGCATGTGAATGCTGCGCGCCCAGCGATCCTTCCGTTCCTCTTTTTCCAGCATCAAAAGCTGATTCTCCTGCAGATAGGCATTGATGGTTTCCATCGATACCCCGTGATAGGTCGCTATTTCTGCCGGCTGCTGACGGCCATGCAAATCCGCCGTGCCGCCAAAGGGGCGGCTGTATGCATGGTACAGGTTTCCGGTTTCAATTGCCCGGCGGCAGCCCGCCAGCGTGATGCCCTCGCCATAATAGGTGAAGTAATTGTCGCCCTCTATGGTCGGGACGCCCGCCTGCGCAAGCACCTGCGCATCGCCCGTTGCATCGATGACCACGCTGCCCTGATAGAATTTTCTCCCCGATTTGCCGTCGATAATGAGCCCCTCGCAGTGCCCGTCCGCCATCACCGGCCGGGAAATCAGCGCGTCATAGAGCACCTCCACGCCGTTTTCGCGCAGAAGCCGAAGCAGTTCCAGCGCAAACAGACCGGAGGAAAACCAGCTGACGCATCGCTCGTTCGTTGGCTGTGCCGGTTCACCGTGCTTCCAGTCCTCCGGCAGCGTGTCAAAGCCCAGCCGCAGAGACAGATTCAGGAACTCCTCTGCCATGCCGCGGAGAATCATCTTTCCCCTTCCGTTGCACAGCGGCACCCAGAAATTGACCAGCCCTGTGGTAGCCAGCCCGCCCAGGCTGCACTGCTTCTCGATGAGCAGGACACGCTTGCCGCAGCGCCCGGCAGAAAGCGCGGCGGCAGCGCCGCTCAGCCCGCCGCCCGCGACCAGCACGTCATAGCACCCCGCAGCGGTCAGCGTTTCCTCCAGATGCACCGTCATCCCCGCATCTTTCACCATCATTCCTCGACCTCCTGAACTTCACCGCAGGTGATGCCGCTCCCGTTGAAGGCATCCACCCGGAACCATACGCGCTGTCCTTCACACAGCGCCGTGATACGCCGCATCCCCGGGGCATAGGTCAGGCAGCTGTGGTACAGCTTATCCGGCGCAGATCCCCATTGGATGCACACGCCGTCCGCTCCTTCCGTATCCCATGTCACCAGCATGTCGAGCGCGCCCTCCCGGGTGGCTCGGGAGGAAATCAGCCGCGGCAGCTCACCTTCTGCGTGTCCAAACACGCGCAGACCGGAAATGCGGGCTTTCTGCCCGTAGGGAAGCTCCTGCACGGTCAGGCGCAGGAAGCGGCACACAACGCCCGCCTCCCGGACAACCAGATCATGCGGCAGATCCGTTTCCGCCCGGCGCTTGTCCAAGAGGACGAAATATGCTTTACCATCCGTTGAGCCTTCCAGCAGCCAGCGGGTATGCTGGGGAACGCGCTCGATATAGCGCCCCTGTTCCAGCCCCTCCGTGGGGCAGGGCGGCTCCAGAAACAGACCCTCGTCTGCAAAATTGATTTGCACGGCGTTCAACTGACAGGCCGCCTGCAGATCGACCTCCAGCCATTCTCCGGGCTGATTCCCCGACGCGCTCCACCATGTGCGGATGTTTTCATCGACCGCGCACGCCGCATTCTTCCCGGAGGACGCCCGGACGGGCTTCCCATGGGAAAGCAGCATCCAACGCGGCGGCGAGAAGGGAGCATCCTCCAGCGCCATCGGCCAGTCCGCATACCGCTGATCGCAGTACATCAGGCCGTCCGCATCAAAGCCCGCGCGCCACAGACCGAGCCGGCGCTCGAATGGGTGATTGACGCTGATGCGCATGGTAGATGCGTGGAAAAGCCGCCCGTCGCGCGTCCTCAGCGTGCTGCCATGTCCCGCACCCTGCGCAAAGCCGTCCGGCACGAAGGAATACGGCAGACTTTTCGCCGGCACAAACGGCCCAAGCGGATGGTCGCTCTCGTATACGCCGTCTGCGTAGGTGTTGAATTCCGTGCCGGGGGCGGCGTATTGCAGGTAATACCTTCCGTTGTGCTTTGTCATCCACGCGCCCTCGATCCACGGAGCGCTGTTTTCATCGGAGCCGTCCTCGCCCATGCGCTCGTAGCCGAGCTGTTCAGGATGCCCGGCAATCAGAGGAACCGGCTCTCCGAGCGGGTGCATCGTGTTCCTGTCCATCTCTACGCCGAGGATGGGCTGTGCATTCGAACAGCCCCAATAGAAGTAAAGCCGTCCGTCATCGTCCACAAACTGGTGCGGATCCCAGAACGGGAAGGTACCGGGAATCTCCCGGAACGGCGCGGCAAGCGGGTCGCGGCTGCGGTAAAAGCTGCCGTTTTTGCTCCCATGCGACGCGCAGAGCTGCACCTCGCCGTTCAGCACGCAGCCATCCGGCGCATAGTCGTTCGCCGGGAGATTTTCCGGAAGGACATGGAAGGTCCATGTGCAGAGATCTTCGCTCGTATGGAAGCCCGCCGTCATGGAGGGAAAGAGGGCATACTGCCCATTCACCTCAAGCAGTGTCGGGTCGGCAGCCTCCCGGCAGGCAGGATGGGAAGCACCGCGCATCTGATAGCGGTACGGCAGATTGAGCGGGTTACAGATGATCTTCATACCATTTTTTCTCCCTGACCGGCTTCAAGAATCCTTTGGGCATAGGTGCGCAGAACGCCGTGCGGATGGCGGCCATACGTCTCAATCACCGTCTGCGCGTCCCCGCTGCCGCACAGAAGCGCCGCGTGCGCCAGCCGCAGCGCCAGATAGGCCATATAAACATTTTGATCCTGCGGCTCAATGTCCTGCGCCAGATACGAAAGACGCATCAGCGGCCCAGCCAGCGCGCCATCCGGCATCAGCAGGCCCACCTCCGCCATGCACAGCATGCGGTCGTAGGTGCTGTTGGTCATGCAGTCTGGACGCAGGTTGCCATAGGTCGCCGTCTGCGGGTGATAGAACGCGCCGAGACCGGTGCGCTCCATCGCTGCACACAACGCCGGAATGGCCGGGCGGTACTGCACATGTGCCAGCAGCACCATCGCCTGATTGACGAGCCACACGTCATTCGGCGCATTCCGATAGCCGCCGTGAATCAGGCCGTCCGCCTCTCGCAGTTCCCCGTACTGCCCGGCGAGCGCTTCATCCCGCTGCACGAAGTCCTCCAGCACGTCCGGCGCCAAGCGCGTGTCCCCCGTGAAAAGCAGGGCATGCGCCACCCGTTTGCTGTTTGGCAGCACGCCGCTTTCCATCGCGCCAAGAAGCAGCTTCTGTGTCTGCGGCCACGCACAGAGCACAACCTCCGCCAGCGCGCCCTCCTCACCGCACAGCAGCGGCGCAATGACACGCTCTGCTGTGTTCTCATCATACGGTTCTGAAGAAGGACGCCGCACCAGCGCGCCGCCGGCGAGCATCTCCTGCTGCACCTCGGTCAGCGCAGGCGCGGACAAATCATCCGACAGCGCCGCAATGCGCCCGGCAGCATGGCCCAGTGCCATCACGTCTGCGCACATGCGGCAGTAATTAAAGGCATCCTGCGTTGCGGAAATCGCTTTGCCAAGCACCAGCAGGTTGCCGGCTTCGTGGGTGCGCAGCGCCCGGTAGGGAATGGAGACATGCCGGGGCTTTGCGCGCTCCGGCATCAGCCCGAGCCGCCCCGGCAGGGACAGGCAGCGGCAGTGCGGGTCATAGGAGGAATACGCATCAATCAGCGCATCCGGCTCCACATGCCCCCGCGCCGCGTCCTCAAGCGTGATGCGGTACTGCCCGAGGATGCGGCTGCTTTCCCGCGGGGTCAGCATCTCCATGCAGTCGTACTCCGCGCCGCCCAGCGTATTCTGAATCACAGCACGCTGCCATTCCTCCGGCAAATCGGTGCGCAGTGTATCCTGATCGGCCATGGGGCTATCAAAGCGCGTCCCGCTGACGCGATGGGTCTGGCTGTAATTCTGCACCATGCCGGTCAGGGAATCGCCGGTTTCCATCGGAACGCCGCACAGCGCGGCCACGTCCCCGTCGCCGGTGGCATCCAGAACCTTGTCCGGATGCACGACAAAAATCTCCCCCGCCGACACACACAATACCTCCGAGATACGCCTCCCGCTCAGGCGTGCGCCGCAGATCAGCGTGTCGGGCCGGTACGCAACGCCGCTCTCCCGGAGCTTTTCCAGATACAGGAAAGCCTCGGCGGAGCCAAAGTGGGAATACGTCCTCCCGTGCGTCAGCGCGCCCGCATAGCGCTCGATTTCCGCAAACATCTTCTGGAACAGCGGGCTTCTGTTTCCGTAGTAGAGCCACTGGATACCGCCCATCGTCCGTGTGCCGCCCGGATAGGGGAAGAGCTCCGCGAGCAGCACGTCTCCCGCCTGCGCAGCAGCCAGCGCGGCGCGGATTCCTGCCGTACCTGCGCCGCAGACCAGCACCTGCGCCGGGCAGACGGGATACGCTGCCCACGACGCATCAAAGCTGAGCCCGTCCGTGATCTCCACGGCCTGCTCCGTTTCAGGCGATTCCATGAAAACCTGATCCGGCAGGGCATTGGTCATCTCCAGATGCAGGAACCGCTCATCCCGTGCCAGCCGTTTGGCCGCATGAAGTGCGCAACTAAGCAGCGCCGCACGCGCCCCCTGCAGCGACGTATCCTGCGAAAAGGCGTGCGTTACGGTCAGGTAGGCGTGGTCCTGTGCAACCGGCCCGCGCTCCAGCACTTCGTGATCCGAAAGCGGGAGCACATCCTGCGCCAGCGTGATACCGCGGTATTCCAGCGAGAAGCGCACTTCTCTGCTTGCCGGAACGAGCACCGCCCGCTGTGTCAGCCGCGCGGAAGCGACGTGATAGAGAGTCGCATCCAGCAGAAGGTCGCAACCTTCCCTGTCAAGGCCGCCCTTGCGGGCCAGCACCACGCCGCAGATGCGCCCCTCCTCCCGGAGCAGCCCCGCAGCCCGGGTCATGAAGCGAACCTGCACGTCCGCATCCAGCAACACCCGGAGCGCTTCCTTTTTGATTCTTCCGGGGAGGAAGGGCGGCTCCACGCATAGCCCGGCGGCGGCCAGTCTGTCACCCAGCCATGCCTGATGGCACACGCCATAGCCATGCCATGTTGCCGTGACATCCTCCGCCAGATAGGTGCTCTGCGCGCACAGCAGCACGGACCACCCTGCCGCCCGGAGACGCAGCGCCTCCCGGATCGCCGAAAGGGTGCCTCCCAAAATGACTGCTTTCATACAAACCTCCTCGGACGGACGGTGCCCGCCGTTTTCTTTGAAGCGCTTTTTGCAGTGATGCCTTTCTTCGTCCCTTGCACATTTCCCGCAGTCCCTGATTGACTGAAAAGGAGAGGGGCGTGGCTGCCCCTCTCCGATACAAAAGGCTGATTACTTGATGTACCCCAGCTCGGTCAGGGTCTCGGTGGCGGCGTCAAGGTACGCGCCCAGGTTGTACAGGTTGTAGAGCTCCTGCACGAAATTGTCGTACTCCTCCATGGGGCGGGTGCCGTAAATGAAAGCGATCAGCTGCTCGGACTCATACGCCTTCAGGTCGGCCATGTTCACACCCTCGGGCTGGCTGACCAGCGCCTCATAATGGGTAAGAATCGGTACCTCGTTGGCAGCGTGCTCGATCTCGTCCGCGCACTCGGCAAACTTGGTCATGCAGTAGACCATGTCATTGCGGCCGGTGAACTGGATGGCCCAGCCATAGCCCAGCTCGTTCATTGCCGGGAGCTTGGTGATGACGCCATTCTCCTTGGTGTAGTGCACGTTCTCCAGGCCGTAGCACAGCAGCTCGTCGCCCTCGCCGGAGATGGTGTACTCGAAGATGGACAGCGCAGCCGCCAGCTTCTCCGGGTCATCCGCCAGGTCGGGGCTGAAGGAATACACGTTGGAGAAGTTTGCCGCGGTATGGGTCGCGCCCGAGATGCCGAGCTCGGTCACGATGTTGCTCTCAATGTGACCCCAGTCAGCGTTCGCGTCAACGGCCTTGAGCACGTCCTGCTGCGCCTGCTTGGCAAAGGCGCACCAGCCGCCGTTCGCCAGGAACACCTTGCCCATGGACATCTTCTCGCGCAGGGTATCCTCGTTCATGGAGACGAACTCAGGGTCGATCAGGCCGGCTTCCATGAAGCGGCGGATCTCGGTCAGCGCCAGCTTGTAGGCCGGATCGGTGCAGGCCCAGACCGCCTGGTTGTCCTTGATCATCAGGGTGTTGGGCTGGGTCACGCCATAGGCGGTGAAGAACATGTTCAGGGTACCGGCGCGGCTCTCCAGCTTGCTGCCGCTGATGGGATAGGTGTCGTTCACGCCGTTGCCGTCCAGGTCAGCGTCACGCACCTGCACGCACAGGTCGTACAGCTCGTCGAACGTGGTCGGGTACTTGGCGCCCAGCTTCTCCATCCAGTCTTTGCGGATGAAGTAGTCCATGTAGTTGACCTCGCCGCGGCGCGGGATGCCGTAGATGCCGCCATCAATGGTCAGGCGCGCCCAATCGGTTTCCGGGAAGGCCGCAACCACAGAGGGGATCTGGTCGAGGTACGGCGTGAGATCCAGCACCGCATCGGACTCATGGTACACCGCCAGGTTGTTCAGGTCGCCAACGCGGAACACGTCGGGGATGTCATTATCCATCATGCGGGTCATCAGGCCGGTGGCCGCATCCGCGCCGCCCGCGGCGGTATCCACCACAATCTTGAGACCCAGACGGTTGCCTAGCTCAGGCAGCACCGGATCGGTCTCGGGGATGGTTGCGCCCAGACCATACACATGGATGGTCACGGGTTCTTCCGCCAGCACGGGGGTGATGCACAGGAGCATCATCAGCGCAAGCAGCAGGGAAACAATGGAACGCTTCGTCATGGAAATCCCTCCAGTTTTTATTTGATACAGACCGTTCGCTCGGCCTGTCATCATCAGCCCTTGATCGCGCCGAGCATGATGCCCTGCGTGAAATACTTCTGCAGGAACGGATACACCACGATGATCGGCACCGAGGTAAAGACCACGCCCGCCATCTGCAGTGTCTTGGTTGGCACTGTCACATCGACGGCGGCTTCCGTGTTGCGGCTGAGTACCTCTCGCAGCACCACCTGTAGCGTTCGCAGCTCCGGACGATTGACGTAGATGACACCGCTGAGATACTCGTTCCAGTGGCCCACGCCGTACATGAGCCCGATCGTTGCAATGATCGGCATAGAAATGGGCAGAATCAGCCGGAAGAGGATCGTCCACTCGCCCGCACCGTCCATGCGGGCGGATTCGGCAATGCCCTTGTCAATCTGTGAGAAGAACGCCCGCGTGATAATCAGCACATAGGACCAGATGGCGCCCGGGATGATGTAGACCAGAATCGTATTCATCAGTCCCGTGGAACGCACGACCAAGTAAGTCGGAATCAGGCCGCCGGTAATCAGCATGGGGATCAGCACAAAGAGGTTGAGTGCCTTGCGCCCGAGCAGATCAGTCTTGGCCAGCGGATACGCCATGAGTACGGTCATGAGGATGTTGAACGCCGTACCCAGCACCGTGCTGACTACTGTGGTCATGAAGCACTCAAACAGATAGGGTTCCTTGATGAACTCGCGGTAGGCATCGACCGTGATGCTCGTGGGGAAGAGAATCATGCCGCCGCGACGGAGATATTCATCGTAGGGCGTAAGGGATACAGCGATGACATGCAGCATGGGAATCAGGCAGACAAGCCCAGCCATCACCAGCAGCAGAATCACCAACACGTCGAATACGCGCTCGGATTGACGCTTTACCATACGGAGGCCTCCCACTTCTTGGCAAGCTGGTTGACCAGAATCACCAGAATCATACTGATGACGGACTTGAACAGGCCCACCGCACTGGACAGCGAGATATTCCACTGCTCCAGACCGGTTCTGTACACCCAAGTGTCGATGATATCCACCGTGGAACGGACAGCCGTGTTGTACATGACAAAGATCTGGTCAAAGCCCGCGTCCAGCACATTGCCGCACTTGAGCACCAGTGTCGTGATGACAACGGGCATGATGCTCGGCAGCGTGATGTACCAAATGGACTTGAGCCTGCTTGCACCGTCGATATGCGCCGCCTCGTAGAGATTCGGGTCCACGCCTGCGATAGCGGCCATGTAGATAATGGACTGCCAGCCCACGCTCTTCCATACATCCGACCAGATGATGACGCCGCGGAAGATATGTGCATCCGTGAAGAACGGCACGGTGTGCCCGGTCAGATTGCGGATGAGGACATTCACCAAACCATTGGTTTCGGACAGAAGGGAGAAACACATGCCATAAATGACAATCCAGGAGAGAAAGTGCGGCATATAGGTCAGCGTCTGCACGCAGCGGCGCAGCTTGACGCTGTGACATTCATAGAGCAGAATCGCCAGCAGCAGCGCAATGGGGATCGTCAGCAGGATTTTGCTCAGGCTGATGATGAGCGTGTTGGACAGCAGCTGCGAAAAATAATTTGATTCAAAGAAGAACTTGAAGTTGCTGTACCATGGATCCAGCAGCTTGCTGCCGGCAAGTCCCTTGCGCAGATTGTACTTGACCACACTGGTCGCCACGCCCAGCACAATCGGGGCATATTTGTAGATGACATAATAGACAAGCCCCGGCAGGAGCATCAGGAAAAAGGCACGCTGCTTCCACAGCTTTCTCAGCAGCGGATGGCGCTTTCCCTTCACGCTTTGCATCACATTTCTCACCTCGCAAGTATCATAGCATAGAAAATGGGCAAAAAATATACACCCAAACTGCCCAATTGTCATAAAATACGCCACAATCAGGCTTTTGGGTGCATGGACTTTTGTAAGATTGGACTATTTGAACACCTTGGGGCTTTGTCCGTAAAAATTGGAAAAGGCGTTTTCAAAGCTGCGGTAGCTGGAGTAGCCGCACTGCTCCGCCACCTGATAGACACGGCTGCCTCCTGTGCGCAGCAGCGTTACCGCACGCTCCATGCGCACCCGGGTCAGCATCTCCTGATAGGAGACACCCATCTCCTCCTTGAAACGACGTGACAGATACCCAGGACTGACGGCGACATAAGCCGCCACATCCTGCAGCCTGAGTGCAGGGTTGCCCAGGTTGGCGCGCATGTAATTGAGCGCGCTTTGCAGCGCATAGCTGATCTCTCCCCTTTCCGGCAGCAACTCGTCCAGCGCTTTGGAGAAGATGGAAATGGCATCCCAGACGTGCACGGCCAGCCGGATCTCTTCCCGCCAGGCAAACAAAGGCTTCTTGTCAAATATGAGCTCAAAACGCCTCAGCCACCGCTCCAGCATCTCGCGGACGTATTCGGGGTCGGGCCGGTTTTGCAGCAGCACGGGCAGCACCTCCCGGGAGAGGTACGCCTTGACTGCCTGCCCGTCTCCGCACTTGAGCTCGAGCTGGCGCATCCATTCCTCACTGTATGCTGCGGGCAGGTATTTAGCCTCGCTGGGCCGCGCCTGCGCAAGCGTGTTCTCCCGGGCGTAGAAGCTGTTTTTCAGCGTGTACATGCAGCGCAGGTGACAATTCTGGTACTCCTGCACACCACAGAACGGCCCATCATAGACCATGTACATCAAATCGTCAAAGGGAGGTGCCGAAGGCTGAAGCCGGGCACACCATTGTCGGATTTCTTCCGGGCCGCCGTCAAAAACCAGCTCGAAGAAAGCGCCGTCATAGAGGATGATCTCCGGGAAGCCGTTCTGGGAAGAATGCAGCCTGTCCAGCTGCTCCACCAGCGGCGCTACGTCCCGCCCGTGTCGCCTCAGGCGGATGCTGAGAATCCACGCATGAGCATGCCGCGCCGTGATAGCCGTCAGTTCGCGCTGCATCTCCACGCTCAGGATACCGCTCGTATTGAGCTGGAGCAGCTTGTTGGCCCGCTTGAGCAGGGAGGAACGCAGATCCTCCAGTCTTACACTGAATACCCTGTATGCTTTGTCAAGCGCCCTGCCCAGAGCTTCCTCCATCCGTTCATCCTTGAGTACATAGGCGATGGCTCCTTCATCCAGCGCTGCCTGCGCATACTCAAAGCTACGGCATGCCGTCAGAACGATGATCTGCATCTCGGAGGAACCGGAGCGGATGTGGCGCATCAGCGAAACACCATCTTCCCCGGAAAGACACACGTCCATCACGACGATATGCGGCGTCAGCCGCCGACTGAGCTGCACCACCTGTTCCCCGCTCTGTGCGACACCAATGCACTCGCATTGGTGCGCCAGCCAGGGAAAGTCCTGCATGCGCTCCAAAAAGGCGGAATCGTTATCTACTAGCAATACGCGCAGCATAATGGCTTCCTCCTCTGTTCACCGTCAGGCGCTCTTTTCCGGCCTCATCTGTCAGAATTATCGCACGTTATTGGGAGACGGTCTATAAAATCCTTTCAACTCTATGGCGGTTCAGCCCAAGTGAGCGTGAAATGGGCTGGTGTTTGACCGGCATAGGTGATGTGATTGACTGCTTTGAGCGTTTGGATAAAGAAAAGCCATATGACAGTGAGCTTTGCGCCCATTGCCGATCAGATCAAGGACGCCACCTATTCCTGCTATGACGGAGCCTGTGGTACCGGCGGTATGCTGACTGTTGCACAGGGACGGCTGAACAGGATTGCTGAAGAATCGGGCAAAAAGGTCTCTATTCATCTGTTCGGTCAGGAATTGCAGCCGGAAACCTATGCCATCGCAAAGGCGGATATGATGCTCAAGGGCGACGGCGAAGAAGCCATGCACATTGCATTCGGCTCCACACTCTCCAACGATCAGCACGCCAGCCGTTCCTTCGACTTCATGCTGGCAAATCCTCCGTACGGCAAGAGCTGGAAGGTGGATGCTGAGAAGATGGCAAGCGGGAAGAAAAAGGAAATTCTGGACATGGGAACGGGAGCAGCCCTTTGCGTATATGTCAGCAGGGCAGGCGCAACCGTGTGGTCTCCCCCACCTGAAAACTGGTTTTGATGCTCAGAATCTGTCCGCAGCCGCCGTGGTTGCACATTTCTACCAGAATATTGACCGCGTTACGGGCCAGTTCCGCCATGGAATAATCAGCCCGTGTCAGAGGCAGATGCTGATCCGTGATTGTTTTTGTGCAGGAGCAGCCGGTGACGCTCACATCCTCCGGCACATTGTAGCCCATGTCCTCAAACGCGCGGATACAGCCCAGCGCCGTATCATCGTCCGCGCAGACAAAAGCATCCGGCATATGCGCAATGGGCTTGGCAAGGAATGCCCGCACCGCGCTGTATGCGGCATACTGATCGTAATGTCCGTCGAAGATGATGTCTTCATACAAAGGAAGCCCCAATTCCGTCATCGTCTGTCGGAATGCTTCCAGCTTCGACTGCGCGCTGTAGGTTTCCAGAATACCGTGTAGATGACCGATTACCCGATGTCCGGTGCTGGCCAGATACTGCACAGCCTGGCGCATACCCTGCGCTTCGTCAATGACCACGCTGGCAATGCCATCCTGCGCCACCTGGCGGTCAAGGAATACAACAGGAACATCCTTGCTGTGGAGCATGGGGATGCACTCATTGGGAAAACGGTCGCTGAGGATGATGGCGGCATCAATGTTACTGGAGAGGATATTGGACAGCAGATCCCTGCTTTCGATATCCCGGCTGATATGCACCAGCAGGTCATAGCCTTTTTTCAGGCAGCTGACGTAGATCTCCTGGATGAGGCTGAGGTAGAAGGTGGAGGAGAGATAGGGCAGGAAAAGCCCGATATTGTTTGTTTTGTGGCCCCGCATGAGCTTGGCACTGATGTTGGGGATATAGTTCATTTTCTCCGCAGCTTCCATAATACGCCTTCTCATGTCTTCACTGACATTGGCGCGGCCGTTGAGTGCGTTGGATACCGTGGCGGTGGATACGCCGACATAACGGGCGATGTCCTTGATGGTACTCATAGCAACAGTTCCTCCTGTGAGATAATTCCATTATATCATAGGTAGATGGACATTGCAAGATGAAACGTTTTATGGTTTTTGACGTATGTTTTGACAATAGAATAGATATTCAGGAAAATTTCTGACCAAAACCCATTGACACAACAGAGAAAACCGTGTATAATCAAGTTAAACGTCTTACTTATATGGGAGGGTGATGACATTTGACACGACAGACATCATCGGCATCTCGTACACCACAGCCAATGCTCGGCGGAAAAAAGTTTGGGTTTGTGTCAAATCTGCTCTACGATCTGCGCAAGAACCCGACTCTGCTGATCATGATGATCCCCAGCGTGGCATTTTTCATCATTTTCAGCTATATGCCCATGGTTGGCGTCTATTATGCATTCACAAAGTACAATGTGCGCGGCGGATTGTTCGGCAGCCCCTTTGTGGGACTGAAGAACTTTGAGTTCCTCTTTGCCTCCGGCAAGGTATGGACGCTGACCGCCAATACCGTTCTGTACAACGTCATCTTCATTGCATTCGGTACAGTATTGAAGGTTGCCTTTGCCATCATGCTGGCAGAGATCAGTTACAAGCGGTTCAAGAAGGTATGCCAGACGGTCATGTTCCTGCCTCACTTCATCTCCATGGTGCTGGTGGGTACGATCTGCTACGCGCTGTTCAAGTCCAATGGTTTTATCAACACATTGATCGTCAGTATGGGCGGTGAAACCTTCAACTTCTACAGCAAGGAACACGCGTGGATCTGGTACATCATCATTCCGCTGGTCAACTTCTGGAAGTCCACCGGCTACGGTACTGTCGTGTACCTGAGTGCCATCATGGGCATCAGCGATGATCTGTACGAGGCTGCCGATTTGGACGGCGCCTCCTTCATGCAACAGGTGCGCCACATCACGCTCCCGTGCCTGCGGCCCACCATTGTCATCCTGTTCCTGATGAATCTGGGCGGAATCGTCCGCGGCCAGTTCGACCTGTTCTACCAGCTGGTGGGCAATCAGCCGCTGACCTATGGCACGACGGATATCATCGATACATATGTCTTCCGCGCGGTGACAGAGAGCTTCGACGTTAGCCGCGGTACTGCCATCGGTCTGTATCAGTCCATCGTGGGTCTGCTGCTGGTGCTGGGCTCCAATCTGCTGGTGCGCAGGATCGAGCCTGAAATGGCGCTGTTCTGACCGGAGGTGATGGATAATGGAAATGCGTAAAAAGGTCAACCGCGGATACCGCATCTTCAACATTGTCGCATCCGTGATCATCGGCCTGTTCACCCTGGTCTGCCTGATCCCCTTCCTGCTGCTGCTCATCGGTTCCTTCACCGACAATACGGAGGTGCTGGTCAAGGGCTATTCCTTCATCCCGGAGAAATGGTCGCTGGACGCTTACAAGTACATCTTTGCATACCCCAAGACGATCATTGACGGCTATAAGGTCACCATTTTTACCACTCTGGTGACGACGGCAGGTAGTTTGTTTTTGACTGCGCTGACCGGCTATGCGCTGTCCCGCCAGGACTTCCGCAGCCGCAATGTGTTTTCCTTCATGTTCTACTTCACCCAGCTCTTTGGCGGCGGTCTGATCCCCTGGTACATGGTCGTCACCGAGACCCTGGGGCTGCGCGATTCCATCTGGGCGCTGATCATTCCCAGCCTGCTGGGCAGCTACAACATTCTGCTGATGCGCAATTTCATCAAGCAGTGCGTGCCAAACGAGCTGGTGGAGTCCGCCCGTATCGACGGTGCCGGCGACTGGCGCATCTTCCTTCAGATCGTGCTGCGTCTGTCCACACCTGCGCTGGCGACCATCGGTCTGTTCATCGCCCTGGGCAAGTGGAACGACTGGTACGGCAGCATGCTCTTCATCAAGACCGACACCAAGCACACCCTGCAGTACATCCTCTACCGCATGGTCAACATGGCCAACGCGCTGAAGAACATGGAGCAGGCCGGCGTGCATGTGGAGATCGATACGCCCTCTGAGACAGTCAAGCTGGCCATGGCCATGGTGGCGACGGGCCCCGTGGTACTGGTGTATCCCTTTGTGCAGCGCTACTTCGTCAAGGGCCTGACCGTCGGCGCGGTCAAAGGCTGATGCAGGCGCAATTTCATTTGGCTATTGGCGGCAGACGCCGCTGATATATTGAAAAAGGAGGTTCCCCCGTATGAAGAAGATCGTTTCTCTCCTGCTGGCGCTGACGATGGTTATCGGCATGATGTCCTTCGCCTCCGCTGACAATGTGACCAACCTGGTCACCATCTCCCTGGGCAGCAAGCCCGTCGGCTATGATGACGTCATCAAAGCTGCCAACGAGTACACCGCCGAAAAGTATGGCCTGACCCTGGAAGTCCGCTTCCTGGACTGGGATCCCAGCAGGGTGTACCCCATCATCATGAACACCGGCGACGGCGTTGACCTGGTGTTTTACTCCGGCTGGCCGGGATCCCAGGACTGGGCTCGCAAGGGCGGCTTTGTGGAGCTGGATGATCTACTGGACAACTATCCCGAGCTGAAGGCGGCCATTCCTTCCGAAGCCTGGGAGCAGGTCAAGATCGACGGTCACATCTACTGTGTGCCCGCACCTGAGACCTCTTGGACGGCCAATACCGGTATCATCTACCGCAAGGATCTGTGCACGAAGTACAATCTGCCCGTGCCGGACTCCACTGAGAATCTGATCGCCTACCTGGAGGGTGTGAAGGCCAACAATCCTGACATGTACCCTCTGGCTTCCCACATGAACAGCTACGCGCTGCGCTTTGATACCCTGGTCTGGCCCACCGCCAGCGACTCTGCCAACGGCTACGGCCTGGAGGCCATCGGTTCTGTGGATAACCTGACCAAGTATTACGGCTCCGAGGCGCATCTGGCTGAGCTGAAGCTGATGCGTGAGTTCGTTGAGAAGGGCTATGTTTCCCCCGATCTGATGGGCGACACCGTTGATGCGTCCACCAAGTTTGACAACGGCCTGTGCGCCATCCTGCTGGACTCCCACACCGACTCCTACGGCGGCCGCGTTCAGGCGCTGGAAACTGCCAAGGAAACTGATCCCTCCAAGGCTGACTGGGAGATCGGCTTCGTTCCCTTCAACGTGGCGCAGGGCTACGTCCGCATCCCTTCCTACTATGACAACAATGCCACCGGCATCGCCTACAAGAACTCTGAGCACATCGACGAGGCGCTGACCTACCTGCAGGCTGTCATGACCGACGCCAAGCTCCATCACATCCTGCGCTACGGCGTGGAGGGCGTGCACTACGAGCTGGACGAGAATGGCTACTACAAGAACCTGTCCGCCGACTTCACCGCCTGCGGCCTGTCCCTGTGGAACTGGCGTGCTGACGCCCTGAACCTGGAGGGCTCCAACGATCCTGCCTCTGCTGCCAAGGAAGAGGTCTTCGAGATCTACCGCACCTGCAAGACCATGGCTACCACCTTCACGTTCAACAAGGAGAACGTGGAAGATGAGTGCGCCAACTTCAACGCCGTCTGCGATGAATACCTCAAGCCCCTCCAGTACGGTCTGGTGGAAGACGTCGAGGCCGGCCTGAACGAGTTCATGAAGCAGGCCAAGATCGCTGGCCTGGAAGACATCTGGGACGAGTACATCAAGCAGTACAACGCCTGGCTGGCCCAGCAGTAATTCCCGCTGAAGGCTGATGCATTCGGCATAACAACCGGGTCTGCCCTATGGTTCGTCCACGGGGCAGACCCTTTTCGAAATCTACCCCTTTTTGATTATCATTGAAAGGATGGATACACCATGTTCCTCCGCGGATACATATCAGATGCCACCAGAAAGTTCGCACCGTTTGCAGCAGTCTTTTCCTACCGTCCTGATGCAGAAAACAAGGCGCTCAGCTTGTACCCGGACGTCAAATGCCAGACCATCCGCGGCTTCGGCGGTGCATTTACCGAATCTGCCGCCCATGTTTATGCCTCTTTGCCAGAGGAGAAACGCCGGGAGGCGATGGAGCGGCTGTTTTCCCCTGAGTTCTCAGGATTGAAGCTGGGCCGCGTGCACATCGGCTCCTGCGATTTCTGCCTGGGCTCGTATGCCTATACTGAGCCCGGTGACCGTGAGATGAAAACCTTCTCCATTGCCCATGACGAAAAGGAGATCATCCCCATGCTTCGGGACGCCATGGCTTTCTGCCCGGAGCTGGAGCTGGTGGCCTCTCCTTGGAGCCCGCCTGCATGGATGAAGGAAAACGCCAGCGTTCTGGAAGGTGGCAAGCTCTTGCCAGACTGGGTGAAGGAATGGGGCGAATATGTGGCGCATTACCTGTTGGCAATGCGCAAGGCGGGCATTCACATCACGATGATGACAGTACAGAACGAGCCTCTGGCTACCCAGACCTGGGAAAGCTGCCGGTATGACGCAGAGGACGAGGCTGTCGTCATCCGGGACGCGCTCCTGCCCGCACTGGAACGTCACGGTCTGACAGATGTGAAGCTCTTCATCTGGGATCACAACAAGGAGCGGGTCTATGACCGCGCTCGGGATGCCTTCAAGGTCGGCAACACCCGGCAGGTGGTGGATGGCGTGGCTTTCCACTGGTATTCCGGCTCCCACTTTGACGGCCTGCAGGCGGTACACGAGTGCTTCCCGGAGAAGGAACTGCTGGAAACGGAGTTCTGCACGGACATTGATCAGCATCCTCCGGAGGATTTCGATGCGGCGCTGCTTTATGCGGAGGATATTGCAGGAAATCTGCGTCATTGGACGAATGGTATCATTGACTGGAATTTGATGCTGGATATGCAGGGCGGCCCCTACCATGACCGAGAGGGCGGATGCCTCGCGCCTGTGCTGGTGGATGGCGATGATTATCGCCTGACCGGCGCCTACTGGGGATTGTGCCACTTCAGCCATGTGATTCGCCCCGGTGCGGTGCGCATCGGCGCTTCTGTGTATGACGAACGCATCAGCTGCGCAGCCGCTGTTAACCCGGACGGCAGCATCGGCTGCACCATGGCCAACCTCCACGATCGGGAAATGCCCCTGACCATCCGCGTGGAAAAGGAAGCAGTGGATATCATTCTTCCGGCCCGGAGCCTGACTTCGGTGCTGATCAAATAAGGAGGCACCCATGAAAATGCCTTTTACCCGCCTTGTCTGGCAGGACGAGTTTGACGGAGCGGACATCAACCGGGCGTTGTGGCGCTTCGAAGAGGGCCATGTCCGCAATAACGAACTGCAGATTTATACGGATGCTCCGGAGAATGCCTTCCTGCGGGACGGCTGTCTGGTGATCCGCGCCCTGCGCACAGGCGACCCGGATTGTCCCTATACCTCCGCGAGCCTGCATACGCTGGGGACACAGTCCTTCCTGTACGGCCATTTGGAAATCCGGGCGAAGCTGCCCCATGGGAAGGGAATCTGGCCAGCCTTCTGGACTCTGGGCGCGAACATCGAGGATGTCCCTTGGCCAGCCTGCGGCGAGATTGACATCATGGAGATGGTTGGCGGCCCGGAGCGCAATGAGGCCACTTGTCCCTTCGGCGACCATGTGGGCGATCATATCGTGCAGGGCACCATCCACTACGCAGACGAGCAGAGGGGCCTTCAGCGAGCAATTGAGCTGACCGGCGGTAAGCGCTTCTGCGATGATTTCCACATTTTCACCCTGGACTGGACGGAGAGCTGCATCAAGATCGGCGTGGACGGACTGGTGTATGCCAGCTATGACATCCGTGATCTGGAGGCATTCCACAAGCCTCATTATGTACTGCTGAACCTCGCCCTTGGCGGCGCATGGCCCGGAGATCCGGATGACAGCACCGTTTTTCCCCAGGAATATATGATCGACTACATCCGCTACTACCAGTAATGCGGCATCATGCTGACAAGGAGAGGAAGCCCATGGATGAGAAAAAGCTTCAGGCACTGTTGAAAGACATGACCCTGCAGGAGAAGATCGAGCAGCTGGTACAGCTGGACAGCAGCTTCTTTGACAACGACGGCGTATGCACCGGCCCGGTGGAGAAATTCGCCATGACGGCGGATCAGCCCTATCGCGTGGGCAGCCTGCTGGGCGTCAAGGGGGCGGAAAAGATCATCGACCTGCAAGGCCGCATGATGGCCCGACAACCACACCATATTCCGGCGCTGTTCATGATGGACGTGATCCATGGTTACCAGACCATCTTCCCGGTGCCGCTTGCGATCGGCTCCAGCTTCAATCCGGCACTGGCGGAGCAGGTTGCTTCCGTTGCCGCCCGGGAGGCTTCCGCTACCGGACTGCATGTGACCTTCGCGCCCATGATCGATCTCAGCCGGGACAGTCGCTGGGGCCGCTGCATGGAGTCCACCGGCGAGGATCCCTGGCTCAACGCCCGCATGGCGGAGAGCATGGTGCGGGGCTTTCAGGGGGATAACATCGCTCAGAAGGGCAAAATGGCCTCCTGCATCAAGCACTTTGCGGCCTACGGCGCGGTGCAGGCAGGGCGTGACTACAACGTGACCGAGCTGTCCGAGCACACGCTGTTTGAGGACTACCTTGTCTCCTATCGCGCGGCGGTCAAGGCTGGAGCCAGCATGGTCATGACGGCCTTCAACACCATCGACCGCAAGCCCTGCACCACCAACCGTCGTTTGCTGCGGGATATCTTGCGGGAGGACATGGGCTTTGACGGCGTGGTGATCTCCGATTTCAGCGCCCTGCGGGAGACGATTAACTTCGGTACCTCCCGCGACCATGCAGATGCGGCAAAACAGGGCATGCTTGCAGGCTGCGACATCGAAATGATGAGCGAGTGCTACCTTCACCACCTGGCGGAGCTGGTGCAGCGTGGCGAAATCCCCGAAATGCTGGTGGACGAGGCAGTCATGCGCATCCTTCGGCTGAAAAACAATCTGGGCCTGTTTGAGAATCCCTACAAGGATGCGTCGGTTGAGGACGAAAAGCGGCTAATTTTCTGTGAGGAGCACCAGACGCTGTCCCGCGCGGTGGCGGAGGAATGCATCGTCCTGCTGAAGAACGACGGCCTGCTGCCCCTGTCCGATAAGCAGAAGATCGTGGTAGTGGGCGCACTGGCGGAGGATCGGGAGATCACCGGTTCCTGGGCCCTCTTTGCCGACTGGGATCAGACCATCACCATGCGCAAGGGTATCGAGACGCTCTATCCCCAAGCAGATGTGACCTTCTTCGCCTCCGACGATGTGACGGACAATATGCTGGCGGCAGCAAAGACAGCGGATGTGGTCATCATGGCCCTGGGTGAAAACCAGCGTCCCTCCGGTGAATCCCAGAGCAAAGCGGATATTTCCCTGCCCAAGGCTCACGCTGCGCTGTTCAATGCGGTACATGCGGTCAATCCGCGCATTGTGACGGTGCTCTTCGGCGGACGGCCCTTGGCGGTACCGGAGCTTGTCGCCAGGACAAACGCCCTCGTTGAGGCATGGCTGCCCGGCTCCTGCGGCTGCTATGCGCTGGCGGATATTCTCTTCGGCAAGGTCAATCCCTCCGGCCGTCTGTCCATGAGTATGCCCTATTGCACCGGCCAGCTTCCAATGTCCTACGGTGCCAACCTCACTGGTCGGCCCAAACCGGAAAAGAACGGCTTCTTCGTCTTCACCTCCAACTATCTGGATGTCCCCAACGAACCCCTATATCCCTTCGGCTATGGCCTGTCCTACGGCGAGGTGGCCTATTCGTCTGTCACGCTAGACAGCGCTGTCCTGCGGAAGGGTGGACAGCTCACTGCCAGCGTCATCATTGAGAATCGCTGCGATCTTCCTGTCAAAGAGGCGGTACAGCTGTATATCCAGGATGTGCATGGCAGTGTGATTCGGCCCGAAAGGGAGCTGAAAGACCTGCAGAAGGTCAGCCTTCAGCCAGGAGAATCCTGTCAGGTCAGCTTCGGCATCACAGAAGACATGCTGCTTTTCTACGATGCGGACATGAAGTTTGTCAGTGAGTGCGGTGATTTCAGGCTCTGGATTGGCCATGACAGCATGACAGACAACAGCGCAGTTTTCCAGCTGCAGGATTGACCAGAAAACAAGCGGAAGCATTCGATATGACATCGACTGCTTCCGCTTGTTGTGTATATGCCGGATGGAACCGGTGGTGTGCAACCATATGTCTCGGAATACAGTTCCCCCGAACGCTCAACACCTGCGTGTTGAAGGAAAATGTGAAAACACCCTTGACAAAACAACTCGCAGGAAAAGTCGTGGGTTTTTGTTCAATCGGATGCGATTGCTTAAAAACATGATTTTTAGGTAACACCGCACAAATGAGGTGATCGGCTGACGAATGAATTTTTCGTCAGATGCAAATGCAAATTTCGAAGGTTTACTGGAGGTAAATCGAGGAATTTGCATGCCGCAGATGGCGGAAAAGACATCGTCAGACGCGCCGCCGAATTGTGCGGTGGTGCCTTTATACTATTTCCAGTGCGGAAAAGGCGCAGGTGAATTCGGAAATAGTATCATTATAGTAAAAGAATCCCCGTCAGCCCACGAATCGGGTAGACGGGGAAGCATGGAAGAGAGAAATCTACGGCGTTGTGCAGGAGCCGCGTAAAGCGTATTACTGTATGCTTTTGTATTTCAGGCATCTGCCTTCGGGCGTTGCGTGCAAGGCATTGTGCCCTGCACGTCTTTCATCATACCGCGCCTTTCCCATAAAATCAACCCGGTTTGCACACACCAAAATGTGTACTTCCATATTTCTCCCTTTGAAATCCACAAAAAATACACTTTGTGCTGATTATTCGCCATTCTCCAGCTCTGCCAGAATTGTCGGAACTTTCGCGGCTTCCGCCGGATCAAGCGGCGGATAATCCGGGTTCACATCCATCAGCACATCCAGCAGAATTTCGCTCATCAGGTAGCGCGTGAACCACTTGTCATCCGCCGGAAGGACGTACCATGGGGATTCCTTCGTCGCGGTCGCATTGATGGCATCCTCGAACGCTTCGTCATACTGCTTCCACAGGCGGCGTTCGCGCATGTCATCCACCGAGAGCTTCCAGTGCTTATCTTCGCGTTCCAGCCTGTCAAGGAAGCGGCGCTTCTGCTCGTCACGGCTGACGTTCAGGTACACCTTGACGACGCGGTAGCCGTTCTCGTAAAGGTACTGTTCCCAATTGCGAATCTGCTGATAGCGCTTGGGGTAGAAATCCGGGTCGTCCGTCACGCGCGGCGGCATGGCATAGCCCTTCTCCATGTGGTGCACACGCGTCACGAGAACGTCCTCGTAGTGGCTGCGGTTCATCACGCCGATTTTCCCGCGCGGCGGAACGGTGCGGATGATACGCCAGAGATAATCATGGCTGAGTTCTTCCTTACTGGGCGCTTTGAATGCCGCGACTTCCAGCGCCGCCGGGTTCAGCTGCCCAAACACCTTTTTGATGAGGCTGTCCTTGCCCGCCGCGTCACGCGCCTGAATGGCAATCAGGATGCCCTCACGCCCCTGCGCATAGAGCTTATCCTGCAGTGTCGCCGCTTCCGCAAGGTTCTCCATCGTTTGCGCCTTGAGCGTCTTTTTATCCACGAACTCCGGCGCGCCCGTCTCCGCGTCCTTCAATTCGAGCTTCTTGCTGCCATCCCAGCGGTAGTCTTTCAGCGACACAATGCCCATGATGCTTTCTCCTTACAAGGGAGGTTCTCCCTTGACCTTTTTGCGCGATTGAGTTGGTAACTTTTTTATACTGCATTCGTGTGTTTACGCAGGAATTTCGTCTCTGCGGAGGCGACAGGGGGGCAATGAAAACAGACGAAGTCTGCGGTCGCCCCCTTGACCCCTTCGCCTCCGGATGTTATTATATGGTAGTGTTTATTGGGAAAACGAAAAGCACACCAACTAAAAACTTTCGGTCAAAACCAATAAACAGGAGTGTGCGCACCGAAGGTTTCCAAAGGGCGATCGGAAAGCCCTTTGGTCGCCTCCGCAGAGGCGATTCCCCCTGCAACATGACCATAATGTCACAAAAGCGTACACCGTGAAGCCATTCAAGAGAGCAATCGCCACGCCCCTCTTAAATCTGCATCGATGGGAACACACTCGTGTGTTCCACCAATTCCGCACGGAACCGCTGCACCAAGCGCACCTGCGGCTCGCTGTCGCTCATCACCCGCATCGTCAAATCCGTCACGCCCGTGCTCGCCAGCGCCTGTTTCGTCTGCTGGAGCAAACGCGTGCCCAAGCCCTTGCGCTGGAACTCCGGCACGATATACAGCCCCATAACCTCCGCCGACGTGTACTGCCCCGCGGCGACGCACGCACCAACCAGATTCGACCCATACAGGATGCCCAGCGCGGCGAAATTCTGCCGATTCATCTGCTGAAGCAGGAAGCCGTGGTCAAAGTAGCTGAACCCGGCGCCGCGCATCCGCGACACCAAATCCATCTGCTCCTGCACGGTGTTGAGCGGAAGCGTGATGCACGAGCAGTTGAACAGCTGCGGCACTTCGTCAGGGTCGTTCAGGCGCACCAAATCCTCGGTGTAATCCATCTTGAAGCCGTTGTGCTCATAAAACGCCAATTGGCGCTCGTCCTGCACATCCACGGCTGTGTACAGCCGTGCCGCCGCACCGGGCGCTTGATTGCGCAGCTGCCGCGCGCGCGCCGCAAGCGACCCCAGCAGCCAGTATTCGCCTTCCGGCTTGCTGGTCATGCTGAAATAGATGTTGACCGGGCGCGAAGGGAAAATCGTCGGCTGATACTGATAAATCAGGAATCCCTCGCCGACGGGGTTGTTCTGGTCGTCCTTGACGAAGAATACGTCCTCTTTCGGCAGACCCTTGTAAAATTCGTTCGGTTGCGTCACCTGCATGGCTTATTTCCTTTCTTCGGCGGTCTGAATGCGGCCGTCATCCAGCAGCACGGCGATGAACATCGGCACAAGCGCGAGCATCATCACCCCATAAAGTATTCCATTGTTGATGGCAGACTTGTCCAGCGCAAATTCCACGGCGATGCACACGCCCGCGCCGGCCAGCAGCATCACGATGCGCGCAATGCTGATTCTTTTCAGCCCATCCCGGCGGATGCAGCGGGTCAGACGTGATGCCAGCAGCACCGCCAGCGTCAGCGCCGCCATGAGCATATTCAGGCGGACAAAGCCGAAGCGGATAAGCTCATCCGCGCGCCACGAATCGAGCAGCACCTGCATCACGCTGATGATGGTCAACCCGGTTTCCAGCGTCCGCCCGGCGATTTTCTGCCTGCGCCCTTGCACCAGCACAATCACGAGCGCGACTGCCGCAACGATGGCTTCATATGCCCAAACCAGCATCTGCCCGTCCTCATTCTGGAAAGGCAGGAAGTACCAGCAGATATCGTCCATCTGTTTGCTGAAGCCCTGCCCCGTGAAACCCTCCGCCAAGCGCAGGCCGCACAGCGCCAGCAGCGCGCCGGGCGTCACCGCGTCCAGCAGGGGCAGCGCCTTCTGCTTCGTCAGTTTCGCATACAGCGCAATCGCGCCCATGCCGCCGAGGATGCCGCCATAGAGCGTATAACCGCCCTGCCAGAACTGCCAGAAGAACGAGCTGCCGCCCAAATCAACCATGATGTACGAATACCGGGCAAGCATATACAGCACGCGTGCGCCCACCAGTGCCCCAAAGCCGCCGACCGTGCAAATCGCCGCGCGGGTGTCCAGCGGGAGGCGCTTGCGCGAGCACAGCAGCGTCAGCACCAAACCGCACAGAGCGCTGATAGCAGCGGTCAATCCGTATTTTGTCAGGAAGAAGATGTCGGGATTCCAATAATCAATCTCTTCTGACTCCATCAGCGGCTGCACCACGTCCACAATCCGCGCGGAAGGCGACGGCACAAGCAGCAGCACTGCAATGGGCAAGGCAATCAGCAGCAGGGCGCACCAAATCGCTGCATTTTGTTTTTTCATTTTTTCTGGGTACTCCTTCAATTCCGCCGAAGCCGACGGGTTTCTTTTTTGCTGATGCGGAGAATTTCGCAGAACTCCGCAGAATATATTATACTTGCTTTTTCCCCGGTTGACAAGCTGTAATCCGGATTCTTTCAGCTATCCATCACAAATTTTCTGTTACAAATTTCCGCCCGCGCTCAGCACCAGCAGCGCGATTCCCAGCGCCAATGTCCCCGAAATCACGCCGTGCAGCACCTGCCACGCCAGCTGTTCACCCAGTCGCATCAATCCTTGCGGGTACAGCGCGCGGTTCTGCATGATGACTGCGCAGCCGCCGAAGCCCGTCGCTGCGGACAGGAGAGCAATCCGCAAAGGCAGAGGTGCCGGCAGGTTCGCGATCGTCACCGCGCCCGTCGTGACCTCCAGCAGCGTCGTCAGCGGGAGACGCATCGCATCAGGCAGGAAGTCCGTCAGCGTCGCAAAGACGCGAAGCATCGTCATCGTGCCGCAGACAAGGAGCATGGTTCGGGCGCTGTCCTCCACCGCGCGGGCGAAAGAGACAGGGGACATTGCTGCCTCTGGCACTTTTTCAGCGGATGTAACCCTCGTCCACCGTTTTGCCAATCGCCCCGCGCAGCAGCCGCCCGCCAGCACGCTCAGCAGCACAATTGCCCCCGCGATTCGGCTGTTCAGCCAGCTTCCGATTGTCCCCAGCAGGAACATCGGGCTCATCGTCGCGCAGGAGACCGCCAGCGCCTTCTGTTCCCGGTGCGGACGGCTGCCCTGCATCGCCAGTAGCCGCGCACCCGTCGGCGACCCGCCGCACCAGCCCAGCAGCATCAGCAGTCCGGGCTGCATGTCGCGTCCGCATCGGCTCACCAGCATCTGCGACAGCGTCAAGTACGGGAACAGCCCCGGCATCACGCTGCGCACGAACAGCGCACACGCCGCTTCCGCCGCCGCCATCGTCTCCGGCGCGCGCAGGAGCAGCAGCGCCATCATCCCTGCCAGCAAAATCCGCATTTTCGTCCCTGCCTTTCTGGGGAAAGGATATGCGGCGGTTGACAAGTTTCATTCGGGAAGGTACAATTGAAGGAGATAGGAGGAGAAACCCATGAAAGACACCTTCCTCATGATTGACGGCAACAGCCTGCTGCACCGGGCTTTCCACGCCCTACCGCTGATGGACGCGGGCGGCGTTTACACCAATGCGATTTACGGCTTCCTGACCATGATGCTCAAAGCGATTTCAGACGAAAACGCCCGCTATCTCGCGGTCTGCTTCGATGAGCACGCGCCGACGTTCCGCCACACGGCATATCCCGACTACAAAGCGGGACGCGCCGCGACGCCGGATGAACTGCGCCAGCAGTTCGCTACCATTCGGACGCTGCTGCCGGAAATGGGCATCCAGGTTTTCTCCCTGCAAGGCTGGGAGGCGGACGATCTGCTTGGCACGCTGTCCAAACTGGGTGAGGACGCCGGGGTCAGCCCCGTCATTCTGACCGGCGACCGCGACGCGCTCCAACTGGTGTCCGATACGACGCAGGTGCTGTTCACCCGCAAGGGCATCAGCGAAACGACGCACTTTACACCCGCCATGGTGTACGAAGTATATGGCTTCTCGCCGGAGCAGGTGGTGGACTGGAAGGGGCTGGCGGGAGACAGCAGCGACAACATCCCCGGCATCCCCGGCGTCGGCGACAAAACCGCCGTGCGCCTGCTACACCAGTATGGGACGCTGGACAATATCCTCGCTCATGCGGGCGAAGTGAAGGGCAAACTTGGCGAAAAACTCGTCACATGGGCGGATCAGGCGAAAATGTGCCGCGAACTGGCGACGATTCGCCGCGACGCACCGATTTCGTTCTCCCTCAAGGCGTGCGCCATGCCAGACTTCCGGCATGGGATTCCCGCGCTGGAAAAGCTGAAGCTGAACAGCATCATCCGCCGCCTGCAAGCGCCTGACGATGCGCCCGCGCCGGATACCGCCGCAGACGAAACGCCCCTGACGCTCCTGCCCTTTGCGGACGCTGCCCCGATTTCCTCCGGCGCTGATCTGACCGCGTGGCTCACCGCCCTGCCGGACAGCGCCCGCCCGATTGCCATCGCGCTGGATGACACGGTGCTGACGTGCGCGGCGCAGGATTTGTCCTGCTGTCAGGCGGCACTCGGCGGCGATCTGCTCACTCCCGGCGCTGACCCGGAGGATTTGCTCCGTGCCCTCGCACCCGACCTCGCCGCACACCCCGCCGTCATCCACGACGGCAAAACGCTGTGGCACCGCCTGAACCGCGCGAAGCTCCCCATGCCGGAGCGATACGCATGGGACGTGCAGCTTGGCGCGTACCTGCTTGACCCGCAGCGCAAGAGTTACAGTCTGGACGCACTGTGCGGCGATTTGCCCACTGACGCGCGCGGAATGCTCTCGCTGTGCCGGTGGCAGCAGGCGAACATTGACCGCATGGGCATGAGTCACCTCATGCGCGACGTGGAAATGCCGCTTTCCGGCGTGCTGTACCGCATGGAGGACATCGGCTTCACCGTCGATACGGCGTTCCTGCGGCAATTGGGCGAGCGCTACACGCAGGAAATTGAGCAGAGCAAGCAGCAGGTATTCGCCGCCTGCGGAACAACCTTCAACCTCAACAGCACCCAGCAGCTCGGCGACGTGCTATTCGATAAATTGCAGCTGCCGCACGGCAAGAAGACAGCGCGCGGCTACTCCACCTCCGCCGAAGTGCTGGAAGGTTTGCAGGACATCGCGCCGGAGGTCATTACGCCGCTATTACGCTATCGGCAGCTGACGAAGCTCAATTCGACTTACGTCGAGGGTCTGCTGCGCCTGACGGACGCGACCGGGCGCGTGCACTCCACCTTCGACCAAGTCGCCACCGCCACCGGGCGCATTTCGTCCAGCGAGCCGAATTTGCAGAACATCCCCGTCCGCACGGAGGAGGGCAAGGAAATCCGTCAGGCGTTCCTGCCGCACGCGGGCTGGGTACTGCTGGACGCGGATTACAGCCAGATTGAGCTTCGCCTGATGGCGCACTTCTCCGGCGACCACGCACTGGTGGAAGCCTTCCGCACGGGGCAGGACGTTCACGCGCGCACTGCCAGCGAAATCTTCGACGTGCCGCTGGATGAGGTGGATTCTACGCTCCGTTCCCGCGCCAAGGCGGTCAATTTCGGCTTGATTTACGGCATCAGCGGATTTGGTCTTGCGAAAAACACGGGCGTAAGCCGTCAGGAGGCGCAGGAGTTCATCAACCGCTATTTCGCGAAATATCCGGGCGTGAAGGGCTTCATGGACAGTGCCGCCGAGGACGGGCAGCACAACGGCTATGCGCTGACGCTGATGGGGCGTCGGCGGTATCTGCCGGAGCTGAAGAGCGACAAGGCGGTTGTGCGCGAGTTCGGCAAGCGCGCCGCGATGAATACGCCCGTGCAAGGGACGGCCGCGGATATTATCAAGCTGGCGATGGTGAGGGTGGATGAAGCCTTGCGCCGGGAGGGACTGAAGAGTCGGCTGATTTTGCAGGTGCATGACGAACTGCTGCTGGAATGCCCGCCGGAGGAAGTGGAAAAAGCGGGGAAGCTGCTGAAAGATGCGATGGAGCATGTGATTGAGCTGCGCGTGCCGCTGCTGGCGGAGGTGCATCAGGGGACAAACTGGGCGGAAGCAAAATAAGGATAAGGGAAGGGAAAACAGAGGATAAACACGCGGGTAGAGCATGGTAGTGAGACCAACTCAATCGCGCGGAGGGGTCAAGGGGGAGACTTCGTCTCTTTTCCTTTTCCCCTTGCGGAGTCCAGAGGCAGCGCCTCTGGTGGGGTTTGGGGCAACGCCCCAACTGCTCCACGGGCGACCAATTCAAAGGAAGAAGCCCGCAAAAGCGCAGGCAGCGAAGCGTCCCTGCCAGTAACTTTGCGCATCCGCAGATGCGCCCCCCAAGCTGCTTTACCCACCACTTGCATATTGTCGCGCCAGATGGGCGCGACCACGCATCTGTTCTTTCAGACATAGTGACTTTTGCCCGCAAGCAGGGGATTTCGCCTCTGCAACCGTAATCATCCCATCATAAAAATCCCCCGTCAGCCGGACATCATCATCCGCTGGCGGGGGATTCGTATCCCTATCAATACTCGTAAATCGTAATCAGCCCGCCCATGTTGTCCAGCGACATGGTGTAGTTGCTGGTCTTGCGGCTGATGCTGACGGAGAAGGTGCTGCTGTCGTCGCCCACCTGCTGGCGGACGATTTCGTACTTCAGCTGACCGTCCTCAAACACGGCAATGTGCGGGTGCGCCATCAGGTACTCGATGTACTCTTCCAAGCACATGTCCAGATGGTGCATCACCGTCGCGTTCGGAATGCCCACGAAGCGGAACAGATTCATCTCCACGTTCACGCCCGTCTTGTAGGCGCGGCTGACGGTGCCCTTCGTCGGGAAGTCCTGCAGCGGGAAGCGGAACACAAGCCCGTACTTCCAACTGTTTTCGTACATCCACTTGCCCTGCTCACTCTCGGAGAACACCATCTTGTTCAATTCGTCATTGCCGTTCTCATAGAGGTACAGCGTGAAAGCCAAGCCGGAGTTATATTCACTCGTGCCGGGCAGGTTGATGCTCTTCTTTGTGGCGGCAATCAGCTCATCATCCGTCCACGCGCTGTGGCGGCCTTTCAAGCGGTTGTATTCCGCGTCCCAGAGCGTCTGCTGGTCGGAAATGCTGCGGTACGCCTCGCGGACGACATAGCCCTCCAGCCCCGCTTCTTTTGCGGCATTGAGCGCATCCAGCAGGGCATTCGCCGCCACCGGGAACAGCCGCTGGTCGGAATTGCGCCAAATGCTCTTCGTCACGCCCATGCTCCGCGCATAGGTCATGATGGACACCAGCGATGATTCGTCAAAATCCGACGGGCGGGAATGCCACTCGTTGACCAGCAGCAGGCCGCCCAGCATCACGTCCTGACGCGACACCGTGACCGTGCCGGGGTTATCCAGCGGATAATTCGTCAGGTCGACAATGGAGATGCCTTCCTGCGTGTCCGGCGTAGGCCAGTCGGCACTGATGTTGTTGTTCGCCGTCAGACGGTCTTGCAGTTCCTGCACTTCCTGCCGATACGCTTCGTAGCGCTCCGTGTTGCGCTTCTCCACCTCGGCGCGCTGCTCATTGACGTTGCGCACACGCATGGCGTAGAGCAGATTGCTGCCGAACAGGCACAGCACCGCCACCGCCGCCAGCACCGCCGTCGTCGCAATCAGGAACGTCAGCGAACTGACGCGCTTCTTCCCGGATGACTTCTTCATATACGAAAAACACCTGCCTTTTCGGGTGAAACCCTTTCATCAGGATGCCCGCGCGGCGGAAAATCAGTCAGCACAGGCATATTCTCTATCTCTATTCGCCGCGCAAGGGCGATTTTCCTGCTTGCGGAAAAAATCTGCATCAAAAAGCGTGTTGATTGAATGACTTTTCCTGCGCGGGACACAATAACAACGTCGCAGGGAGCGATTTCCCTGCAATCTGGAAGATTGAAAGGGGATTTTTTAATGCAAACCAGTTGGTTAACGCGGAAGCGCCTGTTGATGGCGCTGTCACTGTGTTCCTGCGCCGTTCTGCTTGCGTCCTGCCGCGCCAGCGCCGACACGCGCGCGGGTCAGGCGGATGGCTACGGCGGCATCCTGCGCGTGCAGGTGATGATGGAGGACGGCGCCATCAGCGCCGTGAACATTCTGGAGCAGCATGAGACGGACGGCATCGGCAGCCGCGCGCTGGATATTCTGCCGGACGAGATGATTCGCATGAACACATGGGATGTGGATGTCGTGACGGGCGCAACGACGACGAGCAATGCCCTGCGTGAAGCCGTCCGCGTCGCCCTGAACGCGTCGGACACAATGGACGACAACACGGGCAATCCGGCAAACCGCGCGGGTCAGGCGGTTCGCGAGGGCATCGGCATGGCGGCGACCGGGCGCGTCGGGCCGGGCAAGGATGACGAGGACGGGCAGGTTTACTCCTTCAACGTCGTGTTTGCGCACGGGACATTCGACGAGGATGGACGCATCGTGTCGATGGCGGTTGACCAGCTCGAAGTAGCAACGCCGAATTACAGCGGCGCGTCCATGCCGCAGTTCAGCGGCTTTCCGGGGCAGGGCGGCTATTCGCTCTGGGATGACAATACCGGGAAGGTCGTCGGCTACACCGAGGACAGCGAGGACAACTACATGCAGGAAATTGCCGCATGGACGAGCAAGCGCGCCCGTGGAGAGGATTACCAGCTGACAAGCGGTTCATGGCGCGAGCAGATGGACGCCTATCAGAACATGATGGTCGGCATGACGGTGGACGAGGTAGAGACGTGGTTTGGGCGGTACTTTTCCGCCGAGAACGGCCGCCCGTTGACGGAAAATTCTTCTTCCGACGCTGATCGCGCCCGCTGGGAAGCCTTCTCCGACGACGACCGCGCCCACGCCGCCGACATTGTCTCCGGCGCCACCATGTCCCTGCGCGACGCTCACGGCGACATCCTCACCGCCATCCGCCGCGCGTGGGAAGATGCACAGAGGAGCGAATGAGGGGAGACCCAAGGGGCTTTGCCCCTTGACCCCACCAGAGGCTTTGCCTCTGGACTCCACAAGGGAGTTCCTCCCTTGACCCTTCCGCGCGATTGGGTTGGTGACGACTGCATAGAGTGTCCGCGTGTTTATCCGATGAACCTTCGGTTCAAATTGGAAAACGCAGTTCCGAAAAAGAAAACCTCCAATACCAGCCAATAAACATGGGTGTGCATCCGAAGGAGTCCAGAGGGCGATCGGAAAGCCCTCTGGTCGCCGCCGCAGCGGCGAAACCCCTTCCGCACGAATCAGCTTTCGATTCGTGCGGCTTTTTCTTCGATGGCCTTCATCAAAGCATCAAGCTCCGGCATTTTCTCTCGCACTGGCGCAAGCGTGTTCCGCACAACCTCTGCTTCCCGCGCTTCATGTGTCACCAGCATCGCCACCGCATAGGCAGGAAGCGCATAGTCCACCATGCGAAACATCACCTGCCGTATGGCTGCGCCGGCTTTTCCACGATAGAGCGCCGTAAATTCACCCGGTTCACCTGCCAGAAGTTCCGCAACCACCCCATCGCTCAGCAGAAGTTTCCATGCAGTATATGACAGCCGCGCCTCGCTTTCCAGCACCTGTTTCATCAGCCCATACGCCTTCTGTGCATCACACTGAACCATCAGCGCAATCTGCGCTCGCTGAAAGACGCAGATTGCATCCTGACATGTCTTCACTGTTGCAGGCTGCGGAATGTTTTCAATCGAAACATCTGTCACCTCCACCCCGCCATTCGCCTTCATACGCGCGAAATACAGCCACTCCGCCAATTGTTCCGGATCTCGAAGCATCCGTGCGATTGCCATCGGCGATGCGATAAACCGCTCATCCATCGGCAGAATGCACGTCATCACCAGCACCACGCCACCCATCGCCAGTTCGCACAGCACCAGCGACACCGGCTGCCCCAGCGTCAGCAGGGTCAGCACGCCGAACACCACCGCCAGCGCCCCGCCATACAGCAGGGGACAGAGCGTGTACAGCGTCACGTCGTGCCGAGAGGCATCCTCCGGCGGAAGCAGATACGGCTGATAGCGCAGACGACTTTGCGCCGGTACTGGAACACGCACGAACGCCCCTGTGCCGTCCGCCTGATAGACCCGCCCGAACGCCTCGTAACGCACGAGCTTCCAGCCAAAGTGCCTGCCGACCAGCATTTTCGGCACATCTTGCAGCAGATACGTCACGACCGCCGTCAGTGCCAGCCCCAGATACGTCGCCAGATTCCGCTCTTCATTCGTCCCGACAGTCAGCTGTGCGTTCACGCCGATTAGTGCCGCGCAGAACAGTACCGCCGCCAGCAGGATGCTGCCCATCCGCAGGAGCGGAAACAGGCGCTGAAATGTCCGATTCTTCATTCTTGCGCTTCCTTTGCCTTTCTTGATTCGTAGATTGCCTTTTCCTGCGTCATTCTGTCTATCGTCCACTGATAGCAGCGCGGCATGGTCGTATGGCGGATGCGGCGCAGGAACTGCCTGCGGCACTGCTCCGCCTTCTGCTCATCGCCGTCGCGCAGCAGATGCACCGCATACGCCGTGCGCCAGACAAGCGGCTGCTTTTCATGCTTGCGCAATTCCTTCTGCATGTACAGCGTGTCATATTCTTTCAGGAAGTATCCCGGCTTGTCCAATGCCAGTTCGCACAGAACGCCGCGCGGAATCAGCTGCCACCAAAGGCGCTTCGTCTGCTCCCGATGCTCCTGCGCCAGCATGGTCAGGATGTCCAGCGCCTCTTCATAGCGGTTCTGCATCATCAGCCGCGCGGAACAATTAATCATAAGAGCCGCATCATTCTGATCCTGAATTTTGTCCGGCGGCGTGAAGTACTCCTCCGGCATTTCCGTGAGCAGGCGATCCGTCAGGTTCTCCGCCAGCAGGCACTGCATCTGCCACATTTTGCGCCGTTTTTCGGGCTGGAATACTTTCCGAATTTCGCTCGGCGGCATGATGATGCCGAGAAACGCATACCCCCACGCCAGCACAAGGCAGGCAATAGCGGATGCTGTCCCATACAAATTGACTGCCAGCGCATAGAACAGTATCGCCAGCGCCGTCTGCACGTAAAACAACGCCGTCCGCGCCCGTTCCCGCTGCCTGCCCGTTTCCTTTTCCCACGGAACAGCCGCCAGCAGTATGCCCACATTGCGCTCCGCCGCCGGAAGGTACTGCACGCGCCAGCCGACGGTTTTCCTGCGGATATACTGAAGAAAGTACAAAGCCACCAGCTGTATTCTGCAGCCGTACAGCACCAGAAGCAGCGTATACAGCAGCATATGCAGTGCCACTGCTATGATCAATCCGCAGATAAGCGGCGGCACAGCAAGTATCATCAGCAGCAGCGCATCATCCGTTATCTCGATGAGCGGCAGAAGCAGGCATAAAAACGATACAATACCCATGATGAATATTCCCAGTGCCAAGTATCCCCGCAGTTTCTGCATCATTCTTCTCCTTTTCGCGGTCATCCGTGGAAATTTCCGCTTCCAGTATACGCCTTTCCCCCGATTGCGTCAAGGGAAGGGAATTTTTCCGGCAGCAGTCATGGGTTCGTCATCTGTTCGTCACTTGGCGGGGATATGATAGAAGCGGAAAGGAGTGAAGCTCCATGAAGCGGCATTTCGCAAACATGGTGTTTGCTTTGATTTTGATAGCGTACACGGTTTATGCGGCGCTGGACACGTTCGTGATTGTCCGTGTGCTGACGCCGGACACGCTGCCGACGGCAACCGCTGAAGCCTCCACTGCGCCGACGGAAGCTCCGACCGCCGCGCCGACTGCGACGGAATCCCCCGCGGAACAGGCGACCACCGCGCCCATTTCCGCCGATACGGAATACCACGACGACCAAATCGACATTGTGCTGACAACGATGCGCGTTGAGAACACGACGGTGTACGTTGCGGATGTGCAGATTGCGGACATTTCCCTGCTCAAAACGGCGCTGGCGGGGAACACCTACGCCCGCAACCTGACCGAGACGACCTCTGTGCAGGCGGCAAACGCGGGTGCAATTCTCGCCATCAACGGCGACTATTACGGCGCACAGGAGCGCGGGTATGTGCTGCGTAACGGCGTGCTGTACCGCGCATCGGCGCAAAGCGGCACGGACGCACTGGTCATCGGTGCGGACGGCAATTTCCGCATCATCAACGAGGGCGAAACGAGTGCCGACACGCTGGTGCGTGAAGGCGCGTGGCAAGTGCTGACGTTCGGTCCGGTGCTGATCAACGGCGGGCAAGTGACCGTCAGCAGCAGCGACGAAGTCGGGCGCGCCATGACCTCCAACCCGCGCACTGCCATCGGGCAAATCAGCGAAGGGCATTACCTGCTGGTCGTGTCCGACGGGCGGACGAAGGAGAGCACCGGGCTTTCCTTGCGGCAATTGGCAGAGCTGATGCAGTCGCTGGGCGCACAAATCGCCTACAACCTCGACGGCGGCGGCTCTTCGACGATGGTATTTCAGGGGCGCGTCGTCAACAGCCCGACCACAAATGGGCGCAGCATCCGCGAAAGGAGCGTGAGCGACATTGTCTACATCGGCTATTGACCGCAAATGCGTGAAACTTGCGCTCTACGATCTGCTTTTTGCCGCCGTGACTGCGCTGGGCGGATTCGTGTATGAGCAGTTCAGCCACGGGGTCTACTCGGGCTTCATGGTGTATGCGTTCCTGCCGCCGCTGGTGCTGGGAGCGTGTCCGCTGCTGATTCGCGCCCTGCGTAGAAAGGCGCTGCCGGGGCGCTGGTGCGTGCGGCTGTACCACTGGGGCATCATTGCGCTGACAGTCGGCTGTCTGTTTCAAGGGGCGCTGGAGATTTACGGCACGACGAGTCGCCTCGTAATGGGATACTGGATTGCAGGCGGTGCGTGCCTTGCAGGAAGCCTTGTGGCGGGCGGGAAAAAATGATGATACACCCCTTTGACAAATCCGCTCCGATGCGGTAAAATAGCGGTACAGAGTGCTGCCTTTGCTGCGTAAGTCCATCTGTCGGACGCGCAGCAGGGGCAGTCTTTTTTGCCTTGACACTGCGCTCCAATCAACGAAGAGGAGTGCTTTTTTTATGCAGACAGAATCCGAAACCTCCATAGCGCAGAACGCGCGCCCGCTGGCAACACAGCCGCTGGGGCGCCTCATGCGGCGCTACGCCGTGCCGTGCATGACCTCTCTGGTCGTGGCGGCGCTGTACAACATGGTCGATCAGGTGTTCATTGCAAACGCGCCCGACTTGGGCAGCGTCGGGAACGCAGCAACGACGGTCGTCTTTCCGCTGACGGTCGCGGCGCTGGCGATTGCGGTCATGCTCGGCGACGGCTGCTGCGCGTTTGTCAGTCTGATGCTTGGTGCAGGGAAGCAGGAGGATGCCCACCGCGCCGTCGGCGGAACGGTAACGGTCAGCGTCGTCGCGGGGCTTGTCCTGATGACGGCATACCTGCTGTTCCCGGACACGCTGCTGACGTGGTTCGGCGGGCGCGTCAATGCCGGGACATTCGAGAAGGCGCAGGAATATTTCTTCTGGATTGCCTTGGGCGTGCCGCTGTACGTCTTTGGGCAGGCAATGAACCCGGTCATCCGCTCTGACGGCAGCCCGACATTCGCGATGGTTGCCACGCTGGCGGGTGCGGCGGCAAACCTCATGCTTGACCCGCTGCTGATTTTCGTCTGCCACTGGGGCATGGCGGGCGCAGCGATTGCAACGGTTGCCGGGCAGGCGCTGACCGCTGGACTGTCCATCTGGTATCTGACGCGGATGAAGCAGATTCACCTGCAAAAGGACAGCTTCCGCCCGCGCGCGCATTTACTGGGGAAATGCGCCAAGCTCGGCATGACATCCTTCCTGGCGCAAATCAGCCTGGTCGCGGCAATGGCGGCGACGAACACGATGCTGCGCATTTGCAGCGCGCAGGACGCTGTTTTCTCGCAGGAGGAATTTTCCGCGATTCCGATGGCGGTTTTCGGCATTGTCATGAAAGTGTTCCAAATCGTCATCAGCTGTGCGATTGGGCTGGCGGCGGGATGCATTCCCGTGGCGGGATACAACATGGGCGCAGGACGGCATGACCGCGTGAAAGGGCTTTTGACGCGGCTGCTGGCGGCGGAGGCGGTTGTCGGGCTGATTGCGCTGCTTGTGGTGGAGCTGCTGCCCGATCAGGTGATGCTGCTCTTCGGCGCGCAGAACGAGTCCATCCACTACACGCTCTTTGCCCGGCGCTGCTTCCGGGTGTACCTGAGCATGATTGTGCTGGCGTGCATCAACAAAGGGACGTTCATCTTCCTGCAATCGCTGGGGAAAGCGGCTGCCTCGACGCTTTTGTCGATGGCGCGGGAGATTGTGTTCGGCGTGGGGCTGGTGCTGCTCCTGCCGCAGTTTTTCCAGCTGGATGGGGTGATCTATTCCATGCCTGCCGCCGATGTGCTGACGGCAATTCTCTCAGCGGTCGTGCTGGTACGGACATACCGCTCACTGGGAACGGAGAAGTAAGAAATATGGAAAAGCCGGGGCGAATCCTCCGAAACAGGGGAGATTCGACCCGGCTTTGTTTTTGATATGCCATTACTCCTGCGGATTTTCGGGGTGCTGCTCCCGCTCCTGCATCAGCTTCCGAATCGCGGTAAACGATTCCTCGGAAATATCATGCTCAATTTTGCAGGCGTCCTCGCGGGCGACATCGGAATCAACGCCCAAACTCTCCAGAAAGCTCGACAGCGTCTTGTGGCGGTCATAAATGCTCCTTGCAATCTCCATCCCGGCGGGTGTGAGCGTAATCAAGTTGTCAGCATCCATCGTCAGATAGCCGTTTTCGCGCAGACGCTTCATCGCCACGCTGACCGATGGCTTCGTGACCCCCAGCAGCAGAGAAATATCCACAGAGCGTGCATAGCCTTTTGCTTCTTTCAGGCGGAGGATTGCTTCCAAATAGTCCTCAGCGGATTCGTGAATGTTCATTCGATACTCCTTTCCGGATATAATGCGTTTCCTTTTCTTCTTATTTTACCATGCCCGGCGAAAAAATGCAACCTTCATTTTTCTGCCTGTGCCAAGCGGAAATACTCCGCCGCGCCATCCGCAATCGCTTCGCCCAGCTTCTCCTGATAGGCAGGCGAGAGCAGCAGCGCTTCCTCCGCCGGATTGGAAATGAAGCCGCATTCCACCAGCACCGACGGCGTATCCAGCTGAAGAATGAAGTAGTCGCCCGGCATGGCGGCGCGCTCCTTTTGGGGCGAAAGGGCGGTAATGAGCGCTTCCTGCATCGTTCCGGCGAGCAAGCGCCCCGCGCCGCTGCCCGCGCGGTAGAACACTTGCGGCCCGGATTCCGACCGCACGCGGTATTCGTTCATGTGGATGGACAGCACCATGTCCGCCTGCCCTTGAACCGCCATATCCACGCGGCATTGCATGTCCTGCCGCTTCTTCGTCACATTTGCCGGGCGGGTTGTGTCGTCGCAGAGATCGGTGTCTGTCCGGCGGGTCATCAGCACCGTTGCACCGCGCTGCGTCAGGCTCTTTTCCACTGCCAGCGCTACGGCGAGGTTGACCTCTTTCTCCCACACGCCGGAATCTCGGCAGCGCGCGCCGCCGTCATAGCCGCCGTGGCCGGGGTCAACGAGGATCGTCCGCCCAGTCAGGCTGCCCGCGGCGATATATGATGTTTCCGGCGCGGGAGACGGGGGTGCTGCGTCCGTCGGTCTTTGGGGAATTCGGGTCAGCGCAACACCCACCAGCGCCGTACCGACAAGCAGCGTTGCAAAAGTCAGCACCGGCAGGATGTGCGATGCGAAATTGCGGAAAAAGGGCGATTTTTCTGCCAAGAAACCCACCTCCTCTCTCCAGTCTATGTCGGATACGGTATAGGCATGTCCGAAGCACACCAAATTGACGCATGATTATGCTTTTGTTGATGTATCCAAGTCTGCTATCCATCCGCTGTATATGTATCCCGTCCTTCAAATCGTTTCAAATTGGGCGAAAGCATCCACAGTTTCCACAGGATTATCCACAGTGTTTTTTGCCGATTTTGCCTTGACAAACCGCGTATGACCGCAAATTATCCACATTGTCCACAGGGTTATCCACAGAAGTTGTCCACCCCCTGCGCGGCTTGTGGATTCTTTTGCAGATAACCAGAAAATGGTGTCGGATGTTCGCATTTTGCGGATAATTATTCATTTCTGTGCATAAACGTTCTTTGGTGCTTGTCCCAAATGGCATGGGCACTCCCCGCGGAGGACAATGTGACGAAAAGTGCCTTTTCGCCGCGTTTTTCGTCGGACGGGGCTGGGGATAAAGTGGTGTATCTGTGAATGATTTGGGGATGAAAAGTGGATAAATTGGGGATAACTCCAATGGAAGTGTGGTTGTCCCCCATGAAGCCCCTTCACGCTGCACCTATGCGGCTTGACTTTTTCGTTGCAGGGGGAAACCCCTACGCCGCACGCGAACACTGCACAAAAGTGTCGTACCATCGCGCAGAAAGGTCAATCAAAAAGCTGCTTGAAACTTTTTTTGCCGTTTGCTGAGAAATCGGAAAAAATAGCACCATGAACGCCATGAAGGCGCGGAAAATGGCTTGACAAGGCACGTTCTTGGCGGTAAAATATCTTTTCGGACATTCTTGTCTTTTTCGTGCATTTTGCACGTTTTGAGTTGGAAGAAATATCCACTTTCGAGGAGCGACAGACACTTTACGAGGAGGACGATTCATGCTGCCAGCCCACGACACGCCGGCTTTCCGGGAGCTGCTCCACCAGCAGGTGGAAAAACGGCGAACCTTTGCCATCATCTCGCACCCGGACGCGGGCAAAACCACGCTGACCGAAAAGCTGCTGCTGTACGGCGGCGCAATCCGCTCGGCGGGCAGCGTCAAGGCGCGCAAAAGCGATAAGCACGCCACGTCCGACTGGATGGACATCGAGAAGCAGCGCGGCATCTCGGTCACATCCTCCGCAATGCAGTTTGAGTTTGACGGCTTCCGCATCAACATTCTGGACACACCGGGCCATCAGGACTTCTCTGAGGACACCTACCGCGTGCTGGTCGCGGCGGACGCAGCCGTCATGCTGATTGACGCGGCGAAGGGCGTTGAGGCGCAGACCATCAAGCTGTTCAAGGTCTGCCGGATGCGCAACATCCCGATTTTCACGTTCGTGAACAAAATGGACCGCGCGGCGAAAGACCCCTTCGCGCTGATGGAGGAGCTGGAACAGGTGCTTGGCATCCGCTCCTGCCCCATCAACTGGCCCATCGGCACGGACGGCGATTTCCAAGGCGTTTACCACCGCGACACAAAGATGGTCGAGCTGTACACGGGCGGCGACCACGGCAAATCGATGGTGCAGAAGACTGACATCGCCATTGACGACCCCGCACTGGAGCATGTGCTGGCAAAGCACTACCGCGAGCGGCTGGCGGAGGAAATCGACCTGCTGGACGAAGCGGGCGACGCTTTCGACCTCGACAAGGTGCGCCGCGGTGAGCTGACGCCGATGTTCTTCGGTTCCGCCGTCACCAACTTCGGCGTTGAGCCGTTCCTTGAGCGCTTCCTGCAATACACGCCGCCGCCCCTGCCCCGCAAGAGCGACATCGGTGACATTCAGCCCGAAGAGCCGTACTTCTCCGGTTTCATCTTCAAGATTCAGGCGAACATGAACCCCGCGCACCGCGACCGGCTGGCATTCATGCGCATCGTGTCCGGCGCGTTCGAGAAAGGCATGGAGGTCTGGCACTCCGGGACGAACAAGACCGTCGCGCTCAAGCAGCCCCAGCAGTTCATGGCGGACGAACGCGAAGCCGTGGAGGAAGCATGGGCAGGCGACATCATCGGTCTGTTCGACCCCGGCATCTATCAGCTTGGCGATACGCTCTCCGGCGGCCCGAAGCTGCACTACGAGAACATCCCGGTCTTTGCGCCGGAATTCTTCTCCCGCGTGCGTCCGGCGGATTCCATGAAGCGCAAGCAGTTCCAGAAGGGCATCACCCAGCTGGCGGAAGAGGGCGCCATTCAGACCTTCATCCGCACAGAGACGGGGCGCGAGGAATTCATGGTCGGCGTCGTTGGCGTGCTGCAGTTTGAAGTGCTGGAGCACCGGCTGAAAACCGAGTATCAGGTGGACATTGTGATGGAGTCCATGCCCTTCCGCTTCGTGCGGTGGGTGGTGAGCACGCCCAAGCCCATCGACCAGCTGAAGCTGACATCCACGTCCGGGCGCGCAAAGGACAGCCGCGACCGCGATGTGCTGCTGTTTGAGAACGAGTGGAGCATCCGCCTTGCCTGCGAGAACAACGCAGGGCTGGAACTGGCGGAAACCGCCAACCGCAAGTAAACCGCGCAGAACTTAACACGCGCATACAGTATGCAGTTGCGCTCAACTCAATCGCGAAAAAGGGAGTCCAGAGGGTCGAAGACCCTTTGGCGGGGTCAAGGGGCAGCGCCCCTTGCGGAGTCCAGAGGCAGCGCCTCTGGTGCCTCTCGATTATATAGAAGGAGAGAACACGTTATGGTTCGTGAAGATATTCGTAACATTGCAATTATCGCCCACGTTGACCACGGCAAGACGACGCTGGTTGACCAGATGCTCAAGCAGGGCGGCGTTTACCATGAGAATCAGCAGACGGTTGACCGCGTAATGGACTCCGGCGCCATCGAGCGCGAGCGCGGCATCACGATTCTGGCGAAGAACACCGCTGTGCATTACGGCAAGACGAAAATCAACATCGTCGACACCCCCGGTCACGCGGACTTCGGCGGCGAAGTGGAACGCGTGCTGAAAATGGTGGACGGCGTGCTGCTGCTGGTGGACAGCTTTGAAGGCCCGATGCCCCAAACCCGCTTCGTGCTGAAAAAGGCACTGGAGCTGAAGCTGAAGGTGCTGATTGTCATCAACAAGATTGACCGCCCCGACGCGCGCTGCGAAGAGGTGGTGGGCGAAATCCTCGACCTGCTGATTGACCTGGAAGCCGACGAGAGCACCATCGAAAACCCGATTCTCTACGTCTCCGCCCGCAAGGGTACGGCGACGCTGGATTTGGACACCCCCGGCACGGATCTGCGCCCGCTGTTCGATGCCATCCTGAAGTACATCCCCGCGCCTGAAGGCGATCCCGACGGCCCGGCGCAGGTGCTGATTTCCACCATCGACTACTCCGAGTATGTCGGGCGCATCGGCGTTGGCCGCATCACCCGCGGCGTGTTCAAGGCGGGCATGAACGTCGTCCACACGAATGTGCAGACCGGTGTGACGAGCCAGCCGTGGCGTCTGGGCAACCTGTATCAGTACGACGGCTTGAAGCGTGTGGACGCGGAAGAAGTCCGCATGGGCGACATCGTGGCGCTGTCCGGCGCGGCGGATTTGTCCATCGGTGACACCGTCTGCGCGCCGGAGTGCATCGAGGGTCTGCCGTTCGTCAAAATCAGCGAGCCGACCGTCACGATGACGTTCCAAGTCAACGATTCCCCCTTCGCGGGCCGTGAGGGCACTTATGTCACGAGCCGTCACCTGCGCGCGCGCCTGATGCGCGAATTGCAGACGGACGTTTCTCTGCGCGTCAGCGACACCGATAGCACGGATGCGTTCGAGGTCTGCGGACGCGGCGAACTGCATCTGTCTATCCTGATTGAAAACATGCGCCGTCAGGGCTACGAATTCGCCGTCTCCAAGCCGCGCGTTATTTACCGCGAAATCGACGGCGTGAAGTGCGAACCGATTGAGCGCCTTGTCGTGGATACACCGCAGGCTTCCGCAGGCGCGGTCATCGAGAAAATCGGCCGCCGCCGCGGTACGCTGGAGCACATGTCTGGTCAGGATCGCGTTCGTCTGGAGTTCCTTGTGCCGTCGCGCGGGCTGTTCGGCTATCGCAGTGAGTTCATGACTGACACGCGCGGCGAAGGCATCATGTCCGCCGTGTTCGAGCGCTACGAGCCGGTCAAGGGCGATATTCCGCACCGCAGCGTCGGCGCGCTGGTGGCGCACGAAAGCGGCGTTTCCACCCCCTATGCGCTGTTCTACGCGCAGGAGCGCGGCACGCTGTTCATCGGCGCGCAGCAGAACGTCTACGAGGGCATGATCGTCGGTCAGAACTCCCGCCCGGATGACCTTGTCGTCAACGTCTGCAAACAGAAGCACGTCACCAACATGCGCAACGCTTCCGCTTCCGAAGACGCGATGCGCCTGATTTCCGTCCATCCGATGACGCTGGAAGAGTGCCTCGAGTTCATCGACGATGACGAGCTGCTGGAAATCACCCCGAAGAACCTGCGTATGCGCAAGCGCATCCTGAACGCGGGCGACCGCGCGCGCCAGTGGCGGTACAAGCAGGACTAATTGAGTTCTCTGCATTCGCATTTTTGAGCATATAGAATCCCCCGGCAGGTCTGATTGAAGGACTGCCGGGGGATTTTTTTGCGTGCGCCTCCGGGCGCACGCAAAAACAGCACCGAGAGAAACGTTTCTCCCGATGCTGTCTGGCCGCGCCCATCTGGCGCAACAATGTGCAAGCAGTGAATAAAGCAGCTTGAGGGGGCGCTCCTGCGGGTACACAAATTTCCCTTACTCCCTTATCAGCCCCAGCAATACCGACCCCTCCGGGTTCTCCGCAACCCGTATATCAACCTGACCCCACGGTGTCCACGCATTCTCCCTCACATATCTCCGAATCCTCTGCATCAGCATTTCCGAATGGCATGGCCCACCGCTGAGCAGCAGCACTTCCGGGTCATACGCATGAATCAAATTCACCGCGCCCATCCCCAGCGCCGTCGCAACCGTCTCAAACACCCGCAGGCTGACCGCATCCCCCTGCGCCACGCCGTCCAGCAGCGCGCGGTAATCTACCTTTCTCGCATTCGCCAAGGCACTTTCCGCAAACCCATCCTCCTGACGGGCGATTTCATCCAGCGCCCAAGTTCCCGCCCATGCTTCCAAACAGCCCGTCGCGCCGCAGGTGCAGCGGCGGGGGTGCAGCATTTCAATCGCCATGTGACCGCCAAGCATCCCCATTGTGCCGTGCCGACCTGTCAGAATGCGCCTGTCCTGGGCGGCGGCACTGCCGATGCCTGTACCAATCATGAGGATGGCGGCGGCCTCCGTGTCTTTCGCCGCACCGCAGCGCATTTCGCCCAACAGTGCAGCAGCAGCATCGTTCATCAGGAAAACGGGCGCGCCGAATATCTTCTGTGACCAGCGCATCCAGTCGAAGCCGACTGCATCCGTGTATTTTCCGTTGCAGGCAATGACCGTTCCACGGCAGACCACGCAAGGCAGTGCAATCGACACGGCATCGGGCTGTCCCCATGCGGCGGCATGCTGCGCGACGAGCAAGAGCGTCTGCGCAAGCGGCGCGCGCGAATCCACCTCGAACACGTCCGGCTGCGGGTGACTGTCCGCCGTCATCAGCGCCAGTTTCACCCGCGAGCCGCCTAAATCAACGCACAGCGTCTTCATACCGTTTCCCCCTTGTGCCGACGAACGAAATCCATATAGAACAGCCAGTCTTGGCGGCTCAGATAGTGCAGCCCACCGCGCAGATGGTACGCGACATGCCCCTCCGGGTACGCCGCACCGACCGCGGCGGGTGATTCTGTACCCACAAAGCCGCGCAGTCCGTGCAGCTTCCACGCGGGCGACGCGGCGGCACAGCAAAGCTGCTGCGAATATGGGTCAGCCCAGCGGTCAAGCGACGCGCTGCTGACGGCGGCGAAGCGCGGGGCGATGGCGCCGAGCAGAAAGTGCTGATCATAGGGGCGCTCCTCCGGGTGGTCGATGTAGCGGCTGCGATTGCCGCAGAACCAGTACGGGAAGCTGCGCGCCATCGCCGCGTAATCCTCCGCGCCGGGGTGCTTGGTCTGTTCCAGCGCGTCGCCGCCGCATCCGGCATCGTTGGCGCAGGTGAAGCGGATTCGGGTGTCCTGCGCGCCGCAGAGCAGCGCCGCTTTGCCCAGCCGCGAATGCCCAATCACAGCGATATTCCGCGCGTCCACCTCCGGGCGAAGCGTCAGCACATCCAGCGCGCGGCTGGCAGCGTATGCCCAGAAAACGAGCTTGCCGGGGTCGGTGTCGGGATGCTTCCGCGGATAATGCCCGCATAGCCCGCTGCCCCAGTCGCCGTCGTCCGCCGTAATGTCTGTGTAGCACACGACCGCCAGCGCAAAGCCGTTGTCGAGGATTTCCTCCGCCGGACAGTAGATGTCCGGAATGAGCGGACGAAAATTCAGCAGCAAAAACAGCGGATGCACCTGACCGTCCGCCGGATAGAGAAACCGCAGCGGAAAGGCAAATTCCCCTGCAGGGGTATCAAAGCGGACTTCGAGCGTCTCCTGCATGGCGTGTCCGGCGCAGACGGGCATTGGCGGCGCCATTACCTGCGCGGATGCGGTGGACGGCGGCAGAAACGTGCCGTACTGCTCCCGCGCGAGGATGTTCAGCAGTTCCCCCCGGCGCGCCTCCCACTGCGCGGATGACGTGACGGGCGTGCCGTCGGTCATGGTGAGCAAATCGGGCGTGTACATGCGGGTGTCCTCCCCGTTATAATTGTGATACGATGGCATCCAAGAGCGTTTCCAGCAGCTGCTTCTGATTCCGGCTTTCCGCCGTGCAGGTGATGACTGCCTCCTGCGCCGGCAGAATGACGCTGTACTGCCCATACAGCCCGTCCGCGCGGTACGAATCGTACTTTCCGCGCCAGAACAGGTAGCCGTAGCCGTCTTCCTCGTTTTCGACCTGCTTGCGCCTGCTTTCGCGCACCCAATTGGGGTCAAGCAGCTGTTTTCCCTGCCATTGCCCGCCCTGCTGATAGAGCAGTCCCAGCTTGTGCAGCTCTGGCAGCGCCAGCAGCAGCCCCGCTGCGCCGAACGTCCGCCCCAGCGGGTCAACCTCCCAGACCGTGCGCTGAATCCCCAGCGGCGCAAACAGCCGCGGCATCAGGTAATCCACAAGGTCGCACCCGGCGCGCTTCTGCACCGCCAGCCCCGCCAGATACGGCCCGACGTTGCTGTACACAAAGTGCGTCCCCGGCGCTTCGTCAAACGGCAGCGCCAGCACTGCTTTCGCCCAGTTTTCTTCCGCCATGCCGACGCGCTGGGCGCCCATCAAGTACCCGCGCGACTGCCCGATGCACATCGTCAGCGCATCACGAATCGTGGCGCGGCAAAGGTTCTCCGAGGGATTTTCCGGCGCTTCGTCCGGGAACAGTTCAATCAGGCGGTCGTCAAGGCGCAATAACCCCTCCTGAACCGCGAAACCGACTGCCGCCCCGGTGAAGCTCTTGCTGGCAGAGAACAGCAGGCGGCGGCACGGGCTGTCCCAATTGTGCTGATAGATTGTTTCGCCGCGCTGGGCGACAATCAGCCCCAGCAGCCGCAGGTTTTCGGCATTCTGTTCGATATTCATCAGATTCATGAGATGTGACCTCCCTGTTCTGTTTCTGTCTGCGCCAGCACCCTCGGCAGGTGCAGCGTGACGCGCGTTCCGCCCTCCGGGGGACAGACGATGTCCAGCCCGTAATTTGCGCCGTAGAGATTGCGCAGGCGGTTATGGATGTTCACCAGCGCCAGACTGTTCCCCGCCGGGACGTTCAGCACGTTCTGCATACTCTTGTCGGACAGCTTCCGGTGAATTTCCGCCAGCCGCTCCGGGGGAATCCCCACGCCATCGTCCGTTACGCACAGCGCGCAGCCTCCCGTCTCCGTCGTGTGGCAGGAAATCGTCAGCGTCCCTTTCTCCAAGCGCGATTCCAGCCCGTGATAAATCGCGTTTTCCACCACGGGCTGGATGATGAAACGCGGAATCGCGAGATCTTCGAGCGCCGGATCTACGTCGAAAACGTAGTTGAAGCGGTTCGGGAAGCGGATGCGGATGATGTCCAGATAGTAGTTGACAATGGTCATTTCCTTGCGCAGCGCGACGATGTCCGCGCCCTTGATGCAGTAGCGCATGATGGAGGATAGGGCGTTGGTAATCGACACGATTTCGCTGCTGTTCAGCATGTACCCGTACCCGCGGATGCAGTCCAGCGTGTTGTAGAGGAAATGCGGGTTAATCTGGCTTTGCAGGGCGGACAGCTCCGCGCGCTTCTTTGCCAGATTCATCTCGTAGAGCCGCGTCTGATCTTGCAGGCGCTCCGCCGTCATTTCCGATACCTTGTCCAGCAGCGTGTTGATTTCCTGACAGAACAGCTCCATTTCGCTGCTGGTGCTGATGTGGATGCGGTTTTGCAGCTTGTCGTCCAAGTCATTTTCGATGAAGGCGGTCAGCTGTTTCACTGGCGCCATGATGCTGCGCTGGATGTGCAGGTTCCACACACCGATGCAGATGGCGAACACGACGCAGATCAGCATTCCCAGCCAGAGCAGCGGCATCAGGTCTGCCGCGATTTCATCCTCCGGCACGAGGCTGACCAGCCGCCAGCCCATCGATGAGAGCAGCAGCGAATCCGTCAGGTATGTCGTCTTGTTGAGCGTCAGCCTGTGCTGCAAGCCGTCCGCCATGTCGCTGCAGAACGATTCGGGCAGCAGGGACAGCGTGTTCCCGTCTGCGTCGCAGCAGAGGATAATCTGCTCGTCCTGCTCGATGAGCATCAGCGCTGCACCAGGCGTCGGCAGGGCGCTGCGCAGCGTGGATTGCAGCAGGTCAAGGCGGGCGAAGATGACGCAGGTGCCTAACTTCTGCCGGAAGCGTGCGCCCTGCCGGGTGTTGTAGACCGGCTGAACGTATGCGAAAAAGTTCCTGTTCGTGAAGGTATCGAATGCTGGCCCGTAAAAACCGGAAGACAGATTGTCGCTTTCAAACAGGTGATACTTGGAATCCAGCGTGTCCAGCGCAATGATGTTCCGCTCCGTCGGGCTGAGGATACTCTGGTCGTTGTTGACGACGACGATGTGGCTGACCGTGGTGCTGTGGTTGAGCAGGCTGGAAGTAAAATCAATGAAACTTTTGCCGTACTGCATTCGTTGTATCGCTGTCGGCGCGTGATAATACTGCTGCAAGACCTCGTTGGAATGGAGAGCGCTGCCCAAGTAGGACATTTCGTTGCCGATGCGGTCAAGGCTATCGCCCAGCTGCACGAGCATCGAATGCACGAACGTCGCTGCTTTCTTCTCAGACATCCGCTGGGCGCTGCTGTAAAACACCGTCGCCAGAATCACCACCGCCAGCACCGTGCCGGTCGTCAGCAGCGTCATCTGGCTGCGCAGAGAACTGAAATGCTTGCGCATAGGTCAGCGCCCACTCCCTTCCTGATGCGCTGTGCGGTACGCGCCCGGCGTCTGCCCGAAATATGTTTTGAAGGTGGCGGAAAAGTGATTGTAGTTGCTGTACCCTGTCTGCCGCGCGATTTCGGAGATGCTCATGGGTGTCGTGATAATCAGCGTCCGCGCACGCTCCATGCGGTGGCTGGATAGGTACTTAGTGAACGTCGCGCCCGTGATGGCGCGAAACAACTCACTACAATAGGTGTAGTTCAGGTGGAACTGCGCCGAAAGCCTTTGGAGGGACAATTCGTCGCTCAAATGCTCATCGACGTAGTTCAGCATATCGAAAAACGTCGGACTGCAGTCGTTGACGTAGATGGATACCGGCGCCTGACCGGGCTGCATCTCCGCCATCGTCTGCCGAAGCAGCTGCAATTGCCGAACGGGATTGAGGATGTCCTGCAATACAGGTACAGTGTAGCACACACGCACGTTAGGCGACTTTGGCAGGGTAGATAACAGCGACTGTTCTGTCATTGGCGTGAACAGCAGCACTTCGTTCGCGTCCGCCCAGAAGGAGAGAGACGCCTGAAACCCGTTCAGCAGCGGCGGAAGCGTCTCTGGCTTCTCCGCGGACAACAGCACCATGGACAACATCCCTTCCGGCACGGGCAGTCCGCGCTGCGTAAAAAGCGGTTTGAGCGGCGCCGTGCTGCTCAGCGTCGCCAGAAACGCCGGGTCGCTCCCCACACGAATGTCGTGGATGCGGCCCGACAAGCGCTCCAGCGCCGCCTGCGCCGCATCGGGCAGAATTGGCTTCAGGCAGTAGTCGAATGCGGACAGCCGCAGCGCTGTCTGCACATAACTGAAATCGGAATACCCGCTCAGGACGATGAACACCGTCTGCAAGCCCGCTTCCCCGGACAGGCGAATCAGGTCAATGCCCGTCATCTGCGGCATCCGAATGTCCACAATCGCGGCGTCGAAGCGTTCCGTGCGCAGCTTGTCCAGCGCGGCGGGCGCTTCCGTCATCAGCACGGGCGGGTCAAAGCCCCAGTCCGCCCACGGGAAGGTGTGCGCGGTGGAATACAGCGCCATCGGCTCGTCATCAACAATCAGAATGCGGTACATCTTCGTCCTCCTTCCTCCCGAACGGCTTCATCGGGAGTACGACCAGAAACTTATGAAAGCAATCCTATTTAGTAGGAAGGTGTTCTTATTATAGCAGGGATGATTTCGCTTGTCCACTGCTAAGGATGTAGAATCTGGTCTAAATACAGCCAAACCGAAAATATTGAGGGTGCAAACCGAAAACAGTGCATTCCTTTTCGGGCAAAAAACGATAAAATAAAGCCATGAACAAAAACGAGAAAGCGGGTGGCTGATGGCATGGCGAAAGAACATGCGATGATTGAATCAGGGCGTCGGCAGTCCCTGGGCAAGCGGATCTGGAAGAACCGCTGGGTGTATCTCTTCCTGCTGCCGGGCATTGCGTTCGTCCTGCTGTTCTGCTACGGCCCGATGTATGGTCTGGTGGTCGCCTTCAAGGACTACAAGATCAGTAAGGGCATTCTGGGCAGTCCGTGGGCGAATCCGTGGTATAATAACTTCGCGATGATGTTCAAGGACAAGAAGTTCAACGCGGCGTTCTTCAACACCATCCGCATGGGACTGGCGTACATCATTACCGGCTTCCCCGGCCCGATCATTCTGGCGCTGCTGCTCAACGAACTGCGGAGTCGGCACTACAAGAATACCTTGCAGGTGATTTACACCTTCCCGAACTTCCTAAGCTGGGTTATCGTCGGTGGCTTGATGACGACGATTTTCGCAGGCGAGGGCGTCATCAACAGCCTGATTCGCGTATCCGGAGGACAGACATACGGCTTCTTGACGGACAAGAGTTTGATTCGTCCCCTGCTGTATGCGACAAGCATCTGGAAGGGAACTGGCTGGTCAGCCATCCTGTATCTGGCGGGCATCGCGGGCATCAGCCCGGAACTCTACGAAGCTGCCGAGGTGGACGGCGCAAACCGCTTCCACAAGATGTGGTACATCACATGGCCGGAAATCCGCTCGACGGCGGTGATTCTGCTCATTCTGGCGTTCGGCGGCATCATGAGCAAGGGCTATGACCAAATCCTGAACATGACCAATGCGGTTGTGCGCGACGCGGCGGAGACGATTGACACCTACATCTACCGCATCACCTTCCAGGAAAAACCGAAATACGGCTTCTCCACCGCGATCGGCTTGTCGAAATCCGTCATCAACTTCGCTTTCCTGCTGCTGGCAAACAAGCTGGCGAAAGCACTTGGGGAAGGAGGCATCATGTAATGACAGCAATTTCCTCGAAAAAAGCGGAGAAACAGCTTGAACGGGAAATCGCGCGGAAGAAACGCAAGCTCCAAAAAACGACGGCGTTCGATGTCTTCAACATCATCTTCCTGCTGATTCTGGCGTTCATCGTCATCGTCCCCTTCTACTACACCATCGTCCGTTCCTTCCTCACGCAGCAGGAATTCATCATGAACGGCACGACGCTCTGGCCGCAGAGCCCGACTATAGGCAACTACCGCGACATCTTCGTCGGCACGGGCCTGCTGCGCTCGTTCTTCAACTCCGTGCTGTACACGGTGACAGGTACGCTTTTCAGCATGTTCCTCGCCACAACCTTGGCGTATGGGCTGAGCAAGAAGAACTACCCCGGACGCGCGCTGTTTCAGAACATGATTGTCTTCACCATGTACTTCGGCGGCGGCGTTGTCCCCTTCTTCCTGCTGGTTAAGGACTTGGGGCTGTACGGCAACCGCTTCGCCGTGGTCATTGCGCTGGCGTTCAATGCGTTCAACATGATTATCCTGCGCAACTTCTTCGAGTCTCTGCCGCCGGATTTGGAAGAAGCGGCAATGCTCGACGGTGCAAGCCCTTTCCGCATCTTCTGGCAGATTGACCTGCCGCTGATGAAGCCCGCACTGGCGACGGTGACGCTGTACTTCATCGTTGACCGCTGGAACGAATGGTTCTGGAGCAACCTGTTGTTTCTCGACAGCAAGATGTGGCCAATGCAGCTGGAACTGCGGCAGATTCTGTGGACGAGCAGTGCGCTGGCAGCGGATGTTCCGGCGGAGCTGGGGCGCCGCACATACGCCGACGGCATGAAGGCGGCGGCGGTGATCGTGACGATGCTGCCCATCATGTGCGTGTATCCTTTCCTGCAAAAGTATTTTGCAAAGGGCGTTATGATTGGGGCGATTAAGTCTTAAGGTTAAGGTCGGAACAGCACTTTTCTCTTTCCGTTGATTTCTATTCATCCGGCAAAGGATGATAGGAGATAAAAAAGGAGGTATTCCTACATGAAACGGTTTCTGTCTCTGGTTCTGTCTCTGGCAATGATTCTCCCCATCATGCTGGCTGCAACGCCCGCATTGGCGGAAGAGAATCCCTACGCCGAACACCTGACCTTCAAGGTCTTCACCATCGACGGCTCGGACGACATGTTCAACTGGCCGCTGGTGAAGCAGGCGATGGAGAAGTTCAACTTCGACTTTGAAATCCAGCTTGTCGCGTGGGATTCTTGGGATGAATCCACCCGCACGCTGGCGTACACCCAGAGTCTTCCGGAAGTCATCGCGTGGTACAACCTGAATAAGGATGAGTACCTCGAATGGGTGGAAGAGGGCGTGTTCAAGGCGCTGCCGGACGACATGTCTGCGTACCCGAATCTGGAAAAGCTCATCAACAGCTACACCTGCTTCGACCAGTTCCGCGTCGATGGCAAGCTGTACACCTTCCCCAAGATTAAGAACAGCAACCCCGTCAACCTCTACACCACCTACATGTTCGCGTATCGCCGCGACTGGGCGAAGGCGATGGGCTATGACTGGGCGCCTGTCCAGACCTTGACCTACGACGAATTCGTGGCATACCTGCGCGACGTGAAGGAAAAGGATCCGGGCCACATGGGCGATAAGCTCGTTCCGCTTGATCTGGACAACGGCGGCAAGCACTGGGCGATGCTGGCGCAGCTGTGGAATCAGCGCATCGGCTCCTTCGACATCGTGGATGGCCAGTATCGCTGGAGCGCAGAAGACCCCTCCTCTCTGGAAGCCATCAAGCAGATTAAGACCCTCTACGACGACGGTCTGCTGGCGATGGACAGCTACAACGACTCCAACAACGCGGGTCGTGAACGCTTCCTCGCGGGCCGCTCTGCTGTCCTGTACGGCAACCTCGGCGCGACCATCCTGCAGACGACTGCTCGTACCCTCGCGACCAATGTCGAAGGCTTCACCGACGAAGACCTCGGCATCATCTGCCTCGAAGCGCCCGACGGCACGTTCCATGTCAGCCAGATCGACGAGTGGTGGGCTGCGTTCGCCTTCTCCGCGAACTGCCGCGACGAAGTCATGGATCGCTGGCTGGCGGTCGGCAACTGGCTGCTCGAACAGGAACAGATTGAAACCTACGCTTACGGCGTGAAGGGTGAAGACTGGGACTACGACGCGGACGGCAACGTCGTTCTGAACTACACCGATGCAGACATCGCCGCCACCGGCAGCAAGTACTACATCGTGCAGGAGCGCGCCTTCCAGAAGTACTTCGTCCTCGAAGGCTTGGACGTCTACCTCCCCGGCAACCCCGCATACTCTTCCTACATCATCAATGACCTGTTCACCACGAACATGAAGACGTGGGAAAGCAACGCAACATTCGCTCCGACGGACTATAACCTGACCAACACCAAGAACGAGGCGTATTACTCCTTCCGTTCTGCCGTCATCAACAACATCCGCGATATCATCATTCAGGCGGTCATCTCTGACGATCCGGAAACGGTTTGGAACGACTTCGTGAATGAACATCGCGAAGAAGGCGACAAGCTGGCTGCGGAACTGACGGAAGAATTCCTGAAGTAATCCATCCACGGGTCAGTGCTTGACCCGCAATCACCCGTCTGCATTTTCAGGCAGCAGGGAGCTTTCTGAGAATGGAAGCTCCCTGCTTTTCGATTTTAGCGTACACCAAATCTAAAAGGCTACAGCAAAAACAAGCTGCTTATTTTCCGCAAATACCGCGCACTTCTGCGAATGCTTCCGTCCAGCACCGGACGTTCCTTCCGACGCTGCACCGAGGCATTCCCAACCCCATCAACGGGAGGCAAAACACATGATTCACCCCCTCGCCATCACCATGTGGGATTTTTCATGGATTGAACGCCGCTGGGACGGCGCAGGCTTTGAGGACTGGAACGCTGCCCTCGACGGCGTCAAGGAACGCGGCTATGATGCCGTCCGCATCGACGCATTCCCCCACCTGCTGTCCCAAGCCCCTGAAAAAGAATGGCTGCTCCTGCCTGTCTGGTATTCCAATGACTGGGGCAGCCCCTATAAAGTCCGCGTTCGGCTCTTTCCTGCACTCATCGACTTCCTGAAAGCCTGCCGCGCGCGCCGCATCAAGGTCGCCCTCAGCAGCTGGTTCCGCGAAGACGCCGATAACGTCCGCATGGCGCTCAGCACCCCGCAGGCGATGGCGAAATGCTGGATTGATACCCTTCGCCTGATTGCGAACGCCGGGCTGATGGACACCATCCTCTATGTTGACCTCTGCAATGAGTTCCCCGGCGACTTCTGGTCACCGTACTTCCGCAATGACCCGCCGTGGATGACGTGGAGCTGCTGGCATACCGACGCCGCGATGGACTATATGCGCACGGCGATTGCGCTCGTCCGTCAAGAATACCCTGATTTGCCGTACTGCTTCTCCTTCGACGGCGAGAATACGCACTTCTACCGCGAACGCGACCTCTCCTTCTTCGATTTGGCGGAGCACCATATCTGGATGACGAAGCTGAACAAGCAGCAGTTCTATCACGAGGTCGGTCAGGCGAAGGACGGGCGATTCACCGAGGAAGCGTATCACCTGCTGGCCGACCATGCGCTGGATGTGTACCACAACAAGGAAGCTTATTGGAAGCAGCTGCTTGTGGACGGCATTCAGACGCTCGCGGCGGACGCGAAAGCCGCAGGGCTTCCGCTGGCGACAACCGAGTGCTGGGGCATCACGGACTACAAGGATTTCCCGATGCTCCCGTGGGGCTGGGTGAAAGACCTGTGCGCGCTGGGCGTAGAGACGGCATGTCAGACAGGGCAGTGGGCGCTGATGGCGACGAGCAACTTCGCCGCGCCGCAGTTCTGCGGCATGTGGCGGGATGTCGCGTGGCATCAGCGTCTGACGACGATGATTCACAAAGCGCCCCTGCCGCCGGAAGCGGAAAAGACCGCGCTTGGGCGCACGATGCGGTGGGAATGAAATATCACTTCCAAATAAGTCGAGCTGCGGTATGAGCAGATATTTCTGGCGTTAACCGATGGGGGTAAACCCTAAAAGTGGCGGCGCCTCCGCAGAGGCGAAATCCCTGTGTATCAATTCTGGATAATCAGGTAAGACGGGAAAAAGGAGAACGAACACATGCGTGAGCAGATTTCCCTAAACGGCACTTGGCAGCTCAAAGGCACAGCATCCTATGTGCCGCTGCGCGATAAGAGCATGGAAACCGGCAAGCCGCTGGAAGGCGTGACCGGCTGGATGGACGCGCAGGTTCCCGGCGGCGTGGCGCGCGCGCTGTATCAGGCAGGCTATATCGACCACCCCTATGTGGACATGAACAGCTTGAAGTGCGAGTGGATAGAAAACCGCTGGTGGATTTACCGCCGCGAGTTCGACCGCCGGGACATCCCCGCGCACCGCAAGACCCTCCTGCACTTCGAGGGCGTCGATTATGCCTGCATGGTCTACCTGAACGGGCATCTGCTGGGCGAACACGAGGGCATGTATGAGGATTTCGCCTTTGACGTGACCGACCTTCTGCAGACGGCGGAGCATTTCGTGCTGGATGTGCTGATTCTCCATGCGCCGGACGAAATGGGGCAGATTGGGCGCACAAGCCAGACTTCGACACAGAAGAGCCGCTTCGGGTATAAGTGGGATTTCAGCACCCGGCTGGTCAATCTGGGCATCTGGCAGGATGTATCGCTGATTTTGGAGGACGAAGCCGCGCTGGATGACCTTTATGTGCATTCAGACGCAGCGAACGGCACGGGGCTGCTGCATATTTCCGGCACAACCCGTGCGGATGGCAATCTGCCGCTGGCGGTGACGGTACGCTGCGCAAAAGACGGCACAGAGAAAGCCGCTGCGACACTGCCCGTGCAGGACGGCGTATTCGCTGGAACGCTGACCATCCCGGCACCGGAACTGTGGTATCCCAACGGGCTGGGCGAACAGCCGCTCTATGACGTGACGCTGACGCTCCGAAACGGCGAAACCGTGCTGGACGAGCGGACAATGCGCCAAGGCATCCGCCACTTCGAGATGATTCAGAATGAGGACGCCCCGGCGGGTGCGCTCCCCTATACCATTATCATGAACGGCGAGCGCGTCTATATGAAGGGCGTCAATATCACGCCGATGGATCATATCTACGGCGATATTCCGGCGGAACAGGTTGCATATCAACTGCATCAAGCGAAGCGGCTGAATGTGAACATCGTGCGCGTCTGGGGCGGGGGCGTGATTGAGACGGAAACGTTCTACCGCCTCTGCAACGAGCTGGGTCTGCTGGTCTGGCAGGAATTCATTCAGTCCTCCTCCGGCGTGGACAACATTCCGTCGGAACTGCCGCATTTTCTCACACTTCTGCGGCAGTCAGCGGTTCACGCGCTGAAAGTCAAGCGCAATCACACATCGCTGGTCATTTGGAGCGGCGGCAATGAGCTGATGGACGAGAACCGCAAGCCCGTGACGCTGGAAAACAAGAACATCGCGATGTTGGCAGACTTGGTTAGGACGCTTGACCCGGCGCGGATGTTCGTGCCGACGTCGCCCTCCGGCCCGGAAGCGCACATTTCTCGCACACCGGGCAGAAGCCATGATGTGCACGGCTGGTGGCAGTATCAGGGCAACGGGCGGCAGTACAGCTATTTCGGGGATACGGACAGTCTGCTGCACAGCGAATTCGGCTGCGACGGCATGAGCAGTATGCAAGCCGTTGCGCGGACGCTGTCAAAATGCCCAACGAAGCCGGAGCGCATGAAGGACAACGACCTCTGGCGCTTCCACGGCGACTGGTGGTGCACCTACGACCGCGAGGAAACCATGTTCGGGCATGTGGAGGACATCCGGCGCTATATCCGCCTCAGCCAGTGGATGCAGGCGGAAGGGCTGCGCTTCATTCTGGAGAGCAACCAGCGCCGCAAGTGGCATAACAGCGGCAGCATCATCTGGCAGCTCAGCGAGCCGTGGCCGAATCTCTCCTGCACGTCCATTGTCGATTATTACGGGCATGAAAAACAGGCGTATTACTGGACGAAGGACGCCTTTGCGCCCCTGCATCCAACGCTGGATTACCGCCGCTTGGACTACGCAGCAGGCACGGCGGTGGAGCTTCCCCTGACAGTGCTGACGGACAGCGGCATTGCGGGCGACGCGGAAGTCGCGTGGTCTGTGCGTGGTCTGGATGGCGCGACCTATGCCGAAGAAACCCGCACAGCGCACTTGGCGGCTGCTGCGGTCAACCGCGTGGGCGACGTCGCGTTCGTCATGCCGCAGACGGCGGATGGACTGGTGCTGGTGCGCCTGACAGTGCGGTTGGGCGAAAGAACCGCCGTCAATGAATACTACTTCTCCTGCGAGAACAATCGCCCCTACCGCGCGGCAGCATTCCTGCATGGCGGACGCCTGACCGCGCGGGCGCTGGAAACGTCCCCGGACAGCGCCGTCATTGAGGTGCGCAACACGGGCGACACGGCCGTGCTGTTTGCGGACATCACGGATGCGTCGGACGAATGGAATCTGGTGCGCGACGACAACTTCCGCACGCTCCTCCCCGGCGAGCGCTGGCAGACGCGGGTACAGTGGTCTCGCCGCTTCCGCATCGGCTTCGACGACTTCACCGCGCACACGACCGAGTGCCCGATTTTGACCGTGGACGGCATTGGGCTGGATGCGCCGGTATTGATTTAAGGCACCTTGCCGCCTCCGCAGAGGCAAAATCCCCTGCTGCGGAAAAAATCAATAAACATAGATGTGCATCCGAAGCAGTCCAGAGGGCGATCGGAAAGCCCTCTGGTCGCCTCCGCAGAGGCGAAATTCTCTGCTCCAAAAGCGCAATACTATGCAGAAACAGTACAAACAAAGGAGAAAAAACTCACCATGAACGGAACGATGGTTGACCTGCTCAGCGGCTACCTGATCGGTGACAATATCAGCGAATCCAAACGGACACTCGGCGACCTCAAAAACGTATTTCAGAACGAAGCCGCCCGCGCCCAAATGAACCCTGCGGCCATCGTCTATGAAGTTCAGAGCCATATGGCGGTCAAAGACGGAACGCCCGGCGGTCTGTTCTTCGGCACGAGCAACGTCATGCCCGGTCAGGTCGGCGGCGAATACTTCATGACCAAGGGACATTATCACGCGCGGCGGGAATGCGGCGAATATTACTGGTGCATTCAGGGCACGGGCGCGCTCATCCTCATGGATGAAAGCGGCAAGTGCTGGTTCGAGCCGATGCAGCCCGGCAGCCTCCACTATATCCCCGGCTACATCGCGCACCGCCTCGCCAATACGGGTGATACGCCCCTGCGCGTCGGCGCGTGCTGGCCGTCCGACGCGGGACATGACTATGCGTCCATCGCCGAACATGGCTTCACCGCGCGGCTGATGAACGTCGGCGGCATCCCGACGCTGGTTCAGGAGGGGCAGGCATGAGAAAAAGCAATTACGATAAGCGACCTGTCCTCCATGTGCGGACAAAGGGCGTCAGCGCATGGCAGGGCTGGGAAGCTATCGGTGCACAGCTGCGCAAAGCCATTGTGGGCAAGCCCGACGCCGTCGTTTGCGTGGACTGCTATCACGGCGTGTGGGAGGCGGATGTGCTGAGCGCGCTGACAGAGCAGCTGAACCCGTCGCGCGTCTTCTGCACGGCACAGGCGACGCTCCCCAAAGAGCAGGTCAATGCCATGCTGAAAGACCACCTGACCGATGACCGTGTGTTCGGCATCATGGCGCACTACCGCATCGAGCAGTTCTTCGACATGGAACGGGTGGCGGCGCTTCGGCAGGAAATCGCATTGGCGCACGGTGTCCGGCTGGTGTTCGGCGTCGGCGCGGCGCTGCTGTGCGAGCATCCCGATGTGCTGGTGTATGCGGACATGGCGCGCTGGGAAATCCAGCTCCGCTTCCGCTCCGGCAAACTGGCAAACTGGCTCAATGACAACTACGACGAAGACCCGCTGCGCAAATATAAGCGCGGCTACTTCATCGAATGGCGCGTCCTCGACCGCCATAAGCGGACGCTGCATTCGCATATTGACTACCTGCTGGACACCAACGACGCCGAGACGCCCCGCATGATGACCGGCGACTGCTACCGCGATGCGCTCAAACAGGCGGTCACGCAGCCCTTCCGCGTTGCGCCGTATTTCGACCCCGGCGTCTGGGGCGGGCAGTGGATGAAGTCCGTCTGCGGGCTTGACCCGGAAAAGCCCAATTACGCATGGAGCTTCGATGGCGTGCCGGAGGAAAACAGCCTCCTGCTGGATGTGGACGGCATCGTCGTGGAAACGCCCGCCATCAATCTGGTGCATGAGGAAGCGAAAGCGCTCTTGGGTGACAAGGTTCACGCACGCTTCGGCACGGAATTCCCGATTCGCTTTGACTTTCTGGACACCATCGGCGGCGGAAATCTGAGCTTGCAGGTGCATCCGCTGACCGAGTACATTCAGGACACGTTCGGGATGCACTACACGCAGGACGAAAGCTACTACATCCTCGACGCGGTGGAAAACGCCGATACGCATGTCTATCTGGGCTGCAAGACGGGCATTCAGCCGGAAGAATTCCAGAAAGCGCTGGAAGACAGTCAGCAGACCGGGCAGTTCGACGCGGAACGCTTCGTCAACGTTATCCCGGCGAAAAAACACGACCACTTCCTGATTCCCGCCGGAACAATACACTGCTCCGGCAAGGACTGCATGGTGCTGGAAATCAGCGCGACGCCCTATATCTTCACCTTCAAGCTCTGGGATTGGGGGCGCCTTGGGCTGGATGGACGCCCGCGCCCGATTCACCTTGCGCATGGCATGAAGAACATTCAGTTCGACCGCGATACGGAATGGGTGCAGAAGAATCTTGTCAACCGCGTGGAAGTGATTCACGAGGAAGAAGGCATCCGCGAGGAACGCACCGGGCTGCACGAGCGGGAGTTCATTGAGACGCGGCGGCACTGGTTTGACCGGAAGGTGGAGCATGAGACGGGCGGAAGCGTGAATGTGCTGAATCTGGTGGAAGGTGAAGAAGCGGTGGTAGAGAGCCCGGAAGGGAAATTTGCGCCGTTTGTGGTGCACTATGCGGAGACGTTTATTGTTCCGGCGGCGGTGGGAAGGTATACGGTTGCACCGTATGGGAAGAGTATCGGAAAGAACCTGGCGACGGTGAAAGCATTTGTGAGGGTGTAGTGATCGGAAAGCCCTCTGGACTATGCCAAAGACCACTTTGAAAAAAGAAAAAGCAACTACATTTATCAAGCAGGGGATTTCGCGCCTGCGGAGGCGACAAGGGGGCAATGAAAACAAACGAAGTTTGCGATTGCCCCCTTGCCCCCCTCGCAGCGGACACTGCCATGCTGCTTGGTTTTCGCCGCGAGTAAGGATTCTGTGTCCAATATGACACACACACTCATCATCAGAAGAGGAAAAACACCATGAAACTTGATTTTGACCCCGGATTCGATATTACGCCGCTGTCAGTGGATGAGGGTTTCCGGCTGGGGGCGGACTGCTTCGATAAAGGCACGGAGTTCCGCAAGCTCGACAGCGTCCGCAAGAGCCTTCGCGACCCGAATTGCGATGGGCCGGAAAACGTCTATGCCATCATGATGGACGTCGGGCGCAAGAAGGACTTGCCCGCCATGCAGCAGCGGATGCTCCTCTATGGCGTCGTGACGTATGCCGCCGGGCAGTTGGGCGATGAACCCATCCGCAGTCAGGGGCATATTCATAAGGTTTCCGCACATTGCGGGTGGTCTACGCCTGAGGTCTATGAGATTTGGACGGGCAAAGCTGTGATTTATATGCAGGAATCGGGGCAGGATGACCCCGGACGTTGCTTCGCGGTTGAGGCAGGCGCGGGCGATGTGGTGATTGTGCCGCCAGGTTGGGTTCATGCCACCATCAGCGCTGACCCCAAGCAGCCGCTGACTTTCGGCGCATGGTGCGACCGCGATTATGGCTTTGAGTACGCCGACGTCCGCCGTCATGGGGGTATTGCGTGGTTTCCGCTGCTGACGGCGGAGGGCAAACTTCGCTGGACACCCAATCCCGCTTATCATACCAGTCAGTTGACCATCAAGCCTCCACGCGATTACAGCGATTTGGGGCTGGAAAAGGGCAAGTCGATTTACCGCCAGTTCGAGGAAAACCCGGATCGGTTCCTGTTTGTGTCCGACCCGGCGCGCGCGGCGAATATCTGGAAGAATTACATCCCGTAAGGGAGAAAGGGCAAAAGTATGCAGTTTCCGAAAGACTTTCTGTGGGGAACAGCGACATCCTCCTATCAGATTGAGGGCGCAGCAAATGAAGACGGCAGGGGCCAATCCATCTGGGACGTATTCACGCACGCGCCGGGCACGGTGAAAGACCACTCGAACGGCGATGTAGCGATTGACCACTACCATCGCTTCCGCGAGGACATCCGCCTGATGGCAAAGATGGGGATTCGCAACTACCGCTTCTCCATTTCGTGGGGGAGAATCCTCCCTGACGGCACGGGCGCGGTCAACGAAAAGGGACTTGCGTTCTATTCCGAGCTGGTGGACTGCCTGCTGGAAAACGGCATCCGCCCCTTCTGCACGCTCTATCACTGGGATTTACCCTATGCACTGCACCTGCGCGGCGGATGGCTGAGTCCTGATATGCCGGAATGGTTCGCAAACTATACGAGCATCGTCGCGGATGCGCTGGGCGACCGCGTGAAGGACTTCATCACCATCAATGAGCCGCAGTGCATCATTGGTTCAGGGTACGCGCTGGGCGTTCACGCGCCAGGGCTGAAATGCTGCGCGGCGGACATCGTTCGCGCGGCGCATCACCTGATGCTGGCGCATGGGCGCGCGGTTCAGGTGCTTCGGGCGCACGTTCCCGGCGTTCGCGTCGGCTATGCCCCCTGCGGCGACCCGTGCGTGCCGTATACGAATTCGCCGGAGGACATCGCCGCCGCCCGCAAGGAGTATTTCACCGTCCATATTGACGAGAAAGTCGGGCCTGCGTGGAATATTGCGTGGTTCTCTGACCCGGTGATGCTGGGGCAGTACCCGGCGGATGGGCTGGTCGGCTACGAGCAGTACCTTCCCGACGGCTGGCAGGAGGACTTGAAGACCATCCATCAGCCGCTGGACTTCTACGGGCAGAACATCTATCAAGGGCAGTGGTGGCGCAGGGGGGCGGACGGCAAGCCGGAGCATGTGCGCTACCCGGCGGGTCATCCGCATAACGCCTTGGAATGGCCCATCAATGAAGACGGGCTGTACTGGGGGCCGCGCTTCCTCTATGAGCGCTATCATACGCCGATTCTGATTACCGAAAACGGCATGGATGCCCACGATGCGGTCAGCCTGGACGGCAAAGTGCATGACCCGAATCGGCAGGACTACATGCACCGCTATCTGCGTGCGCTGGGTCAGGCGGTAGCGGACGGTGTGCCGGTGCTGGGCTACTTCTATTGGAGCTTCTTCGATAATTTCGAGTGGGCGCATGGGTATCAGGAGCGCTTCGGGCTGGTTTATGTGAATTATCAGACGCAGGAGCGCATTTTGAAGGACAGCGCATACTGGTATCAGCAGGTTATGGCGACGAACGGAGAAAATTTATAAAAAACGCGAAATTAAGCAGGAAGGACGATCCTTATGAGCGAAATTAAGATAATTAATGGACAATCCCTGCCGAATATCCCGTGGCAGGAGCGCCCGGCTGACCTTGAAGAAGGTGCAGTGCTGTGGCGCTACACCGAAAACCCCGTCATGGGGCGCAATCCCACGCCGAAAATCGGGCGCATTTTCAACAGCGCGGTCGTGCCGTGGCAGGATGGGTATATCGCCGTGCTGCGCGGCGAGCAGGTCAATGGCGTGCCGCATGTGTATCTGGGACGCTCCAAGGACGGCATTCACTGGAATGTAGACCGCGAGCGCGTGCAGTTCGTGGACGAAAACGGCGAGCCGTGGATGCCTAACTACGCCTATGACCCGCGTCTGGTGAAGGTGGAGGATACTTACTATATCATCTGGTGTACGGACTTCCACGGCGCGGCTATCGGCATGGCGAAGACGAAGGACTTTAAGCATTTCACGCGCATGGAGAACCCGTTTATCCCCTATAACCGCAATGCCGTGCTGTTCCCGCGGAAAATCGGCGGCATGTACAAGATGCTGTCGCGCCCGTCGGACTCCGCGCATACGCCGTTCGGGGACATCTTCCTCTCCGAAAGCCCCGACCTGATTTACTGGGGACGCCACCGGCATGTGATGAGCCGCGGCCCGATGTGGTGGGAAGCGGTGAAGATCGGCGCGGGCGCGTGTCCGATTGAGACAACCGAGGGCTGGCTGATGTTCTTCCACGGCGTCGCCAGCACCTGCAACGGTTTTGTGTACTCCATGGGCGGCGCGATTCTTGACCGGGACGAGCCGTCAAAGGTGCTGTACCGGTGCGAGAATTATCTGCTGACGCCGGAAATGCCCTATGAAGTCAGCGGCTTCGTGCCGAATGTCGTCTTCCCCTGCGCGACGGTTCAGGATGCGGACACCGGGCGTATTGCCATCTATTACGGCTCGGCGGATACCTGCGTCGGGCTGGCGTTCGGGTATGTGGACGAGATTGTGCAGTACATCAAGGACAACAGCGTCCTGAATCCCGACGACGGCGTGGCATTTGAGAAATTCTGATACCGCGGAGGAAGAACCTATGAATCCCTTTCGCCGCCCCAACGTGCTGCTGATTTATACTATTTCCAAATGAGAATGCGCCAAAATGCGAAGCGAATTTTTCATTCTGGCTAACGGGAGTGAAACGCAGCGTAGCAGCGCTACGCTAAGTGGAACGACCGGACGCCAGAAGGGAAAAGGCGCGAGCAGATGGTGCAGGTGAATTCGGAAATAGTATTATACCGACCAGCAGCGCGGCGAACGGCTTCGGTCACTATCCCGGCGGGTCTATCAGCAATGAAAAAGGAGAATCAGTCATGAAGGACGCATGGTGGAAGGAAGCCGTCGTCTATCAAGTCTATCCGCGCAGCTTCATGGATGCAAACGGCGACGGCATCGGCGATTTGCAAGGCGTGACGTCGCGGTTGGACTACTTGCAGGAGCTGGGCATCGATGTGATTTGGCTGTCGCCTGTGTACCAGTCCCCGAACGTCGATAACGGCTATGACATCAGCGATTATCAGGCGATTCAGCCGGAATTCGGCACGATGGCGGACTTCGATGAGCTGCTTAAACAGGCGCATCGGCGTGGCATTCGCATCGTGATGGACTTGGTTGTCAACCACTCGTCCGACCAGCATCCGTGGTTCGTGGAGAGTCGGAAGAGCAAGGATAACCCTTATCGCGACTACTACATCTGGCGCGCGCCGAAAGCGGACGGAAGCGCGCCGAACAACTGGGGTTCGTGCTTCGGCGGATCGGCGTGGCAGCTTGACCCGGAAACGAACATGTACTATCTGCACCTGTTCGCGCCGCAGCAGCCCGATTTGAATTGGAAGAATCCGAAACTGCGCGACGACGTGTACCGCATGATGACATGGTGGTGCGACAAGGGCGTGGACGGCTTCCGCATGGATCAAATCAGCGCGATTTCCAAGACGGACGACATGCCGGACGGCGAAGTAGCCCCCGGTCAGCAGTATGGCAATTACGGCCCGTACTGCATCAACGGTCCGCATGTGCATGAGTATTTGAAGGAAATGAACGCGCGGGTGCTGTCCCGCTATGACCTGATGACCGTGGGCGAAACGGCGGGCGTGACCATCGAGGAGGCACAGAAGTACGCCGGAGAGGATTCGCATGAGCTGAGCATGGTCTTCCAGTTCGAGCATGTGGACGTCGCCGGAAAATACGGGGCGTGGCGCACGGAACAGATTCCGATGCTGTTCCTAAAAAAGGTGCTGAGCAAATGGCAGACGGAGCTGCACGGCAAGGCGTGGAACAGCCTCTTCCTCGGCAACCACGACCAGCCGCGCACCGTGTCCGCGTTCGGCGATGACCGCCCGCAGTGGCGCGTCCGCAGCGCGAAAATGCTGGCAACCTGCCTGCACATGATGGAGGGCACGCCCTACATTTATCAGGGCGAAGAGCTGGGCATGACGAACTGTCCGTTCCAGTCGCTGGACGAGTTCCGGGATATTGACAGCCTGAACGGGTATCGCCGCTGGGTGACGGACGGGCCGCTCACGCACGACGAGTTCTTCCCCTACCTGCTGTTCAAGAGCCGCGACAATGCCCGCACGCCCATGCAGTGGGACGACAGCACGAATGCCGGATTCACCTGCGGCACGCCGTGGATTCGCGTCAATCCGAACTACACGGAGGTCAACGCGGCGGCGGCGATGGCTGACCCGGATTCAACGTTCTACTACTTCCAGATGCTCATCCGCCTGCGCAAGGCACACCCCGTGATTGTGCATGGGCGCTATGCGCTGCTGGAAAAGGACGACCCGGCACTGTTCATTTATACGCGCACGCTGGATGATGCGCAACTGCTCGTGATGTGCAACTTCAAGGAGCAGACGCGAGAATGGACAATGCCGGCGGGCTTCGCGGGCGCGCAGGTGCTGATTTCCAACACCGGGCGGACACAGCAGACGGAGCAGACCATCACCTTGCAGCCTTATGAAGCATTGGTGCTTCTGAAATAACATTGACGGGATAGAAAGGAGAATTTCAGATGAAAATGGAACTGGGTGCGCAGACATTTACCGTGCGGGACTATATGCAGACGACGTGGGACTTCCGGGAGGCGATGAAGCGTATTGCGGAAATCGGCTATACCTGCGTGCAGCTGTCGGCGGTGGGCAATGTGCCGGTTCAGGCGCAGCGGGACATCTGCGATGAATTCGGGCTGAAAATCGTCCTGACGCACACGAACCCGGATCGCATGATTGCCGACCCGGAGGGCGTCATCCGCGACCATGACATCCTTGGCTGCGACTACATCGGCATCGGCATGATGAACCCGAAGTACCAGCGCGCGGAGTGGATTGACCAGTTCGCGAAAGACTTCACGACGCCCGCGAAGAAGATGCGCGATGCGGGCAAACTGCTGATGTACCACAATCACAATCTGGAATGGACGCGCCTGCGCGACGGCCGCCGGATTATGGACGTGCTGCTGGAACAGATGCCGGCGGACTTGATGGGCGTGACGCTGGATACCTACTGGGTGCAGGCGGCGGGCGCGGATGTTCTGGAATGGATTGACATCCTGCAAGACCGCATCCCCTGCGTCCACCTGAAAGACATGTCCGTGAACGGCTTCGACCAGCGCAAGGCGGTCGTCGGCGAGGGCAATCTGAACTTCCCGAAGATTCTGGAAAAGCTGCAAACGCTGGGCAAGACGAAGTATATGCTCGTCGAACAGGATGACTGCTACGGCGAAAGCGCGTTTGACTGCTTGAAGCGCAGCTATGACAATGTGAGAAAGATGGGGTATTGAGCAATGGCAAAGGTGAAATTGGGCATTATCGGCGTCGGCAATATGGGCACGGGTCACAGCAAGAACTATCTGGACGGCTTGATGCCGGAAATCGAAATCACGGCGGTGGCTGACCGCAACCCGGCGCGCCGCGAGTGGGCGAAGGAAAACCTCCCCGGCGTGAAGGTTTTTGAGGAGGGCGTAGATCTCATCCATAGCGGCGCGTGTGAAGCCGTGCTGATTGCCACGCCGCACTATCAGCATCCGCCGCTGGCGATTGAAGCATTCAAAAACGGGCTGCACGTCATGGTGGAGAAGCCCGCCGGCGTTTACACCCTGCAAGTGCGCGAGATGAACGCCGAGGCGGACCGTCACCCGGAGCTGACCTTCGGCATGATGTTCAACCAGCGCACGAATTGCACCTACCGCAAGATGCACGAGCTGATTCACAGCGGCGCAATCGGTGACTTAAAGCGTGTCAATTGGATTATCACCGACTGGTACCGCACGCAGTTCTATTACGATTCCGGCGCATGGCGCGCAACGTGGGCGGGCGAAGGCGGCGGTGTGCTGCTGAACCAGTGCCCGCATCAGCTGGATTTGGTGCAGTGGCTGGTGGGACTGCCGTGCAAGGTGCAGGGTTTCTGTCACGAGGGCAAGTGGCACAGCATCGAGGTAGAGGACGACGTGACCGCCTATTTCGAGTACCCGAACGGCGCCACGGGCGTTTTCATCACCACGACCGCCGACGCCCCCGGCACGAACCGTTTGGAGATTACAGGAACGAAGGCGACGCTCATCTGTCAGGACGGCAAGCTCATCATGAAGAAGCTGGAAATGGACGAGCGTGAATGGTGTGCGACGTGTCAGGAAGGCTTCCGTGCGCCGTCCTACGAAACGATCGAGGTCGAGACGGACGGGCAGAACGGGCAGCATCCGGCGGTGCTGAACGCGTTTGCGGCGCATATCCTGCGCGGCGAACCGCTGGTCGCGGACGGACGTGAGGGCATCAATGGGCTGATGCTGTCCAATGCGATTCATCTGTCCTCGTGGCTGGGGCATCCGGTAACTTTGCCGATTGACGAGAAGCTGTTTTTGGAGAAGCTCAATGAACGTCGGGCAACGTCGCGGGTAAAGACAGGGGAAAGCGTTTTCAGTGATACAAATGGGACATATGGGTCAAAATAAAGGGGAGCTCCAAACACGAGGATAAACACGCGGGCAAAGCATGATAACGCGACCAACTCATACTATTTCCAAATGAGAATGCGCCAAGATGCGAAGCGAATTTTTCGCGCTGGCTAACGCGAATGAAACGCAGCGTAGCAGCGCTACGCTAAGTGGAATGAGCGGACGCAAGCGCGGAAAAGGCGCGAGCAGATGGCGCAGGTGAATTTGGAAATAGTATCAATTGCGCCAGACAGGCGCGAACGGGTTGTATGCTTTCCTCCACAAAACCGCATAAAAACACGCCCTGCCCCGGCAAACTCATCCGCCGGAGCAGGGCGCTTTTCGATGCAGTTGTTCTGTTATACTATTTCCAGATAAAAATGCACCAAGATGCGCCGCGAATTTTTCATTCTGGCTAACGTGAATGAAACGCAGCGTAGCAGCGCTACGTTAAGTGGAATGAGCGGACGCCAGAAAGGAAAAGGCGCAAGCAGATGGTGCAGTTGAATCTGGAAATAGTATTACACGCTGACCGTTTCCCCTGCTTTAATCGTCATGACCTCGCCTTTGTTCTCCACCCAAATGTCGGTGGCGGTCGGGTTAAAGACGATGTGCCCGTCGGCGCTGGTACGCAGCTGGCGGCTGGCGTTCAGGTAGTCCACAATCTCGATATTTGTCGCGTACCAAATATCCTTCTTGCCGCTCATTTTCTCGCAGAAGGCGCGGATAACCTCCCAGTTGTTATGCTGCTCAAACTCGTAGCTATGTCCCCACAGGTAGAACAGCTTCAGCCCGAATGGCAATTTCCCCGTAAGGAAGCGGTCGCACAGCTCGTCCAGCTTCGGGTCATCGTGATGGCAAGTTGGGTTGAGGCGCAGCCATTCGTTGGGAATCTCAAAGTTGTGGGTGCTGACGACAGTGCGGGCATAAGCAATGCCGCAGGTGCGCAGGGTGTCGACGGCTTCGTCGCTGTATGTGCCGTAAGGGTACGCAAAGCCGCGGACGATTTTGCCAAACAGCTTTTCCAGATTATCGCGGTCAGCAAGAACCTCATAGGCAATGCGCGGCGCGGGAATCGCGGACAGCGACGCATGGGTCAGCGCGTGGGATGCGACTTCGTGGCGGCCGCCTGCATAGAGCGCTTTAATGGCGGATTCACTCATGCGGCGGTAAATCGTGCCGGCAGGGTAAACCGTGCCTTCTGGGGCAAACCAGCCGCTGTTGAGGTTGAAGGTGGCGAGAATACCGTATTCATCGAGGATGCGGATGAGTTCAATGTCGGTTTCCACGCCATCGTCGTAGGAGAGGGTCAGCGCTTTGCGCAGACCGTAGGGGTAGAGAACCATCATGGGAAAAGACTCCTTTCTTTGTAGGTAAGAAATGATTGGCAAAAGAATCTCTTTTGCCTTGGTTACGCGAGTTTATTGGGAAAGTGCTTTTTGTTGCAGGGGTGCACCTGCGGGCGCACAAAAAGGGTCAAGCCTTTTGCTTCCGAGTAAACAGCTTTTTCAGTGCCCACGCGCAGGGCTTTTCAATCAGCAGGGTGATGAGAATCGCGCCGAGGAGGGATAAGCCGAAGCAGAGCGCCATGTACTGGTTTTGCCACGGCTGTTCTCCGACGCGGTTCGGTTCATTGCTCACGGACGGCGGGATGTGCAGCCGCTTCAGGTGGACGGCGAGGTTCTGATGCAGCAGGTAGTAGTTCATCGAGATGGCGGCAAGCCAGCCCATGACGCGGTTGCCCATCAGGAAGCGCAGGGGGCGCACGGCGAAGGGGAGCGAAAGCATCAGCCCCGTAATCGTCAGGCAGAGCAGTGGACGGCGCATCATCTGCGCGGCCTGCATGGCAGCTTGTCCGGACGTGTATGCCTGTGCGCGGATGACGCGGAGCATCCCGTAGAGAGAGACGCAGAACACAAGCGTCGCCGCGCCCTGCCAGAGCCCCTTGCGTCGGCTTTCCGCCGGGTACAGCTGCGTTAGGCGCACATAGAGGATGGACGCGCCCATGCCCATTGCGTAAACATCAAGGAAATTCGCCAGCTGATTGACAACCATGTTGTACTCTTCCAGCCGCCATAAACACCAGCCGCGGAACGCAAACGCGACCGCCGCCATGCTCATCAGCGTACCGAGCGGATTCTTCATCGCGCCCTTCGCCAGCAAGGGGAAAATCAGGTACGCCTGCATCTCGATGGCGATTGTCCACGATGCAACGCCAATAGGCGTGGCAATGTAGGTGGCGTAATTGAACGTCTGCGTGAACGTCAGGTGCATGAGGACGTCGCGGACGGCTTCTGATGTGCGCCCGTAGAGGTTGTACGGAATCGCGACGACAACAAGCATCAGCAGCGTCAGAAAATAATAGCTGGGCACAATGCGCATGATGCGCCGCTGATAGAACGCCTTCGTGTCCGGCACGCGCTCGCCCAGCATCATCGTCCGCGCATACGGCAGGAACAGCAGAAAGCCCGACAGCAGGATTGTGCCGTCAACCGGCATATATCCAGCGCGCAGCAGATAGTCCAGCGAGTAACGGCCAATCGACGGCGTAAGCCACGACTGCTGCCAGAAGTGATACCAGCTGACGATGAACACCAGCAGCACGCGCAGCCCGTTCAACTCCGGGATTCTGCGGCAGTTCGGGCGATAGGCGGTCATGAGTCCGCCTCCAGCAGGGCACGCATTCCCATCACATAGCCGTAGAAGCCGAAGCCGACAATCTGCCCCCGGCAGGCGCTGGCGGTGACGGATTTGTGGCGGAATTCCTCCCGCGCGTGGACGTTGCTCATGTGGCACTCGATGACCGGCATTGGCACGGATGCAATTGCGTCATGCAGCGCAACGGACGTGTGCGTGTACCCACCCGGATTGAACACCGCGCCGCAGAAGCCGTCGAAGTACGCCTTTTGCAGCGCATCAATCAGGTCGCCCTCGTGGTTGGATTGCACACAGCGCACCTCCACGCCGAGCTTTTCCGCTTCCGCATGGCACAGCGCAAGCAGATCGTCATACGTCTTTGCGCCATAAACTGCCTTTTCACGCAGCCCAGTCAGGTTGATGTTCGGGCCGTTGAGAATGAGAATCTTTTTCGGTTCGCTCACAGCAAATGCAGCTCCTTCATCAGCGTTTCTGCAAGGTTCGGCGGCATGGAACACCCCTGCCAGATGCTTTCGGCTTCCACCGCCTGCGCAATGAGCATATACAGCCCTGTGCAGGCGGGCGTTCCAGCACGTTTTGCGGCGGCGGTCAGTACCGTTTCCGCCGGGTTGAAAATAATGTCCGCTACGCCGTCGGCGCGGGCGACAATGCTGGTCAAGTGCGCCGTATCTATCGGACAGCCCTCGACACGCGGGTACATTCCGGCAGGGGTCGTGTTGACAATCAGCCCGCCCATATCGGGGAAGCGCGCATAGAAATCGTCGTAGCTGATTTCATCCGCGTGCTTCGGGCTTCGGGAGACGACCCACGTTTCGCGCGCCCCCATGCGCTCCACGGCATTCCGGCAGGCGCGCATCGCTCCGCCTGAACCGAGGATGAACACCGGGCGTCCGTCCGGATTCATGCCGAAATAGCGCAGCATCTGCTCAAAGCCGGGATCGTCCGTGTTGTAGCCGCGGCTTGTTTTGCCCGTCAGCACTGTGTTGACCGCCCCAACCTCCCGCGCAAAGGGGGTAATCTCATCCAGCAGGGGCATCACGTCCGTCTTGTACGGCACGGTGATATTGAAGCCGTCCAGCGTACGCAGCAGTTCCGGTACAACCGCCGCCAATTCACCGCGCGGAATCTCAATCAGCCGGTAGCTCGCCTCCAGAGAAATTTTCTCCCAAATTGCCTCATGAATGGGAACGGACAGGCTGTGCCCCAGCTTCTCCCCAATCAGGCCGTACTGCTTCATGGACATGCACCTCCGGGCTGCTTTGTTCCCATTATAGCATGATTTAGGCAAGGGGGCAATGCTTGAACAGTTTTTTTCTGTTTTTGCATTTTGGGTGCAACGAATGGCATCTCTGATTCGTCTAATAGGTAACAGGCTGGAAAAGGAGGGAGCGTATGGGCAGACGCGGAACACTGCTGCTGATGATTTTTCTGCTGCTGGGATGCGCATGTGCGGAGAAAGCGGTGGATATTACCTACCGCTTCGGCAGCCGCGAGGAGCAGAAAATTGCGGTGACAATTGACGACTGCTATCACGCAGAGGACGTTCGGGCGGTGCTGGATATTTTGCAGGCAAACGACGTCCGCGCGACGTTCTTCCCCATCGGCAAGGCACTCAAATATGAGGACGCGGCGCTATGGCAGGAGGTTGTGGCGTCTGGGTGCGAAATCGGCAATCACTCATGGGGACATACTTACCTGACGAAGCTGAGCCGGCAGAAAATCAAGTTCCAGATGCTTCGGACGCAGGAAAAAGTGGATGCACTGCTGGACTGCCATTATCCCATGCAGGTCATGCGCCCGCCGATGGGCAAAACGAATCCGAAGGTGGAGGAAAGCGTCGCGGCGGTTGGTTATCTGGCGGTTGTCAAGTGGGATGTCAGCGAAACCGACCCGGTAAAGGCACTGGCGGCCGTGCAGAACGGCAGCATCTTGCTCTTTCATGCGCGGAAGAAGGATGCGAAATGTCTGTCCGTGCTGATTCCGCAGCTGGTGGCGGAAGGCTATCAGCTGGTCACGGTGTCGGAACTGCTGGGACTGCCGGAAATTGTATGCAGCGCGGAAAAGTACGTCTATCACCGCCGCGATACGGAGGAAAATATCCGCCCCGATGCTGTTCCCCAGAATTGACAACCCTTCCCCATTCCGGTATAATGAAAGGCGGGAAAAGGACGTTTTGCTGTGGCAAAATCAAGCATGAAGAGGAGTGAACCCTGATGAAGAAACGACTGTTGGCGCTGCTGAGCGCCATCGTGCTGATGGGTAGTGTATCGCTGGCGGAAAACACGGAAGAATCGGCGGAAACCCCGGCGACGTCGGAACCGATGGTTTCCCTGCCCATCGATTTTTCTCCCGGTATGCCCGCTGATCCGGACGGCTTTACCTTCGGCGACGGCACTTGGAGCTATGAGGATCCCACCATCAGCGTGCAGGTGACGCAGAAGCGCAAGGCGGAGTGCGACTATTGGGTTGCGCACATCAAGATAGCGGATGCTTCCCAGCTGCGCACCATGTCCGCCGGCGGCTTTGACTCCACCCGCACGGTCAAGGGCACGATTATGGCCAAGCGCAGCAACGCCATCCTTGCCATTGACGGCGATTATTTCTGCTATACCGGTATCGGTTATATCGTCCGACAGGGCACGGAGTATCTTGACCACCTGCGCGGCGACCGCGACGTTCTCCTGATTGATGAGGACGGCGATTTCCACTATGTTCTCCGCCCCAAGCGCAATTCGCTTGACGGCACAGTGGATGGCAAGAAGGTCATCAACAGTTTCTTCTTCGGCCCGGTGCTGGTGCGCGAGGGCAAAGCCGTGCTGAACCCGATGGCGGAAGGCATGGCGTTCGATGAGCCGCGGCAGCGCATGGCCATTGCGCAGGTTGGCCCGCTGGAATATATGGCGATTTGCTGTGCGTCGCAGGCGCGCGGCTCGATGGGCATGACGCTCCAGCAGTTCGCACGGCTCTGCGCTGATGAGGGCGCGTATATCGCCTATAACCTCGATGGCGGCGACTCCACCATGATGATTTTCAACGGCGAGAAAATCAACGACGTACTGAATGAAAACACCCGCGCCATCTCCGACATCGTGTACTTCGCGTCGGCATGGACAGGCGAGGAGGCGGACGAGTGAATACCGTCTATTGGGTGCTTGTCGCGTTCGGGCTTGATGTGCTGAATGCCCGTCTGTGCGCCCGGAATGTGCGCTATCTGCCGATTCTGCCCGCTATTGTGCTGGGCGCGGTGCTGTCCAAGGTCACTTATGTGGTGCTGCAATGGCACTATGCGTTCCCGCACTGGGGATGGGGCGCGTTCACTGTCCTTCGGCCGGATACGTTCTGCTTCTTCGGCGGCGCGGTCGGCGTGGTGCTGGGCGTCATCATCAGCGCAAAGCTGACGCATCAGAAAGTGCTGCCTGTGCTGGATGCGTTTGCCCCGGCGGGTGCGCTGCTGGTCGCCATTGCCCGCTTCGGCGAAAAGTATCTGGGCGAAATCGGCACGGCGGGCTTTGAGATGCCCGAACAGCTGGCGTTCTTCCCCTTTGCCCTGACGAACGAGTGGGGCGAAAGCTATCCCGCCATCTTCATGCTGTCCTGCCTTGCGGCGCTCATTGTGGCGATTGTCGGTCTGACCCGCAAGCCCGGCGGACGCGATGGTCAGCTTTTCCTGCGCACCGCGTTTTATCTGGCGCTGCCGCAAATCATGTGCGAGAGCCTGCTGGCGGAGTGCATGAAGTGGGGCTTCGTGCGGGTGCAGCAGCTCCTGTGTGCGCTGACGCTGCTGGCAATCCTGATTGTGGAGTGCCGCCGTGCAGCGGGTTCATTGACCTTTGCGAGGCGCTGGTGGCCGGTTGGCGCGCTGCTCCTGTGCGCGGCGGGGCTGGTCGGCGTGGAGTTCGCGCTGGATAAGTCCGGTTTGCCCGCATTCGTGGGGTACGGCGCGATGGTGGTGCTGCTGGCGCTGATTGCGGCGGCGGAATGCGGGGCGGCGAGAAGGGTGAAGGAATACAAAAGGAGGAAAGCATGAACGACGCAGAACAGCGGGCTGCCGCGAAACAGTTTGCGCAGGATTGGCAAGCACGCGGCGACGAAAAGCAGGATAATCAATCCTTCTGGCTTGCCCTGCTGCAAAAAGTGTTTGGCGTGGCAGAGCCGGAGAAGTACATCAACTTTGAGTATCCCGTCCTTGTGGATGACGGACGGAAAGAAAAAGGCACGACCAAGTTCATTGACGGCTATATTGCCAAGACGCGGGTACTGATTGAGCAGAAGGGACGCGGAATCGACCTGACGATTGGCTATAGGCAATCGGACGAATCGTTCCTAACGCCCTATCAGCAGGCGCGGCGTTACGGCGGTTATCTGCCGCAGTCAGAGCAGCCGCGCTGGATTATTGTCAGCAATTTTGATGAGTTTGACATTCATGATATGAACCGCCCCAATGATTCGCCGGAAATTGTCAAGCTGTGCGATTTGGAGAAGGAATATCATCGACTGCAATTCCTTGTTGATACGACCAGCGAACATATCAAGAAGGAAATGGAGATTTCCCTCAAAGCGGGCGAGCTGGTTGGCGTTCTGTATGATGCACTGCTGGCGCAATATCAAAATCCGAATGACCCAGAAACGCTGAAAAGCCTGAATGCGCTGTGCGTGCGGCTGGTTTTCTGTCTCTATGCAGAGGATGCGGGCATTTTCGGCAAGCACCTGATGTTCCACGACTATCTGAAAAGCCATGAGCGCGATGCGCGGCGTGCGCTGATTGACCTTTTCCGTGTCCTTGACCAGAAGCCGGAAAATCGCGATCCCTATATGGATGAAGATTTGGCGGCGTTCCCCTACGTCAACGGTGGATTGTTCTCTGACGAAAGCATCATCATTCCCCGCCTGACTGAGAAAATTGTTTCGCTGATTCTACGGGAAGCAAGCGAGAATTTTGACTGGTCGGACATCAGCCCGACGATTTTCGGTGCTGTGTTTGAAAGCACCTTGAACCCGGAAACGCGGCGTTCCGGCGGAATGCACTATACCAGCATTGAGAACATCCACAAAGTCATAGACCCCTTGTTCCTGAACGATTTGAGAGCAGAATTGGCGGAAATTCAGCAGATTCCCGTCGTGCGAACCCGCAGAAGCAGACTGGAAGCGTTTCAGGAAAAGCTGGCAGGGCTGACCTTCCTTGACCCCGCCTGTGGTTCGGGAAATTTCCTGACGGAAACGTATCTATCCCTCCGGCGGATGGAAAACGAAATTGTCCGCAGTTTGATTGACGCCCGCGAAGGACGGACGAAAGACCAACGTGATCAAATTACTGCTGGGCAAATTATGTGGGGAATAACGGACAGCACCGTTTTGGAACCCATTAAGGTAAGCATTCAGCAGTTTTACGGCATTGAAATCAACGACTTTGCGGCGACGGTTGCGAAAACTGCGCTATGGATTGCCGAAAGCCAGATGATGAAGCAGACAGAAGCAATCGTGCATATGCCGCTTGATTTTCTGCCGCTGAAATCCTATGTAAACATCTTCGAAGGCAACGCATTGCGGGTGGATTGGGAAAGTGTCGTTCCGAAAGAGCGGCTGAACTATATCATGGGAAATCCGCCGTTTGTGGGGTATACATATCAGACAATGCAACAGAAAAGCGATTTAGAAGTTGTAATGAATGGAATTGGGAAGAACGTAGATTATGTTGCTGCGTGGTATTACAAAGCAGCAAAAATAATGGATAATTCAGCAATCAAAGCGGCTTTTGTTTCGACTAATTCCATTTCTCAAGGCGAGCAAGTTGCGATTCTGTGGAAGCCTCTGTTCGAGCAGTTCTCTATCCATATTGATTTTGCATATAGAACGTTTAGATGGGATAGTGAGGCGACGCAAAAAGCGCATGTTCATTGTGTCATTATTGGATTTAGTAGTATTCAAAACACGAAGAAAAAGAGACTGTTTGATGCTGGGCAGGTAACAGATGCAGATAATGTGAATGCTTATTTGCTTCCTGCACCTAATGTATTTCTTGAAAAACGTAAAAAGCCAATTGCTGATGTACCAGAAATGTGCAAAGGAAGTCAGCCTACGGATGGCGGACATCTAATATTGTCAGAAGAAGAAAAGAACACCCTACTTCTGAAATACCCGGAAATTACACGGTATGTTCATTTGTTTTTAGGGTCAGATGAGTTCATCAACAACAAAAAACGATACTGTCTTTGGTTGCAAAATGCAAATCCGAGTGATTTGCGAAAATGCGCACCAGTAAAGGAGAGAATCGAACAAGTTCGAAAGATGCGCTTGGCAAGTACGAAAGCAGCAACCCGGCAATGGGCAGATAAGCCAACGCTTTTTACAGAGAATCGTCAACCGGATTCAACTTATATCATGGTTCCGAGTGTATCGTCTGAGCAAAGACGCTACATTCCAATAGGGTTTTTGGACGCTGATATTATTGCGAGCAATCTGGCACTTATTCTTCCAAACGCCTCACTTTATCACTTTGGAGTATTAACTTCTAACGTTCATATGGCATGGATGCGAGCTGTATGTGGAAGATTGGAAATGCGGTATCGCTATTCAAACACAATTGTCTACAACAATTTCCCATGGCCTACGCCAACCGACGAGCAGAAAGCGAAAATCGAGCAGACGGCGCAAGCGATTCTGGATGCGCGAAATCTGTACCCCAATGACAGCCTTGCTGACCTGTATGATGAACGCACCATGCCGCCGGAATTGCGCCGCGCACACCAGCAGAACGACAAGGCGGTTATGCAAGCCTATGGCTTCTCTATCCGCGATACGACGGAAAGCACCTGCGTTGCGGCACTCATGAAGATGTATCAGCAATTAGTTCAAGCAGAAAAGTAAAACAAAAGTCCCATTATTTCGGGTTGAATTTGACGGTAAATTCGGGTATAATACAGACGAAGGGAGTTGATAACATGACGAACATCGTCCCTATTTCTGACTTGAAGAACTATACCGAGGTTCTCAGCCATTGCGATAACGGTTCGACCGTCTACCTCACCAAGAACGGACGCGGCAAATATGTAGTACAGAGCCTTGCAGAGCATGAGAAACTTCAGGCGACGGTGAAGCTGCTTGCCGAACTTGCTAAAGGTGTCGAATCCATCCGCACGGAAGGTCTTTTGACCATCGACGAGGCGTTTGCCGGGCTGGATGAGGAAAAGCAAGACCCGAAAGAAGCCTAAGCATCCTAACACATTTCATCCGAAAATAGTATAAAAATCAGGGGCGTCCCTCTCCATTCCGAGAGAGACGCCCCATTATATTACCCCTTATTTCTCCACCTTCGTCAGCCGAATCCGCACATTCGCTCCATTGCGCTGATCAAAGAGCCATGCGCTGGTGGCGCTGATGCCGGTCAGCTGATGCGTAGCGGTCAGCGAATCGGCGGATGCGCCGGTGCGGATGGTCAGCCCGTCCACCGCGAAATACAGCGATTCGCCCGCAAGTGTGCAGGTGCCATCGAGATTGAACGTGTAGGCGTTTCCTTCCGTATCCTGCCATGTGCCGAGCACCAGATAGCACGCTTCCTTCAGGCGCTCCTTCACGCGGCGCTCGTCGCTGATTTCCTGATAGTACGGGTACGCCTGATACACCTGTCCGGCGGCATAATAGCTTTCGCCCGCCTGATAGCAGCTTTCGCGGAAAATGTCGCGCAAATCGGCGTAATCCGCGGGCAAATTCTCCATGTCCAGATTCATCAGCAGGTCAGCCACCGCCGTGTACTCCTGCTGATTGTACTGTGCGCGGGCGCTGTCGGCAATCGGGCCGTAGTAGGCGGCATACTGCGCCGCGGCGCGATCGGCAGCATCGGAATAGTCGCCCGCCTGCGTGAAGAACTGCGCTGCCGCCAGCGAAAGCGAATCCGCCACGGCTTTTTCGCCCTGCGCATAGCGCACGATTTTAAGCTGTTCATCCGCGTCGGAATAGCCGGAAATGCTTTCCAGCAGCGCCGCCGCTTCGTCTAACTGTCCGGCTTCTTTCTTTTGCAGCGCAATGGCGTAGTCGCACGCCTTCAACTGCGTCGCGGCATCCTTATACGTTCCCAGCGCGGCGAAAATCTCCCGCGCCTCGGTGTACTGCTGATTTTCCAGCAGCAGCGCCGCCTGCTGGTACTGCGTCGCGGCAAGGCTCGCTTCGTCGCCCAATTCGGCATAGATGACGGCGGCGGACTGCAGATTGTCCAGCGCGCCGGTCGATGCAAGCGCCTGCGCCTTCATCGTGCGCACTTCGCTGATTTTCTGCGCGCTGTCCTTGTAGTCGCCCAAGGCTTCATACAGCGCGATTGCGCCGTCGTAGTCGCCATCCTGCGCCTTCTTCGCCGCCCAGTCGTAGTTGCACAGGCGAATCATGTCCGCCGCTTCGGAGTAGTCCGAAACAGCCGTGAATCCGGCAATCGCAGCTTCATACTCGCCGCGCGAATACGCAATCTGCGCCGGCTGATACACGCAGTCTTTCAACAGCGTCGCGACATCATTGTAATCTGCCGGCAGCTGATTCAGCAGCGCCGTCGCCGCATCGAAATCCAGCGCTTTCATTTCCACCAGCGCCTGCTGATAGATAGCTTGCTTCCACAGGTCGTCCGCGTCGCTGTAATCGCGGATGTTCTGCAGCAACCGCGCTGCTTCCTTGAATTTTCCAGCCTCCAGCGCCTTCACCGCCGGAGCGTAATAGCTGACGTTTGCCTGTTCATCGGCATCCTCATAGCCCTTCGCAAGGTAGAACTGTTCGGCGGCGGTTGCGGTTTCTCCTGCCGCTTGCAGCTGCTTGCCATAGGCGTAATGCGCCTGACGCGCCAGTTCCGCCGCGCCCTCGTAATCCGGTATTTCCTCCAGACAGGCAATGGCGGATACCGGGTCAGGATTGTCGCCCTCCAGCAGGCTCTTCGCCTCCAGATACCACGTTTTTTCGATGAGCGCTGCGCTGTCCTGATACCCGTTCAGCGCGGTCAGCCCTTCGCGGATGGCATCGTAGTCGCTCGCCGTCTCCATTTCGGCGGATAGGCGGCGATACGCGATTTCCTGCAGCTGCGTCCGCGAATTTTCGTAATCACCCAGCGCCGTGAACAGCTTTTCGGCATCATCCAGCTTGCCCTCGTTCAGCAGTAGCAGACCCTCCTGATAGTCGGCAAACTTGCGCAGGTCGTCCGTGCGCGTCTGGTCCGTCAGCGTATCCAGCAGCGTGCGCGCCTGTGCAATATCCTCCGCTGTCACGTTGTCGCTGTCCAGCAGGGCTTCCGCATGGCGGTAATTGCTTTCCTCCACCATGTTCGCCGCATCTTTGTAGCTGCTGATTTCCGCGAATTTCTCCGCCGCGGCGGTATATTCACCATTGGTGAGCGCCGTCTGCGCGTCGTTGTACTTCATCTGCGGCAGGAGGTGGAACATGATGCCGTAGCCGCCGCCAAGAATCAGCACAATCAGCGCAACCGCCCCCGCCACAACGCGGCGGTGCCGACGGCGCGTTGTCACTTCCTGCTCACGCTGGGCTTGCAGCTTTGATGTTTCCTCCACGGCGACGCGGTTCTGGTCATCCGTCGCCTTTTCGCGCGCGGCAATCACGGCGTCCACCGCTTCTTTGCTGAAGTGGGTGAACACATCGCGCTTATCGCGTCCGCAGCGGGCGCACGTCGCGACAGACACGGGATTCGGACGGCCGCAGACACACAGCCATAGGTCACCCTGCATTTCGGGATATCCCGCCGCCATGTTGCCTGCCACCTCGCGCAGCTCGCTCAGCGCGGTACTGCGGTGCAGGTTATTCGGTGTGTACTCCGTCAGTGGCTCTTTGCCGCGGCGCCAGATGCTGCTGTTATCGTACCAAACCTTCTCGATAATCGCTTCGCAGCCGCCGACGTTCGCGGGCTCTTCCACCGGCACGGTCATGGAGAATGTACGCATGGGTGCGCCGGTCAGCCCGTGCGCACGGTGGGTGATGCGGGTGATTTCCTGTCCATCTGGATCAAGCAGGGTGAGGGTGACTTCCACGGAGACGACCTGCTGTCCGGAGAGATTGAACAGGGTCAGCTCACAGGAAGGGAAGCCGGTATTGGGCGCATCAATGCGCCAGACCTCGACGGGGCTATTCAAATCAATCTTCAAGGGCAAATGCCTCCTTTGCAGCGTACATTTTTGTTACTTGATTTTTCTTGTCGCAGAGGGTTTCGCCTCTGCGGAGGCGAGGAGGGGGGCTTTTCGGTCGCCACTTCCATGCTTTGGGGTATTGTAGCTTCTATATCCCGTTCCCAGATAAACACGCGGAAGAAGTATGCAGAAGTCACCAACTCCATCGCGCGGAAGGGTCAAGGGAGGGGACTTCGTCCCGTTTCATTCTCCCTTGCGGAGTCCAGAAACAGAGCCTCTGGATTTTCCCTCCGTCAAAGAAAATTTTTCTGAACCCCTTGCAATCGCGCGAATTGTGATGTATAATTAATAACTGGCACATCCTTGCGCTGCACAGGATGCAGCGCCAAAAGTCCAAGAGGAGGTGAAAATGATGAATAGGTATGAACTGACCTACATCATCGATACTGCACTGGAGGAAACCGCTCGCAAGGAACTGATTGAGAAGGTTTCTGCTCTGATTGCTGCTAACGGTGGTGAAGTGGAGAAGGTTGATGAGGAACCGTGGGGCAAGGGCGCAAAGCGTCTGGCCTACCCCATCAACTACAAGACCGAAGGCTGGTACGTGCTGGTGACCTTCAAGGCGCCCGCTGACCTGCCCCGTGAGCTTGAACGCAATCTGGAGATTTACGACGACGTGCTCCGCTATCTGGTTGTGAAGCTGGAAGTCAAGCGCAGCAACGTGAAGCCCCGCGCGCCCAAGGCTGCTCCCGCTGTGGAAGCGCCCGTGGAAGCCGCTGAAACCGTCGAAGCTCCCGCTGATGCCGAGTAATCGGATTTCAGCAATGACCTGTTAAAGAGGATAAGCAGATGAACAAGCTGACGATCATTGGTAACTTGGCTCGTGATCCTGAACTTCGTACTGTGCGCGACGGCATCAGCGTCTGCGATTTCACGGTTGCAGTGAATCGCCGCGGCAGCCGTCAGAACACCGCAAACGGTCAGTCGGACGCGGATTTCTTTCGTGTAACGGCATGGCGTCAGTTGGGTGAACTGTGCGCGAAGTATCTGGCAAAGGGACGCAAGGTCTGCGTTGTCGGACCTGTGTCCGCGCGTACCTATACTGCCAATGACGGCACGACCCGCGTATCCTTGGAGGTCACGGCAGACGAAGTCGAATTCCTGTCCAGCCGCATGGATGACGGCGCTCCGGCATACAACAATGCCGCACCGTCCGCAGCCGCTGCTCCCGCGCCTACCGCGCAGAACAATGGATTCACGGCGGTCGAAACCGACGAACTGCCTTTCTAATCGGCTGAAAAAGTGCCGAATTGCGATTTCAAGTGAATGAAAAGGAGGTCACACTCATGTCTGAAGAACGCTCTGAGCGTCGTCCGCGTCCGCGCGGAGGTCGTCGTCCCCGTCGGAAGGTCTGCTCCTTCTGCGTGGATAAGATTGAATACATTGATTACAAGGACATCAACCGCCTGCGCCGTTTCGTCAATGAGCGCGGCAAGATTCTGCCCCGCCGCATGAGCGGCAACTGCGCGAAGCATCAGCGTCAGTTGTCCGAGGCTATCAAGCGCGCCCGTGCCATCGCGCTTCTGCCCTACACGGTGGACTAATCGTGTCTTCAAGCCCCTGCATGTGCAAGCATGTGGGGGTTTTCCAATTGTCCGAATAGGAGGATGTCTCTCATGGAGCTGCTTTCTGCCAGCCGCGGCTTTCTCAAATGCAATTTCCACTGCCACACCACTTGCAGCGACGGTCGCCTGTCCCCCAAGGACGTCATGGCTGCCTATCGCGCGCTGGATTATGACGTTCTCGCCATCACCGACCATCGCGAGGTGACGCGCCCCGCCGCCGATGAAATTCCCGCCGGGCTGACGCTCATTCCCGGCACCGAGCTGGATTTCCTCCTGCCGACACAGGCGGTGCATCTGCTGGGTCTGGGCGTTTCGCCGGATATTGCTGATTGCTGGAATCCAAACGGCACACCGCAGCAGGCGATTGACAGCATCCGCGCGTGTGGCGGACGCGCTGTGCTGGCGCATCCCGCCTGGTCGCTGAACACGACGGAATTGATGTGCTCCTTCCGCGGGCTGAGCGGCGTGGAAATCTTCAACAGCGTCTCCTCCGTGCCCACAAACGCCTTGCGCGGGGATTCCGCCGCCATGCTTGATCCTGTTTTCGCCAATGGACAACTGCTCAACTGCTTCGCCAACGATGATTCGCACCGCTACGAGGGCGAATGCGGCATGAGCGCCACAATGCTCAACACCAATGACCGCAGTGTCGCAGGCATTCTGCGCGCCATTGACGAGGGACGGTTCTACGCCACGCAAGGGCCGGAAATTCGCGAACTTTCGCTGACGGATGGCGTGGTGCATATTGCGTGCTCGCCGGCGAAGTATATTATTTTTTACAGCAACGAGGTGTGGATTCCGAATCGCACACGGGCGCTGGAAGGGCAGACCAGTGCGGATTATGTGGTTTCACCGCGCGAATCATTTGTACGGGTGCAGGTTGTGGCGGAGGATGGGAAATCCGCATGGACATCGCCAATTAAATTGGGGTAAGGTTGGGCGCGTCCGCAAATGCTCCCCCAACTTGCTCTACCAACTACTCGCACATTGTCGTGCCAAATGGGCGCGACCGACCAGCATCGGGAGAAAATTTTCTCTCGGTGCTGGTCTTTTTGATTGCAGAGGAAATCAGTTGCAAATCTCCCCCCGTTCTATTTTCCGCATCCACCGCATACACTGTATCATCACCCGAAGGGGAAAGGAGAAAAATCGTATGTTGATTGATACCATTGCCCTCGTGCTGACCATCATCGGCGCGATTAACTGGCTGCTGGTCGGCGTGTTCCAGTTCGACATCGTGGCGTGGCTGTTCGGCGGGCAGGGCGCGATTCTCAGCCGCATCCTATACACCATCATCGGCGCGGCCGGCGTCTGGTGCATCACGCTGCTGTTCAAGAACAATAGAAGTACTTGACCCCGGCGGCAAAAGGCCCTACAATAGGAGGTGATGAATTTTCTCCCGAAAGGATGAAGTGCCATGAGCAATGACCTGTTTGCGGGCATCGGCGTTGTGCCGGGGACGTTCCTGCTGCCGCGCCCGGATGCGGATTGGACGGCGTGGGCATGCGTCGCGTGCGACCAGTACACGTCCGAACCGGAGTACTGGCAACGGGTAGACACACTGGTCGGGCATCAGCCGTCCACCTTGCGCCTGATTCTCCCTGAATGCGACCTGCCCGCGCCACCGGAGCGCATCGACGCGATTCACGCAGCCATGCGCGACGCGCTGAACATCCTGCACCCCGGTGTGACGGACGGCTTCGTGCTGCTGGAGCGCACCACGTCCACCGGCAAGCGGCTTGGGCTTGTCTGCTGCGTCGATTTGGAGCAGTACCGCTACGACGGCGCAAAGACCCTCATCCGCCCGACCGAGGAAACCGTTGCGTCGCGCCTTCCCGCGCGTCTTGCCGTCCGAAACGGCGCACCGCTGGAGTCCAGCCACGTCATGCTCCTGCTGGATGACCCGCAGCGCACCGTCATCGAGCCGCTCTACGCCCGCCGCGACCAGCTTTCCCCGCTTTACGACTTCGACCTCATGCAGCAGAGCGGCCATGCACGCGGCTGGGCGGTCACATCCGACACGGACAAATCCGCCATCGCCGCCGCCTTGAATCGCTTAAAAGATGCCCTCGGCGCTGACCCGCTTCTCTTCGCCGTCGGCGACGGCAACCACTCCCTCGCCACCGCGAAAAAATACTACGAGCAGCTCAAAGCGACCCTTCCCGCCGAGGAAGCCGCCGTTCATCCTGCTCGTTACGCGATGGTTGAGCTGGTCAACATCCACGACGATGCGCTGATTTTCGAGCCGGTTCACCGGGTGCTGACGAACGTCCATCCGGCGGATGTTTTGGCGGACTGGTCAGCCTACTGCACCGCGCACGGGATGGCACTTTCCTTCGTTCCGCCGGATGCGGATACGCAGGAACTTCGCGTCGTTTCCGCGTCGGGCGAACAGACGGCGTTCATTGCCCACCCGGACGGCGCGCTTCCCGTCGCGACGCTCCAGCGCTATCTGGATGACTTTCTGCGCCGCCACCCCGAAGCCGCGATTGACTACATTCACGGCGACGAGGTGCTTCGCCGCCTGAGCCGCGCGGACGGCGCGATGGGCTTCCTGCTGCCCGCGCTGAACAAGGCGGATTTCTTCCCGGCGATTGAGCAGCTTGGCATCCTCCCGCGCAAGACCTTCTCGATGGGCCACGCGCACGACAAGCGCTTCTACATCGAGTGTCGAAAGATTCTTTGATTTGCAAAAAAGTTATCCACAATCCCTGCACACCATGAGGACAACCAAAAGCCCCTCGACGGATTTTGCTTCGTCGAGGGACTTCGTTTATGTTTTGGGGAACGTTGCACGCCCAGCCTTCTCCTTTGGGAACGTTGGCTGAGCGCAGCGAAATTGGATGAGATGGGTGCTGCAACGGGGAAACCCAGTAACATGGTTATGCACTGCGAAGCGCGAAAATTCCCTGTTTCCGCGTGTTTATCCCTGTTGACCTTAGGCTTACCCTTCCCCCAATTTTTCCTTCAATTCCGCGAGGTGCCCCGCTTCCTCCCTCACAATCTCCAAAAACGCTGCCCGCGCCTCTCCCTCACACTTCTCCGCGAATTTCGTATATGTCTCCACCGCATTCGCTTCGCTCTCCATCGCATACCGATATAGTCCCGTCAGCGTCGTCAGCGCATCCTCCCGCGCCATTTCCGTTACGCCGCCGCGGAATAGCACATCCGCCGCCATCGCCTGCAAAAGCACCTGCTGTTCCGCCGAATTGACGGTCTTGTCCCACATTTCGGTAAAGCGCTTCAAGTGCCGCCGTTCGTCGCCCAGAATGTCCTCAATGCCCTTGCGAACTTCCTCGTCCTTCGCCAGCAGCAGCGCACGCTCGTAAGTCCGGATAGCGCGGCGCTCCATTTCCATCGCGACGGTCAGCGCCTGTCCCTGATGCTCAATAATCACTTTTGCACACCCCTTCCACAGGAAATTCCCATGTATTCCACAGCTGTTCACTGTTTTTCCACAGACTTATCCACAGTTTCCACATTTCTGGGAAGGCTAACAGCCTGTTAATCCACAATATCCACAGTGTTATCCACATGCCCCGTTGATAGTTTTTTTCTGCGGAAAAGTCCGCAAAGCCAGTAAAATCAACGGTTTGCTTGTTTATACTATTTTCGGATGAAAATGCGCCAAGATGCGCCGCGAATTTTTCATTCTGGCTAACGTGAATGA